>Ga0172374_1000309_pt1 | contig 37967 bp, 30 predicted proteins | sample LakKiv3m_FD_114536 | JGI IMG/M metagenome (GOLD analysis project Ga0172374, IMG submission 114536) | Freshwater microbial communities from Kabuno Bay, South-Kivu, Congo - kab_092012_10.3m | ecosystem: Environmental > Aquatic > Freshwater > Lake | place: Democratic Republic of the Congo... | reverse complement strand
TGACCGATTGTTCCGCCGACAGCCCTGAGGGCACCGAACTCTTCATCGTCGAAGGCGATTCGGCGGGCGGATCGGCCAAGCAGGCGCGCGACCGCAAGACCCAGGCGATCCTGCCCATCCGCGGCAAGATCCTGAACGTCGCGTCCGCCACCGCGGCCAAGATCCTCGCCAATCAGGAAATCGCCGACCTGACGCTGGCGATGGGCTGCGGCACCCGCAAGGATTGCGACCCGACCGCGCTTCGCTACGACCGCATCATCATCATGACCGACGCCGACGTCGATGGCGCGCATATCGCGACGCTATTGATGACCTTCTTCTTTCAGGAAATGCCCGATCTGGTGCGGCGCGGGCATCTCTATCTCGCCCAGCCGCCGCTCTATCGGCTGACCGTCGGCGCCAAGTCGCTCTACGCCCGCGACGACGCCCACCGCGCCGAGATCGAGGCGGGACCGTTCAAGGGCAAGAAGGTCGAGGTCGCGCGCTTCAAGGGTCTGGGCGAGATGAACCCCGGCCAGCTGCGCGAAACGACGATGGACCCCAAGACCCGCAACCTGATCCGCATCACCCTGCCCCAGGAATATGAGGAACGCGCAGGGGTGAAGGATCTGGTCGACCGCCTGATGGGCACCAACCCGGCGCACCGCTTCCAGTTCATCCAGGAAAATGCCGCGCGGCTGGACGAAGACGTGATCGACGCATGAACTTTTTTGAGCCTCGCCTGTAAGTTTTTTCCCCGGCTGGCGACTAAAGGGGCATGAGCAGGCACGACGCCCCATCCGATCCGGCCGACAGCCAGCGACGCGAGCGACTCTATGCCCGGGCTTCGCGCGATCATGGCGCGGCGATCGCGCGGCTGGCGCGCGCGGTCGAACGAAATGCCGATGGCGCACGCGATCTGGAACAGGAAATCCACCTCGCGCTGTGGCGCAGCCTTGACGGCTATGCAGGCGACTGCACGGTCGCGACCTGGACCTACCGCGTCGCCCACAATGTCGCTGCCAGCCATGCCGCCAGGGGCGCCCGATCGGTAAGGCTCGAAACGCTCGATGCCATCGACACGCTGGCCGCCCCCGACAACCCGGAAATCGCAGCCGGCGAAGCGCATGTCCTGGCGCGGCTTCATCAACTGATCCAGCGGCTGCGTCCCGACGACCGGAGCGTCATCCTGCTCTATCTCGAAGGGTTGAGCGCCCCCGACATCGCCGACGTCACCGGGCTTTCCAAGGGCAATGTCGGCGTGAAAATCCATCGTGTGAAATCGCTGCTCGCCAACCATTTCGCTATGGGAGAACGGCCATGAGCGACCCCGTCATCCAGTTCTGGGCCAGCCAGCCCGTCGCGCCGGTCACCATCGACCCGACCGAAATGGCAGCACGGGCCGACCGGCTGGCGGCTCGCGTCCGGCGCCGCGATGCCATCGAATATGCCGCCAGTGCGATCGTGATCGTCGGGTTCGGGTGGATCGGATATGCGTTCGACGACGCGCTATTCCGTATCGCTTGCGGCGTCATCATCTTCGGGACGCTGGTTGTCGTCCGCAACCTGTGGGTTCGCCGCGTCCGGTCCGAACCCGCGCTGCTCGGACAGGCCAGCCACCTCCATTACCGCGCCGAACTGGTCCGCCAGCGCGATTCGCTGGCCAGCGTCTGGCGATGGTATCTCGGGCCTTTCATGCCGGGGTTGCTGCTGTTCCAATTTGCGATCTGGCGACTGGCGGCACAGGCGATGGGATCGATGGATGCCACCATCGGGCTGTTGCAAACGGCGCTGCCCGTTCTTGCGGTCTTTGTCGCGATCCACTTGCTCAACCGCAAGGCGGCGCGGCGGCTGAGCCGATTGATCGATGCGCTTGATCGCGAAATCGATCCGCCACAAACTATCATGAAGGGGGAATGACCATGTATCGGCGACTGACGATCCTGCTTGCAGCGATGATGCTGACCCAAGGAACCATGACCGCAACTGCACAGACGGCCGAGCAAACCATCCCGGCGCCCTCGCCCGCGCTCCAGCAGCGGATCGAACAATTGCCCGCGATCATCAATGGCGAGGGCGATTACGAAGCCTATTTCGCAGCCGGGTTTCGCGACCAGGTCCCCGAGGCGAAGTTCCGCGAACTGGGCAAGCAACTCGCCACCGCGATGGGCAAGGCGACGACCGTCGAACAGGTGACGCCGATCGGCGCCAGCGACGCGACCATCGTCGTCGGGTTCGAACGCGGCATCGCGCGTGGACGGATCAGCATCGATCCCAATGCGCCGCACAGCGTGGTCGGGTTGCTCTTTACCGGCACCGAAATGCGCGACGACAGCGCCGCCAAACTCGATGCCGATTTCCGCGCGCTGCCCGGTAATGCGGGCTACGGAATCTATCGCCTGGGCGGTGGCACGCCGGTCGCCATCAATGCGCTGAACGGGACGCGCGCTGCGCCGCTGGGATCGGGGTTCAAATTGTGGGTGCTGGCGGAAGCCGCGCGTCAGGTGAAGGCGGGCAAGCGCCAATGGTCCGACGTAATCCCGATCGGCGAGCGATCGCTGCCCGGCGGCGTGCTTCAGACCTGGCCGGTGGGTGCCCCGGTGACGCTGCATACGCTGGCCACCCAGATGATGTCGATCAGCGACAACACCGCCACCGACACGCTGATGATCGCGCTTGGCCGCGCGCAGGTCGATGCGATGGTGCGCGCCAGCGGTATCGCCGACGCCGACGCTACGCTCCCGCTCCTCACGACGATGGAGGCGTTCCGGCTGAAGCATCCGTCGAACGCCGCGCTCGCCGCCGACTGGGCGACGCTCAGCCCCGATGCCCGGGCGAAACGGCTGGCCGATCCGAAACTCAACTCGACGCCGGTCAGCGCAGGCATGTTCGGCGACAAACCGCTTGCGCTGCAAATCGAATGGTTCGCCTCTCCTGTCGATATGGCGCGCGTGCTCGACACGATCCGCACCATCGGCGACGAACAGGCGCTGGCGATCCTGGCGGTCAATCCCGGCGGCGACGGATCGCGCAATGCGTATCAGGGGTTCAAGGGCGGGTCGGAGCCGGGGGTGATTTCGGCCAGCTATCTGGTGCAGACCAAAGCTGGCGAGTGGCGCGCCGTCACGGGCAACTGGCATCGCGCCGATGCGATGGTCGATCAGGCGCGGTTCTTCGGCCTGATGAACCGGGCGCTGGTGCTGGCGGCGCAATAGGGTCAGGACCCTAGCACGCCGCCAGCGACGTCTTCCTCACCAGCCCGGCTGGGCAGGCACCTCTGGCAGCGCCATAAGCTGGTCGCGGGTATATTGGCCGCGCACGTCCCAGTCGTCACCATCGGCAACCCGTTCCAGTCCGTCCACCGGGACGCGGACATAACGATCGGGGTCGGTGTCCTCGATCTCGACGATCAGATGCGTGACCGCGCCGCCGGTATCGCGCTCCAGCGCCTCGACATCGCCCAGATCGCCGCCGTTCCAGTCTTTGAAATCGGCGTCGAGCAATTGCCGCTCCGTCAGTCCGAACGCGACCGCATCGGCGGGGACGCCAGGCGCCATCATATCGGCATCGCCGGGCGTCGTGCCCATGCTGGTCTGCGTCGCCATATCGTTGGCGGGCGGCGGCGTCGTGTCGCTACCGCATGCCGTGACGAGCAAGGCTGCGCCGGTCATGGCAATGGCGCGAAGCGTTAGATTCGTCATGCAAAGCTCCCTGTTTGCTGGTTCGTCCCAACCAACCCGCAAGCGTGCCCGATTGTTGCATGGCAACCCTGTTCAGAGCGGCGTCGCCACCCGCGCACGTCGCGCGATCCATTCGCTGGCGACCAGCGCACCCAGCGACAGCACCACCGAAATCGCCGCCAGCCGCAGCACCGCCCCTTCTCCTCCGGGCGTCTGGAGCAGCGAATAAATCGCGATGGGCAAAGTCCGGGTTTCCCCCGGAACATTCGAGACAAAAGTGATCGTCGCGCCGAACTCGCCGAGCGCGCGCGCAAATCCCAACACGGCGCCCGCAACGACGCCGGGCAGGCTGAGCGGCAGGGTGACGCGCACGAAGCCGCGCCAGCGCCCCGCCCCCAGCGTTCGGGCAACGCCCTCCATCCGCCGGTCCACGCCCTCGATCCCCAGTCGCATCGCGCGCACCATCAGCGGCAACGCCATCACGCCAGCCGCGATCGCCGCGCCGGTCCAGCGGAATAACACGGTCCCGCCGGTGAGCCACTCGATCGCCCGGCCCAGCGGCCCATCCGGCGCGAACGCCAGCAGCAGCAACCAGCCGGTCACGACCGGCGGCAACACCAGCGGCAAATGGATCGCCCCGTCCAGCAACAGCTTTCCCGGGAAATCGCGGCGCGCCAGCAGCCAGGCCAGCGCGTAGGCGATCGGCAGCGTCGCGGCGACGGCTACCAGCCCGACGCGCAGCGATAGCGCGATCACCCCCCATTCGGCGGACGAGATCATGGACGCGCGAAGCCGTGGCGCGCGAAGATCGCCTGCGCCTGACGCCCAAGCAGAAAGTCGCGAAAAGCCGCGCCGTCACGCTCGCCGCTTTTCAATCGCGCGACCGGGTAGCGGATCGGTGGGTGCAGCGCCGCATCGAAGGTTGCGACCACGCGCACTGTGCGGGATTGCGCCGCATCGGTTGCGTAAACGATGCCGAGCGGTGCCGCGCCGCGTTCGACGAGGGCCAGCGCAGCGCGGACATTCTCGGCGCGCGCGATGCGGGGTGCAAGCGAGGGCCAAAGGCCCAGTTCGACAAGCGCCGCGCGCGCGTAGCGCCCGGCGGGCACCGAATCGGGGTCGGCCATTGCCAGCCTGCCGTCCCCCAGCAATCGGGCGATCGGCGCCCCCGGCACCAGATCGGCCCGCACGTCCGATCCGCGCGGCGCGATCAGCACGACCCTGTTCGCGACCAGATCGGCGCGGCTGTCGGCGACGACGACCCCGGCATCGACGACACGGTCCATCCATTCCCGATCGGCCGTAATCAACAGGTCCGCGCGTGCCCCCGCCATCGCCTGACGCGCGATCGCCGAGGACGCGGCATAGGACAGGACGGGCGGCGGATTGTCTTCCGTTGCCCATGCGGTAGCGACTTCGTCAAGCGCGCCCTGCATGCTTGCGGCGGCAAGCACCAGCGGGCCTTGCCGTGTAGGTTCGCGGTTGCCGATTGCCGCCCAGACAAGGGCGGCAATCAGCAGAACCATGATGATACCGAGGATTACCCGTCGCATGGCGATGTCATGCGCGAAAGCGATCGGGGGGTAAACGCTGGATCAGGATCGTTCGAAGCCAGATGCGGCGTCCGATACGCAATGAAGCAATCGTCAGTCTTGCGAAGGCGGGAACCCATAACCTCCATCAGCCGACCTGGATTCCCGCCTTTGCCGGAATGACGGCGCTGTAAAGCTGCCTGGAGCCGTCACACGCCAAGCGCACCCCTCAGTCGCGTTTGGTCATCGACCCGATGGCGTTGCGGCCGAAGCTGGCGATCAATTCGCCGATCTCGCGTGCCTGGGATACCGACCGACTGCCCTGTTCGCGCAGATATTCGGCCTGAATCCGCATCACTTCCGACAGGTCGTTGGCTTGCGCCGCAGCCCGCATGGCCCGGAACGCTTCCTGCGTATTCTGCTCCGCCTGATCGAGCATCCGCGTGCCCAGTTGCGAAGAACTTTCCGCCATCGCGCTGCCCGTCGCCTGCATCCGGTCGGCGGCGGAACGCATCGTGTCGCTCATCGCTTCGCCGGACGCCTTTGCAGCATCGGCGGCCTGTTCGGTGGGTTTCTTGGCCATTTCGAATTCCTCTCGGCGTCCGTCTCGTGCGGGAATGTTGATCCGGCGTGGACGCGCCGCGCCGGACTTGGTTCCCTTACGGCGCGACCGCCACCGGTACCGCGCCGGGAATCGGTGCGAAGACCGGCGCGTTGGGACCAAGCGGCAAGTCGAGACCGACCCAGAGCATCATGATCGCCACCCCGGCACCCAGCAGCCACATCGAATAGGGCAGCATCATCGCCGCCAGGCTGCCTAGCCCGAAATCCTTCTGCCAGCGCTGGCAGAAAATCAGGATCAGCGGGAAATAGACCATCAGCGGGGTGATGATGTTGGTCGCGCTGTCGCCGACGCGATAGGCGGCGGTGGTCGTTTCCGCGCTGATGCCAAGCAGCATCAGCATGGGCACCAAGACCGGGGCCATCAATGCCCATTTGGCGCTCGCGGAGCCGACGAGCAGGTTCAGAAAAGCCGAAAACAGGACGATCATCGCCAGCAGGACCGGTGCCGGCAGCGCCAGCGTCCGCAACCCGTCGGCCCCATGAACCGCGGTAATCAGGCCCAGGTTCGACCAGGTGAACATGGCGACGAAATGCGCCGCTGCAAAGGCGAGGACGAGATAATAGGCCAGATCGCCCATCGATTCGCTCATCATCTTCACCAGCTCGCGATGATCCTTGATCGTCCCGGCCTTGCGGCCATAGGCCCAACCGGCTGCGAGAAAGAGAATGAAGAAACCCGCGACCAGAGACTGGAAGAACGGCGTCAGCCGCTCTTGCGGCGTCCCGGCTTCCTCGTCGATCAGCGGGGTGCCGGGACCATAGGTGAAGAACAGCCACAGCGCGACGACGCCGAGCATCGCCAGACCCGCCCAGCGCAACCCGCTTTTCTGGGCATCGGTCAGGGGAGCGTTGAGTTCGCCATCGGTCGGGTTATCGCCGCTCCCCGCAACGATTCCGGCGGCCTGCGCGGCCTTGCCCTCGGGACGATAGACCCCCAGCCGCGGTTCGATGATGCGGTCGGTCACGTACCAGATCACCGGCAGGAACACGAAGGTCATGCCGATGATGAAGAACCAGTTGCCGACGATGTTCATCCGCCACGCGGGATCGAGTGCTTCGGCCGCCTGCTGGGTGATGCCGAACAGCAGCGCATCGAGCTGTCCGGGGAACAGATTGGCCGAAAACCCGCCCGACACGCCCGCAAACGCCGCGGCGATTCCCGCGATCGGGTGCCGCCCGGCTGCGGCGAAGATCACGCCCGCCAGCGGGATCAGCACGACATAGGCCGCGTCGGCGGCCAGATTGCCGATCATCGCGGTCAGCGCGATCGCAGGCGTCAGCAGGAATTTGGGCGCATTGCGAACGCCCGCACGCATCGCGGTGCCGAACAGGCCGGATCGTTCGGCGACGCCCGCGCCGAGCATCACGACCAGCACATAGCCAAGCGGGTGGAAATGGGTGAAGGTCGCGGGCATTTCGACCCACAGCCGGCGGATATTGTCGGGCGAGAGCAGGCTCTGCGCGGCGATCACCACCGGCGCGCCGGTCGCTTCGTCGATCTGGGTGGGGTGGATCGCAGACGTGCCGAGCAATGCGGCGACGAACGAAATCGCGATCAGTCCGCCGATCAGGTAGAAGAAGATGAAGACCGGGTCGGGCAGCTTGTTGCCCGTCCGCTCGATCCAGCCGAGCACCCCCTTTTGTGCGGTCTGCACGCCCGCCGCTTCACCATCCGCCATTTCGTCCCCTGCCACGCATGTTACTTCGTTACGCCGGTGCTAACCGAGATCAGGCGACGCGGTCAAATCGACGGGGGCGATTCAGCGAAAAAGGCCGCGCCCGGCATGCACCGGGCGCGGCCCAATCGTTGCCAGGGCGGTGAATCAGCCCTTGCGCGTGCCCGACATCGGAAAGCTGCCGAACGCGCCAGCGGTCACGGTGCCGTTGATGCTGTCGCCATCGACGGTCGCTTCGCAGGTCAGCGTCATCGGCATCGGGATGGTCATGTCGATCTGCCAGCTGAGCTTGTCGCCATCAACCTTGCCGTTCTTGATTTCGGTCGTGCCCATCGCGCCCGACTGGGTGCCGGTGAAGCTGTCGCCCGAACTGTTCACGGTCAGCGTCGCCGTCTGGTCGCCCATCGGCGATTTGGTGACCGTTTCCCAGCTTCCGTCCACATTGGCCATGTTCATGCTCTCCTGAATTGATCCGCTTATTCCGCACCCGCCGCGGCAGCGGCGGGAGCCGGTGCGGCGGGCGTCAGCGTCATGACCTCGACCGGCAGGCCCAGCCTGTCAAGCTGCGGACGGACCTGGGTGGCGTCGCCGACGACGACCCAAATGAAGTTTTTGGGATCGAGCGCCCCGCGTGCCGCAGCGTCAAGTTGCCCCGCATCCAGCGCGCGATATTTTTGTGCGATCGTGTCCTGATAATCATCGGGACGACCCAGCAGGTCGTTGGCCTGCATGGCGGACAGCACGTTGCCGGCGGTTTCGAAATTGCCTGCCAGACCGCGAATATTGCCGGTAACGGTGCGATCGAATTCGACCTGGGTGACGCCGTTGGTCGACAGGAACTGGCCGACCTGATCCTGGGTCGATGCGATCGCCTCTCCGGTGCGGTCCGCCTGAACCGGGGCGGAGATCACGTAGGACACCACGTTTTCGAGCCGGTTGAACCCACCGCGTGCGCCATAGGACCAGCCCTTCGCCTCGCGCAGGTCCATGTTGATGCGGCTGAGGAAGCCCGACCCCAGCACTTCGTTGGCGGTCAGTTCCGCGAGCAACTCGCCCTTTGGCTGAAGGCCGGTGATCTGCGCGCCGACGATCACCGATTGCGGCGAATTGGGACGATCGACCAGCACGATCTTCGACTGGGCAGTCGGCGCGAGCGGCCCGAACTGCTTGGTGCCTGCCGTGCCTTGTCCGCGCCAGCTGCCGAAATTGGCGTCGAGCACGCTGCGGACTTCGGCCAGCGGCCGGTCCGACACGACGAAGATCTTGGCCTTTTCGGGGCGAATCCATGCCTGATGGAATGCCACCAGTTCGTCGCGGGTCAGCGTCTGAACCACCGCGGGGTCACCTGCTCCGGCTGCCAGCTTCGCATAGGGCGAGTTGGCAGGATAGAGCGATTTGAGTACCGCACGGTTGGCGAGGCCCTGGGGATCGCGCAATTCCTGCTGAATGCCGGTCAGCAACTGGACGCGAATGCGATCGACTTCGGTCGGCGAGAATGCCGGATTGCGCGTCACGTCCGCCAGCAATTGCGTCGACCCCGCCAGATTGGCGCTGGGGGTGTAGAGCGTGGTGAAGGTGCGATCCGAACTCGATCCGCCGCCGATCCGCGCGCCCAGCCGCTCCTTGGCTTCCGACAGGGCATTGGCGTCGAGGCTGGTGGTCGCCTCGCTCATCACCTGCAGGGCGAGACTCTGGGTGCCGAGCCGGTTGGCGGGGTCGGCGACCTGTCCGGCGTCGAAGCTGACGACCATCTGGGTGATCGGCACGGCATCGCGCTGAGCGTAGATGACCTCTACTCCGTTCGACAGCGTCGTACGCTCTACCGCGGGAAAGTCGATATCGCTGACATCGCCGACCGCGGGCAGCGCGCCGCGCGTGCCCTGAAACGGACCGGTAGCCGCAGCGGGGGTCGGCGCCGCCGGCGCCTGTTTCGCTGCCGGGGCCGCGCCGCCGCCTGCTGCCGCAACCGATTGCGCCTCGACATAGGCCTCTCGCTCTCCGGGTTCGACGATCGCGGTATAGGCGGGCCGCTTCAGCCATTTGTTGGTCGCCGCACGCACCTGTGCGGGCGTCACCGTCGCCAGCCGGTCGAGCTGGGTCTTGTAGAATGCCGGATTGTCAGAATAGAGCGCACCCGACGCCAGCGTCACCGCCTTGCCGCCGAAGCCGCCGACAGCCTCCAGCCCCGCCAGACGCCCCGATACGGTATTGGTCGCAACCCGCGCGACTTCGTCGGCGGTTGGTCCGTTTGCCAGGAAATCGGCCAGGATCGCGTCCATCCGCGCGCTCAGCACCTGAGGATCGACTCCCGGACGCGCAACCGCCTGGATGCCGAAGATGCTGCCATTGGCAAGCGTCTGCACCGACGCGCTGACCTGCACCGCCAGCTTTTCGTCGCGCACCAGGATGTTGTTCATCCGCGAACTGGCCAGTCCGCCCAGTATCGATGCGCCGACTTCGAGCGCGGTCGATTCGGGATCGTTCAGGCCGGGTCCGGTCCAGGCGCGATAGATCAGCGTCGCCGCGACCGTATCGTTCAGCGTATCGGTCTTGGGCGCGGACAGCGTCGGGATGTTGATCGCGGGCGTGACGGTTTCGGGGCCGCGCGGGATCTTGCCGAAATATTTCTCGACCATCGGTCGCGCTTCACGGGCGTCGATATCGCCCGCCAGCACCAGCACCACATTGTTCGGCCCGTAATAGGAGCGGAACCAGGTCTTCACATCCTCAAGGCTCGCCGCCTCGAGGTCGGCCATCGACCCGATCGGCGAATGCGAATAGGGGTGGCCGGCGCCATAAAGTCCTTCGAGGACACTGTAATAGAGCAGCCCGTATGGGCGATTGTCACCCTGACGCTTTTCGTTCTGGACCACGCCGCGCTGCTCGTCGAGCACCTCTTGCGTGATCGCGCCGAGCAGATAGCCCATCCGGTCGGATTCGAGGAACAGCAACCGGTCGAGCGCGGGTTTGGGCACCGTCTGGAAGTAATTGGTCCGGTCGAAATTCGTGGTGCCATTCAGGTCGGTCGCACCGATCGAGCGCAGCGGTTCGAAGAAATCGCCGGGCGCGTTTTCCGACCCGTTGAACATCAGATGTTCGAACAGATGGGCGAAACCCGTCTTGCCCTTCGGTTCGTGCTTCGACCCGACATCGTACCAGATCGAGGTGGCGACGATCGGCGCCTTGCGGTCGGTGTGGACGATGACCCGCAGGCCGTTGGCCAGCGTGAATTCCTCGTACGGAATGTCGATCGCCTTGACGAGATCGCCGAGCGGCGCGGCCTTTGCGGGGACCGGGTTCGAAGTCTGGGCATGGGCGGCAGGCAGCAACGCGCCGCTCGAAAGGGCGGTCGTCGTGACCAGTGCGAGCGCGATTCGTACGAACATTTCCGGTGTCTCTCCCCAAGGCAAGTGCCATAGGGCTATACGACACCATCTTCTTTCGCAACCGATTCAAACGCTTCTTCGAAAACATCCGTTCCCCCTGCGTCCTCGGTCGATTGCAATGGGCGACGACGCCCGAACGAAGTGGCGACGAAACACACCAGGTTCGCCCCCTGGGATAGCGCGCCGCCGGCCAGCAGCACCCCCGCCATCGCCGCACGCGGCCCGTCGATGACGTTGCTCATCTCCAGCCCCGCCGACAGGAACAGCAGATCGCGATTGGGAATAAACGGCAGGCGGGAAATCACCATCTGGGCGGTGAGGAAAATCAGCCAGGTCGTCCAGCTCTGGTCGGGCAGCACCACCCACCACTGGATCGCCTGCAACAGCAGAACCGCGCTGATCCGCAGGATATGGACGCCCCAGACCGTCGCGGCGATGCGCCCGGAGACGGAGATGATGCTTTTGCGGAAGCGCAACATCACCGGCAGCAGAAACGCGATCGCCAGCACCGTCGCGGCAAGCTTGCCCGCGCCCGAATCGAGCCAACTTGCGACCAGCGCCGCCTGGCCGGTCATCCAGAACGCGGCCAGCAATAGTGCGGTCACCGCCGCGGACGCCAGCGCCGACAGCACCGCATTGTCCTTCACCCCGTGCGCCGCGCGGCTGGCGGACAGGCCCAGATGGCGCTTTGCCCAGACGAACAGATAGAGTTCGCCGGAATAGCCGACAAATGCCGAATTGAAGACGCGCTTACGGATGAACACGCCGACATCGCGAAGGCCGATCCGGCGATCGAGCAGCAAGCGAAAGATCAGCGTTTCGGTGACCGGCAACGCCAGGAACATCACCACGAACAGGATGTAGAACCACGGGGTCGTCGGCAACGCCGCAAGCACGGCGGCCCATCCGATCGCGCTGACCTTCAGGACCAGCCACGCGGTCACGCCTGCGAAGAATAGCCAGCGCAATCCGCGGCCCGCCCATTTTCCCGCGGGCGTTTCCGCCCATGCCTGAAGCGCGTCCAGCCAAGCGGTCATGGCAACAGGCCCAATGCCCGCGATTGTTCCCGATACGCCGCGAAGGCGCTTCGTGCGTCGGGTTCCAATCGAAACCGGCTGTGGCCCGAGAGGGTGCCGGTGGCCTTGCGAAACGCGTATTCGATTGCGCTCGGCACGCTGTTCCGCAGGCGCCGCTCGAAATGCTCGCGTTCCCAGGTGTTCGAGCCGTGAAAGGCGCGCAGGAACAGGTGCGGCGCGTCGATCACCGCCAGTTGATCGCGTGGCCAATGGTCGAGAAACGCTGTGTCCTCGCCGCGGCGTTCCTCGGGATAGCGTGCGGATGAGTCGGCGCGGTGAAGGATGGTGCCGGGCACCCCGGGGTCGAGGCGACCGATATAGGGCCGGTCCTGCCATTCGGGCGCGTCGAGATGCATCAACGTCGCCGCAAGCGCACAGGCCTGCTTGCCCCCCGTCAGCGCCGCCGCCTGACGAGTCAGCCGGTCGGGATGATACCAGTCGTCATCGTCCCATTGCGCGACCAGATCGCCACGCGCCAGATCGAGCGACAGGTTTCGCAAGCCCCCCAGCGTGTTGTCGGGCGCCCTGCCGATGCGACGATAGATCAACCGGTCGGCGGGAATGGCCGACAGGATGGGGGCATAATCCTGATCCCCGTCGTCGACGATCACCAGTTCGCGGTTCGACCAGTTCTGATCGACGAAGCAGCGCACCGCGCGGCGCGCGATCGCGGCGCGATCGGCGGTCACCATCACGCAAGAGATGCGCGGGCCGTTGTCGGACCAGATCATCGCGCGCTACCCGTTCGCGGCAAACCCGAGCCCGTTTGTTTCGAGCCCTTCGACTGCCTGCCAGGGCAGGCGCTCAGGACAGGCTTCGAGCCGTTGGCTCGAAGTCGAGAAACGTGAATCAGGCGCTCGCGAGCTTTTCCCGACTCCGCTCGAAACGAACGGATGAGTTGGCGAATTTGGAACTCTATCCCCAGAGTGCGGAGGCTGTTAGCGAGCGTCATGCGGATCGTTTTCGTGCTGACCTATTCCACGCATTACGCGGTGCCCGACCTGTCGGAATGGCTGGCCTGGGACAATCGCGATCGCCGCATGCCTGCGCTGTTAAAGGCGATGGGCGTGGATGTCGAGTTGTGGGGCGTGCGCGACGTGGCGCTGGATACCGACATCGCCGTCGCCGATCTGGGATCGCTGAAAATCCGGCTGTTCGCCGCCAGCAACCCCGACGCAGCCCCGCGCGCGCAGATCAGCGATGCGCTGGTCGATGCGGCACGGGCCGATACCGCGGACCTGTTCGTGCTGATCGGCAGCGACGGCGCGGCGGGAATGGATTTGCACGCCCGTGTGCTGGCCCGCGACGACCGGGCCTATGCCGTCATCATCGGCGGCAGTCCCTGGAGTCCGATCCTGAAGCACGCGCGGCTGGTGCTGACCGAATCGTCGCGGCAGGAAGCGCTGCTGATGCGGCCGGAATGGCGATTCTGGCGAACGCCGCTGCCGCTGGAGCGGCTGTTCCGCCTGCCCAAGACGATCGACACCGATCGCTTCGCGCCGATCGCAACCCCACGCAAGCGCTGGGATCTGATCGCGGTCAGTCGACTCAGCCCCTACAAGTCGTTCGACGCGATCGGTACCCTGTCGCAAACCCACCGCGTCGCGGTCGCGGGCGACGGCCCGCGCCGACAGGATCTGCGGCGTCGTTATCCCCGGATCGACTGGCTGGGCCATGTCGCGCATGCCGACTTGCCCGCAACGCTGGCAAAAGCCACGATGTTTTTCCACGCAGGGCGAATCGACTGGTTCCCGCGTGCGATCCCCGAAGCGATGGCGTGCGGCCTGCCCGTCGCCGCGTTCGACGACCGAATCGGGCCGGACGTCGTCCCGCCATCGACCGGCATTCTGGTCGATGACGGCAATTTTCGCCACGAAGTCGCGCAGTTGCTGGGCGCTTCGGGCACGCTGGCGGCGAAGGGACGATCGGCCCGCGCGCACGCCGTCGCCACCCATGGCCCGCGGTCCAGCGAAGCGGCATGCCGCAGACTGATCGAGGTGGCGCGATGAGCGAACCGCGCTGGACCTTCGTTATCGCCTATTTCAACGAGGCGGATTATCTCCCCGCGACGCTGGCCTCGCTCGCCGCGCAGACCGTGCGCCCGTTCCGGCTGGTGCTGGTCGATAATTGTTCGACCGATGGCTCCGCCGATCTTGCTCGTAAAGCGACCGCGGCGATGGAAGGGGTCGAGGCGGTCCATTTGTCCGAAACCCGCCCCGGCAAGGTTCACGCGCTGGAAGCCGCCATGCCGCACCTCGCCACCGAACTGGTTGCGTTCGGCGACGCCGATACCTTTTACCCGCCCGACTATCTCCGCACGGCACAAGCGGCGTTCGACATGAGCGGGCCGGACGTGGTCGCGGTGATGGCGGTCGATGTCCCCGCCCCGCCCGACGGTTCTGAAGCGCGCCGCAAGCGCTTCATCCGGTCGCGGATCGCCAGCCGCATCTGGCCGCGCCAGACGCACACCGGCGGCTTCGGCCAGACCTTCCGCACACAGGCGCTGGTCCGCGCGGGCGGCTATTCCGAGAAGCATTGGCCCTATGTGCTGATGGATCACGAGGTGATGCAGCGGCTGCTCAAGCTCGGTCGGGCCGTATACCCGTATGATTTCTGGTGCATCCCGTCGCCGCGCCGATCCGACCGCCGCCGGGTGCGCTGGACGCTGGGCGAGCGGCTGCTTTACCATTTCACGCCATTCGCGGCGAAGGACTGGTATTTTTACCGCTTCCTCGGCCCGCGCCTCGCGCGGCGCAAACTGACCCACCTCAACCTGCGCGAGAAGACGTGGATTCCTTCCCCCCTTGAGGGGGAAGGTTGCGCGAAGCGCCGGATGGGGGGTGCGGTGCCCACGGCACCGCGCGGTCGCGAAGGCGACCGCACCCCCACCCCAACCCCTCCCCACAAGGGGGAGGGGCTTTAAGGCCGATACGCGCGCCTCGCATTCGCCCGAAGCTCGCTCGGCCAGAAATGCACCGGCTTCAGTTCCTTGCGGACGAACAGCGGCGCCTGATCGGTGTAATGCGGCGAATCGGGTCGTGGCGTCGCCGCACCGAAGGGCTGGATCGACTGCGACGATACCCGCCCTGCCCGATCCCATTCGGCGAACATCAGGTAACTGTCGCCATGCCGCACCGCCAGCCGCCCGTCGTCATGCACGTCCCACAATGCCATCGCCCGCAGCACGTCCGGCCCGCCGTCGAGCGGCAAGTCGACATCCCCCTGCCGCAACCGCAACAAGTCGCCCAGCGGTGGGTCGAGCCGCCCGAAATGCGTCGCCAGATGCGCCGCCGACCGCTTCATCGCGTCGAAGGGCGGCACGCATTCGCGGTTCTGGTAATGACAGCGATTGCCTTCGCGCAGCAGCAGCACCGCAATCGCATCGGCAGGCCCTTGGCCGTCGTAATTCCAGTCCCAGCGCGCCAGCAGCGCCTTGGCCGCGCGGACCTGTTGGTCGCCCCGGTCATCGACCGATGCCAGTCGCCCGAACCACCCCGCCGCCCAGCTCTGCCGACTGACCACGGTGTCGTACTTGATCGCCTCCAGCTCCGCGCGGCTGATCGACGAATCCGCTGCCATCAGCTCGATCGAGCGCGTGCCCCGATTGGTGACGTTGCGCTCGATCCCCAGCAGCGGCGAATAATCCGCCGGGTTCATCTCAGACCCCGGCCCCGCTGCCCAGAAGGGCGTATGGTTGGCGTTGATGACGAATCCTGACGCGGGCGCCATCACCATCGGCGTGCTCTCCCACGGCACCTCGCGGTCCCAGATCGCGCGCGACGTATTGCCCGGCAAAACCTTCGAATAATCGAAACCCGGTCGCCGATCGGGGAACATCGCATTGTAGATCATGCCGATCCGCCCGCTGGCGTCGGCATAGATGAAGTTGGTCGCGGGCACGCCGCGGATCCGCATCGCCGCTTCCCATTCGGTCCAGTCGCGCGCCTTGTTCAGCCGATAATATTGCTCGACCATCCGCATCTGGTCGATGCCCGCATAGCGCACCGCGAACGCGCCCTGGTCGTTGACGATGACGGGGCCATGCACCGACCGATATTGAGTCTGCGGCACCGGCAGCACGAACGGCCCGACCTTCGCGCGCAGCCAGACGCGGCGCTTTTCCAGCGTCCGCCGCTGACCGTCGAGCCGATAGCGGTCGCCGCTTTCGTCGAGTTCCAGCTTGTAGATGTCGATCAGGTCGGGCCGGTTGACCGTGTTGGTCCAGCCCAGGGTCCGGTTATGCCCCAGCAGCGGATAGGGCACGCCTGGAAAGGTCGCGCCCGCGAAATGCCAGCCCTCGCCCGATTTCACCACCAGTTCGTACCACGCCACCGCGCCGCGCCACGGCTGGTGCGAATTGGACACCAGCCGCGTCGCGCCGTCCGCCGAACGCGACGGCGCGACCGCAAAGGCGTTCGACCCTTTCTCGATCTCGCTCGGCCCCGCAGGCGTGACATTGGGCGCATCGGGCAGCGGTCCGCTCGCCTCCAGCGGCAGCGCCTCGCCCGCCGTCAGCGCACCCAGCACGCTGTCCAGCCCGAAGAAGAAGGGCGAGCGCAGCACGAACCCCGTCGCGATGTCGCGCCCGCTGACCGGGAACAGCCGCGACAGCTTCACCTCCTCCGGGTGCCGCGCGGCATAGAGGTTCAACCCCGCAGCATAACCGTCGAGCAATGCGCGCACATCCGCAGGTTGCGCATCGTAATCGCGCGCAACCGTTTCTCTCGCGCGCAGCAGTTGCAGCGCATAATCGGTCTTCGCCCCGTCTGCCCCCGTCATCGCCCCCAGCCGCCCGCGCGTCATCGCCACGGTTTCCTGCAAGGTAGAGAAATCATCCTCGGCATGGGCATAGGCGATGCCGTGCGCAACATCGGCGTCGGTCGCGCCATAGATATAGGGAACGCCGAAATCGTCGCGGACGATCACGACGTCATAGTCGCGCGGCGGGGGTGCCTCGCCTGGCGTGGACGCGAGCGGCTCCCATATCGCCAGCGCGATGGCGACGATCACGACGAGCAGCAGCAATCCGATTCCGATCAGCCGCAGCCACTTCATCGCCATCCCCCTGTTGCCCCGGTTCGTACCGGGTGTGTTATGCGCTTGCGACAGCGCGCGGTTGCGTTAGACCATGCGCAACTCGCAACCGATTGGAAAGCCCAGACCCGATGCGCGTCCTGACCTTCGCGACTGCCTTGCTTCTCTCCACCGCCACGGTCGTCTCTGCGCAGACCGCCGATCCGGCGCGCGGCGTCATCACGCCTGCGGCGATGGAGGCGCATGTCACCTTCCTGTCGGACGATCTGCTGGAGGGACGCGATACCGGCACGCCGGGCTACGACATCGCCGCGCGCTATGTCGCGACGCAATATCGCGCGCTGGGGCTGGAACCCGCGATCGATGGCGGCTGGTATCAGCAGGTGCCGTTCAGCCAGACCGTGGCGGCAACCGACAACCCGCCGCGCATCACCCTGCCCGGCGGCGCGGCGCTCGGCGACAAAGCCGTGCTTCGTATGCCCGCGACGGCGAAACCGGTTCAGACCAACGCCGTGTTCGTCGGCCACGGGGTGGTCGATCCGGCGTCGAAGCGCGACGATTATGCGGGGCTGGACGTGCGCGGGAAAACCGTCGTCATGTTCTATGGCCTGCCCGACGGCATCCCCGACGATCGCGCCCAGGCCCTCATGACGGGCAAATCCAAAGCCGCGATCGATCGCGGCGCGGTTGCCATCATCAACCTGTTCGACAGCGAACAGACGCAGCAGATTCCCTTCGCCGCGGTGCGCCACCAATTGTCGGGCGGCAGCATCGCGCTGGGCGAAAAGGCCGAGCCCAGCCCCGGAGAGACGGTGCCGTTCGGCATCCTCAACCATGAAGGCGCAGCCGCCTTGTTTGCAGGATCGCCCCGCGATTTCAAAGCCGTGCTTGCCGATATCGATGCCGATCGCACGGTGAAGCCGTTCGCGCTCAACCAGCGCATCGCCTTCGACGGCGCGGTTCAGGCCCGCGCCTTCACCAGCCCCAACGTCATCGGCATGATCCCCGGCAGCGACCCGGCGCTGAAAGGCGAAGCGGTGCTGCTGATGGCGCATCTCGACCATGTCGGCGTCGATGACGACGCCGAAGGCGAGGACAAGATCCACAACGGCGCGATGGACAATGCCAGCGGCATCGCATCGATGCTGGAGGTCGCGCGCGCGTTCCAGCAATCGGGCAAGCCGCCCCGCCGCACCATCCTGATCGCGGCGGTGACCGGTGAGGAACATGGCTTGCTCGGTTCGCAATGGTTGGCGAAGAACCCGGTGATCGCTGGGCAGAAGGTCGTGTCGGTCGTCAATCTCGACATGCCGGTGCTGCTCTATGATTTCACCGATGTCGTCGCGTTCGGGGCCGAGCATTCGACGATGGGACCGATCGTCGCCAGCGCCGCCGCGACCGAAGGCGTCAAACTGTCGCCCGATCCGATGCCCGAGGAAAATCTGTTCATGCGATCGGACCATTACAGCTTCGTCCAGGCGGGCGTGCCGTCGGTGTTCCTGATGACCGGCTTCGCCAATGGCGGCGAGGCCAAGTTCCGCGACTTCCTGAAGACGCATTATCACCAGCCGAGCGACCAGGTGGATCTGCCGTTCGACTGGAACGCGGCCGCCAAATTCGCGCGGGTGAACTACGCGATCGCGCGCGAGATGGCGGATGTGGATCAGGCCCCGCGCTGGTATGCCGACAGCCCATTCGCCAAGACCGCGCAGGATATGCCGACCGCCGAGCGGCCTGCGGAGTAAATCCTCCCTTTCGCCTTTCCCCCGTTCGTTTCGAGCGAAGTCGAGAAACGTGAGCCAAGCGCGAGGAACGCGTTTCTCGACTTCGCTCGAAACGAACGGGATAAACGGAGACGTCTTGTGTTGCAGATTGGCAACACCACATTGCGGCAAATGTCGAACAGGGATCAGCCATGAACCTCGAGCAATTCACTGACCGCGCCAAGGGCTTCCTCCAGGCCGCGCAGACCATTGCCATCCGCGAAAGCCACCAGCGGATCGCGCCCGAGCATCTGTTGAAGGCATTGCTCGACGACAAGGAAGGCATGGCATCGGGCCTGATCCGAACCGCGGGCGGCGACCCCGCCCGCGCATTGGCCGAAACCGACGCCGCGCTGGCCAAGATCCCCGCCGTCTCCGGCGGCGGGGCGCAGCAGACGCCGGGCCTCGACAATGACGCGGTGCGCGTGCTCGACACCGCCGAACAGGTCGCGAAAAAGGCGGGCGACAGCTTCGTCACCGTCGAACGCATGCTGCTCGCGCTGGCCCTCTCCCCCACCACCGCCGCGGGCAAGGCGCTGGCCGCGGCGGGCGTGACGGCAGACGGACTGAACGCCGCGATCAACTCCTTGCGCGGTGGCCGCACCGCCGACACCGCTGGCGCCGAAGACCGTTACGACGCGCTCAAGAAATTCGCCCGCGACCTGACGCAAGCCGCCAGGGACGGCAAGCTCGACCCCGTGATCGGCCGCGACGAGGAAATCCGCCGCACGGTGCAGATCCTCGCGCGCCGGACCAAGAACAACCCCGTCCTGATCGGCGACCCCGGCGTCGGCAAGACCGCGATCGCCGAAGGCCTCGCGCTGCGCATCGCCAATGGCGACGTGCCGGATAGCTTGAAGGACCGCACGCTGATGGCGCTCGACATGGGTTCACTCATCGCCGGCGCCAAATATCGCGGCGAGTTCGAGGAACGGCTGAAAGGCGTGCTCGACGAGGTGAAAGGTGCGGACGGCCAGATCGTCCTGTTCATCGACGAAATGCACACGCTGATCGGCGCGGGCAAATCCGAAGGCGCGATGGATGCGGGCAACCTGTTGAAGCCCGCACTCGCCCGCGGCGAACTCCACTGCATCGGCGCGACCACCCTCGACGAATATCGCAAATATGTCGAAAAGGACCCCGCGCTCCAGCGGCGCTTCCAGCCGGTATTCGTCGGCGAACCCACGGTCGAGGACACGATCAGCATCCTGCGCGGGCTGAAGGAGAAATACGAACTTCATCACGGCGTGCGCATCACCGACGGCGCGATCGTCGCGGCGGCAACGCTCAGCAACCGCTACATCACCGACCGCTTTCTGCCCGACAAGGCGATCGACCTGATGGACGAAGCCGCGAGCCGCATCCGCATGGAGGTGGAATCGAAGCCCGAGGAGATCGAGGCGCTCGACCGCCGCATCATCCAGATGAAGATCGAAGCCGAGGCGCTGAAAAAGGAAAGCGACGAAGGCTCGCGCGATCGGCTGAACCGCATCCAGGCCGAACTGGCCGGGCTGGAAGAGCAATCCGCCGCGTTGACGACGCGCTGGCAGGCGGAGAAGGACAAGATCGGGGCCGAGGCGAAGCTGAAGGAAGCGCTCGACGCTGCCCGGCTCGAACTCGAACAGGCCCAGCGGTCGGGCGACCTCGCCAGGATGTCCGAACTGACCTACGGCACCATCCCGACGCTGGAGAAGCAACTGTCCGAAGCCGCCAACGCCTCGGAAGGCGCGATGCTGCGCGAGGAAGTCACCGCCGACGACATCGCCGGCGTCGTCAGCCGCTGGACCGGCATCCCCGTCGACCGGATGATGGAAGGCGAGCGCGAGAAGCTGCTCAACATGGAAGCCGCACTCGGCCAGCGCGTGATCGGACAATCCGACGCGGTAAAGGCCGTCGCGACCGCCGTCCGCCGCAGCCGCGCCGGGCTACAGGATCCCAACCGTCCGCTCGGCTCGTTCCTGTTCCTCGGCCCGACCGGCGTCGGCAAGACCGAATTGACCAAGGCGCTCGCCGAATTCCTGTTCGACGATGCCTCCGCAATGGTCCGCATCGACATGAGCGAATTCATGGAGAAGCACTCGGTCGCCCGCCTGCTCGGCGCCCCTCCGGGCTATGTCGGATACGAGGAAGGCGGCGTCCTGACCGAAGCCGTGCGTAGGCGACCCTATCAGGTGATCCTGTTCGACGAGGTCGAAAAGGCGCACCCCGACGTGTTCAACGTCCTGCTCCAGATGCTCGACGACGGCCGCCTGACCGACGGCCAGGGCCGCACCGTCGATTTCGCGAACACGCTCGTCATCCTGACGAGCAATCTGGGCAGCCAATATCTCGCCAACCTGTCCGATGGCGAAAGCGTCGAGAGCGTCGAGCCGCAGGTGATGGAAATCGTCCGCGGCCATTTCCGCCCGGAATTCCTCAACCGCCTCGACGAGATCATCCTGTTCCACCGCTTGGCGGCAGAGCACATGGCCCCGATCGTCGATATCCAGGTCGCGCGCCTCGGCAAACTGCTCGCCGACCGCAAGATCAGCGTCGAACTGACCGACGCCGCAAAGGCGTGGCTCGGCCGCGTCGGCTACGACCCCGTCTACGGCGCCCGCCCGCTAAAACGCGCGGTGCAACGCTATCTGCAGGATCCGCTGGCCGACCTGATCCTCCGCGGCGAAGTGAAGGACAACGCGGCGGTTAGGGTAGACGAGGGCGACGGGGGGCTTAGTCTAACGGTCGCCTGATTCGCCGGTGCCCCGCCGATAGCCTCGAGGTAGATTTGACAGCCGCCACCCCTGCTCGACTGGATCTCGTCCGTTCCGAACTTTCCCGCGGAGCGACCGAGCGGGCCCGCGTGTTGATCCAGCCGTTGCTCCTCTCCTCGCCGTGCAATGCCGACATACTCACGCTGGCCGCCATGATCGAACGCAAAGCCGGACGGCTGGATGTCGCACGGGACCTAATGCTCCGAGCCGTGACGGGCGGCGGCCAAACCGCAGCCGCATTCAACATTCTCGGAAATATCCTAGGTGATTTGGGGCAGCTCGATGAAGCCGAACGGGCTTATCGCCAAAGCGCTGAACGCGATCCCGGCTTAGCCGATCCCTGGATCAATCTTGGCAACCTGATGATCGGAAAAGATGACGAGCGCGCCATCGTTCATCTCCGCAGGGCAACCCGGCTGGCCCCCCGGTCAACGCTCGCATGGATTGGCCTTGGAAAAGCGCTTCGGAGCGCGAAGCAGTTCGATGAGGCGGTTCGAGCCTTTGAGGTCGCTCGGCGGATTTCTCCCAACCATAGCACGATCCCGATTCAGATCGGCCTGACACAAGTAGCAAGCGGCACGCCCGAACGCGCGATTTCGACCTATGATCGCGCGGAGCGTGCGGGTCTCACCCGCCCGGAACTCTACGATAATCGGGCGGCCGCGCGCATTGAGATGGGCGACATCGAAGGCGCGCGCCGCGAGTACGATATGCTGGTCGCCCGAACGCCTGGCTATGCGCCGGGACATCGTGCAAGGGCGAGGCTTTACTGGGAGTATGGGCTCTCCGGGGATCCGTTCGCCAGCTATCACGCGCTGGCGACCGCCTATCCCGGCGACCGCGCCGTCTGGGTGGCCTGGCTATCGGCACTCGCATCCTTCAGACAATATGAGGCTTTGGTCGCAACCGCTGATGAAGCGCGTCAGGCCGTGGGAAACGATCCTGGGATAGCGTATCTGGAGGCGATCGCGCGTTCCGAAACGGGCGATGCCGCACGCGCGTCCGACATGTTTGAAGGCCTGCGAAAGCTTTTCGATCAAGACCCGGAGTTCGCCTGCGCCTATGCGCGTCATGCCCTGCGGACAGGGGATGCGCGATTGGCCGATCAGTTGTGCGAAATGGCGCTGGCGCAAAATACTTATGATCAACTGGCCTGGGCATATCGCGGCTTGGCGTGGCGGATGCTGGGCGACCCCCGCGAATCCTGGCTCGTCGATTACGATACGATGGTCGCCACAGTGCAAGTCGCTCCGCGTGGCGAGAATATCACCCCCGAGATGTTCGCTCGCGAAATCGCGCATGAACTCCGCGCGCTCCATTCCAGTCAGGTCCATCCCGCCGACCAAAGCCTGCGAGGGGGCACCCAGACTGCCGGCGCATTATTCGAACGGAGCGGCGCGTGGATCGCCCGCATCCGTTCCGCCGCGCACGAGGCCACCGAAAGCTTCGTCAATAGCCTGCCACAAGACGACCGGCACCCGTTCCTGAGGCGCGTGGCCGACCGGTTTCGCTTTGTCGGCTCCTGGTCCGTTCGCTTGAAGAGCAGCGGCTATCATATCGCACATATTCATCCGCAGGGTTGGATCAGTTCCGCATTCTATTTCCACGTTCCCCCGACCGAAGGCGGAGATCGGGATGCCGGGGCGCTCGCATTGGGGTTGCCGCCCGCGGAACTTGAACTCGGCTTGCCAGCGCGAAAGATCGTGCGTCCCGAACCTGGAATGCTGTGCCTGTTTCCGTCGATGGTCTGGCATGGCACCATCCCCTTCGCCGGGGATGAGGACCGCCTGACCGCTGCGTTCGATATCGTTCCCGCAGCCTGACCAGCGCCTCCTCCGCTCCGATAACGGAACTCCGCGACAGCGCATCGCATCGATGATCGCTGCCGAATAGACTGGGGCGACGCACCTCTGGCGCCATCAGGCCGGTTTCCTCCAACCTGCTACAAAAAAAACGGCGGGGACTTCTCCCCGCCGTTTCCTTTGTTCGTTGTCGATCAGGATCAGAACTTGATCTGAGCCTGCATCGTGTAGCTGCGACCGAAGATGATCGGCGAGAACAGCGATACGTTGGCATTTGACTGCTCAAAGATCGCCCCGCCGACGGTCTGGGTCGGGAACTTGTTGAACACGTTGTTGACGATGCCCGTCAGCGTGAACCGGTCGCTCACATTGTAGCGCAGCGACAGGTCGAAGTAGCTAAGGTCAGGGATACGGTCGACGGGGACGTCTTCCGCAAAGATCTGACCAACCTGCGAGCCACCGCTCTTGTACACCCAACGCAGCTGTGCGGTGAAGGCATCTTCTTCATACCCGACCGTCAGCGTGTTGTTGAACTTCGGGATGACCGAAGCCAGACCGCCCGAACCGGTATCGACGAAGTCGGTGCCGCCCAGTTCATAAGCGATGGTGTAGTTGAACAGTTCGGCGACCCGGATGCGAGCCGTCGAGTTTCCACCGAAGACATCCGCAATCGGGAAGACCCAGTTCAGCCCTGCGTCGATACCGCGCGTGGCGAACGGACCACCAACATCCGGGCTGTTCTGACGACCGGTGTTGACCCGGTCGATCTGACCAGTGGCGCTGTTACGGATGACGCGCTGACATGCGTCGCTGTTCAGATCCGCCAAGGTATTGCACTGGTTGATGTAGAACTGAGCGGACAGCGCCTGGATACGACCCCGAATGGTGATGTCGTAATAATCGGCAGTGACCGACAGACGACCCAGCGGGAAGAAGTCAGGGGTGAAGACCACACCAGCGGTGTAGGTTTCAGCCTTTTCTTCCTGAAGGTCGGGCTGACCGAACGAGAACGCCTGAACCTGCGAGTTGTTCTGAGCGAAGGTCGGGAGCGAAGCAGCCGGAACGCCCTGCAGCTGACAGAAAGCAACATTCCGTCCGGTGTTGGTGGCGTTACAGGGATCGGTGAACGATGGGAAGCCCTGGTCACCGTTCTGGAACAGTTCGAACACGCTCGGCGCACGAGCCGCCTTGTTATAGGCACCGCGGAAACGGAGCCACGACACCGGTGCGAATTCGACAGCTGCCTTCCAGTTGAAGATGTTGCCGATCGACGAATAGTCGGAATAGCGCGCACCCAGTTCGACGGCCAGCATGTTGGGGAAGCCGGTTCCGCCGCCCAGGATCGGGATGCGGACTTCGCCGTAAGCTTCGCGTGCGGTGATTTCACCGACGGTCGGCTGTTGCTGGTTGAAGCCGATGATCTCGCCGCGAATCTTCGCGTCATCGGGACGGGTCTGACCGCGGTCGGTGCGGACTTCTGCACCCACAGCGATACCAAGCGGGCCGCCCGGCAGTTCGAACAACGACCCGGACAGGTTGACCGCAGCGCGAACCTGTTCGAATTCCTGAGTGTCCACCGTGTCGGTCTGGATGAAGTTCACCATCGCCGGCGTCAGGGTGTTCGGGCCAAAGATATTGACCGGTACGCAGCCCGGCAGAACCCCGACGCCACCAACGCCGCCGTTGACGTTGACGCAGCCGTTGATGCCCTGTTCGACCGCGACGCGATTGATGTTTCCGATCGACGTCGTCGTCAGATCCGAACGCCCCCAAGAGAACGAACCATCGATCGTCCAGTTGTCGGACAGATCATGCTCGACCACGGCGCGAGCGACGATCGTCTGCGATTCGGTCAGACCGATACGCGGACCGGTTTCGTTGAAGCGACGATCGAAGTTGAACGTCCCGTTCGGATTCGGGCGGCTGTTCAGCGCGGCGCGAAGGTCCGCCGGGATGAACAACGCGCGGGTCGGGTCGATCACGAAGCCCGTACCGCCGGCAGCCGGAGTCGGCGCAAGATTAACTTCGCTGTTCGTGTTCGTATAGGCCGCGAACAACCGCATCCGGGTGGAGTCGCTGAATTCATAGCGAGCCGTCGTGCTGAGGTTGAAGCGGTCATAAGGGATCGCAAGCAGGTTGTCGGGCGCAAAGTTGTACCGCGACGAACCCAGTCCACGTAGCGGGATCGAGCAGAGACCGCCGCCATAATAACGGGTCAGCTGACCATTGTCGTTGAACGACAGGTTCGAACCGCTTGCCGTACAGCCGGCCGGCGTGCCACCGGCACCGACCGTGTTCGGATAAAGCGCCGACAGCGCCGTGATGTTGAACGGATTTGCAGCGTTGTTGACGACCTGACCCCAGGGCGGGGTAGCCGAACCGCCCGCGAAGAATGCGGTCGAACCGGGAATGATGTCCGAAGGATCATCCACGACATAGATGCGACCATTGTTGGGTTCGCGGTAGATTGCAGCCGAGGTGCGCGAGTAGTCGAAACGGCTCTGGCTGACGCCTTCACGGTCGAAATACGACGCGAACACGGTGATGTTACCACGGTTGTCGGCGAAGTTGCCGCCGAACAGACCCTGGACGTTGGTGTTGAAGCCGACGCCTTCTTCGGCAATGCCGACCTGGCCGGTCAGCTCAAGGCCTTCGAAATTCTGCTTCAGGACAAAGTTCACGACGCCCGAAATCGCATCCGAACCGTAAACCGCAGTCGCGCCGCCGGTGACGACGTCGATACGCTCGATCAGGCCGGTCGGGATCTGCGCGATGTCGACGACACCCGAAGCCGACGAAGCGGGCAGACGCTCACCGTCGACGAGGATCAGGGTGCGCTGTGGGCCGAGGCCGCGAAGATCGAGAGTCGAGAATGCGAAGCCACCCGAGTTGTTCGACGTGCGGTTGTTGCCCGGGATGACCGAAGGAAGATCGTTGATCAGCGTTTCGAGCGTGACCGTGCCGGTCAGTTCGATCTGCTCCGAATCGACGATGGTGACGGGGCTGGAAGAGGTGAGGTCGGGACGCGCGATACGGCTACCGGTAACGACGACCGAGCCGACTTCCTGCGAACCATCGGCGCTGGTCGCCAGTTCATCGCCTTCCTGAACTTCCTGAGCATATGCAGGCATTGCGAAGGCTGCGGCGCTGATGAGCAGCGACGAAGCGAGCAAGCGCGCGCGAATTGGTGACTTCATTGATAATCCCCTTAGTCAGCCCTTGATTGGGCTTCCCCTAGTTGAATCCCCGCCGATGCAACATTTCCGGCAAGTTGGCGGGGTTCTATGGGTAGCGAAGCCTTCGGAGCAACGGGTTTGTCACCCTGTTGCAGCCTTTTGAAACGCAATGTGACAATTTGACAACAGGGATTTCCCCTCTGGCTTTTCATATTGTCGGCAGCGGCGGAACGCGCGATAGTTCGGGCGTTGGGAGGACCAAATGCGAGTAAATCGAATATTTCTCGTGGCATCGCCGTTTCTAGCGGCGTTGCCGGTTCAGGCACAAGAGCGCGAGGCCGCGCGCGTGAGCAGTTCCATTGACGCCATATTGGCGTGTCGGCAGATTCCGGACCCGGCACCGCGCATTGCCTGTTTCGACCGGACGACGCTGGCACTCGAAGCAGCCAGTAAAAGAACCGAGATCGTCCTAGTCGACCGAGAGGACACCGAAGAGACGCGACGCGCGCAATTCGGCTATGCGCCCCGCCAGATTCGGCCATTCGGCCTGGGGCGGGACGATGACAATCAAATCAACGAAATAACCAGCGAGATCGTATCGCTTTCCGGTGCCCGCTATCCCAATATCCGGTTTCGGATCAAAGACGGCTCGGTTTGGGAAACCACCCAGGGTACGCGCAATTTCCCCCCGCGCGTCGGTGAGACGGTCGCAATCAAGCGGGGCCCGCTTGGAAATTATCTGGCGGCGATCAGCGGTCGCATCTCGCTTCGCGTGATGCGCGTGGAATGATCGCGTTCGCCAGCGGTTACCGGACTATCGTGCCGAGCGAGCCAGCCCGAACAGCCAGCTTCGGATCGCGCTTGCCAGGTTGGGCGGAGCGTCTGCGGCGATGCGGACAACGTCGATCGCCGCGATCAGTGCATTGAGCGGCAGCTCGCGCGCCGCCGCTTCCCGCTCCAGCGCCGCCCAGAATTGCGGTTCCAGGCTGATCGAGGTCGGGTGACCCGCAATCGTCACCGATCGCTTGATCGGACCGACGAACCCGCCAGGAGGCGGCGTCACGTCCTTCATTTCTCGTCGTCGAACAGCCCGGCGAGCTGTTCGATCATCGTCCCCGCAAGCTGCTCGGCGTCCATGATCGTCACCGCGCGGTTATAGTAGCGCGTAACGTCATGGCCGATGCCGATCGCGACGAGTTGCACGGGCGATCGGCTTTCGATCCAGCCGATCACCTGGCGCAGATGGCGTTCGAGATAGCTTCCCGAATTGACGCTGAGGGTGGAATCATCGACCGGCGCGCCGTCGGAGATCACCATCAGGATCTTTCGCTCCTCGGGGCGGCGGAGCAGCCGGTCATGCGCCCAGACCAGCGCCTCGCCGTCGATATTCTCCTTGAGCAGCCCTTCGCGCATCATCAGCCCGAGCGATTTCTTGGCGTGCCGCCAGGGCTCGTCGGCCTGTTTGTAGATGATGTGGCGGACGTCGTTGAGGCGACCCGGCTGCGGAGGACGGCCATCGGCCAACCACGCCTCGCGCGCTTGGCCGCCTTTCCACGCGCGGGTGGTGAAGCCGAGGATTTCGGTCTTCACCCCCACCCGTTCCAGCGTCCGCGCAAGGATATCGGCGCTGATCGCCGCGATCGAGATGGGCCGTCCGCGCATCGACCCCGAATTGTCGATCAGCAGCGTGACGACGGTATCGCGGAAATCGGTGTCGCGCTCGACCTTGTAAGACAGCGACTGGCCCGGCGCGACGATCACCCGCGCCAGCCGCGCGGCGTCGAGCAGCCCTTCCTCCTGGTCGAAGTCCCAGGCGCGGTTCTGTTGCGCCATCAACCGGCGTTGCAGCCGGTTGGCGAGCTTGGTGACGACGCCCTGCAACTGGACGAGCTGCTGGTCGAGATAGGCACGCAGTCGGTCGAGTTCGTCGGCGTCGCAGAGTTCGGTCGCGTCGATCACCTCGTCGAATTTCGTCGTGTAGGCGCCATAATCGAACTGAGGCGTCAGGTCCGACCAGGGGCGGTTGGGGCGGACGGGGAGCATCCCTTCCTCCCCTTCCGCATCGCCTTCCGAGCCGTCGCCATCGTCGAGCGAATCTTCGGGGACATCCTCGTAATCGCCTTCGTTCTGGTCGCTCTCGCGGTCCTCGCCGCGCGCGTTGATTTCGCCCTGGCCCTGTTCGCCGTCGTCGGAATCGTCGCCTGCGTCGTCCTCGGCATCGTCGGTGCCTTCGTCCTCGGCGCCGCCTTCATCGGCTTCGTCGGGGATCTGGTCGCTTTCGACCAGTTCGAGGTCTTCGAGCAACGTCGTCACCAGCCTGGCGAAATTCGCCTGATCGTCGATCGTCAGCGCCAGCGCATCAAGTTCGGCCCCGGCCTTTTCCTCGATCCACGGGGCGACCATCGCCATTGCGCTAGCGACGCTCTCGGGGATGGGCCTGCCGGTCAGCCGCTCACGCACCATCAGCTGGACGGCGGTCGACAGCGGCACCTCGTCCCGCGTGCGCGCCCGCGCGATCGGATCGGAGCGCAGTTTCAGTGCCAGCGACCGATCGAGATTGTCGGCGATGCCCGCATAGCCGCGCGATCCCAGCGCCTCGACCCGCGCGGTCTCCACCGCGTCGAAAACCGATTTTGCCACGGCTTCCTTGGGCGCAGCCTTCGCGTGCAGCGCAACGTCATGGTGCCGGAGCCTGAGCGCGAAGCCATCGGCGAACCCGCGCGCCTCCGCGACCTGATCGGCAGGCAGCGTCCGCGCGGGCATCGGCACCTTGATATGCTTGCCCGACTGCATAGGCGCGTCGGCGGTGAAGGCCAGCTCGACCTCCGCTTCCTGCGACAGCGCGCGCGCGGTCCCGCCGAGCACCGACTTGAACCGGTCGAGGGGCGTTTCGGACGCCATTACCAGAGCGTCTCGCAGCCGAACGCTACGATCGCACGATCGCACGTCACCACGACCAACCGCTCCGTGAGCGCCTGCCCCGCGATCATCCGGTCGAACGGATCGCGATGCGCCAAGGGCAGCAATCCCGCGGTGCGGGCGTGGTCATACCGGATCGCAAGCTGGATCAGCCCATCCTGCTCGCACGCTTCGGCGAATTGCGAAAGTGGCTCGACCATTGCGGGCAATCTGCCGCTGCCGACCTTGAGCGCGATTTCGTAACAGGAAATGGCGGAAACGAAGGTCTCGACCTCCGGGTCTGCAATCGCCTCGCGCGCGCGGTCCGACAGGCGATCATCCTGCAACCACCACCATATCAGCGCGTGCGTATCGAGTAGCAGGCGCACCCGTCAGAGTTCCTTGCGCTCGAATGCGTCCAGTTCTTCGTCGGTGAATGTCGACTCGAACCAGATGTCGCTTGGCACATCCTTCAGCAGATGTTTGAACCGGCCAGGCTGGCGTCGCGGCAACGGCGATGGTTCGAACGCGATCAGTTTGGCATAGGGCTTTCCTGCCTTTGACAGGATGATCTCTTCCCCGGCATGCGCGCGATCGATCAGCTTCGAAAGCTGGGTCTTCGCATCATGGACGTTGAACGTCTTTAGTGGACCGGCCTCTGCCATCGTACATATCCCATAATGGACTAAGCCAAGTTAGCTAAGTCCATTATGTCGTTCAAGCCTTCCCCACCACGCTTTCGGGCAAGTCCTTGCCGAACACGCGCTGATAATATTCCGCGACCAATGCGCGTTCGGCCTCGTCGCACTTGTTGAGGAACGACAGGCGGAACGCGAAGCCGACATCGTCGAAGATCAGGGCGTTCTGCGCCCAGGTGATGACCGTGCGCGGCGACATCACGGTCGAGATATCGCCGTTGACGAAGCCCTTTCGTGTCAGGTCGGCGACGCGGATCATGTTATCGACCGTCTCCTTGCCGCCGGGTTTGTCATATTCGCCCGATTTGGCGAGCACGACCTGCGCCTCGACTGCGGCGGGGAGGTAATTGAGCGCGACAACGATGTTCCAGCGGTCCATCTGGCCCTGGTTGATCTGCTGCGTGCCGTGATACAGCCCCGACGTGTCGCCAAGACCGACCGTGTTGGCGGTCGCGAACAGGCGGAAATGCGGGTTGGGGCGGATCACGCGATTCTGGTCGAGCAGCGTCAGCTTGCCTTCGGTTTCCAGCACCCGCTGGATCACGAACATCACGTCGGGGCGGCCCGCATCATATTCGTCGAACACCAATGCGGTGGGCGTCTGGAGCGCCCAGGGGAGCAGCCCTTCGCGGAACTCGGTGACCTGCTGCCCGTCGCGCAGCACGATCGCGTCGCGCCCGATCAGGTCGATGCGGCTGATATGCGCGTCCAAATTGATGCGGATGCACGGCCATTTCAGGCGCGCTGCGACCTGTTCGATATGCGTGGACTTGCCGGTGCCGTGATAGCCCTGAACCATCACCCGCCGGTTATGCGCGAAGCCCGCCAGCACCGCCAATGTGGTGTCGGGATCGAACACATAAGCGGGGTCGAGATCGGGCACCCGCTCGTCCGCTTCGCTGAACGCCGGGCATTCCATGTCGCTGTCGATGCCGAACAGGTCGCGGACCTTCACCATCTTGTCGGGCGCGTCGAGGATCGTCGTTTCGCGGCTGTCGGGCTGGGTGTTGGGGATGTCGGTCATGGGCAGATCGCTTGTTTTCGGGAGTCGGCGTATCCCTAGCGCTACGACACTGGAATAGTCGAGTTATGTTTGCCACGGCCCGCTTCCGCAATGGCAGGATTCGGCCGGCAAGAGACATGGTTGCTCGCTGAAACCATGCCGCCCGGCGGGTCCGCGAACCGAGAAGGGAAATTGCGCTTCGGGGCAGAAGAGAACACCGACGGTGTCCTCTTCTGCCGGAATTTTGGTGCGGTCGAGAAGACTCGAACTTCCACGGCCTTTCGGCCACAACGACCTCAACGTTGCGCGTCTACCAGTTCCGCCACGACCGCACGTGAAATTCCGCCGGATCGACCGGCGGCTGGCAGGCGCGTGCCCCTAGCAAAGCGAAACATGGCTGGCAATGCCGGATCGCCGCTTTTCTCCGCCCCCGAACCGACGTGGCACGCCGGTCACAATCTGCGGACCAGCCGGACGGCTTCGGCAATCCATGCCGGGTCGGCGACGACCTGCTGACGCTGGCCGCTGCCGAGCGGCAGCAGGTGCAGTTTGCCCGGCGCGTCCCCACTGGGCGCTTCGCGGCCGATCAGCCGCCCGAACAGGTAGCGACCCGCCGGGCGGGGCACCAGAATGTCGCGATTGAGGGCGTTGACGAAATGGTCGGGATCCAGCCGTTCGCACCAGATGTCGTCGCCGCTGCGATAATCGCCGATCCCGGCATGGACGGTAACCGCGACCAGACGCGGGGTCGGCTTTGGCGGCGTCACCCGCGATTTGTGGCGCGGCGCGCTGGCACCGTCGGCGTCGAGCATCGCCGCGACGGGAATATCGGGCCGATCAGGCATCGCGACCAGATCGGCGGCATCGACCCCCAGCGCATCGGCAATCCGGTTCAGCCAGCCGACCGACACGGTCCGCGTGCCCGTTTCCAGGCGTCCGATCGTCTGGGCAGTGGTCGGCGGATTGCAGCGCTGGGCCACCTGATCGAGCGTAAGGCCCTGTGCGCGACGCACCTCGCGAATGGCAGTAATCAAGATCTCGCCCCATCTTTGAACCGATATGGTTTTTTGTCTTTCCTACAATGTTCCACGAATGGCAAGCCCCGATCGAATCCCGATGGAGGTAAAGCATGCGCGAATTGGTGGAACATCGACTGGACGGGGGTGGGAACACGCCGGGACGCGGGCGCAGCGTGACGGTCAATCTGGGCGAGTCCGCGCTGTCCTGGCTGGGTGCCCGACGCCTGATCGATACCCGCCAGATCGAGGCGGGGGAAAGGCTGCGCGGCGACTATGAAAGGGCGGCCATCGCGCCGAACGTGACGATGCGCTGGGATGCCGCTGCGGGTAGCGGTCGCGGGCGATCGGCAGAACGTGCCGACCCGACCACCGCACAATTCGACGCGAAGCGACGGTTCGACGCCGCGATGGCGGCGGTCGGACCGGGCCTGGCCGATATATTGTGGCGCGTCGTCTGTGCGGACGAGCGGCTGGCGGATGCGGAGCGCGCACTGCACTGGCCGGCGCGTGCGGGCAAGCTGGTATTGGGGCTGGCGCTCGATCGGCTGGCGGAGCATTACGGGCTTCGGCTTTGATCCCCCGTCCCGGATGCTGCGGAGGGGCGCCGGAGAAAGCGGCTGTAGAGCGCGCCGATGCCGATCAGCGCAAGCCCGAGGCCGAGAAACGACATGACTCGCAAAAAGCCGTCGAGCCGCGCGGCGTCCAGCAGAAACACCTTGAAGGTGACCGCGGTGAGCAATGCGATGCCCAGTGTCCGCAGATCGCGACGGTCGGCGGTGATGCCACGCCAGAGCCATCCCAAGCCGATCGCCAGCGGAACGGCGGAATAGCCCCAATTCTCCGCAACGCCGCCCCCCCCGGTCAGCACATCACCCTGGGCGAACTGGCGAACGAACGCCAGCCCGGCGACCAGGGTCATCGCGGCAGCCGAGATCCGGCTCCAGCGTCGTGGCGGCAGCATCCACAGCCAAGCCGCGGCAAATGCCGCATGCGCGACCGCCAGATTGAGGACCGGCAGCGCCCCGACGGACTGAGCGACCAATATCGGATTGAACAGGATCAGGTCGAACCAGACGATCCGAAACAGCGCCAGCCCGGCAAGCATCGCCGCCAGACCCGGCACGCGGTCGGTGCGATACAGCATCCAGGCGGCGGCAAGCAGCAACTGGGTGATCGCGGCGCGCTCGGCGAAACCATGGGCCAGGAACGCTTGCGGCGTCGCAATCCCGAACGGCTGCTTGGCGACGACGTGAAGCGCGATCAACGCCAGGGCGGCGGCGCCCAGCGCTACCGCCCGGCGATGCCTGCCAAAGGTCGAGGTGCGCCAGCCGAGCAGGCCGAAAACCGCAATCGCCGGGATGGCGAAGCTCCGCATTGCGGTCGGCGCATCGGGAAGCGCGGCATAGATCAAGGGGTTGCCGATCAGCGCATCGCTGGCGGCACCCATCCAGTCCACCAGCGGCTCGGCAATGGCGAGGATAACCAGCACCGGACCGGCCGCCGGAAGCCTGGCAAGGTCACGGTCGGGGACACGCTGCGCCCAGCCGACCAGCCCCGCCGTCGCGACCAGGATCGGGACGACGGCCCAGTCCACAGGGGTCAGGCGATCGAGCGCGAGGATGGACAGGATCGCGGCCAGCGCGCTGCCGAGCACCAGTCCGGGATCGCGGACATCGACCCGATCGCGCCGCCGCCACGCCAGATTCGCGCACGCCGCAGCCAGCACGATGCCGCTCAGCGCCCAGACCGGACCGGCCATCCGGTCGGCGATCGTGAGCAAGGCAACAACCCACGGTCCGGCGGTTCCGGCCAGGGCGACCAGCGACCAGTTGCGATCGCGTGCCGCCAGCGCGTGCCCCGCCCCACCGAAGAGTATCGTCGCCACGATCGCCATGAGCGGCGCGATTCCCGGATCGGTCCGAACCAGAGCGGCGGCCAGCAGGAGCAGCACGAGAATGGCAGCCCCGATCGCCACGACGATCAACCGGGGGTTGCGCCAGGCAAGGATCAGCGCCGCGCCCGAGAGCACCAGATAATATCCCCAGGCAAGCCCTGAGAAATCGAGCGCCGGGGCCAGCGCCAGCAATTGCCCCAGCCCGGCGGCGAGCGGAACCAGCCGAACCCACCCGGTTCGCGCTCCCGTCGCGGGTATCGCGAGCGTCGCGCCGATGGCCAGCAGCACGACGAACAGGCCTAGCGCGGGCAGGTCGCCGGGAGCGAGCAGGAACAGAAGCAGATTGACCCAGACAAAGCCGCTGGCCGTGGCCGCGAGCGCGAGCCAGACCCAGCCGCGACGGATCGCCAGGCCGAACAGCGCCGCGACGAACAGACCCAGATAGACCAGCAGCGGCCCCACACCCGCGACATCGAACCCGGCGATCAGGGGCGCTGCGAACCCGCCGACCAGTGCCATGATCGCGGTCGGCGGGCCGTGTCGAAGCGCCAGCGCAAGGCCAGCGGCGGTAACGCCGATCATCAGGATGAAGGCCGGCAAAGCCGCGACCAGATCGTAGAGCGCCGCCGCCAGGTAGAGCGTGCCGTAAGCCGACGCGACACCCGCGCCCGCCAGCACCTGCCCGATGCGCGGGTCGTCGGCGGTCGCGGGGACGCGCCGGGCCGCTTCGCTCGCAACGACCAGGGCGATCGCGAACAACGCGGCCAGCAGGACGCGAATGGCGGGACCGAGCAGACCGGTATCGAGCGACCAGCGGACCAGGAAAAATCCGGCAAGGACCAGCGCGGCGCCACCAATCCAGATCGGCAACCGCCCCGCGATCATCGATTCGAGATCGAGCGGCGGCCGGGATAGACGCGCGCGATCAGGCGCTGGCTTTGATGCTGATGTTGACACCCCGGGCGCGATTTTCGAACGGAGCGCATCGAGCCGACGCCTCGCCGCGCCGCCTTCGGCGGCAGGGCGCTCGCGAGCCGCACCGTCGGCTGGCATCTCGCCCCGCGCCGCGATCAGAGCCTCAAGCGAATCGGCGCGCCGCTCCACCGCGACAAGGCGACGATGGAGTTGCACCGCGACACCGGCCACGACCAGCAACGCCAGCAGAAGCAATCCCGTCACGCTGCAAATCCGCAATCCATCGCCGGGTTCTTCGCACAGGAACCGGGCATTGTCTTGCAGCGATTGGGTCTTGCAACCATTGGGCGCGCGCGTTTGGCGCTCGTCATCGGCGGTTCCAACGTCTATCGCAGAGCGATGCGGATCGAGTTCGTCAAATGCCATGGATCGGGAAATGATTTCCCGCTGATCGACGCGCGCGGCTGGGACTGGCCGGATCGCGCCTGGGCGCAGCTGGCCCGGGCATTGGCCGATCGCACCGGCCCGGTCGGCGGCGACGGCCTTCTCGCCCTAGTATCGGGGGAGGCAGGGTGCGGGTTCGGGATGCGGATGTTCAATTCGGACGGGTCGGAGGCCGAGACGTGCCTGAACGGATTGCGCTGTACCGCGCGGCTGGGGTTTGAGTTGCTGGGGATCGATGCGGCGCGAGTCCGGCTGAAGACCAGCACCGCCGAGGTGGCGCGTGCCGAGCCGATCGCGCCGGGCGTCGAAACCATCGTTACGCGCGTCGGGCCGGTATCGACCGCGACCCGCGATGTCGGCCTCAAAATCGCGGCGGCGGAGGCGATCGACGTGCCGATCGCCGAATTGCCGAGCGAGCGCGCCTTCACCGCGATCGCCATGCCGAATCCCCATCTGATCAGCTTCGTGGATCGGATCGACGAGGACGAACTGGTGGCGCTGGGCAACTGGTGCGAAGCCGCACCCGACGTCCTGCCCGCGCGCGGCAATGTCAGCTTCGTGACCGTCGAGGACGAGGCGACGATTTTCGTCCGCACCTTCGAACGCGGCGTCGGACTGACCGACAGCTGCGGCAGCGCGATGGCCGCATCGACGCTGGCTGCGGTGCTCACCGGGCGACTCCCTGCGCAAGGGTGGTTGACGGTTCGCAATCGCGGCGGACGCATCGCAGCGGCGGTCGATCGCACGCCCGACGGCCTGGTCGTCTCGATCGCAGGCAATGCGACGTTCGAGGCCGATCTGGCGATCGACTATGATCCGCTGACCGGCGCGCTGGGACCGGTCGAGATGTTGCGGGAGCGCGAGGAAGAGGTTGCCGCCTGGGCCGGCGTGCTGGCCGGATCGTGAGCAGGCGGCCCGCGGGCCGTTGTCGGGCGCTGGTCAACCGAGCGATTTGAGCGGCACGGCGGGATCGGCGAGCAGCGCCGCATCGACGCGCGCGCCGTCGGCGACCAGCTTGCGCCCCTGGACGTAATCGCGAACCATGTTGACGCAATCGAGCGCGATCACGCGCCCCTGCCGGCGATAGACGACCGAAAAACTGCGCGATGTGGGGTCGCCACGCGCGATCGCTTCGTCATGGCCGGACGAAAGGCCGACGGTCTGCAGTTTCAGGTCATATTGGTTCGACCAGAACCACGGGACCGCGTCATAGGTCGCATCGATGCCCGATAGGGTCCGGGCCGCCACTCCGGCCTGATCGGTCGCGTTTTGAACCGATTCGAGTCGGATCGGCGCGCCGTTGGCATGACGATTGACTTGCAGCGCGCAGTCGCCGATCGCAAAGATGTCGGGCAGCGAGGTGCGACATTGGGCATCCACCGCGACGCCGTTGCCACCGTCCGCCCCCGCCGCCAGCAAGGGTTCGACCGCAGGCACGATGCCGATGCCGACGATCACCATATCAGCGGCGATCTCCTCCCCCCCGACCAGCCGGACGCCGGTCGCACGATCGGTGCCGATGATGCGATCGACGCCGACGCCCAGCCGGATATCGACGCCGTGCGAGCGGTGCTCGCTTTCGAAAAAGCGCGAGAGCACCGGCCCAGCGACGCGCGCGAGCACCCGGTCGAGCGCTTCGATCAGAACCACCTGACGGCCCAGCTTCGTCAGCACCGCCGCCGCCTCTAACCCGATATAGCCGCCGCCGACGATCGCCACCCGGCGCACGGCCGGGAGTTCGCCGACGATCGCATCGACATCGGCGCGGGTGCGGACCGCATGGACCCCGGCCAACCCACCGCCTTCGCACGTCAGACGGCGGGCATCGCCACCCGCCGCCCAGACCAACGTCCGATAGCCAAAGCTGCGTCCATCGTCCGACCAGACCCGGCGCGCGGTGGGATCGACACCGACGATGCGGGTGGAGGGCACGAAGGCGATGTCGCGTTCGGCCCAGAAGGCGGGCGGACGGATCAGCAGCCGGTCGAACGGCTTGTCGCCGCTCAGATATTCCTTGGACAAGGGCGGGCGTTCATAGGGAAGATCGGCTTCCATTCCGATTACCCGGATCGGATCGGCATAGCCGCCCTGCCGAAGGGCGATCGCGCACGCCGCCCCCGCATGGCCCGCACCGACGATGACGACGCCGCTGCCTGCACCGTCGGCGGGCACGGTCCCGGCGCGCGTATTGGGGGCGGAACCGGCCGATGAGAGGATCATGACAGGATCGTCACCGCCCCGTTCCGCGTCGCCGCCGGGCTTACGCCGCCAGCTTCCGCAGCACGTAGTGCAGGATGCCGCCGTTGAGGAAATATTCCAGCTCGTTGACCGTATCGATCCGGCACCGGGTCTGGAAGGTTTCGGTCGAGCCGTCGGCGCGGGTCAGTTCGACGGTCACGTCCTGACGCGGGCGGATGTTCGCAACATCGCGGATCGTGAACGTCTCGCTGCCGTCGAGCTTCAGCGTTTGGCGCGTTACGCCGTCCGCGAATTGAAGCGGCAGCACCCCCATGCCGACCAGGTTCGAGCGGTGGATACGTTCGAACGATTCCGCGATCACGGCCTTGACGCCCAGCAGGTTGGTGCCCTTGGCCGCCCAGTCACGCGACGAACCC
>Ga0172374_1000307_pt1 | contig 38035 bp, 32 predicted proteins | sample LakKiv3m_FD_114536 | JGI IMG/M metagenome (GOLD analysis project Ga0172374, IMG submission 114536) | Freshwater microbial communities from Kabuno Bay, South-Kivu, Congo - kab_092012_10.3m | ecosystem: Environmental > Aquatic > Freshwater > Lake | place: Democratic Republic of the Congo... | reverse complement strand
GCTATGAAAATGGGCGGCTGGTCATGGCCGCGACCCGTGGCGACGGCCAGACCGGCGAGGACGTGACCGCCAATGTCGCGCACATCGCCGACATTCCGCAAACGCTGGCCGGCGACGCGCCCGACATTTTCGAGGTCCGCGGCGAAGTCTATATGTCGAAGGCCGATTTCGCCGATTTGAACGCGCGCCAGGCAGCGAACGGCGGCAAGATCTTCGCCAATCCGCGCAACGCCGCCGCCGGATCGCTGCGGCAAAAGGATGCCCGCGTCACCGCCGCCCGCCCCTTGCGCTTCCTCGCGCATGGCTGGGGCGAGGTTTCCGCCTTCCCCGCCGACACCCAATATGGCGTGATGCAGGCAATCGCCGCGTTCGGCCTGCCGGTCAGCGAGTTGCTGGTCCACTGCGTCCAGGTCGAAGCCGCACTTGCCCATTATACCCGCATCGAACGCCAGCGCGCCGACCTGCCATATGACATCGACGGCGTCGTCTATAAGGTCGATCGCCTCGACTGGCAGGAACGGCTGGGCTTCGTTGCCCGCGCCCCCCGCTGGGGGCTGGCGCACAAATTTCCGGCGGAAAAGGCGCAGACGACGCTGGTCGGCATCGACATTCAGGTCGGTCGAACCGGCAAGCTGACGCCCGTCGCGCGGCTGGAGCCGGTCGGCGTCGGCGGCGTCATCGTCAGCAACGCGACGCTCCACAATGCCGACGAGATCGAACGGCTGGGCGTGCGCCCCGGCGACCGCGTGGTGCTGCAACGCGCGGGCGACGTGATCCCCCAGATCGTCGAGAATCTGACTCGCGACGAACAGCGCGCGCCCTTCGTCTTCCCCACCGAATGCCCGGCCTGCGGATCGGCGGCGACGCGCGAGGAAGGCGAGGTCGATTATCGCTGCACCGGCGGCCTCATCTGTCCCGCGCAGCGCATCGAACGGCTGCGGCATTTCGCATCGCGACACGCGCTTGATATCGAAGGACTGGGCGCGACTCATATAGAGGCGTTCGTCGCCGACGGCCTGATCGCCGAGCCCGCCGACATCTTCCGCATCAGCCGCGACGACCTGTTGAAACGCGAACGCTGGGCAGAGGTCAGCGCCGACAACCTCGTCGCCGCGATCGCCGCCAAGCGCGACGCGCCGCTCGACCGTTTCCTGTTCGGCCTGGGCATCCGCCATGTCGGCGAAGTCACCGCGCGCGATCTCGCTCGCCGCTATACGAGCTGGGCGAACCTGACCGCCCGCATCGACGAGGCGCGCGCGATCCGCAGCGCGCTTCAGCCCACCCCGGCAGAACCCGACCGCAAGTTCGCCCAGCGTCGAGACAAGGCGGTGGTCGAGGCGATCGACACCCCCGGCATCGGCCCCGAAGTCGCCAATGCGCTGCTCGATTTCTTTGACGAACCGCACAATCAGAAGGCGCTTGAGCATCTGGCGGGCGCGGGCGTCGCGCCGTCCGATGTCATCCACGAAACCCGCGACTCGGCCGTGTCCGGCAAGACCGTGGTGTTCACCGGCACGCTGGAGACGATGAGTCGCGACGAAGCCAAGGCGCAGGCAGAGGGTCTGGGGGCCAAGGTGTCGGGTTCGGTGTCCGCCAAGACCGACCTGCTGGTTGCCGGGCCGGGCGCGGGATCGAAGCTCAAAAAGGCGGAATCGCTGGGGGTTGAGGTAATCGACGAAGCCGCATGGGGACGAATCGTGGCATCGGCGGGGTGATGCGTTTTTGCAACGGTTTGTGACAAAGCCCGACCCCCTCTTGCCGCGTGTCACAGACTCGAAATAAATCGCGCCCAAGGGGCCTGCCGGACGGTGAAGCAAACACACCGCAGCTGAATTTCCGCTCCACTAGGGGACACACATGCGCACGAAGTTTTTCGCGAGCGTGGCTTTTGCCGCGCTGACCATGCCTGCCGCCGCCTTCGCCCAGTCGACCGGCTCGCTCGATTTCGAAGAGGGTGCCGACATCGTCGTTACCGGATCGGCTGACCGCAACGTGGGTGGGATCGTGATTCCCGACTCGCCCAAGTCGAAGGTTCAGGTCGACCGCGAACTGATGCTGCGCCAGACCCCCGGCCAGACCGTCAACGAAATGATCAACCTGGTGCCGGGCGTCAGCTTCACCAACAACGATCCGTTCGGCTCGCAGGGCGGCAGCTTCACCATTCGCGGCTTCGGCGCGGACCGCATCTCGCAGACCGTCGATGGCATTCCGCTCAACGATTCGGGCAACTATGCGCTGTACACCAACCAGCAGCAGGATCCCGAAACGCTCGACTCGGTCACCGTTGCGCTCGGCTCGACCGACGTCGATAGCCCGACGGCATCGGCCGTGGGCGGCACCATCAACATCCGCACGCGCGTCCCCACCGATCAGCGCGGCGCCCTGTTCAGCGCCAGCTATGGCGACATCATCGCACGCGGCGATCCCGGCAGCCGCCCCTATCACCGCGTGTTCGGCATGATCGACACCGGCGATTTCACCGGTTTCGGAACCAAGGCCTGGGTCTCGGCATCCTACGCGACCAACAAGGCGACGTTCGCCAATTACGGCAAGAACGAGAAGCAGCAATATAACGGTCGCATCTGGCAGGACATCGGCACCAACGGCGATTTCGTTTCGGTCTCGGGTCATTACAACGAGAACCGCAACAACTTTAACGGTTCGCCGACCGACCAGAATAACTTCGCCGCTTCGCCAGGCGCTCGTTTCTACAACATCAGCGGCGGCTTCCCCTGCCTGACCGACGAACCTCAGGCCGGGGTGCGCGATTTCACCAATACGTGCGGCACGTCGTTCGAGCGCCGCTACAACCCGTCCAACACCGGCAACATCCGCGGCAATTCGCGCTTCACGCTGGCTGAGGGACTGACCCTGACGGTCGATCCGAGCTTCCAATATGTGAAGGCCAATGGCGGCGGCACGATCCTTGGTCGTGAAGGGTTCCGCACCGTCGGCGGCCGCAATTATCTCGGTTTCATGGGCGGCCAATATTATTTCGGTCGCGACCTGAACGGTGACGGCGACGTAGCGGACAGCTGCGATGTCGGCGCGACCTGCTCGGGGTCGTCGACCAACAACCCGACGCGCTTTGCGGGCGTCACGCTGATCTCGCCCAGCCAGACGCAGACCCGTCGTTATGCGGTCATCACCAACCTGGCCTATGCGATCGACGACAATCACCGGGTGCGTCTGTCCTACACCTATGACCGCGCACGTCATCGCCAGACCGGCGAAGTCGGCTTCGTCTTCCGCGACGGCGAGCCGTTCGACGTGTTCCCGATCAACGATCCTGTCCGCGACGGCAACGGGAATGTCGTCCAGAAGCGCGATCGCCTTTCCTATGCGACCCTGCACCGGATTTCGGGCGAATATCGCGGCGAGTTTTTCGACGACCGTCTGATCGTCAATCTGGGCCTGGGCGCGCCGTTCTTCAAGCGCGATCTGGACCAGCGCTGCTTCACCACAGCCGCCAACGGCAATGTGGACTGCGTCGCGGCCGCCGATGTCGCAGCCTATGCGGCGGCAAATCCGAACTTCGCCCGTCCGCAAGAGCGGGAATATGATTACGACAAGCTGTTGCCGAACGTCGGCTTCACCTATCGCTTCACGCCGGAAGCCAGCTTCTACGCCAGCTATGCGAAGAACATCTCGGTGCCCAGCACCGACACGCTCTATTCGTCGCTGTTCCTGCCGGCGAGCAACCCGGCAGCGCAGCCCGATCCCGAACTGTCGGACTCGTTCGATGCGGGCGTTCGTTACCAGAGCGGCATCGTTCAGGCGCAGGTCGGTGGCTTTTTCACCAAGTATGACAACCGCCTTGCCAGCGCCTATGACCTCGATTGCGACTGCAACATCCAGCGCAACCTGGGCGAAGTGCAGAAATACGGCGTCGACGGCAGCGTATCGGTTACGCCGACTCCGTGGCTGACGGCTTATGTCTTCGGTTCGTATCTGAAGTCGGAAATTCAGGAAGACGTGCTGGGGGGCATCTGCTCCACTGCCAACGTCAACGCGGGCGCGAACGGTTGCACCACCGTCGGGGCGCAGTTCTTCTTCCCGACCGCTGACAAATTCGAAGCGGGTAGCCCGAAGCACACCTATGGCGCACGCCTTCAGGGTTCGTTCGGCCCCGTTGAAATCGGCGGCCAGGTCAAGCGTACCGGGAGCCGCTTCCTGAACGATATCAACACGATCACGCTGCCGGGCTACACGGTCGTCGATCTCGACGTCCGCTATTCGCTGGCGAGTGCAGGTCTGGAGCGCAGCTACTTCCAGCTGAACGTCACCAACCTGTTCGACGAAGTGTATATCGGATCGGCATCGGGCGGCATCACGACGGCATCGTCGTTCGTGAACATCGGCCCGCCCCGCGCGATCGTCGGTTCGTTCGTGGTCGGCTTCTAAGCCACCCCGAAACCAGTAAAAAAGAAACCGCCGTCCCAGCGATGGGGCGGCGGTTTTCTTATGGGCGTTGTGCCCAAATCGTCAGGCGGCGTCCGCCTTGGCGTAGATGCTGTTGATCGGGCGCGCGAAGACGCGCTGGACCATCGGTTCGAAGAAGGACAAAGGCGCGCTGTCATAGGCCGGGTCGAACGCCGACTGGTCATATTGATGGCAGAAGTCCGCCGTCGCCTCGAAATGCGGGTGGCCGCGAAGGCCTTCGCGCAAATCGCGGTCCATCCCCAGATGGTGGAAGAAATAATAGCCCTGGAAAATGCCGTGTTTGTCGGCGATCCAGTGCAGTTCCTCCGACACGAACGGCCGAAGGATCGCGGCGGCGATTTCGGGGTGGTTGTAGCTGCCGAGCGTGTCGCCGATGTCGTGGAGCAGCGCCGTCACGACATATTGCTCGTCCCGACCGTCGCGATGCGCGCGGGTCGCGGTTTGCAGGCTATGTTCCAGCCGATCGACCGGAAACCCGCCATAATCGCCGTCGAGCAGCCTCAGATGCGCGAGCACCCGGCCGGCCAGCCCCTTCGAAAATTGCCCGAAATGACCGCCGATGATCGCCCAGTCTTCCTGCGTGCCATGCTCCATCGCGGTAAAGCCCGCGCGGTCGCCATGCTGATGGTCCATGCCATCCTCTCCTTTCGCGTTTTCCGCACCTTAGCCGCTCGTTTCGAGCGAAGTCGAGAAACGTGGATCAGGTGTCGCAGAAGCGTTTCTCGACTACGCTCGAAACCAACGGGCGGGACGGGCCGCAATTTGGGTCATCCGGCCGGTGCCGCCCACCCGCTTTCGGCACAAGATGACGCCTCGTGCTGGCGCTGTCAGCCGATTTGTGGTTGGGAACCGCGCATGGATTGAAGGACGACGATGCGACCAGGCCTCATCACCCGCCCGTTTTTCGAAGACAAGGCGCGCGCCTTCTGGATTCTCCAGGCGATCGGCTGGTCGGGCTATCTGGTGCTGCGGACAGCCTCCAGCGTCTCGAATAATTTCAGCGTCGAAGGGCTGATCGCGGTCACGATCGAGGCGATTACCGGATATTGCCTGACGATGCTGTTGTCGGCGCTGTACGGCTACTACCGCCGTCTATCGCGCTGGTCGGGCATTTTCCTGACGATCGCGACGCTGGCGGCCGCGACCTTCCTGTTCGCGGTCATCAACGCCTTCGTCTTTTCGCTGATCCGCAACGCCGATCCGGGGATCACGCTCAACCTGCTGCTGGGCACCGTGTTCCTGTGCTTCATGGTGTTGTCGGGCTGGTCGGCGCTGTATTTCGGGATCAATTTCTACCTGATCGTCGAGGAACAGATCGACCGGCTGGAGGCGTTGCAAAGCCAAGCGTCCTCGGCACAACTGGCGATGCTGCGCTATCAGCTCAACCCGCATTTCCTGTTCAACACATTGAACTCGATCTCGACGCTGGTGCTGCTCAAACAGACCGAGCGCGCGAATGCGATGCTCAGCCGGTTGTCGTCGTTTCTGCGCTACACGCTCGCCAACGAACCCACCGCCAACGTCACCGTCGCGCAGGAGGTGGAGACGCTCAAACTCTATCTCGAAATCGAAAAGATGCGCTTCGACGATCGCCTGCGTCCGCGGTTCGAGGTCGATCCGCGTGTCGAACGCGCCCGCCTGCCCTCGCTTCTGCTCCAGCCTTTGGTCGAGAACGCGATCAAATATGCGGTGACGCCGCAGGAGGAAGGCGCCGAAATCGCGGTCGAAGCGCGGCTCGCCGGGGAACGGGTGCACATCACCGTATCGGACACCGGTCCGGGGTTGATCGGCCAGAAAAAGCGTCCAACCCTTTCAACCGGAGTGGGCCTTACCAATATCAGGGAACGGCTGGCACAGGCTTTCGGGCCTGATCACCGTATCGATACGCGATCGAACCCTGGGGGTGGTTTCCGCGTTGAGATTGAGATTCCGCTCCAGATTGAAGAGTCGAAACGCGAGGCAGCATGACCATCCGCACCATTCTCGTCGATGACGAACCCCTTGCGATCCAGGGACTCGAGCTACGGCTCCAGGCCCATGAGGACGTAGAGATCATCGACAAATGCTCGAACGGCCGAGAGGCGATCCGTTCGATCAAGACGCACAAGCCCGATCTGGTTTTCCTCGACATTCAGATGCCCGGATTCGACGGTTTTTCTGTCGTTCAGGGCCTGATGGAGGTCGAACCGCCACTGTTCGTCTTCGTCACCGCCTATAGCGACCACGCGATTCGCGCGTTCGAGGCGCAGGCCGCCGATTATCTGATGAAACCGGTCGAGGAATCGCGGCTCGCCGACACGCTCGATCGCATCCGCCAACGCCTGACCGAAAAGCGAGGGCAAGCCGAGGTCGAGAAGCTGAAGGAAGTGCTCGCCGAAGTCGCGCCCGAAGCCGCCGGTGACATGGCCGCTGCGTCGGGCGACGACCAGCACGCCGCCAACCGCTTCGAAAAGCTCATCAACATCAAGGATCGCGGGCAAATCTTCCGCGTCGACGTCGATTCGATCGAACGCATCGATGCCGCGGGCGACTATATGTGCATCTATACGGGCGACAACACGCTGATCCTGCGCGAAACCATGAAGGATCTCGAAAAGCGCCTCGACCCGCGCCGCTTCCAGCGCGTCCATCGCTCGACGATCGTCAATCTCGACTTGGTCAAGCAGGTGAAGCCGCACACCAACGGCGAATGCTTCCTCGTGCTCGATTCGGGCGCGAGCGTGAAGGTGTCGCGGAGCTATCGCGACGTAGTCGCGCGGTTCGTGCATTAACGCCGCCGCAGCACCCAACCACAAATCCGTCATGCCAGCGAAAGCTGGCATCTCAAGCGGCAAGCGCACGCGTGATGCGGCTCGATGCCCCAGCTTTCGCTGGGGCGACGGAATGAGGGTGAGCGCGGTTTTTTCAACCCACCAACCCTCTCTTCTCCGCACACCTTCCCAACCCGTTTGTCCCGAGTAGCCTTCGAGCTTGTCGAGAAGGTGTATCGAGGGAGGCCCAACAATGACCCTGTCTCGATACGGGCTCTCGACAAGCTCGGTCCCTACTCGACACGAACGGTTAGGGTATGGGGATAAGCAACGCCCCCACCCTTGCCCCCGCCCCGCCTATCCCCTATAGGCGCGCGCTTGTCGTGTCCGGGTCATCCCTGGAGGCTGGGCGCGGCAGTGAACGATTGAAATCTTTTCAAGCGCAATTTCGGAGCAACGACAATGAGCGAACAGCTTACTCTGTCGGCCGAGACGCGCGAGCGGGTTGGCAAGGGAGCCTCCCGCGCGCTTCGTCGTGAAGGCCGCGTCCCCGCCGTGATCTACGGCAACAAGCAGGAACCCGTCAGCATCCATCTCGAAGAGAAGGCGCTGATGAAGGCATTGATGACCGGTCACTTCATGAACACGGTCGTCATGATCGACGGCGCGGCCAAGTCCGCGATCCGCACCCTGCCCAAGGACGTGACTTTCGACGTCGTCACCGATCGCCCGGTCCATGTCGACTTCCTGCGTATTTCCGAGCACGCGACCGTCACCGTCGCGGTGCCGGTCAGCTTCCAGAACGAAGAAGCGTCGCCCGGTCTGAAGAAGGGCGGCGTGCTGAACGTCGTGCGCCACGAACTCGAACTGGTGTGCGACGCATCGTCGATCCCCGACCAGATCGAAATCGACCTGACCGGTCTGGAAGTCGGCGATTCGCTGCACATCTCGGCGGTCACCCTGCCCAAGGGCGTGACCTCGGCGATCACCGACCGCGACTTCACCATCGCAACCGTCGTCGCACCGTCGGCGCTGAAGAGCGAAGAAGGCGACACGACGACCGAAGCGGCTGCCGACGAAGTGCCCGCAACCGAACAGTCGGACGATGCCTCGGAAGATGCTGGCGAGGAAGCCAAAAGCGAATAATCGCCCGGCCAATCCGGCAATATCGAAAGGGGGTCGGAGCCATACGCTTCGACCCCTTTTTGCTGCGACGCCCGATCCGGTTTGCCCCCCAACGTGGCCTCGAAGATCGTCATTGCGAGCGCAGCGAAGCAATCCAGCCGCCGACCGCAAAACCTAGATTGCTTCGCTGCGCTCGCAATGACGGTGTGGATCAAAGCCGGATTGTCATGCTCTAAATGGGCAGTCCGTCAAATATTCGTCCCCCGCCCCAATCCCACGGAGAGAAAGACCGATGCAACTCTGGGTAGGCCTGGGCAATCCCGGCCCCGAACATGCGATGCAGCGGCACAATGTCGGCTTCATGGCGCTGGACGCGATCGCCGCGGTCCACGGCTTCTCCCCCCCGCGCAAGCAATTCCAGGGCTGGACTCAGGAAGGGCGGCTGGGCGGCGACAAGGTCATCCTCCTAAAACCCGCCACCTATATGAATAAATCCGGCCAGTCGGTGGGAGAGGCGATGCGCTTCTACAAACTCACTCCCGCCGACGTCACCGCGTTCCACGACGAACTCGACCTCGTGCCGATGAAGCTGAAGGTCAAACAGGGCGGCGGCACCGCGGGGCATAACGGCCTGCGATCGATGGACCAGCATATCGGCGCGGAGTTTCGCCGCGTGCGGATCGGCATCGGCCATCCGGGGCATAAGGACCGGGTCACGGGCTATGTGCTCGGCAATTACCACAAGAGCGAAATCGACGCGCTGTCTGACATGCTGGGTGCGATCGCTGGCGAGGCGGACTGGCTGGCACAGGGCGACGACGTGCGGTTCATGAACGACGTGGCGATGCGGTTGCAGGATTGAGAACCTAACAGGAACATTGCGCCCGCCTGAGCCGCACGGCATAATCGCAGCGGCATGACCCGCAAGATCATCCATGTCGATATGGACGCGTTCTTCGCGTCGGTCGAACAGCGCGACAATCCCGATCTGCGCGGCAAACCGGTCGCGGTCGGCGGGTCGAGTGCGCGGGGCGTCGTCGCCGCCGCCAGCTATGAAGCGAGGCGGTTTGGAGTGCGGTCGGCCATGCCTTCGGTCACCGCGCGGCGGCGCTGTCCTGAGTTGATTTTCGTCAAGTCTCGGTTCGATGTGTACCGCGAGGTGTCGCAGCAAATCCGCGCCATCTTCCTCGACTATACCGAGCATGTCGAACCGCTGAGCCTCGACGAGGCCTATCTCGACGTCACCGAAAACCGGCGCGGGCTGGAAAGCGCGACGGCAACGGCGGAGGAAATCCGCGCGCGCATCCTCGCCGATACCGGCCTCACCGCATCGGCGGGGATTTCGTACAACAAGTTTCTGGCGAAACTGGCGTCGGATCAGAACAAGCCGAACGGCCAGTGCGTCATCCCGCCGGGACGCGGCGAGGCGTTCGTCGCGATGCTGCCGGTCGAGCGCTTCCACGGCGTCGGCCCGCGCACCGCGGAAAAGATGAACCGGCTCGGCATCTTCACCGGCGCGGATCTCAAGACCCGCGACCTCGCCTTTCTGCAAGCGCGCTTCGGCAAGTCGGGAGACTGGTATTACCGCATCGCGCGCGGAGAGGACGACCGCCAGGTCCGCGCCAACAGGGTACGCAAGTCGTCGGGGTCGGAGACCACGCTCTTCGATGACGCCGCGACCCCGGCGGCGGTCGAGGAACCGCTGCTGCGCATGGCCGACGATGTGTGGGGCTGGTGCGAGGCCAGGCAGACCAGCGGGCGCACCGTCACCGTGAAGGCCAAATATCGCGATTTCCGCATCGTCACCCGCAGCCGCACGCTGGTCGATCCGGTCGCGTCGCGCGGCGAACTCCACGACACCGCGCTGGCGCTGGTCGCGACGCTCTATCCGCTCGAAATGCCGGTGCGGCTGGTCGGGGTGACGCTTAGCAACCTGACGCCGATCGACGCACGACGACATAGCCTGCTCGATCTGTTTCCCCATTGACCTCGGGCTTTTCCGCGACGAGACTCGATCCGACTTTCACCTCAGGGCCAGCGATCTACACCCGAAGCAAATGGGACGGAACGTTCGGCCCGACAGTGTAGCAAGCGCTGGTTTGCGACGGGAAGATATGCCTCGAACCCGCTACATACCGCCCCATGCCTTTGTTCGTGTCGATTGCGATTTCGAAGCCGATGGCCTGTGGACGATCATGGGCAGCGCGCTGGACGCCGAATCGCTCGGCCTTTCTCCTGCGCTGGCCACCGCGCTGGAGGCGTGGCAGGTGCATTTCAATGAGTTGGCCTGGCAGGTCGAGCACGACTCCCCGCATTTTCTTTTCGACGCGCATGAAAAGGTCGGCCGCCGGATTGCCGCCCTCGTCAAGGCCGAACGCCCCGATCTGACTGTCGTCTATGGCGGCGATGTTCCATATCCGGGGGACAAGGGAGGGTATTTTGACCAGCAGGCTGACCGAACTTCTGGCGCTGGATCCGGCGATCGAAATTGAGCGTTTCGCCGCATTCGACCGTCCGACGCGCAGGTTCATCGCCCATGCTCTGAGCCGCGTCCCGGAACTGGTGGCGCGGATCGACGATAATCGCCTGCCCGGCGGCAACAAGCCATTGCCTTTTTCCGTATGCGATGACGAGGAAGCCGAACGCGGCTGGGCCTATACCGCGTTGCCCCGGTTGCGCGCCTGCACCGCCGCCGGACCGGTCGGCGCGCGCGAGCGAAGACTGGCATTTGGCGACCTGCTGGCGATGGCGGTGGTGGATCTGCGCTGGAAACGGTTGACCGCCATCGCACCATTTATATTCTGTTACGAACGACTTGCCGGACCGCAGTGGCGCGAATTGCTGCCCTTGTGCTGGAAAGAGGCCGTGGCTCAGCATCGACGCAAGGTGCAATCGCATGTCCAGTTGCCGCTCGACGCTCGGCTGCGCGAGGATTGCTCAGTGCCGAACCTGCTGGAAGAGGACCACCCGCCGCGTTTCTATCCCTCGATGGCCGATGCCGAATCGTTCGACAGTCCGTTGCTGGCCGGACTCTAAGCCCTCTGTGCGTGGGTCGCTGCCGCACTGCTGCGCGCACAAGCCTGCCCGGCAACGCCTTGTTCGCGGTCCGGCTTCGCTCAGACTCGCATCGCCGCAGGTTACTGCCCAGATGGAGCGGGTAGCGGGAATCGAACCCGCGCATTCAGCATGGGAAGCTGACAGGCTACCATTACATCATACCCGCATATCAGACACTTAGCCTGACGAGTTGGCCGAATTTTACAGTCGGTTTTACACTCGTGATGTGATGAGGTCTTTGGAACGGGTATTTGCGAAGGTCAATCCTTCACGTTCATCGTCCGCGCTGGCTGTTGCCTTCGTCATCGCAGCCCCCTCCCCCACGTTGATAAATCCAGCTCGCGTGTCATCCTCTCGACATGGACCGAGAACAGGAACTTTGGGCTGCTGCCAACATGCTCATAAACCGGCATGGCGAAGACGCATGGTTTCACGCCGCGCAGCGGGCCGATGAACTGGGCGCGCAAGGCGACCTGCGAGGCCAGTCGACTTACATCGCCATACTCGGGCGCATTGAGCAACTGATAGGGGAGGTAACCGGATCGCTGAACTAGCGCGACCGCCATCCCCGAATTTGCTGTCCTACAGGATCGCAAATTGCATAGATCCGCTTGATGGACTGGCAGGATCCCGACGAGCCGGAATGGCGGCGCAAAGCGGTGGCTCTGGAGTACTGGGTGCTGACTATTTTCGTCGCCGGCGCGCTTATAGTCGGGATTGGCAGTGCCGTCGTTGGAGTCTTGACGTGATGGTCTCAGCTACAGCTTGAACTCGACCGACACCGGGCAGTGATCGGAGGGGTGTTGCTCTTCGGGGACGCGATAGGTGTACTCGGCGAATGATCCCGGCACGACGAGCGCGCTTGCTTTCGTACCGGTCACGATGTGATCGATGAATTCGCGGTAGCGAGCCTTGCACGTAGCAGGGGCGGTGCCGGCGGCGATCGTCAGATTGCTGCCGGCTGGGTTGCCGTCGTTGATCTCGCGGTAGAATTGATCGCTGCTTGCGGAGATGCGCCGGTTCCAGTCGCCCAGCACTGCGAAGGCTTCACCCGCCACTGCCCGGTCATCGATCCACTTCTCGAGAGGGACAAGCTGATTGAACAGGACGGGGCAATCCGGATCAGTCGCGGCTCGCCCAGAGTTGCAGCCCGATTTTAGATGCACATTCAGCAGGCGGAGCGGGGTAGCGCCGTTCACGGTGATATCGATTCCCCAGCGGAGATCGGGGTTTCCGAGCGCCAGATCTGAAACATCGGCGTTAAGCGCCCACGGGACACTCTTGCGGATCGCGAACCCAACCGCCTGCTGACGGATCGATTTTCCGGCGAGGCCACGGCAAGCGCCGCCGCGGGCGCTGACCGGGCGACCCGACATCACCACATCATACAGGGCTGGATCGAACACCCGCTCAGCAGCAGCCTGATTTTCAACTTCCTGTATGGCGATGACGTCCGCATCAAGCGCCGCCGCGTGTCGGCGCAGTTCGGCATAGTCAGCATCGGTGCGCGGGCGGCAGCCAGTATCATTCTGCTCCGCCAGATGCTCGACGTTCCAGGTGGCGATCTTGATCGGTCGATCAAGCACAGGACCACTGGCTGTCGGGGTCACCGGGCTGCACGCCATTGCAGTGGTGCAGGCCAGCAGGGCGATCGTGATCTTGAGCGACATCTGGTTTTAAGCCCCTGACGGTGAATTGCGATTCTGACGCATGGCGTGAACCAGCGCGGGGATCAACGACCGAATTTTGGTATCGGTCGTCGCAGGCGTCTTGGCTAATCGTTCCTGCTGTGTTCTTGTGGGCTGACTTCAGTTGAAGCGATTCGATCACAGGAGATTCTGATGCGGCATGACCCGGTCATGCGCGCAGCCGCGCGTGCCATCTACGAAACCGTCTTTGTGGAGGGCGAGGAAGTTTTGCTGACCTTCGAAGAGGCAGAGCGGTTCCGCTCGCCGAAATATCGTCGGTCAGTGGAGGCAACCTTTGAAGCAAAGCGACAGTTCAGCGGCGAACTTAAGGCTCAGCCCCGGCTGCTATGAGACATGGCAGACCGAGAGGCGTGGCCACCGCTCCGCGACATCGCGCAATATGCGCTTCACGGTCGTAACCTGCGACTGTCCTGCCCGCGCTGTCGCAAAGTGCGCGTGATGAGCGGGCACGGGGTTTGGTGGTTGTTCCACCAGCGTCGGTGGGAAGGGAATACGGCGGCGGTAGCGAAGCGGTTCTGGTGTGCCGCCTGCTTTGTCTCCTCGCGAAAGAAGATCGCACCAAGGATTGATGCCACGCGCGATCAACCTACTGGAGATCGGCTGCCTGATCCTGACGAACGGGAGTGGAAGCGTCTTGTCAGTCGCTACCGATCCTAGCACGTTTACGAGATGTGTAATCTCTACCGCCTTCGCACCAAGCACGCAGAAATGGCCGGCATGTTCAATGCGCAAGACCACAGCGTCCGACCTTGAGAAGGACTATGTCAGCCCCGGCCGTGACGGGATTGTCGTCCGCTCGACTGAAAGGGTTCGCTCACTTGACACGATGAGATGGGGCTGGCCCAATCCCAGAGGAGGCAAGGCAGTCGTCAACGTGCGAAACTACGAAAGTCCGTTCTGGCGTCTGCCCTGCACAATCCGCAGCGACGCTGCCTAGTGCCCTTTACCCAGTTCCAGGAATGGACGGCGGTGCCCAACCCAATCACCGGGAAGAAACGGGCGCATTGGTTCTCGGTACCGTCTCGGCCAGTTTGCGCGTTTGCTGGCATATGGCGGCCCAGCGAGAGGGGGGCCATCTTCGCGTTTTGACGACCGGATACGACGGTGACCCTGCCAACCACGTGGTGGGTGCGATCCATCCAAAGGCAATCCCGGTGGTTCTTCACGATGAGGACTATGATCGCTGGCTGGAGGCGCCCGTAAACGAGGCTCTAACGCTTGCGGCCGTATTTCCGTCTGCACTCTGAGGGTCCTCAATGCGCCTCATAATTGGTCATTGGGCCCATCAGGCGGCGATCCCGAAAGCTGCCGTTCCTTCATCGTCGTTGGCGCAGCCATTTGAACGACTGAGATTGGGGACTTTCCTACCATAAAAAAGTGATGGGTAGCTTGGCTGCCGTGATTGGCGAGCAAATGGGTTTGTACAAATAAACTTGACAGAGCATCAGTCCGTTTCCCAGTTTTCATACGGGGACCCAATACAAACCAATCGACTGCTTGTGAACTACTTCCCCGGCTGGCGCTTTCCGCTGACCGAATCAACGAATGGAGGGGAAGTCCGTGTGGGCTGATACCGAGACCGACGTCGACTTCCTGAACTACTCCGAGATCGCGGAGATGGTCGCGGAGATGATCGGCGATGATACGCTGCTTCCTCTTTCGCTCGGGATTTTCGGCGGCTGGGGGATCGGCAAGTCTAGCACGCTCAACCTCGTCGAGAGCCTGCTGAACGAGCAGGCGGAGGAGTATCTAATCGTCCGATTCGACGCTTGGTTCTATCAGGGCTTTGATGATGCGCGCGCAGCGCTCATGTCCGTCATCGTTAAGGCACTTGCGGAAGCAGCGCCGGAGGGGCTCAAGAAAAAGGCCAGCGGGCTGATCAAGCGTGTCAACAAAGCACGTTTTCTGGGACTGCTGGTGGAAGGCGGCGTCGCTGCGCTCGGCTTCCCAACCTTCGGCGCAGCCGGAAGGCTGGTGGAAGCTGGCGGAAAAGCCCTTGGCGACGGCTTGGACGAAGAGGATCGTGAAGAAGCGGGTGAGGATGCGGAGAAATTTGCCGAGAAGGCGGGCAAGCTGCTCGATCCGGCAAAGGCGCCCACCGAGGAAATCACGGCCTTCCGCACCGAGTTCGGCGAGGTGCTCGCCGGGCTCGACAGGAAGCTGGTGGTCTTCATCGACAACCTCGACCGCTGCCTACCGAAAAACTCGATCCAGACGCTTGAGGCCATCCGGCTCTTCATGTTCATGCCGAACACCGCGTTCGTGGTGGCGGCTGACGAGGACATGATCCGGCACGCGGTGTCCGAGCACTTCAAGGATCCCGGCGATCGCCTCGTCACTGACTATCTCGACAAGCTGATCCAGGTGCCCGTCAACGTGCCCCGCCCCGGCGTGCTAGAGATTCGGGCTTATCTCACTATGCTGATCGCCACGCGGTCGGGCTGCGGCAAGGACAAGGTCGCAGCGCTTCGCGCCTTTCTCATCGACGATCTGCGCCATTCTTGGAAGGATGGTGACGGATACGACGTCGACAAAATCATGGATCTATTGGGGTCGAGCGACGGCGACCTGCGGAATCAAATCGAACTCGGCCTACGAATGGCGCCAATGCTCGCGCAGTCGGCCAAGGTCAACGGCAACCCGCGCATCGTCAAGCGCATGATGAATGTGGTTCGTATGCGAGCCTCTGTCGCGAAGCGCCGAACCATGAATCTTGACGAGGCTGTGATAGCCAAGCTGGCTCTTTTTGAGCGCTGTACGGACGTGAAATCCATGCAGGCGCTTCAGCACGAGGTGCAGACCGCAGTCTCCGGCAAGCCCGAACTCTTCGCCAAAGCCGAGGCGGCACAGACGGAGGCCGCCTTGCGCGCGATCCTACCGGAAATAATGAAGCCACACCTCACCGTGCTGCGGGACTGGTTCGGATTGGAACCAAAACTGTCTGGCGTCGACCTTCGTCCGGCTATGTACCTCTCCCGTGAGACGGTGCCTATGCGGCTTCGAAGCAAGTCCCTCTCTCCGACGGCCCTGAAGGCGATCGAATCACTCATGGCCACGTCAACCATGAGCTCGGCCTCCGCGCGTGAGGCTGCTACCGGGATCGATCCGTCTGAAGCCGTCGCGGCGATGGACGAGATGATCGCCGAAATGCGTAAGAATTCAGATTGGGCGAAGGTCAGGAACGACCTACGGGGCGGCGTCATCTTGGCGCGCGCATGGCCCGACGCCGCCGCCAGGCTCAACCTCTACATCGCGTCGCTGGCACAGCGTCCGAGGTGGCTGCAGGCCCTTATTAAGAATGAAGATTGGGTGGAGGAGAACTAATGGGCACGTCGGCGTCGGCAAAAGGTCCAAACAGCAGGTCTCCGCTGGTCCCGCCCTGGGCGGACGCAACGCCAGATGCGCCCGTACCTCAGCCCGAAGGACAGCGCTTCCGCGGATTTCGGACCGAGTTCGGCAAGGTAGCGAGCGGTGCTGGCGGCTCGATGGCCAAGGCCCTGCAGAAATACGCTTCCGCGGCGACCGGCGGTTCCGAAGTCGGCCCTCGTCGCTTCGGCCCCGCCTACGGTTCCGGCGCCGATCTGATCCAAGCGCTGTCCGGCCAAGACATCCAGACGCCGTCGGGATCCTTCAACCTGGCCTCGCTTGCCGGCCTTCCCATGGACGAGGCAGCTCAGTCGATTGCAGAAGCGCTCGCTCCGCAGAACGCTGATGCCGATCAGGTGCGATCTGCCATGCAGGAGTCGCTCGCCGAGGTGTTGGGAGAGGACGGCGGCTTCGACCCGTCGGCGATCGGCGCCGATCAGATAGTCGCGGTGCTGGTCGAGTTTTTCGCCCGCATCCTCTTTCAGGAGATATCCGCAGCCGCTGGGGAGGCTTGGAAAAAAGCGCCTAGCGTCGAGCGGTCAACAACCACGGAGAATGAGCTTCTCGAGGTCGTGCGCGCGGCGATGGATTCCCACCTCTCCCCACGCCTTACCGGTGACCTCGGCTCACTCCACCGTGACCAGATCGCGGCGATCGAGCGGGCCGCGCTCGTCGATATCTGGCAGGCATGGAGCGATGCGGAATGACCCGGGTAGTCCTTGACCTTGATCCGCAGCGGCTCGGCGTCGGGCTTATCTCGGACGACATCCCCGTCCTGCTCTACGGATCCAGTACGACGGTCCCGGGCGCTGGCGTGATCGGCAATGGCCTGCGCAACAGGTTCGAGCGGCTTGGCGTGCCGCCATCCCGTCAGGCCATGGATCTGGTGGCCGTCGCTATGGCGGTCACAGCCGCCGACACCTTCGTCCTGCGGGACGAGGCGGCCGATGGGTGGCGTCGCGAGATCGAGATCGACCTGCCTGTCGTCGAGCCCGATCGATGGAACGCGCTCGCGCCGCTGCTCGCCACCACGCTCGGCTTCCTGAGTGGCGACTCCTGGTCGTTCGCCTTTCGGGGTGGCGGCCTGCCGGCGCCATCCGTTCTCGACGTCCGCCATCGCGCCGCGATCGACCCCTCCAAGATCGACGCGATCGCCCTCTTTTCCGGCGGCCTCGACAGCGGCCTTGGCGTTTTGAACCTGATCGACGCCGACATTCGTCCTCTGCTCGTCAGTCACGCTCCGCGCGGCGACAAGACGTATCAGGGTGCGGTCGCCAGCTTGCTCTCTCCGCAGCCGCAACGCTTCGAGTTCAACAGCTATCCCAGTCGCGACGGCGCCACCGAGATCACCACCCGGACCCGCAGCTTTCTGTTTCTCACCTTCGCGGCGCTCGTCGCCCAAGCCGTCCGCTCCTTCCGCGGCACGGCGACGATTGATCTCTATATGTGTGAGAACGGCCTGATCGCGCTGAACCCTCCCCTGACTGCGCGCCGGGTCGGGGCGCTGAGCACCAGGACCGCTCACCCACACTACCTCTCGTTGCTTCAGCAATTGTTCGACGCCATCGATCTGGGCGTCAGCATCAACAATCCGCACCGTCACGAAACGAAGGGCGAGATGCTCGCCCGCCGGGTCAAGAAGCAGCCCGCCACAGCGAAGTTCGCATCCTCGACGGTGTCGTGTGGAAACTGGAAGCGGAAGAGCATGCAGTGCGGTCGCTGCTGGCCGTGCTCGATACGCCGATCTTCCTTCCACCATGCCGGACTGGTCGACGACACCACGTACGAGACCGTCAATCTGGTCGACGCTTTGAAGGAAGACGACTATAGGGACGACATCGTGTCCATCCACACCGCGCTACGGCGCCGCTACGAACGCGGCCTAAAGAGCTGGGTGATGCAGAGCGGTCCGCTCCCGAATGACGCCACGGAACGTGCGGCGTTGTACGGGGTCGTCGAGCGCGGGATGGATGAACTGGAGAGCTTCTTCGCATCGCACGGACTGAGCGTTTGATCGACTTCCACTGCCATCTCGACCTCTATCCCGATCCCGAGCGCGAGGTCCGCGAAGCGGACGCTGCGCGCGTCTATGTTCTCTCTGTCACCACGACGCCGCGAGCGTGGTTGCGCACCGCCCAGCTTGCAAAGGGGCGTAAGCGCATCCGCACATCCCTCGGCCTTCATCCGCAGCTGGCCCATGAGCGATCGCACGAGCTCGGCCTCTTCGAGGAACTGCTGCCCCGCTCGCGCTACGTCGGTGAGATCGGTCTCGACGGTGGCACTGGCTACGGTCAGCACGCCGCGATCCAGTCCAAGGTGTTTGACACCGTCCTGCGGCTCTCCGCGCGCAGTGGCGGCCGCATCATGAGCATACACAGTCGACGGGCCGTCGACGAGATACTCGAGCGGCTCGCGGTCACGCCGGATGCAGGCACTCCGATCCTCCACTGGTTTTCCGGAACGGCCGGGCAGCTTCGCCGCGCAGCCGACATCGGCTGCTGGTTCTCCGTCGGCCCCGCTATGCTTCGTGGCGAGAAGGGCAGGTCGCTGGCCAAGGCGATGCCAGCCGACCGCATCCTTACCGAGACCGATGGCCCGTTCGCATCCGGCCCCGACGGCCCCCTCCATCCCGCCGATTCCTGGCAGGCGGTCAGGCAGTTGGCGACGATCTGGGGCATTCCGCTGGAACAGGCGCGGACGCGGCTGCTGGACAATCTGCGATCGCTGAGTGAGTCGGCGCCCGATCACATCGGGAAGGGAAACATCGCACAGCGCGCGAGCGCGTGACCTATTGCCGCCTCAAGCGGCGAGGCTGACGCCGACTGTGTACTGGTGAGGATACATTTCCGGTTCAAACGATTGACCGCTGAAACCAGTCTTTCAGTTCCCGGCCTAATAACAGCATCTTTGTTGATACAACGATCAGAGAGCTTCTTCCGCCCTTCTTTTTTTATGGTGGCTCACTCGGAGATGAGGCGCAGATAACGGGGTTGGTGTGAACATCCACTAGGCCGAGTTCGATTTTAAGTCGGCCCAGTTCAAACTCAGCTTATCACCCTCCGCCTTGGGTAGAGCTTGTCGATCAATCAGCCTGCCTTGCTCTTCAAAGTCGGCATCAATCTTCACGATCAGCACCTTGCTGAAGTTGCGTTGGAGATTGAGGGCGATTGTGTCATTGCTCTTAACGGGGTGATGGTCTTCACCTCGACAAAATGGTTGCCAAGCTTGCCGTCGGACCCTTGCGCATAATTGCGGCGTTGTATGGTTCCGTGAGTAATTGCGCCGTAAACTTCACCCAGATCGCTGTAGACCTGCAGATGGCTTCCGGTGAGGCTGTGGTAGTCGTGAGCTACCGCCAGTAAGTTTTGGAAGATGGGCACCAGATCCACCTTTAGGTTGGGAAACCGGGCTTCGAACTCCAGACGCTTTAGTCATTGCGGCCGGGGGCAGTACGCTCTAACATACGGGTTAAGCGCTATTTACTCTGCATTACAGCTTAGGCAATCAAGATATCAAATATGCGGCAAAGTTCGCTATTTTAAAGGCCAGTAACGGCGGGACTGCATTTCCAACTTGGGTGTACTGGTCGGTCCTGTTTCCTTCAAACAGATAGTTATCAGGGAAGGTTTGGAGGCGGGCTGCCTCTCTGACCGTCAAACTGCGGCACTGTAGCGGATCCGGATGGATGAAGTAGTGACCATCCTTGGCGATGTGGCTCGTGATTGTGGTCGCCGGATCCCTGAAGCACTGCACCCTAAATCTGTCGTTGAACTTGCCCGACGCCCAGTTTCGATGCTTTGGCGCCAATCCCTCAGGGAATTCACGAGCCTTCGGCGACCGGTTAAATATCTGCGCGAACGTCGCGGCGAAGGCGTAACGCGCGAGATCACTTCCCATGTGACCCCGAGCATGATGATTGGGCAGACAATCAAGTGCTGGATCGATCAGCCAGTCCGCAAGCGAATTTCCGGAAACTGATGAAGGTGTCGTAGCGCAAGTGGGGTAGCTCAGCTCAGCTGCACGGATCTCAGCGGCGAGGTCAACAAGACGCCGCGCGACATCATCCATTCGCTCGTCTTCTTCGGCCAGTGCAGCTTCGGCAGCGTCTAGGAAGGCGCAGTTTACGGTCGTCCGCCACATGTCATCGCTGTCCGCCACCCGGCTGAGGCGACTACGCAGCTTGGGCATTGAACTCAGGACGTCCGCCACGCAGCTGACCTCACCGACAGGCTCGAGAAGAGCCGCAGGCCCCGCAGCGTCAAATCGATCCGCAATGTCTTTGCGAATTCCCAGCAGAATAACCCTGTGTCGGCGTTGAGGGATGCCGTAGTTTTCAGACTTGAGCAGGTTGGCAAATCCGGCCCTCGAATCATCAGCCGTTAAAGGCACGATCTTGTAGCTGTCGGGACTGCCCCCCGCACTCTTAAGATCGGCCAGCACTTTCGAGAAGATGTTCTCTCCGTCGATCGATGCCGACAAAAACCCCTTCACATTCTCCATGACAAAAGCGACGGGGTTGAGGCGGTTTAGAATGCGAATGTATTCGCGATACAGAAAGTGTCGATGGTCCTCGCTCGCAACATAATCTTCCTTGCCGCGGTTTCGCGCTCGTCCCGCCAGCGAGTAGGCTTGGCAAGGGGGGCCCCCGACCAGAATGGCGCGATCATCCGAAGTTTTCCTGATCTGATCGATCAGAGGATCAATTACAGCCCCGGCCCCTTCCCCACCCAACTCCAGCTGAAGTGTCTCACTGCAAGCTGTCGACCATTCCAGTGGATGGGCGGCTATCAATATTTCTCGTGAAATGTCTCCACGAACGTAGTCGTAATAGGCCCCGGGGGGATGTTCAAACTGCCTGACAAAACTTCGAAGTCTCAGCGTTGAAAACGCAGATTTTTCTTTCTCGACCGAGAGGGCGATGTCGAACACTCGGTTACCGACTTCGTCACGAACCGCTGAAAAGCCTTCCGCAAGCCCGCCCGGACCTGCAAACAGATCGACAACCTTGAACATCGTCAGCTAGGAACCATCCGGCATCATGAGCGATGGCCCTTACCAGGCCGCTCAAATACATCCAGGGGAAAAGCGATCGACGTCGTGGACGAGGCGACCCGATCCCGCATGATGTCGGGAATTCGCTCTGCAAACACCAAGCCCGAGGTTCGTGTGCGAAGCGAGTTGCACGCCAGAGGCTTCAGGTTCCGGCTGCACGATCGCCGTTTGCCGGGAAAGCCGGACATTGTCCTGCCAAAGTGGCGTGTGGTGGTGGAAGTCAGAGGCTGCTTCTGGCATCGACACCACAACTGCCGTTTCGCCACTACCCCTGCTACCCGACCGGAATTCTGGCTGACCAAGTTCGCCGCCAATGTGGATCGCGACCGCGACAACATCGTAAAGCTTATCAGTGCGGGCTGGCGGGTCGCCATCATCTGGGAGTGTGTCACTCGATTGACCGACATCACGCCCGAGATGGACCTTCTCGCTGCATGGATCAGATCCGGCGGGCAGAATATCCAGATCCCTGAACTTCTCCACGAAACTCATGCTGGTAACCCATTTTGAACCTCGGCTTATTACGTTCGAAATAAGTGCTGGAAATTCCATTACAATCAGATAGCTTTTGCAGCACTTCGGGGGGAGGGTTGAGTTGTTCGAACCAAGCGTTTCGGCCACATCGGCTTCAAGGATAGCAAGCCGACGCAATACTACCCGGCATTTCGGCTTTGCAGATGCCCGGACAGGTTCGGCTCTCGTACCGGGTCGAGTGCTTGTCGGTTGATCGCTGCGACAGCCAACGGCACTGAGGATTGTCCAGATCTCGTGACCCCAGAGACTTCCGTCCGACGGATGGCTGATGCCACACCACATGCAGCGTCACTCATCCAGAGCCTGCGCGACATAGGCTATTCGTGCGAAACGGCACTGGCCGACATCATAGACAATTCGATCACAGCAGCCTCGAGTTCGATTGACATTCTCTCGGACGCAGGTGGTGCCGATCCTGCGCTAGCAGTTCTCGACAACGGCTCGGGCATGAACCTGAACCAACTCATCGAGGCGATGCGACCGGGAAGCCGAAACCCTTTATCCGAACGTCATAAGGATGACTTGGGCCGGTTCGGGCTTGGGCTGAAAAGCGCCAGTTTTTCGCAGTGCAAGCGGCTCACGGTAGTGAGCCGGAAAGATGGAGAGACCTGCGGCGCTACATGGGATCTTGACGAGGTTGCCCGCTCGAACCGCTGGGAGGTTGAACTTCTCGATGACTTTGATGGGATACCGTGGGCCGATCGACTTGGCGAACGGGGTACACTTGTCATCTGGCGATCGCTCGACCGACTGTCGGGCGGCATCGACCATGACGTCCGAAAACGCACTGAGCAGATCAATCGGGCGATCTCCAGTGCCGAACGGCACATTCGTCTCGTGTTTCACAGGTTCATGGAGGAAGGTCGCTCCCCCATTCATGTTCGCCTGAACGGACGGGCTCTGGAGCCACTGAATCCGTTTGGTATTCGGTTCTCCGGCCATCAGTCTGAGCGCCCGGACAGCCTGGAACTGCCTCGAGGTACGGTCGAGTTCCAGAGCTTCACCCTTCCACATCACAAATCCATCAGTCCGGCAGAATGGAACGATCTCGGGGGAACAGAAGGCCATTTGCGCACTCAGGGATTCTATATTTACCGGGGGCGGCGTCTCATCATAGCCGGGAGCTGGCTTGGCCTCGCTAGGCAAACTGAATTGACGAAACTTTGCCGCATTCGCGTCGACATCCCCAATTCGATGGATGCCGACTGGAAGATTGACGTCAAGAAAGCCTCTGCTCAGCTGCCGCCTGCCGTGCGCGAAAGAATGCGTGCTCTCGTCGAGCGCCTGTCCAGCACCTCGAAGCGCACGTATCAACGGCGCGGACAGCGGCTGGTGAACGACGAATATATGCCACTTTGGACACGCATCCAGCGTGACGGGGCAATCATTTACCGGCCGGATCCCGCACATCCCGTCCTCGCAGATTTTTCGGCGCGCCTGCCGCCCGAACTACAGGCCGACTTCGCAACGCTCATCGGCCTTGTGGGGTCTGCGGTACCCGTCCCCGCCCTCCAAGCTGATTTTGCAGGCAGCCCGGAGGAAGTGCGAGCCGACAGCTCCGAAGAGCCCGCTCTGCGTCAAATGGCGGAGGCAATGGTTCCTCGTCTCCTTGCACAGAAGATAGGCTGCGACAGGATCCTCGATATCCTTCGCCAGGTCGAACCATTCCATTCGAACTGGGTCGCGGCTCAGACAATTATTGCAGAGCTCGTTGCCGCTCAGGAGAATCAATGACCAGTTCAGTGGCACAGCTTGACGGCGTGGTTTCCCAGCTCGTGGCGGAACTGGATCTCCCCACGGCCGAGAACATCCGCGAAACTATTTCCACTTTCCGCGTTCTTCCGCTGTTTTCTCAAGTGAGTGACGAGGATGCGGAGAAGCTGGCTCGTGAGCTGGAAGAACGTGTCGGGATCAGTATGGGCGTTGGCGCGGTCGTCAGCGATCAGGAGTTCCGTCCCTGGCTGTCCGATGCCAAAGCTGGTGGGCTGGTCGATCCGCACTACTGGCCGCGTTACAAAAAGTTGCTGCAGTCCAAAAGGCTGCCATCTGACGTCGTCACTTCCACCGATGTGGTCACCGACCGGATCCTGGACAGGATGGGCAACCCCAACGATCGCTCGGCATGGGATCGCAAGGGCATGGTCGTCGGCCACGTTCAGAGCGGCAAAACCCAGAACTACACTGGTTTGATATGCAAGGCTGCCGACGCGGGATATCGCCTGATTGTCGTGATAGCGGGAATCCACAACAACCTTCGCAATCAGACACAGGCACGAATAGACGAGGGATTTGTCGGTCGAGATACCGGACGTCTCGAAAAGAAGGATACTCGCGAGAAGCCGCGCACGATCGGCGTTGGGACATTTGACGACCGCAGAGCGCCCGTCAGCCTGACCACCACACTTCGCGATTTTAACAAGGCAACCGCTACCACCAATACGAGCCAGATTGCCTCGTACGCCGTTCCGGTCGTTCTCGTGATAAAGAAGAACTCGCGCACGCTCGCCAATCTGGTCGACTGGCTTAAGGAGCACAGTACCGGACGAGGCTCGGAGCTCGTCGATCAACCGATGCTTCTGATCGATGACGAGGCCGATAATGCTTCGATCAACATCAAATATGGCAAGGACGAAGTGTCGCGGATCAACGGGCAGATCCGCGAACTTCTCGCCCTGTTTCACAGGTCCTGCTATGTCGGTTATACAGCGACGCCGTTCGCAAACATCTTCATAGACCCGGACTCCGAACACGAACTGAAGAAGCAGGATCTGTTCCCGAGGCACTTCATCATCGGCCTCGATGCACCCACAAACTATTTCGGGGCGCGGCAGGTCTTCATCGATGGGGTGCCCGACGATGACGACGAGAAACCGTCAGTCCTGCGATACATCACCGACAACGGTGACACGCTACCCGTAAGGCACACGATCGACCACGATCTGTCCGAACTACCGGACAGTCTCGTTGATGCACTGCGCACCTTTCTGATTGCTCGAGCCATCCGGAACATTCGCGGCCAGAGCGGTCAACATGCGTCAATGCTGGTCAACGCATCCCGTTTCACCGGCATTCAGAACCTCATCCGCAACCGGCTGCACGAGCGCCTGAAAATCATTGAAGACGCGGTCCGCGTGGATGGCGCCAATCCTGACGCATGGCCTCAAAACTCGGAAATAAGTGAACTGAAACGTTGCTGGTCGGCAGAATACCCGAACACCGGACCCGTATGGGACCAGATCATGAACCACCTTCTTCCGGTGGTGGCTTCGGCATCGGTGATTTCAGTCAATTCATCATCCGGCTCCAGCATGGACTATGAGGGCGGAGGCGAACATGGCCTCACCATAATTGCGGTGGGCGGTTTTTCCCTATCGCGCGGCCTCACACTTGAAGGCCTCACCGTATCCTACTTTCTGCGCAATTCTGTAATGTATGACACGCTCATGCAGATGGGCCGATGGTTTGGATATCGCGCTAATTACGAAGATCTCTGCCGGGTGTGGATGCCGCAGGAGGCCGCGTCCTGGTACGCGCATATCGGCATTGCCACTGAAGAACTGCAGCACGAGCTGAAAAGAATGGAAAAGGCCAACGCCACCCCCGAGGAATTCGGGCTGGCAGTCCGAAGCCATCCAAGTGCGTTGATGGTTACAGCGCGAAACAAGATGGGATCGGGCCAGAAGCAGGTCATGGTCGGTCTCTCGAACGCGTTCATCGAAACCACTCGGCTGGGCGCTTCTCCGACAGTTCTCGAACACAACAATGCCGCCCGCGACAGGCTGCTTGGTCAATTGTCCCAAACGGGCAGGACACCCGAGTTCGCAGAGCGCGTTTCCGCTGGCTATCTGATCCGCAATGTTGACGTTGCCCTTATTGACGAATTTCTTCGCAGCTTCAGAAATGACCGCGAAGCAGTACTCACGGACACACAGCCTGTCAGAACCTACATTCGGGATCGCAGCATGGACGAGCTGCCAAAATGGGACGTCCTGCTGACGACACTAAAAGATGCACCGGAAGCGGAACCCAAGATCATCGCGGGGTGGCCGATTGTCCCACTTCGACGGAAAGTCGGCGGCAGCGACCTTGAACGGAAAGTTCTTTCCATCAGCGGCAAGCGTGCCCGAATGTCATCACGCGGAATCGAAAAGTTTGGTCTGCGCCCGGAAGCTGCTGAAGCAGCAGAAGCTGCATACCGAGCCGAAGCGAAGGTCGCTCCTGACATCACGCCCAATTTCCCCGATCGCATCTACCGGGAATACAGAGACCGGCCTCTGTTCATTCTGTCGCTCATTTCCATCAAGACCGACGATCTCACTTCTGAACAGAAGAAAGCGGTCCCGGAAGAGCCCGTCGTCGGGTGGGGAATCAGCTTTCCGAAGTCTGCCCGGCCGGATGAGAAGGTGGAGTACATTCTCAATACGACCAAAATGCGCGAACTCTTCGGAGACGATGATAGCGACGAGGATCCGCTCGATGAAGAGGGTTGAGGATCCTTGGGCAGGGCTGATGGCTGGCGGCGTAGATGCCCGACGCGTCGATCCGTCCGGTCGCCATGACTATTTCTGGGTGCGGTCTGCAAAAGGTGAACCCGGACTACTGCTTCGACTGCAGCCGGATACCGAACAGATCAGACCACTCGCCAACATGAAGAATATAGATCTCGCCTATCGCGAGATTGGAAACAGCGACACGCTTCTTCTGCTTTTGCGCGATAGCGAACAACAAAGCCTGTTTGCCAACCTGTGTTACGACATCATTGATGCCGGAGAGGCGGCCCTGTCCAATCAGGAGGCACTTCAGCGATCACTCCGACGAATGTTGCGCTGGCATCACCTGCTCCGGGGCGGACGTCAGAATGTCCTCTCACTGGAAGAGCAGCGTGGATTGCTTGGTGAGTTGCAGTTCCTCGCGAGACTTGTTGCCAGAATTGGACCGCGTGCATCGATAGAAGCCTGGCGCGGACCGATGGGTTCTGCAAAGGACTTCGAGCTGGACGGCTCCCTTGTCGAAGTGAAGGCGAGACGAGGTGCGGCAAAGCCGTTCGTCCAGATTTCATCTGAAGACCAGCTCACGGAAGTGACCGATTGCAAACTGTACTTGGTCGTCAGCGCGATTGATGCTGCAGTGAAGCCCGGTGGTCAGAACCTGACAGATCATGTGAGGGCAATCGACCGGATATTCGAGGAGGCGGACTCTGTCTCCTATTCGCTCTGGGAGGATGCGCTGTCCGCAACCGGGTTTGATTTCTCAGACGACTATTCCGACCGACACTGGGTATTGGGGAAGTGGGTCGACTACGAGGTCCGCGATGATTTTCCGCGGATCAGCACACCACTTCTCCATGGAGTTTCGGCTGTCAGATACAGCATAAGTCTGGATGCGTGCTCACCGTTCCAGCTTCCTGACGGCAACCTTGAAACGCTGCTGATGGGGGGCGTTGGGCGATGACCGACCTGATCGAATTCAATCGCGAGCTGCTTGCAGACGTGCAGGGTGATGCTGATGCCCTGGGCCAGATCACGGCGGAGGCCTTTCTCGAGAAAGTTCGGGACATCCTGGACGAGGCAGGTGAGGTCAGCTCGTTATCGCTCGGCTATTATCAGGGCCAGTATGGCCAGAAGGTCATTCAGATTGATGCGTTCGGCTATGATCCGGCAGACGAAGAAGGTGTCCTCAGTCTGGTTATCTGCGACTTCGTGCGCGCGACCGAGCCTCAGAACATCGACAAGGCCGGCATCAAGAAGCTCTTCAACCGGCTTGTAAGCTTTACTGTGGCGGCGCGCGATCGTGATTTCCGCGAAGGCCTTGAAGAGACGAGCAATGCTTACGTACTGGCCGACCTGATGTGTCGGTCATGGAAACAGATCGCCAAGATCAAGCTCATTCTTGTAACCAACCGCATCAACAGTGCCCGAACAGACGCCATCGACGTCGGCACCATCGGCGGGATTCCGGTTACGTCGAATGTGTGGGACCTCGCCCGCATCCAGCGGTTTGTCTCCTCCGGACAGACCCGAGAAGATCTTGTAATCAATTTCGCTGACGATTTTGAGGAAGCCATTCCGGTTCTCAAGGCTTCGCAGGACGGTGCGCCACTGGACAGTTACATCGCAGTCATCTCTGGAGTTCAGCTTGCGGCAATTTACGAGAAGTGGGGGCCACGACTTCTTGAAGCAAACGTCCGCAGCTTTCTGCAAGCGCGCGGGAAGGTCAATCAGGGTATCCGCGACACCATCCGTGGCGACCCGGACATGTTCTTCTCGTACAACAACGGAATAACAGCGACCGCGGAAGGTGTGGAAGTCATCGAGATGGGTGAAGGTCGCTTTCTCATGTCGGCGGAGAATTTTCAGATCGTGAACGGAGGGCAGACTACCGCTTCGATTCACGCCGCGCGGAAGATAGCTCCTGAGCAGCTCAAGGGCGTGTTTGTCCAGATGAAGCTGACCGTGGTTCCGCCCGTTCGTGCCGAAGAGGTCGTTCCCAGGATTTCGCAGTTCGCGAACAGCCAGAATAAGGTCAACGCCGCGGATTTCTTCGCCAACCATCCTTTTCACGTGGCAATGGAGGAATTTTCACGTCGTGTACTCGCTCCATCCGGAGATGAGCATTACCGTGAGACGAAGTGGTTCTACGAGCGAGCACGTGGTCAGTTCGCTGATGAACGGGGCCGGCGTTCTCCCTCCGAGCGAAAGCAGTTTGACGCACTGTATCCTCGAACTCAGTTTCTCACCAAGACAGACCTTGCAAAGTTCGAGAATTCCTATCGCTGCAAGCCACATATCGTCAGCTTCGGCGCTCAGAAGAACTTTGCCGAATTTGCCCGGGCCATCGGTGAAGAATGGAGCAAATCCAGCGCTGGCTTCGATGAGATCTGGTACAAGCGAATGATCGCAAAAGGCATCATCTTTCGAAGTCTCGAGAGGGTTGTGCCTGTCCAGGACTGGTATGCAGGCGGCTACCGCGCAAACATCGTGACATACGCGATCGCGAAGGTTGTGCATGATGCAGACCAGCGAAAGCGAGTTATTGATCTCGACCAAGTCTGGCGCCAGCAGCGGGTGCCGGCGGCGCTTGAGACGGCCTTACTGGCGGCAGCATCCGTCGCAAACGACGTCATCACAGGGCCTCCCTCGGGAATCCGCAACATGAGCGAATGGGCGAAGAAACAGGCTTGCTGGGCGGAGACTTCCAAACGCCCCGCGAACTATGACGCTGCATTCTTCAACAGCCTGATCGACCCTCAGGCAGCACTCGCGACCAAGCGTGCGGCACGCAAGGAGCGCGCAGCGATAAATGGCGTAGAGGCTCAGACAATTGCGGTGATGCAGGGCGGTGAATACTGGTCCCAACTCCTGGATTTCGGCAATTCGATCCGAAAGATTTCGCCGAGAGAGGAGAGCATTCTCAAATCATGCATGGCGATCCCCACGAAGATCCCTTCCGAAGCGCAATCCAAGGCAGCACTGGAGATCGCGGACAAGCTTGAACAGTATTATTGAGAACCCTCGACATCGATTTTGATCGAAGATTGGTCGATGGAAACGGCGGTTGGTTGCTCGCTGGTGTGCTGAATGGGACCTCAGTCTCTCATTCGTTCTGCCAGTGCCGAAACGATCTGAGAATGTTCGACATACACCCGTCGTATCGTCGAGACTCTTTCGGGCGCCCACCCCATGATGCTGGCTATCTCGTTGTCACTCAGTGTGCCGGTGGAGATCAAATGTGTGCAGAACGTGCCCCGTAGATCGTGAAGGTGCTTTTTGGTTCTGCTGCCGGTATCACTGTCGACATGAATTATGCCGGCTTCATCACGTACACGATTGAAGCTGCTTCCGAAGCCGTTGCCGGTCCACGGCAGCCCGTGAGAGTTCACCAGCAACGTGTTGACCGACGGCTTTCGCGGCCGTTTCCGTAGAACGCACAGTAGCTTGTCCAGCTGAGGCGTTCGCGGAATGGTTGCGTGCCTCCGGCGACCCGCACTTGTCTTCAAGGCGCGCTTCATGAGCACCCTCTCTCCGACGTGATCCCACGTGATCGTCACAAGATCCTCGCGCCGTAGCCCGGTCAACGCCGCCAGCCGCAGCCCATCCACGACCTGCGGCCAACCCAGCTTCGTCGCCTCCAGTTCGAACAGCTCCAGATCCGATTCCGTCCAGATGATTTCAGCTCGCTGCCCGTTCCGATAGATCCGCGGAACATTCGCCGCGACATTTGCCGAGACCAGTCCACGAATCAGACCAAATTTGAGCAGAGCGGACAACACAGAGACGCCGAGATCGGCGGCGCGAGGTGTTGAAGCGCGACTGTCGCGCCATGCCACCACCTTGGCCTTCATCCGCATATCGCTCCAGATCGCAAGCGGCGTGGTCCCCCATTTGTTGTCGATCCGGTCAAGCTCCGAACCCCAGGTGCGTCTGGTGTTCTCGGCCAGGGCAAGCCACTCTGGACTAGCGGGTCGCTTTGGATCACGAGATCGCCAGGCGAGGATCAGCTCGCGCAGAATTGCCGGCGCCCCGCTGCGTGTTTCGCGTCCTGCAATGGCCTCCGTGATTTTGCTCACGGTCGCGGCACTCAAAAGTGGACGTCTCTCTCCAACGTGGGAGTGCACAAGCGGCCCACCCCTCCACGCATAGACGTACCAGCGAGTTGGCCTCCCTGCTCGGCGGCTTGAGACGACATGGACGCCCCTGATCACAGCAATCCCGCCATGTCCCAACGCGTGAATTCGTCCTGATCGGATGACGAATTGTTCTCTTCGTGCACGCCAATACGCCCGTCCGGACCAACCCATAAGGATTGGACTGCCACGCCATTTGCACGCGCGGCCTTGACCAGACGGGAGATTTCACTCGCTCGAGGGTAACGGTGAAAAGAGGCGCCGCGTTCGGCCGAGAGGTTCGCCATCACCGTTCGCCTTTGGTCAGTTTCGCGTGAGCATAAGCGGCGGTTTCACACGCTCTACGCAGAAGGGGCGCGGGCACGTTCTGAAGTGGGCCGATCCGGGGAGTAGTCGGAACGTCCCCTGCCCCAACCAGCCAGCGAGAAACGCCCGAACCCGCAACCCTTGCAGTTTGTGAAGAACAGAAGATCTGGAACGTCGTCTCGATCGCAAACGCCATCGGGCGAGCGCCATGACTGGTTGAAGCAGGCACCGAACGCACAACCGCAAAAGCGAATTTCTGGCGTTCTGTGTATTGGCTGATCCGCTTCCCGAGGTTTCGCAGAGAGGGGCCGTCCCAGCTCTCCAGCTCTCGGTGAAAGCCATGCTCAGGGTCAAGGCTGAGCAGCCCGCCCTTCGACCTTGCGGGAAGGATGATCAGATGTCCAACTGACGCTGCGGCAATGCCAAACCAGTGACACGTGCTCGCCGCTGGAGATGTCCGCGTCATGCAGCAATCTCCTCGATGACGTTTGTCACGGGGTTCCAGTGGGCGTGGCGCCAGTCGTGCCCGATAGCCTCGATATGCTCGTGGGACACCCAGCACTTCACGCCGGGAGCGCTTTCGGCGCGGTACATCAGCACCGGGCCATCGGGCATGTCGAGAAATTCCGGCTCGCATAAACGGCGCTCAACCAGCGCGCCGTTCATCCTCACCGCCACTTCACTATCGGGCGCATAGATAAGCAGACTGCCGTTCGCCAGCGTCACAGGCCTTTTGTCCGTCGGACGGGTAGCTTCAAGCTTTGCAAACCATTCGGCCAGTCGCTCTACAAGGGATTGGCCGACCAGAGCTTCTTCACCCGCCAAGTCTGAAGCGCGCTGAAGACGCTGGATCATCTGTCCGAAGTTCTTGAAGATCGGACCGGTTAATCGAAGGCCTCCAGGCACATCGTCGTACAGGACAATTGCATCGTCGACCTTCTGGGGGCCCGCCGCGGCCTGGATCGCGATTCCACTGACGGCAACCCGAACCTCGGCCGGAGCGATCCCATGTTCGCGCGCAAGAAGAGCTGACAAAGCCTCGCCGAGCGAGCGCCGGGCGGCGAGCTGGTGGTCGGACTGGCCGGTGAACCAGGGCTCGCAGATGCGGAGCATGACGCCAGTCGAATTGAACTCGCGCCACTTGCGGCTCAGGCGAGGATCGACGGCTTTCAGGTCCCTGTAGAGGAAAGTGGTGTTGCCGAGACGATAGCCTTCTACCGCCTGAGTTACTCGCAATCGCGATTCAACCAGCAGTCCGGCTTCGCTTTCCATCAGATTGCGCTCGAGAACGTCTTCTGCCGAGGTTGAGCAGGCGACGCGGGTCGTGATCAAGGGAGTGGTGGTCTCCCCTTTTCTGATAGGCTGAAGATAGATGGTGGACCGAAGCGAGTGGGGTCGCCACTCCGCTGCGCGAAAGCTGCGATTGAAATGATGATAGGTTGCCCCCGGATATGCCTCGCGAAGCGCTTTTTCCGCTTCTATGGTGCCGACCTCTTCGTTCGAGCCGACCAGCCGAAGCGAATAGGTGGACTGACAAAGTCGGCGCAAGGGAAACGCCAGTTGCGGACAGTTCATGCCGGCTGCGGCCAGTACGTCGAGTTCGGGCGGTCGGCGGCTGCCTGGCAGCGAGTAACGCAGCATCATGAGAAACGCAGGTGGCCAGTCGATCTCATCGTCTAACGCGAGGTTAGCTTCGTCGAGCGCCGCCTCCTCCCGATAGCAGCAGGCGTGCTGAAACAGGATGAACGGGTTGTCGAGATAAAGAGGTGACGGCTCAACCGGCCCTTCAAAATGCTCACGGCAAGTGGTCCCAAGCATTGCGAAAGCGGAGGCGGGTGCAAGGATCGAGAAGACACCTTCACTGGCGCGCCCGGTCCGTCCAACGCGCTGTTTGAGGGCTTTTCGCGTCGGCGGGACGCCAACATTCAATCCAACGGTGAACTGCGGAATATCAATTCCAAGCTCAAGCGCGGAAGTCGAGACGGTGCCGCTCAACTGCCCCCTTCGCAGCGCAACCTCAATGTTGCGTCGGTCGGACGCGGCGTAACCACTGCGATAGGGCACGACGCTTTCAAGGCCGACTGATCGCACAATCCGCTCGACCCCCTGCCTGCTATCGGCAAACGCGATGAACGATTCACCCGGCGGAAGTTTGTCCGCGATCGCACGCAACATATCGGCGGCAGCCTTTTCCGATGGCGCGCCGACAGCGGGACCCTCCACGTGCTGCACCGTCAGTCCGCAATGCGGTGCTCCATTTTCGTCCTCGCCCACAACCTTGAACGGCAATCCGGTCAGGCGCTTGAGGTGCTCGCCGGGGTCCAGGATCGTGGCGGTGGCCGCGATGAACACCAGTTGCCGGACCTGGAGGTTGATCGAGATGCGGGCGCGCTGGGCACGGAGACGGCGCAGCAAAAGTGCACAATTGGTGCCGAACGTGCCTTCGAGAGTGTGCGCCTCGTCGAGAACGATCAAAGCCACATTGGCAAGGAATTGATCGGTCGCGGGTGTACCCGCAGAGCGCATCACGTAGGAGTGAAGCGTGTCCGGAGTAATGAAGATGATCCGGCAATCGCGCAAAATGCGCTCGCGATCGCCCGAGGGGACATCGCCATCGATGATCCCGACCAACCCCTCATCGAGGCTCGCGGTTCGCATTGCAGCAGTCATTCTGGCAGCCTGATCCGCGATCAGCGACTTTTGTGGAGAGATGATCAAACAGGCTGCGTCAGAGCTTACCAGCCCACGGATGGCCGCAGCTTGGTAAACCAGCGACTTGCCGGAGGCCGTTCCCGTTGCGATCACGACATTGTTGTCGTTTGCGACATGTTCAAGTGCGATCTTCTGATGCCGGTAGACCTTCAACGAGCCAGTCTGTGCGCGAATGAATTGCGCTGCCGCACCCGTACGAAACGCCGCCGGTGCTGGAAGAGTGCGCTCGGTACGAGAAGGCACCGTAAACGTCTCAACGACGTTGGGCCCGGCGGTCTCGTTGAACAGTTTTTTCGGTTGATTCATGGTTGATCTCCTTCGGTTTCAGATGAGGTGGACAAGTCTGGACAGGTGGGCGGACGGCTCGAGGTAACGTTGAGTTGTGTCGAGACGGGCATGTCCGGCGAGAACTTGGACATCGCGCAGGGAGCCCCCCACTTCGGCAGTTTTGCGTGACGCAACCGTAATGAAGGTGCGTCGACCGGAATGGCTCGAACATTCGGTGAAACCGATTGCGTGATAGATTCGGCGCATCTGCTGAGTGAGCGCGTTGGTCTTCTGAGGTATCCAGTTGCGCCCGTATCGCGAGGTAATTGCGAGCCGATCGGCAGTTGGATACCGTTTCCGAAACGCTTCCAGGGCGTCGCGAATGACAGGATGCATCGGGATCTCTCGTCGGCAGCTGTTTTTGGCCGTCGCCGCGGACACGACGATCGAGGTGGCGATCTTTCCGGAAGCGGTTGTCACATCCGCTATCGTCAACGCTGCGATCTCCGCGGCGCGCAGACCCGCATAGAGAGACAGTGCAAACTTCAGTCTGTCTGCCACCGGCGCATTGCTGGTCCGCTCGATATGGGTGAACAGCCGGACGATCTCTTCCGGACTCAACATCTTCGCCTGTTTGCGGATTCCCCGTGATCGCGATCGCTCGGGGCTCAACAGCTCGATTGCGCTTTTCGGCCTGGACCTGTCGACGATCTCCGCCAGATCATATTCCAGATTTGCGACAGGTTCAGAGGTCTCTGACCACCGCTGGATTGAGCTCACTGCATTGGACTGCACCATAATCACCTCCTTTCAGCTGATCTCCCTTTATGAGATCGACTAAGATTGATTCGGTCAAGTCTAAAAATCGAGATGTCGCCAGTTATTGCTTCAGCTGTTAAGGTTAATGCTATACCGATGTAGATTTTTACTTAGCAAATGGTGGATCAACGTCCAGTTATACTAACTATTGATCAACGCGGATTTGGAGGATGGATTGCAGCTCAAGGGCTAAAGGGAAATTATCAAGTGGTGGGGCTTCGCGTGCGTATTACCCCTGCGGGGGGGGGGGCGCCCTGCGGGCGGCAATCGCTGTTCGGGCTTCGCCCTGCGATTGGAGCCCTGCGGGCTGCCTACGGAGCCGGGAAACAACTCGCGAAGTATTTAAGTCATAGAATAGGCATCAAGTGACACGTCACAAATCGACGCAGAACACCGGTGTTTTTTTGAGTCTATGTCATCAAACACGAGGCGAAAAAGGCAAAGTCATAATTCGTGAATGACGCAACCTGTTGGACTACGGGCGCACCGTTGACGCAGGGTGGCCGCACCAGGACTGGTCCAAACTCGGTCAAGACACAGCGTTCACTCTTGCTGGAACATCCCGGGTCGTATTTTGTCTTGACAAATGCCGTCCAATGTCGTAGTATATGAAAATTGACGATCGATCTCCATGCGGGCGCGTCACTCCCTTCTTAAAATCAGTTTTGGCAGGACGGTTGTGTCGTCCTTGCACAGAACTTCATCGGAAAATCGAATGGACCGTTTCGAATACGTGACCAGCGTAATTTCGCGCCTGGCTCAGCTGCCTGAACATTGCCGTACCTATTCAGCTCCGCGCCATAGCTGGAGCAGCGAGAAAGATGCGACCTTTGACATCGCTCCTGACCTCCAGGCACGTTTATTCCACGACTGTGCGGACGTCATGGCCAGAACCTCTCTTGGTCGCGTCAACCGAACGGTCCTGCCAGCTCCAGGATACCAGCTGCTGACGGTGGAGATGTTTCAACTACCGCGCCTGGTCGCAATGCTCGGCAGCAATGACGCTGACATCACCTTGCGGGTGCCAGGCGGCTGGGAAGCTCAGCTTGGTCTGGACTCCCCAACTGGAACCCCGCCAATCCTTCCCAACCTTTTCCAGGATCTTCGAGACCCCAACTGGCGCGCCTTCATCTCCAGCGGCCGAAGCCAATGGCCACCTCGTTATGACGGCCCGCTGCAGCGCACATGCTACTGAAATCGGAGCTCGTCTGTGCCTCCCCACGCCGTCGCCGGAGGTTCCGCCATTGCGAGGACGCGAGATGGCAGCCCGCTGTGCCAGCTAGTCGATGTCATTGGAATTCGGACGCAAAATCAATTGTACATCTCAGAATTCGCAATAGGGTGAGCCAACACAAGGGGGGATTGGCGTGAAGGATTCCGAATTCAGGAACTGGCTGGCCGAAGGGGGCGCCGAATCTACCAAAGCTCAAGATGTACGAATCTCATCCCTCCTGAGGATCGAGCGGAATCTCGACCAGCTCGGGTTTGATTTCTCCTCCTTGGACGAGGCCTATGCAGCAGATCAATTTGCTTCATTGCTGGCAAAGCTTGCCGACTTGAGAATGGATGCCCGGATGGGCGGCGACGCCTTCCGCGTGCTGTTGCCTCAGTCGCAGTCACCAGAACGACGACTTTCGCATTGGGAAAGCTGGCTCAAACGCTACGGCAGATTTCTCGCCGGCGAGGTCCATGGCAACAAGGACGCCGATCGGATCCGACGGCACGTTCTCGAGAAATATATCGAGCCAGCCCGCGAGCGCGACGAAGACAACGTTGAAGTCCATGTGCTGACGATCAACAACGAACTCGGGCTGAATGACGGCTGGCCCAATATCTGCCAAGCGCTCGTTGGTCAGAAATTCCTTTCGATGGCGGACCTTCCACCGCCAGAGAGGATTGGCGCAGAAGCTAGCAGTGCAACGCGATATCGGTTCGATCTTAGTGGCGCCGGGCCGGGACACGCGGTTATCGATCGTTTCCGCAAGAGCCGTCATTTCGAACAGGCCGAGCAGCATTGGACTGACACTCAGCGTGCCGATTTCCTGCAGATTGCGGACGCAATCCACGGGGCGGGCCTTGACTGGTGGTTCGTCAACATCCCTGATCTCCCTGTTCGCTTTGGCCGCAAATCCTTGGGGAGCCAGCACGCGGAAGCCGTGATGGGTTATTTGCGCGTCGCTCAGCCAGCGATCCTTTTCAATCGCAAGGCTAATGGACTGCCACTGGTAGACGGTGAGTGGGTCACCCTCGCTGGTGATGATTTGCGCGCCCTGAACGCCGCTATCAGCGATAAGGCAGGCGCTATCCGAGACTGGTATCCGCAAGTGCCAATCCGCCCAGGTTTGTGGCCTGACGAGCTCCGTGAGCAGACTGTACGTCCGAGCGACGTCCGCCCCCAAATTACAGTGGCCAAGCCGCCGTCTGGTGATCCATCCATGCCGACCAATCTCATTCTGTACGGCCCACCGGGTACGGGAAAGACATTTTCTACCGCGCGTGAGGCGGTCCGACTGTGTGACGGCACTTCAAATTTCGAGAATGGCCCGGCCAGCCGATCCAAATTGATGGCTCGCTACCGGGAATTGGTTGATCAAAAGCGGATCGCTTTCATCACGTTCCACCAGAATTTTTCCTACGAGGACTTCGTGGAGGGATTGCGACCTCAGACAAGTGGTGCGGAAGCGGCAGGCTTCCGACTGGAGCCTGAGCCAGGCGTTTTCAGACGCATCGTCAAACACGCTCAGACCCCGATCGCTCGGGCTGAAGAACGCATAGACCTGCTCAACCGAAAAATCTTCAAGCTGTCGCTGGGCGACACCACAGGTCCAGATGCCGCTTGGGTCTTCGACCAGGCAATTGACGAACAATACGCTTATCTGGGCTTCACGGACATTGACTGGTCGGATCCCAGATATGCGTCAAAGGACGAAATTCTGAAAGGCGTGCAGCGTTGGAGGAGTGACGAACGCTTTTCTGCATCGAGCGGCCCGGTCAAATCATCGGACCGGTTCAGAAACCACTTGCAGGTCGGTGACGTGGTCATTGTCTCCAGGGGGCTTCATCTCTTTCGCGCCATCGGCATCGTGGAAGGACCGTACGAGTTCGCGCCGCGCAGTGATCACGGACGTTATGCACATCGACGCAAGGTTTGTGGATCGGCGTGGAAAAGGGACCCCGGTAGCGGGGTGATCGGCGTCGAAAAGGGACCCCTCATCCCGGTGGTCTAGGCTGTTCGCTTGGCGTGTGTCAGGCGGCGAGATCGGGATGCTGGT
>Ga0172374_1000303_pt1 | contig 38375 bp, 35 predicted proteins | sample LakKiv3m_FD_114536 | JGI IMG/M metagenome (GOLD analysis project Ga0172374, IMG submission 114536) | Freshwater microbial communities from Kabuno Bay, South-Kivu, Congo - kab_092012_10.3m | ecosystem: Environmental > Aquatic > Freshwater > Lake | place: Democratic Republic of the Congo... | reverse complement strand
TTTTGAAGATTTGAATAATAACAATCTTCGTCGTAATCACTTTCAGAAATTAAATAACAATTTTTAAGATAGCCTGTGCAGTTTGTAAAATCGCTATTTTGCAGAGTTCCGTCTATCACGAACACTGAAAAATGCGGCACTTTATTTTTGAGTTCCTTGAATTGTTCGAAAAACGATTTTGAAAAATCAAATTCCATCGCATAGTCCATTGGATCCCATTTATCGCTCCACCAAATATCTGATCTGTAGACTGGGAAAGGTTGTTTTTCGTGATATTGTGAAATTATTTTTTCCCCGGAATAATCACATTTTCTGTAATATAAATTTCGAGTATTTCTTTCAAGTAAACGACGCATTAATCTGCATTTAGGGCAAGATTTTGGCTCTGGAACCTGAATTTTATTATAAAAATCTTTATCTTCGTTTGTGATGATAAATTCTATCCCGCAATTTTTACAAGTTTTGTTTTCCATAGAAATTTAGCCCCAATTAGTATTTTATGGTAGCACTTTGTTTGGAATTTTAAAAATAGAAAAATTATTTTCTTTGTCTGTATTGCATTGCTTCCAAAAGATCATTTTGCTGGATATTTTCATTTCCTTTAAGGTCTGCAATTGTCCGTGCTATTTTTAATATTCTTAAATAACCGCGATTGCTTATATTCATATTTTCCTTGCTTTGATTCAAAAGTTTCAAGTCTTCACAACTTAATATGCAGTATTTTTGGATTTCTTCCAGTTCCATTTCTGAATTTTTTTGAATTCTGCCTCTCTTAAATCTTTCTTTCTGAATATGATTTGCAATTAGAAGCGACTGCCGAAGATTTTTATTAAAACTTGAATTTAAATCGCCTCTAAATATGTCGTTAAAAGCAATTCTTTCCACTTCAAGAAAAATATCAAACCTGTCTAAAACCGGCCCTGAAAGTCTTTTTTGATAATTTTCAATTTGAGATTTTGTGCATACACATTTTATTTTTTTATCGTTTTTATATCCGCAAGGACATGGATTCATTGTGGCCAGAAGAATAAAATTGCTTGGAAATTTTAAAGAAAAATTGCACCTGTTTATGTGAATATATTTGTCTTCTAATGGTTGACGCAAAGCATTCAACGATCTTGCAGAAAACTCCCCTATTTCATCTAGAAACAGTACGCCATTATGAGCCAATGATATTTCTCCAGGTCTTGGAATATTCCCTCCGCCGCCAACTATGGAAGGCAGAGATGCAGTGTGATGTACTTCTCTAAATGGTCTGTCTACTATCATCGGAGTTTCGAGATCCAAAAGTCCTGTCACGGAATATATTTTTGTTGTTTCTAAAATTTCTTTATCAGTCATGTCTGTCAAAAGTTCTCTAAATGCTCTTCCCAAAATTGTTTTGCCGCATCCGGGGCTTCCGTAGAGCAACACGTTATGATGGCCTGCTGCCGCTATGATTAGCGCTCTTTTTGCTTTTTCGAGTCCTATAATTTTATCAAAGAAAAGTCCACGATGCATTCTATTTTCATTCTGAAAATCTTTAAGATTTGTGTGTGGTTGAGTGATTATTTCTATTCTTCTATTACAAAAATTCACAAATTCTCTCAAGGATCTGACCGGATAAATTTCTATTCCTTCCATAAAACTTGCTTCTTTTGCGTTCTCTAACGGCAGGAATATGCGGACAAAACCATTTTCTTTTGCAGCTTCTGCAATAGGCAGTGCACCGTTTATTTTTTTCACTTCTCCATTTAATGAAAGCTCGCCTATTATTATTGATTTTTCTAATTTTACGGGCGAAATTTGTCCGTTTTCTAAAAGAATACCTATTGCAATCGGAAGATCAAAAATTGCGCCCTGTTTTTTTATTTGAGCTGGAGCAAGATTTATAGTTTTTCTGTTTAATGGGAATTCGAGTCCGCTGTTTTTTATACTGCTTCGTACTCTTTCTTTGGATTCCTGCACCGAGGCATCTCCAAGTCCGACTATAGAAAAATTGCTTAATCCGTTACTGATGTCTGCTTGCACTTCTACAATGTGCGCCGTAAGTCCTGTCAAAGAACAGGAAAAAACTTTTGTTGCCATGTTAAAAAATTAGCTTACGCAAGCACCTTAGCAAAAAAAGATTAAAAAATTATTAAAAATTTACTTTACTATTAATTTGTAATTCTTGGTCCCCATTTGGAAATAAATTTCGTTGCCACTTCCGACTGGTATTAAATTTGAAGGTTTTGTTTCGAATGATTCATTTACATCTATTCTCGTATATGAATTTTCATCAGGATGATATTCTCCTAAAGTATAGTATTTAGAATTTTCATCTACTGGGGCTAAATCTATGTAGTTTTTCCCGTAATTCCCCTCTTCTGAATTATTTGTGTAATTCTGTGAAGTAAAAAACATTAAATTATCTTTATATGTCCACGCAATATCCCCTATTTCTACTTCTAAATCCAAAGGCTTGACCCTATTATCTTCATCTAACACCCATAAATTTTTTGTATTTTTTGTAGTAAATACAAAATATTTACCAGAAATTGACCATAGTCCGTCTTTTATATCCCTTAAACTTCCCATTGTTATTATTTCTCGGTTTTGAGTTGAAATATTTATTTTATATGCTGGCGAATCTACGGATCCTTTATCAACAATTAATGCCATATTTTTAGAACCAAATATAAGTGGCATTTTTATATTTCCAGCAAAGTAAACTATTGCTTTTTCGACAGCAGAATCCGCTTTCACAAGCTTTTGCATATTATTATTTTCATCTAGAACAATTTTATATGACGGCTTTTTCTCTGGCTGCGGGATAATATCCGTCTCTACCATTTTTGTTTCCATTTCAAATTTTGGAAGTTGTAAATCTAATGTTCTCCATCTTTTTATTTCCACATCCATTGCTGATGTTCTATATCCATCTTTATAAATCGCTATATTTTGAGAGCCGCTTTTTTCTTTAATTTTGCATGGAGATACATCACATTTATATTCCAATCCTTTATAAAAACTTACTGTAAATGGAGCGTTTCCATATATCATTAACGTTCCTTTACTAATGATATTCCATCCCCAAATAATCAATCCCGTAGCTATAACTAATGCAAGAAATATGCCTATTCCAAGCGCTTTATTATTTTCATTTTGAACATCTATATCATCCATAAATTATATTTTTGATTTGTTTTATTTCTTTTATCCTCCCATCTTTTTTTAATTTTACGGCAATAAGATCAATTCGCCAACTTGAAAGATGTTTAAAATTATTTTCTGCTAAAAAACGTAGTGCTGTATTTAAAATTTTCTGTTTTTTTTGATAACTAATCGACTCTTCTGGAAATCCAAATTTAAAACTTTTCCTAAGTTTCACCTCTACAAATACTAATTGATTTCTAAAGATATCTTCTGCTATCAGATCTATTTCACCAGTCCTTTTTCTAAAGTTTCGTGCAATAATTTTATAGTTTTGACTAGTCAAAAATTTCTCAGCAGTTTTTTCTCCAAAATCGCCTTTTTCCTTGTTATTCATGGCGTCTTTATACTCCTGAAATATTAAAAAATTATTAAAAAACCCAAAAATCTTGAACAACCTGTTCCCTTTATGTATATTTGGAAGCCCGGGAATCGGGAAGGGCATAAAAAATTATCTATGGCAGACAAAAGTTTTGTTCCTCCGCACAGTATTGATGCTGAAAGATCTACAATCGGCTCTTTACTTGTAGACAAGGACTCTATTGTAAAAATATCCGATTTTCTTCGACCAGAGGACTTTTATCATGATGCCCATAGAATGATCTATCAGGCTATTTTTGATTTATATGACCGCCGAATTCCAATAGATTTAGTTACTCTTACGAATATTCTAGAAGAAAGAAAACAGTTGAAATTAATTGGTGGCGCTTCTTATTTAGCTCAATTAGCAAATGAAGTTCCTACTTCAACTCATATTTTTCAATATGCAACTATTGTTAAAGAAAAATCTATTTTAAGACATTTAATTTTAGTTGGAGATCAAATAAAAGGGCTTGGGTATAAAGAAGATGAAAAAGTAGATGATTTGATTGATGCTGCTGAAAAATCATTATTTAGTGTTTCTCAAAATTATATCTCTGACAAGTTTATTCACATTAAAGATGTTCTTAATAAAACTTATGAAAAGATTTCTGATTTACATGACCCGGACACAAAAGAAAAATATAGAGGCATTCCTACTGGCTTTAAATCTTTGGATAATATTCTTTCAGGACTTCAGCCTTCTGACCTAGTTATTATTGCTGCCAGACCTTCTATGGGAAAAACTGCTCTAGCCTTGAATATGGCTCAAAATATAGCTAAGCGTGGAAAAACTGTCGGTATTATTTCACTAGAAATGTCTAAAGAACAGTTAGTCGAAAGAATGTTCTGTTCACTCCTTTCTGTAGATTCTTGGAAAATGAGAACTGGAAGACTTAGTGATGAGGATTTTAGTAAAATTGGTGGAGTAATGGATGAATTAAATACTACAAAAATATATATCGATGATTCCGTTGGAAATTCTATTGCTGAATTAAAAGCTAAAGCTAGAAGATTAAAAATGGAACATGGACTTGATGTTCTTATTATAGATTATTTACAGCTCATGAGTGCCGGAAAATTAAGCTACAGTGCTCAAATAAACAGAGTGCAAGAAATTTCAGAAATTTCTAGGTCTTTAAAAGCTTTAGCACGTGATTTATCTGTACCGATTGTTGCTTTGTCACAGTTGTCTCGTGCTGTAGAAGCGCGTCCAAGTAAGATTCCTCAGCTTTCAGATCTTAGAGAGTCTGGGGCTATAGAACAGGATGCTGATGTGGTTCTTATGATGTATAGAGAAGATTATTATGAGGAAGATACAGACAGAAAAGGAGTTACAGATATATTCGTCAGAAAACATCGCAATGGCCCTATTGGGCATGTCGAATTAGCATTCAAGAAAGAACAGATGAAATTCTTAGATATAGAAAAAAATAGAAAATTTGATGAATATGCATATGCTGAATAATCTTTTCTAATATTTTAATGCTTCTTCAAAAGCTTCTTTCCCTATTTCTTGTTTTAATCCTACTAAAAGTCCCTTTTTCTGACTTCTTGATGGTAAATTGGACAATTCTTCTTCTATTTCACTTCTAGTTATCCTATCTGTCATATGTAGAAGATGTAATTTTTCAACACTTATCATTACTGGAATATCTTTTATTATTCCTGTTCCATTTGAACCTTGCTCAATCTCTGACAGTAAATCTTCTATTGTTGGGAAAAGTGCAAGCTTTAATTCACGTCTTCCAACAAGAGACTGTAATGATCTTAGTGCTTCTAATTTTTCTTCGGTTGTTGATAGACTACTGAGGTGAGATTTTACTTCGGCTAAATCTATAATTCCTTCTTCATATAATCGAGACAAATCTATTGCCACTCTTGTAATTGCTGGATTTTGATCTCTATTAGGATTTCCTTCTGTATCGTTACTTATTTCTTCAAACATGTCTTCTACAGACATTGGGGCTGTGTCCTCAAGATCTAGATCTCTAGGTTCTGAATCTGTATCATCGTCAATTTTAAGTGTTGGGTTTGCCATATTTAATTATTTTTTAGTGGAGCCGATTTTATTTCAAACTGTATTTTCAGTCAAGTATTTAAAATTATGATTTTGATTTATAAAAACTTACTCTTATAATGGTTGTGTCTTATTTTTTATATTTACATATGCCAGAAACAGATACAAATGAATATCATGTACGATTACAGAAGCTTAATGAACTCAGGGATAGTGGAGTAATCCCTTATTTAGATAGGTATGAACGCACCCACACAAGCAAACAAGCTTTAGATAAAGGAGAAAAAGACACCTTAAGAGAAGTTCCTGATATAGTCGCTAATCCGACTAAAGATACTATAAAACTGTGTGGAAGACTTATGTCTTTTCGTGGTCATGGAAAATTGACTTTTGGGCATCTGCAAGATCTTGATGGCAGAATTCAAATTTGTTTTATGGAAGATCTGATGGGAGCAGAAACATATAAATTTCTAAGAAAAATTGACGTGGCCGATTTTATCGGAGTTGAAGGAGAATTATTTAGAACTAAACATGGCGAAGTCACTTTGCTGGTCTATAAAATAGTTTTGATTTCAAAAACTCTTCGTCCTCTCCCTGAAAAATGGCATGGAATTCAGGACAAAGAACAGATTTATCGTCAAAGATATTTAGATACAGTTATGAATCGTGAAAGTCTTGAGAGATTTATTTTCAGATCAAATTTACTTAAAGCTGTAAGGGAATTTTATTGGGATAATGGTTTTATAGAGATAGAAACTCCTGTACTTGAAAGTGTTTCTTCTGGAGCTACTGCTAGACCATTTATTACTCATCACAATGCATTAGATATAGATATGTATCTTCGCATAGCTGCCGGCGAATTATGGCAAAAAATGGCTATAGTTGGTGGATTTGAGAGAACTTTTGAAGTTGCAAGATGCTTCCGAAATGAAGGGATGGACCCAAGTCATCTTCAAGAATTTACTATGATTGAGCACTATGCTGCATATTTTGATTATGAAGATAATATGAAGTTTACTGAGAAAATGTTTGAATACATGATGAATAAACTTCTCGGAACAACTAAAGTAACGATTAAAGATCGTGAAGGGAAAGATACTGAAGTTGATTTTAAAACTCCTTGGCCAAGAAAAAAATATACTGAACTTATCAAAGAAGATTGCGGCATAGATGTCTTAAAATATGACAACGCAAAAGATTTAATGAAAGCAATAAAAGATAAAAACATTCACTTAGACGACGCCGAAGATCTTGGTTATGGGAACCTTGTAGATGCTCTTTATAAAAAAGTTACAAGACCTAACCTTGTTCAGCCAACTTTCGTAATTCAGCATCCGTCGAATACAAAACCTTTAGCAAGAAGAAATGATAAAGATCCTAGAATATGCGACACGTTCCAACTTTTAGTTAACGGATGGGAAATTGTGAATGCGTACAGTGAGCTTGTGGACCCTATTGATCAAAGAGAAAGATTTGAACAACAAGCTATGGCAAAAGCAGAAGGAGATGAAGAAGCAATGATGATAAATGAAGACTTCTTAGAGGCTATGGAGCACGGCATGCCATGTATTTCTGGCTGGGGAATGGGAATTGATAGATTAGTTACTTTACTTAAAGGGCAAGAAAATTTAAAAGATTCTGTACTATTTCCTTTGATGCGTCCTCTTGAAGAAACTACGAAGAAACAGGAAAAACTCATGGAAAAATACAGGAAAAAATCAAAGAAAGCTGAAGAAAAATCAGCAAAGAAAAGTTAATAATATGGATAAAATTGCAGTTTTAGATTTCGGTGGACAGTACGCCCATCTTATCGCTAATAGGATAAGACGTCTCGGCGTATACAGTGAAATTTTAGATGGAAAAACTCCAGCATACGCTCTTGAAAAATATAAAGGTGTTGTGTTTTCCGGTGGACCTGCAAGCGTAAAAGCCGCTGATAGCGTAAAATGTGATCCAAAAATTTTTGAACTTGGAGTTCCAGTATTAGGGATTTGTTATGGGCACCAATTGATGGGATATCTTTGTGGTGGAGATGTTGCAAAAGGAAGTGTTAGAGAATATGGCCCAGCAACAATAAAATTTTCTAAAAGAGAATCTATTTTTAAAGGCATCAAAGAAGAAGAACCTGTATGGATGAGCCATTTTGACCAGGTTGTAAAACTTCCTGAGGGGTTTGAATTAATTGGATCTAGCAGTGATTGTAAAATTGCTGCCATGATGAATCTGGATAAAAAACTTTTTGGAGTCCAATTCCATCCTGAAGTTACACATACTCCATGCGGCATGACTATTTTAGAAAATTTCGTAGCTATGACTGGCGCAAAAAGAGAATGGAATATAGACAGTTATATAGAAGACATTACTCAAGAAATAAAAAATAAAGTTGGTAATAAAAAAGTATTTTTACTTGTCAGCGGAGGGGTGGATAGCACTGTTGCTTTTCTGTTAATTTCAAAAGCATTAGGCAGTGAGAATGTTTATGGACTTTTTGTAGATACTGGTTTTATGCGCATGAATGAGCGAAAAGAAGTGGAAGAATCTTTAAAAAAAGTCGGGGTTACTAATCTTCATGTATATGATGCTAGCGAGGAATATTTGGATACTTTGAGAGGGATTGTGAATCCGGAAACAAAAAGAAAATTAATCGGTGATTTATTTTTAGATATTCAAGAAAAAGTTTCCAATAATTTAAATTTAAACCAAGAAGATTGGATTATTGCACAAGGTACTATTTATCCAGATACTATAGAAACTGGTGGCACAAAATATGCAGACAAAATAAAAACTCATCACAACAGAGTCCCTAGAATTCAAGAACTTATTCGTGGAGGTAAGGTTATAGAGCCTCTTTCTCAGCTTTATAAAGACGAGGTAAGACTCGTTGGAGAACGTCTCGGATTAGATAATAATTTGATTTGGCGACATCCATTCCCAGGGCCTGGACTTGCGGTTAGATGTCTATGTAATGACACCGAAGATTATCCGGAAAATTACAAAAAAACTGAAGAAGAAATAAATAAAGCAACTTCTACTCTAGATTTGAATGCGAAAATTTTGCCTATAAAAAGTGTTGGTGTACAGGGAGATGAAAGAACCTATAAACATCCTTTGGCTATTCTAGGAAATCAGAAAGATTGGCACAATTTATCAAAGCTAGGTACGAAAATGACTAATCAGTTTCCGGATGTAAATAGAGTCATTTATGCATTGAATATTAATGAAATAAATTCTTTGAATACCCGCGATTCTGATCTTTCAAAAGATCGTATTTCTCTCCTACAGCAAGCCGATAAAATTGTTATGGACTTTATTCGCGAGATGAAAATTGATAGAGAAATTTGGCAATTCCCTACTGTGCTTATTCCCCTATCCGTAAACAGTAAAAATGGAGAGTCTTTGGTTTTGCGTCCTGTATGCAGTGAAGAGGCCATGACTGCAAATTTCTATCAAATGAATTTTGATAATTTGAATGAACTTGTAAAAAGACTTTCTGGTTTAAAAGGTATTACCGGGATCTTTTATGATATTACAAACAAGCCACCTGGAACAATAGAGTGGGAGTAATATATTTTTATAGATGTTCTATTTTTTCTGGCATTTTTATCTTCATCCCGAAATGTTTTTCTACAAATGTCTTGAATTTTTCTGGATCATCTGTTGTCAGGAATGTTCTGGTTTTGTTTTTTGTAAGTTTAGATTTGATTTCCGAATGTCTTTCTAAATATTCTTTTAATTTTTCAGCCGTAATTTCCCCTGAATCCAGCACTTTCACTTTTGTACCCATTATTCTTTTAAAATCTTTCAGCATTAATGGATAGTGAGTACATCCCAATATAAGAGTGTCTATATTACAGCTTTTTAATGGTTTTAAATATTTTTTTAATATTGATATTGCCTCTGGTTTTTTATGCCAATCTTCTTCAATAAATGGTACAAGAAGCGGACAGGCTTTTGAATATATTTTTATGTTTGAATTAATTTTATTAATTTCTACGTTGTATGCATTTGATAAGATAGTGGCTTTTGTTCCAACCACCCCTACCCTATTTGACTTGGTTAATTCTACTGCTTTTTCTGCAACCGGGATTAATACTCCTAAAATTTTCTTTTCTGTTTTTTTGTCCCCTTTTAAATATTTTTGTTGAACATATCTTAAAGCAACACTCGATGCAGTATTACATGCAAAAATAATTAATTTTGCACCTCTTTTAAATAAATATTCTACTGCTTCGCTAGATAATTTTTTTATATTTTCAGGGCTGTGATTTCCATATGGGGCTCTCGCATTATCACCCAAGTATAGATAGTCATATTCTGGCATTAAATCCATTATTGGTTTTAAAACTGTAAGTCCTCCGTATCCAGAATCAAAAAGTGCAATCATAATAAAATTTTGTTACTGTCTTAATTTATATGGTTTTTCTCTTTTTTTCCAGGCTTTCATAGTATATATTTGCTTTTGACTAGTCAAAATGGGCTTATGGATAGAAAGACACTTTTAATAATTATCATTGTAACTGGATTTGTCGGAGTTTTTTTAGGCTTCGTTTTTAGTTTGTTTTTAATTGAAAACCCTAATTCTATAGATCTTCCTGTTTTTTCAGACGAAGAAATTGAAGCAAAAAACAATTTATTAAAAGAATATATTGATGAACAGGCTTATCTTCAAAGCCGAATAGTCACATTACGTTCTAAACTTGAAGAAGCCCAAAAAACCATTGAAGAACATAGTAAAATTGCAACAATAGAAAAACTCGATGATCTTAAAAAAGATGTAGGGTTAAGTGAAATTCATGGCAAAGGTTTGGAAATTTTTATTAATGACGTAAAGCCTTCTGGATTAGTTCAGGCTTCTGACATAAGAGATGTCGTTAATCTTCTTAGAGCTAGTCATACAGAAGGTATTTCTGTAAATAATCAGAGAATAATATCTACTTCGAGCATTTCTTCCGTGGGGAATGCTTTACTTGTAAATAATTCATATGTTGTTCCCCCAATATATATTCATGCAATTGGAAATCAGCAAACAATGCTACAAAAACTATTAAATAAAACCCTTTTGCAGGATATTTATAACAGATTAGAAAAGAAAAATATTATCTTCCAAATATCTGCAAAAAGTAATTTAGTAATACCTGTGTATAACGGCAATTTAAAAGTTGATTATATAAACTTAGTTGAATAAATGGACAATTATAAAACAGAAAAATCCGATGATGTTAAAGATTTAAGTAAAATAATTGTATTTGCAATTATTATAGTATTAGTAATTTTTACTTTTTATTCTCGCAATCCTTTTAGCCGCGTTAATGATTTGACTACTAGAGATAGTGCGAGTAATTTTTTTGAAGAAATAAAAGTCATAAAAGCCAAAAATGCTGATTTACAAAAGGAAATTAGTGATCTTGAAAAATCTTTAAATGAATTTACCGATAAAGATAAAGCATTATCTACTATTCAATCTGAAATATTAAAATATCAAAAACTTAACGGGGAAAATTCTATTTTTGGGACTGGGGTATTAATAACTATAAGTGATAAAATAAGTACTGTATGGATGACAGATTTAATTAATGAAATTTTTGCTTATGGGGCAGAGGCAATTTCTGTAAATGATATTAGGCTTTTAAATAAAACTATTGGATTTGACACTCTTCCGAAAGGACAGATCTATTTAAATGGGAGCATTTTATCCCCTCCATTTTCAATTAAAATAATCGGAGACGGGTCTAATATCATAAATTTCCTAAACTCTCCTGAAAACATCCTTTCTAGGGTTAATTCTGCCTATCCAAACATTGAGATCGTTATAGATCGAAAAGACCTCATCCACATCAAGTAATTCCCCTATTTATAGAATAATAAAAGCCATAGCGGCTGTAATGCTAGGATAATCAAAAGTATAATTATGAATATCCGCTTGATTAGTCGCTCTAGTTTTAATTGATTAGTAATGTTTCTTGATAATATTTCTCCTTCTTTAATCTTGTTTTCCATCTCTTCCATTGCCATTTTTCTCTTGTAATTTTCGCTGTGGTACTCAAGCAGAGGAATGCTGTTCTTTACTTGTGATTCGAGTTGTCCAACACGATAATTTGCAATCTCTAAACGAAGCTGTTTTTCTTTAATTTCTTCTTTCAATTCTAGATAAAGTTTTTTGTATATTTCATCGTTGAAATTTGTTTTTTTTCTGCCTTCCCTGGACATGCTTTCGACATTTATTTGACTAGTCGAATACTCCTCGTCCATAGGCTCGACATTCTCGTCTATAGTCACCTTAGGTATTGACATGTCTATAGACTCTATTTTTACGTACCCATCTTTAACATCCTTAAACGCCAAAACCTCCTCTTTATTAAGCCAAATTCTTCCTCCTATAATACGAGTAGACATTTTTTTAGCCTTAATATATCTGTCTAAAGTGCGAGTAGAAACTTTTAATAGCCTACTAGCCATTTTTCGATCAAGAATATACTGTTTTTCGCTTGGAATATTTGTCATCTATTGTCTATTTTATGTCTATTGACTAGGTATTGACATATAGTAGTCAATTTCGACACGATTTTACTTTATTTGTCGTCTAATGTCTAGTTTTGTTTTAAAATAGAATAATAAATCTTTACATTATACTTTTCGCTCTCCATAATACTTTTACGAATATTTCTTATGAAAAATATAAAAATATCAATTTTAGCGGGATTGATTTTAGCCCTTTTAACGCCTGTTATAGGGGCACATGCCGATAAATCGATATCTGAATCGTTTGTTTCCACAGAACCTCTTAAAATTGCCCTTTCTGGAAGCAATCCTGGTGGTCAATTTGGTTCAAGTCTTGCCATAGGGGATTTTAATGGTGATAAAATTGATGATTTAGCAATTGGAAGTCCTTTTGATTCTAATAATGGTAAAGAATGGAATGGTAAAGTTTCTATTTATTTTGGACTTCGAGGAAAAGTTTCTAAATTACAATCATATAACATGTATGCTGACGTTGTTATTTATGGAGAATTTTCTGGCGATCAATTAGGAACATCTTTATCATTTGGTGATTTTAATAATGATATAAAATCCGATTTAATTATCGGAGCTTATAATTCTAAATATAAAGATATTCGTCCTGGAAAAGTTTATTTGATATATGGACATAAGGTGACAGGTGTAGACAAACTTGATTTATCTCTAAGCAATCCCGATATTAAGTTTATTGGAGATTCTGATGGCGACAATTTTGGACTTTCTTTGTCATCTGTTGACATAAATAATGACAATGTTGACGACATTGTCATAGGTGCTCCTTATGCCTCTACTAAAACAATAAATAGAGCTGGTATTGTTTATGTTTATTTTGGAAAAGAAGGGGGATTGTCATCTAGTGTCTATAATGTTGACTATAGTCCTGCTGATGTTACTTTTTATGGCAAAGAATCTAATAGTAGGTTTGGAGCCTCAATAGCTAGCGGTCATATAAGCGGAGAACAATATACTGATTTAATTATAGGAGCATATTCTTCAAGTTCAGATAATACTCCTCAAGCTGGTGAAGTTTATTTCTATAAAGGACGAAAAACATTCCAAGATGAAGTAAAATTTTCAAATACTATAATTAAGGGCACAAAAGAAAAAAACTGGTTTGGATTTTCTTTAGCTGTAAATGATTTGAATAATGATGGTAAAGATGATTTAGTCGTATCTTCCTTTCCTTATCAGATGAAAGATAATAATGGTTCGATATTTGCATTTTATGGAGGGCAGAAATTTGCTGAAGATAAAAATTCTTTTATTGCAGACAGTAATAACGCAAATATAGTTATTTCTACTCCATTTGGAGAGACTTTTCTTGGATCCAGTTTAATTTTAGATGATTTTGATAAAGATGGACGTGCAGATATTGTGTTTGGAGCTCCTGGAATCGGAAATCCTATAAGTACAATGGCAGGGGACGTATATACCATTTTTAGTGGAAATAAAAAATTCAGCCAGTCATATAATATTTCCAATAAAGAAATTACTTCTGTAATTCATGGTGAAAATCCAGATGACTGGTTTGGTTACAGCATTGCCAGTATGGATTTTAATGGTGATCAATCTAAAGATTTGGTTGTGGGTTCACGTTATTCTGATGTAAGTGGCGCCAATACTGGTAAAATTTTTATAATTTTTGGGACACAGCAGCCATTTGGGAGCACTGTTGCAGTTACTGATTTAAATGTAAATATTTTATCTAGAGGAGAATTTTTGAAAAATGTTATTGATAAATTTGATTTAAAAAATAAGAAAGCCGACGAGATAAACAAATGTTTACAGTATAAGCAATTTTGCTTTTTCAATTTTATGACTATGTCTGTATATAATGATTTAAAATTAGATCCAGAACTTGTTTTATATCCTGATATCCTTCCTGGAAGCAAATATTATGAGAATGTGTTAATTGGTACAATTTTGGGGCTGGTAAATGGATATATGAATGAAAAAGATAGTCCATTTCATCCAGAAAGACCTATTTCTAGAATACAGGCACTTAAAGTAATTCTAACGGCAAATGACTTGATTGAACCTAAATATAGGTTTGAGTTAATTGACGAATTAGGATCGCTGGATGCTATTTCTAAACAATCTTCTTATTTTAAAGATGTAGATCCAAAGATAACTTATATGTGGTGGTATCCAAGATATTTAAATTTTGCAGTAGACCAGGGGATTGTTACAAAAGCAGATTATTTCAGACCTGATGATAATATAACTAAAGAGGAAATGGATTTACTTATCACAAGAACTTTGGATTATTTGAGTAAAGTAGGAAAGGATAATGAAAAAACTAACTCATAATGAAATTTTAAAAATAAAACCTTCTAAAACTGTTGTTCAAAAGAAAAAACGCAGTGAAATTTATGCAATCTTGGATAATGTGAGAAGCCTATATAATGTTGGAGCAATTTTCAGAACTTCTGATGCTGTATTACTTAAAAAACTTTATTTATGCGGAATTACTGGTGTTCCTCCAAGAAAAGAAATTTCAAAAACTGCATTAGGGGCTGAAGAACTTGTGCCTTATGAGTATAAGGAAAGCGCTATAGATGCGATTAAAGAACTTAAAAAGAAAAAAGTGCAAATAGTTGCCGTAGAGCTTGCTCATGGCAGTAAATCGTATAATAAAATGAAATTTAAGTTTCCTGTTTGTTTTGTATTTGGACATGAAGTTTTGGGAGTATCTGATGAAGTCATGGAATATGTAGATGCCGCTATAGACCTGCCTATGTTAGGGCGTGCAAACTCTTTAAATGTTGCAACTTGTTATGGAATTGTAGTATATGAAGCCTTAGGACAATTAAAATCAAAAAAATGAGAAAACGTTGGCATATTTGGGGGATAACAACTTTTGCAGTTCTATTTACAGTTTTTATTTTATTTTGGATATTTTTTATTGGATTTTATGCTAATCAATCCGGTTCTTTTTATAATAAAGGCAATAATGCTGTCTGGATTGGGCATGAATGGGTTGGCACAGAAAAAAGCGATCAAGACATTCAAAAATTAGTAAGTACTCTTAAAGAAAATCAAATAGGTACTGTTTTTGTACACAGCGGCCCTTTTAAAGAAGATGGCACAATTGATCCTGAAACATATCAGTATTCTATAAATTTCATTGAGAAAGCTAAACAACTTGATAATAAAATAAAATATCAAGCATGGCTTGGACAACTTCGTAAAAAGATTGACCTATCTGATGCTAATGTCAGACATAATATTGCCAATCAATGTATGATTTTGACTACAATGGTTGGATTTGATGGAATTCATTTCGATATAGAGCCTGTATGGGATGGTGATGATTACTTTATTCAAACACTGAAAGAGAGCAAGGATGCAATGCTAAAAGATAAGAAAATTTCTGTTGCTTTAGCAGAATTTATTCCAAAATCTTTAATATGGTTAACTCAAAAAATTCATAAGTTTGAAAATTATAATACTGAAATAAACTATAGAAATGTTGCAAAATATGCAGATCAAATTGTGGTTATGGTTTATGACACAAAATTAAAATCTGCAGATCATTATAAATGGCTTGTGAAAGAAGAAGTTATTAGAGTTACAAGTTTATTTGATAATAAAGAAGTGTTTATTGGGGTTCCTTCTTATGAAAAAGGTAATGCTGAATTTGATCCTAATGTAGAAAATGTTAGGACAGGATTAGAAGGAATAATTCTTGGACTAAATAATTCTAGAAGTAGTGAAGAAAATTTTGCTGGAGTAGCTATTTATCCATACTGGGAAATGACTGAATCGGAATGGGAAACTTATAGAGATCTTTGGTTAAAATAAAATGATTAGATTAGATTTTTTAAATGAGAGTGGGGTTAAGATTCCTAAAAGTGTTTTTAGTAGTGTATTTAAGAATTTTATGGAGATTTTGAGAACACGAGTAAAAAAATTGGCAGGGGATAAAGGCATTATTACAATTGTTTTGGTTGATGATAAAGCTATTAAAAAAATTAATGCTAAATGGAGAAAGAAAAATAAACCGACGGATGTGATTTCGTTTGCGTATTTGGAGGGGAAGAAAATGCCGATGACTAATAAAATAGGGGATATATTCATTTCTATAGATACTGCGAAGAAACAGGCTAAAGAACATCTGCATAGCCCAAATAAAGAACTTCAAATACTGTTTATTCATGGATTGCTTCATTTATTTGGATTTGATCATAAAAACGATTCTCAGGAGAAAGAGATGGAGAGGTGGGCAGGGAAGATTTTAGATTAGAACATATCTTCCAAGTCCATTACCTGCCAATCGCTTGAAGTTTCTGGTTTTCTTTTTAGAATATTTGTAATTCTTGGGCGATCCATGGGTTCTACCCCTTTTCTGTGGCCTTCTCCTACTATTCTTTGTGTTTCTACTTTTCTGATTATCTGGAAATCAAATCTGTTTAAGTTGAATTTTATTTCTCTTTGGTACCCTATTTCGATTTCCTGGTCGCCTATATCGGTATAAAGAGGGGCTTTTTCATCTTCGATAATTTCGCCACCGGATTTTTTTATTTTTTCCAGGATTTCTTCAAATTGAGCTTCCTGGCTTCTTGCTCTTGTATCATCTGTTTCATGTAAACTATATGCTTTTCCTACGCCCATAGGTAAATTTGTTAAATTTTGTAATTACAGTGTAACAGAGCAGGGGAGTTAAGGACAATAGGGGATCGTTTTGCAACATGTGATACAATGGAAGACGTATGAGTAAATTAATTAGATATAAAAAAACCGTTTACGATTCTGATGAGGGATATGATTTATATGCCCAGAATTATGATGAGAAATTGGAATTTCTTAACAGTTTCGAAAAAAGGAAAATTATAGATTTATTTGGAGATGTTAAAAATAAAAAAGTATTAGATATAGGTTGTGGGACAGGAAGACTTATCTCTGATTTATTAGATAGGGGAGCTATTATTACCGGAGTAGATGTATCTAAAAATATGCTTGAAGTTGCCAGAAAAAAATTCCCAAAAGTTCATTTTATAGAAGGAGATATTCGAAAAATCCCATTCAAAGATGACAGTTTCGATTTTGTAATTGCAACATTTGTAATAGTGCATTTACAACAATGTGAATTAGAAAAAGCCTTTGATGAAGTTTATAGAGTTCTTAAACCAAGCGGCAAATTTATTCTAACTAATATTAATCAAAAAAAAGCTCCAAAATTAAAAGTAAAAAATATCGGAGAGATTGTAATAAAATCTTACTATCACATTCCTGAACATGTAATAGAAGCCTTGAATAACTGTAGATTCTCTATTGAGGATGAAGATTTTATAAATGAAGGCGACGTTTGGGTAAATCAGATTATTCGAGCAGTCAAGTAATTAAAAGCCTCTTTTTTTTGACATAAAAGGCGTTTTTCTATACTGTTTATGCAGCGTTTTTAAATATAAAAATTTTTTAACCTTAATTATCCTATGAAAAATTTAAAAAGGATAAGCCTAGTTCTAATCGTTGCTCTTCTTGCAACTTTAGTTGTAGGATGTAGCCTAGGCAAAAAGGCTGGAGAGCCTGAAAAAGCTCCAAAAGATGTTGTCAAAGAAGCTTTTGACAACTTGTACAAGGTAAAGTCTGGCAATTATGAAATTGCCGTAAAAGGAAGTGTAACTCCTGCTACAGAAACTAGAATTGCAAAAACATCATTTGATGTAAAATTTAATGGAGTGTTTGATGGAAATGATCCTAAAGTTCCAAAATTCACTTTAGCTGTCGATGGTAGCGGATCAGAAGATGGAAAAACTCCTCAAGCTTTTGCTGCTGAACTAAGAATGAATAATGATAAAGTATTTGCAATGCTTTCAAAATTTCCTGATCTAGGAGAATCATTCCCAAAAGAAATGTTAGATCCTTATATCGGAAAATGGTGGACAACTACAATCCCTGCAGAAATGATGGCTCAAATGCAATTACCTACTGGACAGGACGAAGCAACTTTGACTCCAGAACAAAAAGAAATGAAAGATTTTGTTAAGAGTCTAGAGTTCTTTGATAATCTTAAATTTGATGGAATTGAAACTGTAGATGGAGCTGATGGATATGTTTACACAGCTGATTTAAGTAAAACAGCTATTAAAGCTTTAGTTGATAAATCAGCTTCAATGCAAGGACAGACTCTTTCTGCTGAAGAATCAAAGAAATTTGATGACTTCTTGGCTAATTTAAAGTTCCCAGCAAAAATATATATCGGAAAATCTGACATGACTCTAAGAAAAATTGCTGGAACTGTTGAATTAAAACCAATCGATACAGGAGCTGCATTCACACTTGATGCGAGCTTTGCTGTAACTGGATTAAATCAACCTATTACAATTACAGAGCCAGCTGGTGCTCAACAATTCGATTTTGCAAATATGTTCTAAGTCTTAAGAACTAGATTTTAGAGAATATTGAAAGAGCCCTCCGAGAAATCGGAGGGCTCTTATTTTGTTGATTTAATCTTCTATTACTTAACTCTGTATGTAAGATTTACTTTCAAATTTATTTCTTGTTGGCCTGGTTGAATATCTGGAGAAACTGCTGCTGCATCTACCATTCCTCCTCCACCTTTTCCATATCCATATCCGTCATATACCATATTTTCATATTCGTAATAGTTTGTTATCTTTCCGAAGGTTAATCCACTTTGTTTTTCTATATTCTCTGCTGTAAGTTTTGCATTTTTAATAGCTTCTTCACGAGCACGAGACTTTATTTCTGTTTTATTTGAAATATCGAATGTAATGCCGCCTACTGTATTTGCACCTACTTTTGAAGTTGTAGTAATAATTTCGCCAATTTTTGCAAAATCACGAACTGTAATTATTAATGATTGATCTAGATATTGCCCTTCTATTTTCCCTTCATAATTGTAATTTGGACCTAGGTAATAGCTTGTTGTCTGAATATCCTGCTCTGTTATGTTGAATTTTTTCAACTCTGCTATAACCTGATTTATTTTTTTTGCATTATCTTGAACAATTGTCTCTGAATTCTCACCTTTTGTTGTTACTCCTAATGTAATTCTAGCTATATCTGGTGTAGCATATGCTTTTCCATCACCTTCTACTGTAATTTCACGTGGATAATTTCCTGTTATAGAATTCCACATTTCTGCAATTCTGAACCCCCCATAGACAAACAAACCTATTAGAAATATTACTACTAGAATAAATTTCTTACTATGTCCGCTGCAGCAACATTTATTTGATCCGCAGCCACATTCGCATGGTTTTTCTGCCATAGATGTTTGGTTAAATATTATTGTAACCAGATTCTATCGCGACACGTCTAAAAAGCCAGATGTTTTGGCCTAATTCTGTTGCCATGTGTAAAATCTAGTATCCTTTAAATCTCTTTAATAAGCTTTTCATATACTCCGGTAGCATCTAAAATTTTATCCACTGGAAGAGCCACTAGTTTTTCTTCACGTTCGAAAATTGGATAAAGAACCGTATACATTTCTGGAAGCATTGATTTCATGGTTTCTGACAACGTCATTTTCTTTGATAGCTCTATGTATTTTTCATAAGAAGTATCCGTATTTGAAAGCAGCATATCTATCCCTGTTGCCGGAATAAGATTTTTTGAACTTGTTTTTAAATATGAGAGCACCATTCCATCGCCTCCCAATTCTTTTGTTTGTAAATGGAGCAAAGCCTTTTTTTCTCTATGTTTACCAAATTCTTTTAAATATTTTCTCCATGCATCTTTCATCAATGTAAGATCATTCACCTGACAAAATCCTCCTAGACATTTCATCCCATAATAAAGAGAAACTAATAGGTAACACATCATCATACTTGGAAAGATTTTTCTATCTCGTAATGCGGCAGAAATGCCTTCAGGACTCCATTCATAAGAAAATTTCTTGTCATCGGATTCGAGGCGATTTGTGGCTTCTTCGTAAAATAATCCTACTCTGTGCAGTTTTTCATCTACTCCCCAAAACATATATGTTCCCCAGTTATCTTTTAATGAAAATGCTCCAGGGATTCTATCGAATAGTCTATAAATTTCATCTGAAGAGTCAGGATCAAATAACACATCATATATTAATGATTTTTTGTTTTTTAGATGATGCTTTAGAAGCAATTCTTTTACTAATGTTTCAATCTCCACATAAACTAGATCTGGAATTTTTCCTTTTGATTTATTTGTATTACTAAAGTCTGCTTCGTGAAAAAATTTCGGCCACATATCAAAATTTATCTTTGTAATTTGGGAAGATAAATCTGGCTCATCTAAGACGTCTGGTGTCCCAAAATAATTATCTAAAACGGCTCGAATTTTTGCTCCTCTTCCTTCAACAACTTCTCCTGATTTTTCTTTTTTTGCGAGTTGAATTTTTGCTTTTTCTAAGTCTTCTTTTGTAAATGATCTCATTCCATGAACAACTCCCATTTTTACTTTATCTGGGAGGATTGGAAGTCTGATTAACGGTCCTTCTCCATTTTCTCCTCCATGAAACAAAATACCTCTAGGAAACGCACTGCTGTTGTTTACAGACACGCTTGCAAATGAAAGAACTACTAAATATTTTAAATCTGGATTTTGTGTTTCGTAGTATGGGATTCCTGATATTATGTTTGAATTTACGAAGAATGGGTGGTCTATAGGGCCATGATGGTCTGTAGTAGAAACTAGTGGATTTATTGTGAGTTGTTTTTTTACTCCATCGGCGATTTCTTGTCCCAAGATAGGGGATAGAAGCGTCCCTACCATGTCTATAAGTTCTTTTTTTCTCTTATCTAATCTAGGAGTTGGATTTATGTCGAAAAAGTCTTTAGCGTAATCGTAAAGAGTTTTTGTGCCGCGTCTTGCCATGATTTCTCCAAGAATTGGTCTGCGTGCCCAAATATTACCTTTTAATCTTTCTAATAATCTTAGAATGTGAGCTTTATCTTCGGAGTTTAATTGTGAGTGAGGCTGCGAGGCACTCTCTTCGGAAGTCATAATTTTAATTAAAAAATTTCCCCCGTGGCAGAGATTATACCTTCTTTTTGAGAAAATATAAAACGCCAAGAAGTCCATTTTGGCATAATTTTACCTTTTAGTCAAGCCTTGGATTGAAATGCTATAGGACTCTCCCGTCATCCACTTCTTCTGACTGGCTCATAACTATTTGTATTCTACGAGCTAATCCTCCCATGTCAGCTTTTTCTAGAGCGTTTTGGATTTCTTTTTGTCCTGCAACTTTTCCCAAAAGTGGTTGCATTTCTTCTGGATCTACTCCCATTGCATCTAAAAATCTTATTAGATGTTCTGCGGCTTTAGGATTATTTGCAAGATCCATATTTGTAAGATTTTGTAGCGTTTCTGGTTTTAATTGTTGACGAAAAAATTCTAAATGTTTATCTGCTGGGTTTTCTCCTGGATTTGCCATAAAATAATTTGTTAAATTTTTATTAATATATAATTGTAACACTGCTTTTTGTTTTCGTCAATCCCTTAAATCCTTTGGAGTGGTGTGGATTTTGCGATTTTTTCGTTATTTTTCAATAGGGGCAAGCTCGAACAAGCTTCCGCTCCGGAACTGCTACCTCTCCGCTTTATCGGGGTGAGAGGGCTCGAACCTCCGACCTCATGGTCCCAAACCACGCACTCTAAGCCAACTGAGCTACACCCCGATGATGTGGTGAGATTCTAGCGAATAAAGTTTGCTTTGTTAAGTGAATTTTTAAAAGCTATACTTAAGACATGGAAAAATTTTATTCGAATATTGTAGGAATGCCTGTAATTGAAGATGATGTTTTTAGAGCTATAACGACTATAAAAGATGTAATTATTGACCCAGAATCTGGAAAAGTAGTGGCGTTTTCTGTTGATATAAGGCGAAATTTAGTAATTGCTCCAGTAGATATTATTTCTATTGGAGAATTTTTAAAAATTCATAGTGTTGAATCTATTGCTGAGGGAAGTGATATTTTGAGAGTCGATATAGTCCAAAAAAAAGGCATAAAAATAATACACAATCGAGTTGAAACTAAAAATAATGAATATATTGGAAATGTTGTAGATTTTTCAATTGATGCAAAAACTTTTACATTAAAAAGACTTTTTACTGCGAAAAGTTTTCTTGGACTTATTCGATATGATCAACGAATTATTTTAGAAAAAAATATTATAGAAATTCTTCCTGATAAAATAATTGTAAAAGAAAATTTAAAAACTGCTAAGGAAGAGAAGCGGGTTTCAGTAGAGGATCTAGCGGTAAGTGGATAAAAAAAGATCCGCCAGAGGCGGATCTTTTAGCGGTCTTTTTATTAACTTTCTTATGGTTGAGTACCAGTTCCAGCACCAAGTACTGTATTTACAACAGCAAATGATAGTAGAACGATGATAATACCAATTAAAGCATACATGATGATCTTTTTTGCATTTCCTACAGCTTCGTCTTTTCCAGCTGCTGTTACATAAGTAACACCTCCGTAGATAATCATGATAACTGCGATAACTCCTAAGAATGTTAAGAAGTAGTTAACCATTCTTAGAACCAAGCTACGTAGAGATCCTTCTCCACCTGTAGCAGCTGACACTTCTCCTGGATTATCTGTGCCTGCGTTTAAGATTGCTGCATGAGCTATTGCTGGAAATACAGCAACTAGCGTCAAAGCGCCAACCATTAAACCGAACACCATCAGTGTCTGTTTTAGTAGTTGTTTGTTCATAGGAATTTTTAATTATTATTTAATTTTTGTAACTTCTCGAATTATAACATAAGTAGAAATTTTCCTGCAAGGTTCTTATGCTATAGAGTTATTATTTTCCCCTTGTCTGAAAGGATCTGAACCTCCGGAGTTAATGTAACCTTAAACCTTTTTTTGACTTCTCTTTGAACTAGACGCGCAAGAGAAATTATGTCTTTTGCAGTGGCTTTTCCTGTGTTTAATAAGAAGTTTGCATGTTTTTCAGAAACTATTGCACCTCCTGTTTTTTTACCCTTGAGCCCTGATTTATCAATCAACATTCCTGCGGGATTTTTTAATGATGGGTTTTTAAAAAAAGAGCCGGAAGATAAACCCAGTGGTTGTTTTTCTAGCCTAGATTGATGAGATTTTTTTACAATTTCCGAGATTTCTTCTTTTGAAAGTTTGGATTTTTTGACAGAAAAAGTAGCAGATAAAAGAATTTTATGAGATTTTTTTAGCTTGCTTGAGCGATATTTAAATTGAAAATATTTATTTTTTACATCGCGAATTTTTCCAGTTTTTGGATTTAGAATTTTTGCTGAATATAAGATATCTTTCGTTTCTAAGCCGTTACAACCAGCGTTACCATATACTGCTGCGCCTACTGTTCCCGGAAGCCCAGCCCATTTTTCTAATGGAGATAAGCCGTTTTTCATACATTCATTTACAAGTTTTGAGACAATAACTCCTGAATCTATTGTCGCTGAGTTTTTGTAAAATTTTATTTCTGAAGTTTCGTTTTTTATAACTAATCCTCTAAATCCTTTGTCAGAAAAAAGTAAGTTGCTGCCGCGACCAATTAGTAAATAGGGAAGTCGTAATGATTTTGCTAATTTGATTAGTTTTGGAAGTTCTTTTATATCTTTGAGAATATAAAAATAATCTGCCTTTCCTCCTACTTGGAAAGTGCAGTGATTTTTTAATGGTTCATTTTTAATTATATTCTGAAATCTTTTTTCTAGTTCCGTGAATGATTTTTTCATGGCTTATTTATAGCTTAAAAATGCCAATTTTACAAAAGATTTGACACATCATTTCATTTAAAATAGAATTTCGCTGCTTTTATCAAGCTTTGAGCCACCTTAGCTCACTCGGTAGAGCTACTGTCTTGTAAACAGTGGGTAGTCGGTTCGAATCCGACAGGTGGCTCCATTTTTATAATGTTTATTCCGACTTTATTTTTGCTTATCTCGTCGGAGGGTTTGAATAATAACTCCCATTACAACAACTGCTGCAACTCCCATTCCTGCCCATGGAAGCCATGGCATTCTTTCAGTAGGCCTGCTTTCTTCGGCATCACAGATATCTCCTATTTTGTCTTCATCTGTATCTCTCTGATCTATGTTTGTATCATTGGGACAATTATCGATTGAATCAATTATGCCGTCCTTATCATGATCTTCGCATGCGTCCCCACGTTTATTTTTATCTAAATCTTCTTGCTTTGGATTACTTAAATTTACGCAATTGTCACGGTAATTTGGTATTTCATCTCCATCACTATCAGGATCTTTGTATTCTGGATTTTCTTGTTTTTTCCCTATAGATCCTTTCACTATATCTTCCGGATTTTCTAATAAATTTCCTAGTTCGCCGGTTTTTATTGACTTATAAATTGCGGCATCTGCATAAACTTTATAACTCTCTCCTGGTTTTGCTAACCATACAACTTCCGCACCTGCTTTTTCTGGAGATAAGTTATCATCCTGTAAAATTATTTCTCTTAAAACAAGTGGTTGTGAATGAGAAAAATTTATTTTCCAATTTTTAGATGTTCTTTGAGGAAAAGTTATATATGTATCGTAATTTGATTGTTCTGCTAAAACTGTTATCCATTTATCTTCCACCTTTGCTTGAATTGAAATCATGTATGGTGGAGCAACATGGTCAGCTAATTCTAACGTTAATGATGAGGATGTTATTTCTTTTTCGAAAGAAAGCTCCACCTCTTCTTTGCCACTATTTGCATCTAGATCGAATTCTGCGGTTGTGTCTGGATTTCTATCAACAAGTGATTCTGCATATCCTCTTGTTGCAGGAGATACTTTAATATAAACCTTAGGATAATCGACTTCGCTTCTTTCTATAATTTCGACTGGCTGAGCTTTTTGGCTTTTTGTTTCAATCACTGCTACTCCGAAATCCTGTGGATTTGGCAACGTAATTTTTAATGGCTTTGGCAATGTTAGCTCGACTCCATTTACGTCATAAATACTTTTAAATGAGGATAAATCATTTTCTTGGCTTGTTGTTTGCGCTGCTAACCCCTGCGTTGCTAGCGACAAAAACATAGCGATTAAAGCTGTTGTTTTTAGAAATGTTTTTTTCATGTTTTAAGTTTATTTATTGATAATATTTTGTTTCTTTTGGAAAAATGCTGTTGCTATTAATAAAACTCCTATTACAACAAATGTGATTGTTCTTGCCGTAAGTGACATCTGCCATACTTCCACTATCACTAAACGTAAAATTACAGCAGCCAAAAGAACTAAGCCTGGTATCTTCATACTTTTTAATTCTTCTTTTAATCCAATGAAGAAGAATATTAATGCGATTATTGTATAAATTACTAGCGCTGTTCCATGAGCTGCGCTCTCTGATTCCATCACTACTTCGAGGGCTCTCCAGATTAAAGCTATAGAAAATATTCCTGCTGCGTATTGCTCGATTTTAGATATTATTTTTATGCTCGATTCCTCTTCTTTTGCTTCACTGTGTCCAATCAATGATTTAGTTATAACTCCTACAAAATATAATGCGAACCCTACTATTAATAAAATAAAGAAATTTTTATTTAATAGATCTTGATCTCTCCATTGCGAGAAACTTTCTAGTGATAAGAATATTGGTACTAATAATAATATGGAAGCAGCCAGAGTGGCTTTTACGTCAAATATAACATACCTAATTATTGCAATAACTGTTGCGGCTTCTAATGAAAGAGCGATTGTCAGATTGGCGCCATCTAATTCGAACGCTGTTGCTGTTCCTAATAATGCAATGGCCGAAGCTCCATTTAAGTATGCTATTGATTTTGGGCCTCCGATTTTAAATGCTATTGAAGTCGTAAGAGCTGAAACGATTACAGTTCCTGCAAGAACCATGCTTTGCCATTCATCCGGCACAAATTCAGAAACCCAATAAATTCCTATGAGTACTATCAAAACAGTAGTTATCATGTCACCCATTGAAATTTTCTTTTTATATATAACTGATGCGTTTGTTCCAAGAAAAAACAGTAAATAATAAAGTGTCATAAATACCCATGTACCAGTCTCTGTTAAATTCCCATGATTAAATGTTTCGATTGAGTAAATAAAAGTTGCTATAAGGGCAAACGGAAGTAGAATTCTCCATCCTCTCAATGCTACCATTGCAAATACACCACAGTTTAAAATCAATAAATATAGATTTAAAAACAAATAATTTTCTTCGTGACTGTTTATTAATAATGGTGATGCTATGCCACCAAGTAGAGCCGTGACTGCAAGAGATAAGGATTCATTTACGACGGCTATTATCGATATCATAACGACCGTAAATATCGTTATTCCCATTGCCGTCATTGGAGTAAAAATATCGTAATAATTTCTAGCTATATAGACTGTTATTAAGATTCCCAATGTTCCTATCGCCATAAGTACTTGTCCTGGAATAGGTCTTTTCTTTATTTGAGAAAAACCTCCAACTAAAATGCCAGCACTAACTATTAATCCTAGTGCAACTCTGCCCATTTCTCCAATCCAATTATTTACAATTGCATAACGAACAAACCAAGCAATCGCTAATAATACAAATAACGCTCCAAGCTTCATTAACCAGTCCGTTTTTAGCCAATCTATGAAATCGCTTAAATAACTAGGCTCTCTATTTTCTATTTCATAATGAGGGATATCTTTACTAACTCTGGAAGTTTTTTGTATTATTTGTGAACTTTTTATTTCATCTTCAATTACGTGAGATTTCTTGCCGTGTGACATTAATTCTCTTATTTCCATAATCTCTTTTTTAAGCCCTGATATTTTTGTAAATAATACCACAAATAAAACGACGCCTATGACGGCCATAATTAAAAAAATTTCTTCCATGATAAATTTTATTAAGGGATTTCTTTATGTTAGATGCTACTTAAACTTTGTAAAAAATTCAAGTTTTGTATATATGGAAAGGACCCGACACTGCCATGTCGGGTCCTTCTGGGGGAGAACTCTCGTTCACTCTCTGCGTCAGCACTGCTTGAGACGGTCCGCGCGGAGTGGCAGCTCCGCGCTTCCCGTCTACTTCACGTTGTACTACTTGCTACTTCTTGCCTCCGCCTGGGCCGGTACTTCAGGTCCGGTCCTAGGCGTCCGCCTGGGCGCCGTCGCTGGTGCCGGTCTCGGGCTGGACCTGGACGGTCTCGGCCGGGGCCTGGGTGTCGGCGCCGTTGCCCTTGCTCGTGTCGGCCGCGACCTCCTCGATCTTGGCCGGCGACAGCTCGGGCAGCGCCTTCACCTCGGGCAGGTTCTCGATGCCGGCGGTCGTCAGTGCGGCCGTCAGGACCTGCATCTGGCTGATCTCCTGGCCGATCTGTCCGCGGACCTTCGCGAGGTGCTTCTTGCGCTTCTCGATCTCCTGCTCGAGGGCCTTGCGCTGCTGCTCGACCTCGTCGTCGAAGCCGGTCTCGGCCGCGACCAGGTCGGTCACGTGCATCTCGAGCATCGCGTTGTTGGCCTCGATGGCCTTCGCCAGCGACTCCTTCACGGCCGCGATGATCCGGGGCTTGAGCCGCGGGAACACCTCGTCCTTGAAGTGGGAGCGCACGAGCTCCTCGTCGTAGATGCGGAAGGTCAGGCCCTTGACGGTGCTGCTGTTCGCCTTCGGCTTGCCCATGCCCATGATCTTGACGAACTCCCCCAACGGCGCCAGGAGGTTCCGGAGGGCGGCGGGCATCTGGTGCTCCACCTCCTCCATCATCTCGCTGGGGTCCTCGTGGAAGCCCCCGCAGTTCGGGCACGGCTTGGCCGGCTCGATGCTGTCGAGGGAGTTCGCCAGCTCCGGGTGCTGCATGATGAGCTGCGCGATGCGCGAGACCTCGTCGTCCATCTCGAAGACCTCGAGCTGGTGCTCGAACTTCTCGACCTCGACGAAGCCGTTGTACGCGAGCTCCTCGAGCCAGCGCAGCGAGCGGGGCTCGATCTGGACCTTCTCCGGGATGACCGTCGAGGTCTGGATGGTGCCCTTCTCGTTGCGCAGCACGCCGATCGTCACCTGCATCATGTCGATGTCCGGCTGCATGGTGACGATGTTCGGGAGGCGCTCGCCGACCTGCGCGATCACGTACGGGAACGCCATCGGCTCCGTCTTCACGCTCAGCGACTTGCCGCCCCGGCTCGAACCTTCGATCACGATCTGAAACCTGATTTCCTTCTGCATGTTCTTCCTCACTCGTTGTAGAACGTTTGACACTTGACCAGCAGAGAGCGAACTCTCTCCGCAGGTCACCTGGTACCGGCCCATTGGCACGGTCCAAAACGAAACGAACTGAAAGTAACAGACGCAGAGAGTCCCCTTAATGCTGGTCAAAAAAATACTTGCCTTTCTGTAAAAGAGCATGGCGAGTATTTTCTCAAGTTTTTCATTTATGTCAAGCCCTTTGTTTTATTTATCAAGATTTCAAAGCTAACTGTTGACTATATTGAAATTTTTTGTAGGGTGACGCCCAATTTTGTGCAAATTTTTATGACTGTTTTTAAAGCTGATTTACATTTACATACAGACTTTGATCCAGATACTGGTCGATGGCACGGTGCAAATCCAGAAGTTATGGCCACCAGCGTAGTTATGTCTGGGATTGATATTGCTGCAGTTACTCAACATAATAAAATTGATTCTCGTAATCTTGAATTTAGAGATCAGGTGTCAGAACTATCTAGAGTTGTTCATCGAGATATTTCTTCACTTTTGGGAGTCGAATTTACTATCGAGGTAGACGGCAATAAATGTCATGTTGGATATTTATATGAAAAGCCTATTGATTCTTTTCATTTGGGGAATCTTCCTCCTCTTTATGGGACTTATTTCGATTATAAAACATGGGAAGAATATAGACATGAATATCCTGGTGTTGCAATTCTAAATCATCCTTTTATTCCTACAAATGGACACGGAATCAATCCAGATAAATCAATGGAATTAGTTCAAAATGGTGCTGTAGATGGAGTGGAAATAATTAATGGTGCAGTTTTAGACAGGAGAGCAAGATTATCTACTATTACAGATACCATGAGATTTTTTAAAAAAATTGCAGATCAAGGTATTCATATTGCTCCTATTGCTGCAAGTGATGCTCATGAACCTCTTGTAGTTGGGAAAGTCGTAACAACTTTTTCCGGGAATACTCATGGTGATTTTTTTGATGCAATAAGAAAAAAACAAACAAAAGCTAAAGTAAATAGAGGAAAATATTCACAAGCTGCCATAAAACATATGGCTGAGGAGGTAGATGGCATGGAACGATATATAGATTTTAGCTAAAGTTTTTGGATATTTCTCCAAGCTGTGGCCATGCAGAACTAAAATTATTCATCGTAGGATATCTCACCATTTGTTGTCCATTAAAAGTATATGATGAACATTTTCCCATATAAATCATTCGACTTGGTTTTTGGTTTATTATTGGAGCGTCTTCGTCTATTGCTGATACTTCTTTGCAGGTTTCATCTATATAAACTCCTTGATTTCTAAACCATTGAAAATCTCGGCGATAAGTTCTTGATGATTCAAATGTTCTAGGATATGTAACTGGAACTCCATAAAAAATAGATCTTTGTCTATCTAGTGATCCGTCGTTGTCTAAATATGCTTCTCCTCCTGGAGCAAGAACTCTGGCTAATTTAAATATTGTTTCCTTAAAGTGATCGTCTGTCATGTAATTTAAAACTTGATATGAAATTGCGGCATCTACACATCCATCTGGCAAATAACATTGAGCAAATTCTGCTGGAATAATTATGAGATCTCCCTGTTCTATCCCCTGCTCTTCAATTTCTTCCGGAGTCATTTGCTTTGCGAATGGATCTACGTTTATAACTGTAACTTTTCCTTTCAATAATGGATGACGTAAAATATCTATTACTGCTCTTGAAAGAACTCCTCCCCCAATATCTAAAACCGTAATTTTTCTTCCAGGATTTTCATTAATTTTTTTTAAAATTAACGCTATGAATTTATGAGTTATAAAATCATCTATTGCTTCAAATGGACGATTTGTAAGACTAAAATATTCTGATTTATCGTTTCTTTCTACTAAAGGAAATTCATAATCTCCTGTGCTTTGCCATTCTATATGCCATCCTTCAACACGAGGAACATCATTTAAATCTACATCTATTTCTACCTTTGGATTGCCATCTATTTCTCCTTCGTACATTTTTAATTAATTATGGGCAATTTTTTTATCACATCGATCTTATTTGATCAATAGAAAATCGCATAAAATAAGCAAAATGTGCTGTTTTCTCCTCTTTGTTTGACTTATTGGCATTTTTTGTTATAATGCCCTCCTTAATTAAATCGGCCTAACCTATGTTTTTATGGAAAACGAGTCTTTGTTTAAGCCAAATTGGATGATTTCTCTAGAAGAGAAAGGTTTCGCCGTAAACTGTAGTTTTTAGAACAGTTTTGGTTGTTTTAAGTATTCCACTTCGATTACTGGGACAAGGCGAGCGAGTTTTTTCATTACGATAGCAAAATCGTTATCGTTTTTAGTTGTTTCTAGGATAAAATGAATTTCGTGAAAATTTTCTTTTTCATCAATAGGACTGGCATCTACGGCCTGAATATTTACATTAAATTTTCGGAATAAAATAGTAATCCTAGCTAAAACGCCTGGAGTATTTTGAAGTTTTGCAGTGACGATGTAGTGAGTTTGTGTCATGATTTTTTTAATAAATCTTCATCTTTTAAAGCCTGCTGATGAAGGGGTGTATTTGGTGGGACCATAGGGAATACGTGTTCGTCTGGATAAACTTTGAAAGTTACTAATGCTGGCCCTTTTATTTTCCGCATTTGATCGATAACTTTTTGAGCGTCATCGTATGTATCCGCTCTAAATCCTGGAATTCCAAATGCGTCTGCCAATTTCACAAAATCTGGATTTTTTAATTCGATACTAGAAAGATTTTTTTCGTATAAAAGATTCTGCCACTGACGGACCATTCCTAAACTTGAATCTTCCATTATTACCATTTTTACACCAACATCATGTTCTGCAATTACTGCTAATTCTTGCATATTCATTGTGAATCCTCCATCTCCACAAATCGCCCAAACTTCGCGATTTGGACAACCCATTTTTGCGCCAATTGCCGAAGGGACTCCATATCCCATTGAACCTAATCCTCCTGATGCAAGATATGAATTTGGATGACGGAATCTATAAAAACGCCCTGTCCACATTTGGTTTCGGCCTACATCACTGGCAACAATTGCCTCGCCATTTGTTGCATCGGAAATCATTTTTACTAAACGAGGCTGACTTAAAAATTCTTTTGGAGGTTCTTTGCACCACTTAAAATCAAGAAAGCCATATTTTGATTTTAGTTCATTTATGTGAGACCACCACTTTGGAAATTTATGTTCTGACAAAATTTTATTTGCACGAGAAAGAACATCTTTTGCGTCACCTAAAAGGGGCAATTCTGTAGGAACAATTTTATTCACTTCGGATGGATCTATATCTATATGGACAAAAGTTTTTCCTTTTATAAATTCTGATGGACGCCCCGTGATACGATCGCTGAAACGACATCCGATTGAGATGATTAAATTTGCTTCATCTGTAATGTAATTCGCAACTGCATCGCCATGCATCCCCACCATTCCAAGCCATAAATCGTTACCTTGAGGAAAACTTCCAAGACCAAGTAAAGTATTTACCACTGGAATATTGTGACGTTCTGCAAATTCTAGGAGCTCTTTATTTGCATGAGAAATTTCTACTCCATGACCTGATATGATAACAGGGTTAGTATTTTCTTTTTCTAAAAGTTGATCGAGTTTTTTTATATCGGAATCTGTGCAAATTTCTGGAATCGGAACATATCCTGGAAGATCCATTTTTGGATCTGATTCGTAGACAGCTTTTGTCACCCATGCGTCCTTTGTAATGTCTATATGGACAGGACCTGGACGACCTGTATTGGACAAGTAAAAAGCTTCTTTGACTACTCGACGTATATCCTTGGCATGAGAGACAAAATAACTGTGTTTTACGGCAGGCATAGACATCCCTATGACATCTGCTTCCTGAAAGGCATCTGTTCCTGTGAGCGATTCGACAACTTGTCCAGTGATATAGACAACTGGCACGGAGTCCATCATCGAATTTATGATACTTGTCATTAGGTTTGTCGCGCCTGGACCAGATGTTGCCAAAGCTACTCCAGTACGTCCTGTGGCACGTGCATATCCATCGGCAGCGAATCCTCCTCCTTGCTCTTGTTTTGGAAGGATGTGACGAATTTTGTGACCGTATTTATTTATCTTGTCGTAAAGCGGCAGTACAACTCCGCCTGGAATTCCAAACATAAGTTCTACGCCTTCATCTGCGAGTGATTCGCAGAATATTTCTGAGCCGAGTTTTTGTGTGTCTATAGACATAATATTTTTTATTGTGTCTGCAATAGGAGGGTGTAAAAATAATTTTACTCATCTAGGATTTTTCTCAAATAGTGGCTGATTTCTAAAGTTCTAGTCTCGTCCGCTTTTATGCCACTATTTAATCGCAAAATCCGTCGAATGTCGCAAAATTATTTTTACACACTCCTGCTGCCAACTTTTTAAATATCACTGTTTCTGGTTTTCTGGGCGGAGCCTGCGAACTTGTTCGCCGGTCTGCCACATTTCAGAATTACGCATTTCTGATAATTCTTTTTCTAATTTATTTCTATAATCAATATCGCTATTTGCTTCTAAAACTATTGCTGTTTCTGTGCCATTTTTTACTCTTTCATAAAGATCTTCAAAAACAGGTTCTACTGCTTTTCTAAATCTATGACGCCAATCCAATGCTCCTCTCTGTGCAGTCGTAGAACAATTTGCAAACATCCAATCCATTCCTTTTTCGCCAATTAATGGAATCAAACTTTGAGTTGCTTCTTCCACTGTTTCATTAAAAGCCTCTGATGGAGAATGTCCTTTTTTTCTAAGTAAATTATATTGAGCTTCCATTATTCCTGCCATTGCTCCCATTAAAACTCCACGTTCTCCAGTTAAGTCGCTTAACACTTCTTTTTCAAAAGATGTTTCAAATAAGAATCCTGAACCGACTGTTATCCCCAATGCGAGAGCTCTATCAAGCGCATGTCCTGTAGCATCTTGATGAATTGCATAGCTTGAATTTACGCCCTTTCCTTCTAAAAATAATGTACGAACTTTTCCTCCTGGACCTTTTGGTCCTACTAAAATTACATCGATATCTTCAGGCGGAATAACTCCAGTCTGATCTCTGTAAACGATGGAAAATCCATGTGAAAAATATAATGCTTTTCCTTTTGTAAGATGTGGTTTTATTTTGTCCCACATAATTTTTTGTGCTGCATCTGAAAGAAGATACATCACTATTGTTCCTTTTTCTGCGGCTTCTTCGAGGTCGAATAATGTAACACCTTCTACCCATCCGTCCTTTAATGCTTTTTCGTAAGAGGGGCTTCCTTTGCGTTGACCTATTATAACTTTTACTCCGTTGTCACGCATATTTAGGGCTTGTCCTGGCCCTTGAACTCCATACCCTAAAACTGCAACAATTTCGTCTTTCAAAATTTCTTGTGCTTTAGAGAGTGGAAATTCGTCTCTTGTAATTACGGTTTCTTCGGTGCCTCCAAAATTCATTTTAGACATATTTGATGGATTAATTTTTACTATAAGCTTCGCGAAATTTTTTCATAAGTGGAGTTAATTTGCGAGCAGGGATTTTAATATTTTTTTTGCGACGTGCAATTTCTTTTGCTGATAATCTTACGTTTAATTTTCGATTTGGGATATCAATGTCAATGACGTCACCATTTTTTATAACAGCGATTGTTCCGCCATTGTAAGCCTCGGGAGTAACGTGCCCGATACAGGCACCGCGTGTTCCTCCAGAAAATCTTCCATCTGTTATGAAGGCAACTTTTTTGTAGCCAGCGCCTGCAATTGCTGCTGTAGGAGTAAGCATCTCAGGCATTCCTGGTGCACCAGCAGGTCCCATAAAATTTATAACAATTACGTCGCATTCGTGGATTTTTTTTGCCTCGATTGCGTCTAGTAGAGATTGTTCTGAACTGAAAACTTTTGCAGGACCGGTGTGTTTCATCATGTCGAGAGAAACCGCAGTTTGTTTTATCACTGATTCTTTTGCAATGTTTCCTTTTAAAACTGCTATTCCTCCTTCGCGATAGAATGGATTTTTGAGAGACCGAATTACTTTTTCGTTCTTTACTTTTGCGGATGAAGCAATTTTTTTGATATCAAGTCCGTTTATAGTAAGTGAAGATTTTAAACGATCTTGGAGCATATGTAGAACCACGGGAACTCCTCCAGCAAGCCATAAATCCTCCATAAAATATTTTCCTGAAGGACGAATGCTGCAAATATTTGGAGTTTTTTTGGAAATTTGATCAAACAAATCCAGAGATAATTTTATACCAAGTTCTTTTGCAATTGCCGGAATATGAAGAGCAACATTTGTGGATCCGCCAATCGCCATGTCGGCCGTAATTGCATTCCAAAATGCATTTTTTGTCATTATCATTTTAGGAGTGATATTTTTCTTTACTAATTCCACGATGCGTTTTCCGGTTTCGTAAGCTTGTTTCTTTTTTTCTTTAGAAATTGCCAGCGTCGCCGCACAATTTGTAACCGACATTCCCAAGACCTCTGTCATGCAGGCCATTGAATTTGCAGTAAATAAGCCACTGCAGCTGCCTGCGCCGGGGCACGCACTGCATTCAAAATTTTTAGCTTCTGATAAAGAAATTTTCTTTGCTTTATATTTTCCAACCGTTTCAAACATTGTAACGACGTCGAGTTTTTCGCCATTATTTTCTCCGGATTTCATTGGACCACCGGTAAGAATTGCACATGGAATATTTATACGACCTGCTGCCATCAACATGCCCGGAGTAATTTTGTCACAATTTGTAACGCCTACCCAACCATCTAAAGAATGAGAAAGTGTCATGATTTCAATATTATCAGCGATATGATCGCGTGAAGGAAGGGACAATCTCATTTCTGCATACATAGCAATTCCGTCGCATACTGCAGGCACGCCCCAAACAAATGGGACACCGCCGGCATCGATTATTCCGCGCTTAACTTCTTCTACAAGTTCGTTTAGATGAACATGTCCTGCGACTAAATTTGTAAATGAATTTGCTACACCAATAAATGGTTTTTTAAAATCAGGATCTTTTAATCCAGTAGCGCGCAGAAGTGCACGATGGGGGAGAGTTTCTATTCTATTTTTCAATATATCTGAACGCATAATGTTATGAGGAAATTAATTAACTTTAGTTAACCATTTCATATATTTTTTATTTTCGCCAATCATTACATCGCCAAATATTTTTCCAACTTTTTTTGTAATCGGTCCTATTTTCCCGTCACTGATTATTCTTTTATCTACAGATCCGATATATGCAATTTTGGCTGCAGTACCTGTAAAAAACAGTTCGTCAAAAGTATATAACGTAGATCTATCTATCTCTTCTTCACGAACGCAAAGCTTCATTTCTTTTTCTAATAACTCGATAAAACTACGACGTGTTATTCCATTTAAATTGTTTGCAGAAAGTGGAGGAGTGTAAACAATTCCTTCTTTTACTGCGAAAATATTTGCACCGCTTGCTTCACAAACTTTTCCATCACGATTTAGAAAAAGTGCTTCGTCATAGCCATTTTGAACAGCTTCAGTTTTTGCCAATGCTGAATTTGCATAACCACCAGTAACTTTTGCTTTTGTGGAAATCATATCGTCATCAAATCTACGCCAGCTTGAAACGCATATATTTAAGCCTTTTCCCGAATCAAAATAATCTTTTAGTGACATCATATATACTGCAAGATCGTCGCCTTCATTGTCGAAACGTGGAGTAAGTTGAGTTGACCCGGCATATAAGGTTGGCCTGATATAAAGATCTTCTATTGCATTATTTTTCTTTATCAAGTCGAGGATTATTTTTTTAAATTGTGCATAAGTGTAATTAAATTTCATGCCAACAATTTTTGCAGCTTCACTGAGTCTTTTGTAATGATCCTCCAATCTAAAAAGATATAGAGCTTTCTTTTTTGAGTTATAGTTGCCGCGAATTCCAGTAAAAACTCCTAGTCCATACTGGATAGCTTTACATTGAATTGGGACTACTGCTTCTTCATTTTTACAGATCTTGCCGCGAATATAAGCGTAAGGAAATGATGTTGTTTTAGCCATATGTTTTATTATTTAGATGATTTATTTTTATCGTACAAGAAATTGTAGCACTTCTCAAACGCTTGTACAGAAGCCACTATCACATCTGGGGAAATCGTGGTTGCAATTATTTTGTTCCCATTTTTATCTACAGCAGTCATTACAACTTTTACAGAAGCATCGACACCGCCAGTAAATATTTCCACATTGTAATCGGTAAGAGTAACATAAAGCTTGTCATGATTTTTTATGCTTTTTTTGAGTGCAGTAATGATCGCATCGACAGTTCCTACTCCTTCCGCCTGGCCGATCAAAATTTTGTTGCCATATCGGAGTTTTATTGAAGCCTGAGCCTTTTTATACTTGGATGTTTTTGTTTCAAAGTCAATAATTTCCAGATATTTTTTCTTCAGATTGTATTCATCTAAGTGTTCCTCAATGATATTTTTCAAATCCTGTTTTGTAATAGTTTTTCCTTTTGTTTCGAAGGCCCGAATGCTTTCCAAAACATTTTTCAAAACAGAATCCGTAAGATTTATTTCGAAATTTTCATGAATTATTTTTTTCAAATCTTTCAATTCTGGAATTTTTTGCCACAAAATTTCTCCCTTGTTTTTAATTGTTTCAGATTTCAAATGATAAAGTTTTTGTTTTAAATAATTGTCGACTTCTTTCATGTCTGGATCGATTGTCGGAGGATCTGGAAGAATTTTTACTGCAGATTTTGGGTCTTTTAAGCCATTTCCTGTAGCTATACAAACTACGACATCATCTTTTTTGAAAAAGTTTTTTTCTGACAATTTTGCGACTGCGGCGACTGGAAGAGCTCCGGATGGTTCTACGAATATCGCTTCGTCTTTTGCTAAAACTTGTTCACATTCCAACACTTCTTCGTCTGTTAATTCCACTACTGATCCTTTTGATTCCGAAAGTGCACGAAGAATTTTTTTGCCATCAAGAGGATTCCCTGCTGCAACTGCGCTACATATCGTATTTGGCTTATCTAAAGGATCAAACGTCTTCTTTTTTTCTCTAAATGCTTTTGTCACAACGTTACATCCTACTGGCTGAACAGCGATTAATTTTGGTAGATTTTCGATTAATTCTAGTTTTTTTAATTCTACGAATCCTTTCCAAATTGCGGAAAGATTTGTTCCACACCCCACAGGACAAACTATATAGTCCGGCGCTTTCCAGCCTAATTGTTCAGCTATTTCATAAGCTTGAGATTTTTGACCTTCTAGCCTAAAAACGTAGTCACCAGCTAAATAAAATTTGTGACGAGCTGCCATTTTTGCAGCTAATTTTGCACAGTCTGAATAGGTACCACGAACCTGAATTATGCGTGCTCCATACGAAAGAGTTTGTGCTAATTTTCCTATTGGTGTTCCCTCCGGCACAAGAACGTAGCAAGGAATTTTTGCAATAGTACAATATGCTGCAACTGATGCAGCCATGTTTCCAGTGGATGCCAAACAAACGGCTTTTGCTCCCATCTCCAAAGCTTTCGTTACTTCTACTAAAGTTCCGCGATCTTTAAAAACTCCTGTCGGATTTGCGCCTTCGTTTTTTATATAAAGATTTTTTATTTTATATTTTTTAGAAAGATTTCGACAATGATGTAGTGGAGTTCCACCTTCATTTAATGACACGATTTTTTCAAGATTTAAAATTGGATAAAGTGTCAGATATTTTAGCGCTGAAATCGGAGCATTTCTTAACGCATATAGATTTAATCTTTGTTTAATAAAGTTATAATTGTATACAACATCTAATGGATTGCCGCATTTAAGGCATGTAGTACAGGTCTGTTTTTCATCGTATTCTGCTTTACATGATATGCAACGAAGAGTGTAGAAATTTCCGTTTACATTAGGCATTTTTTGAAAGTTATATTTTAAAAAAACCTCTTTTCTAGAGAGGTAGGTTTTTGCGCAAGTCATTTCCTCTCTAGAGAACAGAGATAATAATAATGATTGAAATGAATTGAGCTAGATATTTCATATTTGAAATTTGACTGTTCGAGTATAACAATAGTGCGACTTTAAGTAAACGTAATTTTTAATGGTGGGCAGGGAGGGTTTTACCCCTCCGGGGTATAAACTTCTCACCCCTCTCCTTCCCACACACAGAAAACTGTCCACGAGCTTTCGCTCGCGGCCACTTTTCTGGTGGGCAGGGAGGGTTT
>Ga0172374_1000302_pt1 | contig 38388 bp, 37 predicted proteins | sample LakKiv3m_FD_114536 | JGI IMG/M metagenome (GOLD analysis project Ga0172374, IMG submission 114536) | Freshwater microbial communities from Kabuno Bay, South-Kivu, Congo - kab_092012_10.3m | ecosystem: Environmental > Aquatic > Freshwater > Lake | place: Democratic Republic of the Congo... | reverse complement strand
GCTTCGCCGATTCCAAAGGTTATGTTTCCAATCGCTGATAAGCCGATTATCGATTGGTCTGTGAAGTTGGTTAAAGATGCCGGCATTGAAAAAGTCGTTCTAGTTGTCGGGTACAAAAAAGAACTGATCGAAGAATATTTTGGCGATAAGGTTGAATATGCGGTGCAGGAGCAACAGCTCGGCACCGGTCATGCGGCCGCTTCTTCGCGGCCGGTTTTGGAAGGGAAAGTTGAAAATATTATCGTCTTTTATGGTGATAATCCGCTTTATAAGCCGGAAACTGTGAGGAATTTGATTGATCTATATGAAAATCCGGCTAGCGGAAGGCCAACGATCGCGATGCTTTCGGTTATGTTTGACGATCCTAAATTTTGGGCTTTTGGCCGAATTATTAAGGACAAAGATGGCAATGTTATCGATATTGTTGAACAAAAAGATTGCTCGCCCGATCAATTGGAAATAAAAGAATGCAATCCCGGATTTTATATTTTTGATGCAAAATGGTTTTTCGAAAATTGCGATAAGCTTTCAACCAACAATGCTCAAGGCGAATATTATCTAACCGATATGATCAAAATTGCCGCCGGTCAAGGTAAGAAGGTGGTCTGTTCACCGGTTTCCGAAACGATCGAAGGACTCGGTATTAATACGCCTGAACAGCTAGAGAAGGCAGAGCAAGTGTTGCTGGAACGACAACAACATTCTTAATTTCTAATTTCTAGTTTCTAATCAATTTTTAATTCAGAAATTTTTAAATTAAATAATTAGAAATTGAATAAAAATTATTAGTTAAGAATTAAAAATTAGTGGTTAGCATCAAGACATTCGGCATAGTGCTTAAGGGTACAAATTTCGGTGAAGCCGATAAAATTTTAACGATTTTAACTGATCGTTTGGGCAAAGTGAGGGCAATGGCAAGGGGTGTCAGAAAAATAAAATCCCATTTAGCAGGATCGCTCGAGCCCTATATGATCGTAAATCTGCAGCTCTATGAAGGCAAAAGCTTTTATACCGTGACGGGGTCGGCAATAGAGGAAGATTTTCCGGCTATTCATAAAAACCTAAAAAAATCAGCCAAAGCTTTTTTTGTGGGCGAACTAGTAGACCGTTTTGTTAAAGAAGACGAAAGCGTAAGAGAGGTTTTTCATTTGTTATCTTCAGTACTCTCGGTGATCGAAGATAGCGACAGATATCTCTTAATATTGGCTTTCGAATTAAAAATTATTGAATTGGCCGGATTTAAACCCGAGCTTTTTAACTGTTTGCATTGCAAGGAAAAGATTCAGGCAGGCCAGAATTTTTGGGATAAAATCGAAGGAGGAGTTATTTGTTCGAACTGCCAGAACAAGACGCATCATGGGCAGGCGGTTTTGGACGGTACAATCAAACTTTTAAGATTTCTCGAAAAGAATTCTTGGGAAGAGACTAAATTGCTAAAAGTTTCGGCTCAGATAGAAAAAGAAACGGAAAAGATTTTGGCGGATTATATTCGACATATATTGGAGAGAGAGTTAAAAAGCGAACGGTTTTTAAAGATGATATAATTTTGTAAGCGGTAAGCGGTAAGCGGTAAGCGGTAAGCGGTAAGCGGTAAGCGGTAAATTATGGCAAAAACTGTTCAAACAGTTGGAATTATAAAAGCGAATAACAAGATTCTTTTGGGTATGAAGAAACGCGGTTTTGGTATGGGTAAATGGAATGGGTTTGGCGGTAAGCTTGAAAAAGACGAAACAATTAAAGAAGCAATGAAGAGAGAATTGCTAGAAGAGACGGGAATTTGTGCTCTTGAATTGGAAGGGGTGGGGGTTTTGGATTTTGCTTTCACAAATAGCGATATTAAACCGGAGGTTCATTTCTTCAAAATTACCAAATGGCAAGGTACACCGATCGAGGGAGAAGAGATGAAACCCAGATGGTTTTCAATTGATAAAATACCGTTTGATTCCATGTGGCCCGATGATAGATATTGGTTGCCGATGCTTTTGGCCGATAGTGCCGGCAATCTCAACACTTTTGCTATTCTTGGAATATTTGGAATGTTTTCGGCAATTATGCTTTTTGGATTGACTCCCAGGGAAATAAAGATCTCAAGAGCGGTAGTTGAGTAGGATCAATTTTTATTGCTAATTTAAGTATTAACTGGTAGATTTAGTATTGAAATGGCAAATGAAAATAACAAAATGGAAAAAATAATTTCTCTTTGCAAGCGTCGTGGTTTTGTTTATCCCGCTTCCGAAATATACGGCGGTTTTGCCAATGCTTTTGATTATGGCCCGCTTGGCGTTCAATTAAAAATGAATCTCAAAAACGAATGGTGGAAACGCTTTGTTATCGAAAGAGATGATATTGTCGGGCTTGACTCGGCGATTATTCAAAATCCTAAAGTTTGGGAGGCAAGCGGACACCTGTCGGCCTTTACCGATCCGCTTGTTGAATGCAAGAAATGCCATCAAAGATTTAGGGCTGACCATATTCAAGAATTGAATGATCAATTATCCGTTGCTTATGATCAATCGATTTCCAAGGATCAAATTGCTAATTTATCCGAAGAACAAAAAGAGATGGTCGTTTGTCCAAAAGGCGGTAGGCATGATTTTGTGGAACCGAAGCAGTTTAATTTAATGTTTAAAACCTTTATCGGCGTCACGGAAGACGCGGCCTCGGTTGCATATCTTCGTCCGGAAACGGCGCAAGGCATATTTATTAATTTTCAAAATGTTCTTCAGTCAAATCGTATTAAGATTCCTTTTGGTATCGCGCAAATAGGCAAGGCGTTCCGCAACGAAATCACGCCGGGCAATTTTATTTTTCGTACCCGTGAGTTTGAGCAGATGGAGATCGAGTTTTTTATCGAGGCGAGCACAGAACAATCAAAAAAATGGTTTGTAAAATGGCTTTCGGAATGGAAAAACTTTTTTACCGACCTGGGCATTAGAGACGAAAATCTTTCAATCAGAGCGCATGATCAAAAAGAATTATCACATTATTCGACTGGCACATCGGATATTGAGTACAATTTCCCCTTTGGCGTTTCAGAATTAGCGGGTGTTGCACAACGAACAAAATTTGATCTTGAACAGCATATGAAGTATTCCGGACAAGATTTGCGCTATTTTGACGAAGTCAATAACAAGAGATATATACCTTATGTAGTTGAGCCGACGATGGGGGTAGATCGAACGATGTTAGCCTTTCTGGTTGATGCCTACGACGAATCTGACGGCCAAGACGGTCGGGAAAAGGGCGAAGTGACTTTGAGGCTTCATCCCAAGCTTGCACCGATAAAAGTTGGTGTTTTTCCGCTTGTGAAGAAGGAAGGCTTGCCCGACATCGCTAAAGAAATTACCAGAAATCTTCAAAAATCTGGTCTCGCTGTTTTTTACGATGAATCCGGTTCGGTTGGCCGGCGCTATCGCCGGCAAGATGAGATTGGTACGCCTTGGTGTATCACGGTTGATTTTGATAGTTTGAAAGACAATTCCGTCACGGTCAGAGATCGTGATACGATGAATCAGGAAAGAATAAAAATCGAACAGGTTTTAGAGTATATCAACAAAAAATTAAGTGATTAATATTATGGGAGGGGAAATGCTTAAGTATGGGGTTATAGGTTTGGTCTTTGGTGTTCTTTCGACAATGCTCTCGTTTGCGATTTTTACTTTCGTTACGGGACAATGGAACAGTCAGCTTGCGGTGGGTAGCGGAGAGATCTCTGCTCTTAATTTGGTTCTTGTTTTGGCTGCCTATACCATAGCCGGATGTATCCTCGGTTTTCTGGTTGAATTTGGCAAGAAAAAGAAAAAATAGTTTTTTATAAAAATCTGAAAATAGTTAGCCTGCAATTGATAAAATTTGCGGGCTCTATTTTTTTATCCACAAAAAAGGATGGATTTTTATGTTGACCTAAAAAAAGCTAAAGCATAGAATAATATCATAGTGTGAAAAAGTGGGAAGAAGTGGGAAAGCCGAATATGAATAACAAATTTCCCTATTAATGAATAACGAATGAAGATTAAAGTTGTCCAATCAGTTAGCAAGAAAGAGATAATTAAAGTAAAAGTTTCTTAAGTTTAGAAATTTATAAGCGTAATTTAGCAAGTTTATGGAGTGAAAGTGTTCATCGGAGAATTTAGCCACAGCATTGACGAGAAGGGAAGACTATCAGTACCGGTCAAATTTCGTGCTGATCTTGCTGTCGGTTGTGTTCTGACCCGTGGTTTGGACGGCTGCCTCTGGCTTTATCCAGCCGAAGAATGGCAGAGAATAGCCGAGGGCGTTGCAAAGCTCCCAATCACACAAAAAAATGCCAGATCATTTGCGCGATTTATTTTTTCCGGAGCGATGGAACTAAAACTGGATAAAGCAGGAAGAATAAATATACCTGAATATTTAAATGAATATGCAGGCGTAAAAAACAAAGTAATCGTCACGGGCATGCATAATCGTTTGGAGATTTGGTCGGAAGAAAAATGGCAATCCTTTAAATCGGAAATGGAAGAAAATTCAGAAAGTGTTGCGGAAAATTTAGCGGAAATTGGTTTTTAAAATCGGTTTTTGGCCACCAGCCAGCAAATTCTTAGGCCTTAGCCCGTTCCACTTCGATCATTAAATGATCTTTGCGGGACAAAAGGAGGGGTGAGGCTTAACCCTGCTAAAAAGGCAGGATTCAAAAACAAAAATTTGCTTAAAATGGTTCTCCTCATGAGGTCACGAGAAAAACAAAAAACGCTGGCTGGTGATTGAAAACCGATAATAATTTTTGGAGGGTATCCCGTGGGTAGGAGTTTTGTTATCACAAAGAGTAATTCGATTGAATTAGGACGCAAAAAGAAAACTGTTTCGAGGTCGATTACCATCGGCCCAAACGCCATTAAATTTATTACGTTGACCGTTATCGCCGTCTTGGCGGTTGTTTACTTAAGCCAGTCAACTGCCGGCGCTGGTCGCAGCGTAAATCTTCGCGAAATTCAAGATTCCAAAGATAATTTAATGCTGGAGAAGGAAAGACTTGAAGCCGAGCAAACTCGCTTGAAAGCGCTTAAAGAAATAGACGGCGGAATCAAGAAACAGGTTATGGAACCGGTTGACAGTGTCGGCCATATTGGTGATACCTCTGCCCAATAAAGTGATTTTTTTGGTATGATTCAAATATGAACGGATATTTAAAAGTAGTTGACGGGCGGCTCAAGGCGTTCAGTTTTCTATTCATTTTTTTAGTTGTCATATTAATTTGGCGAATGTTTGACATTGGCGCCATAAAGCATTCACATTATTTATCGTTAGCTCAGGGACAACAGCGTTTTGAAAAAACGGAGATGGCAAGTCGGGGCAGAATACTTGTTCACGATTCTTCCGTTGATCCCAAATCTTATTATCCTCTTGCTTTTGATGTAAAAAGGTTTGCCATCTGGGTGGTGCCTCATCAAGTGAAGGATAAAAATAAATTGGCGGGGGAACTTTCTTCTTATTTGGATCTTTCCAAGGATGATATATTCGGAAAGATAAATAACGACAAACTTTATATTCCGCCGATAAAACAGGGCTTAGTTTTAGATAATGCCAAGAAAATAGAGGATCAAAATTTCCCTGGTGTTTATGTAATGCCGGAGTATAGTCGCTATTATCCAGAAGGGTCGCTGGCCTCCCAGCTGCTCGGTTTTGTTAACGGAGACGGGATCGGCAATTATGGTTTTGAGGGCCATTATAATGAAGAACTTAAGGGAAAAGAGGGCAATGTTGTCGGCGAAAAGGATACTTTGGGGCGAATGATAAGCCTTTTGGATCAAAAGGATCCGCAAGACGGCATTAGTTATGTTTTGACAATCGATCGATCGGTGCAGTATTTTGTTGAAAAGAAACTAAACGAAGCGATCAAAGAATACAAAGCTGATTCCGGTTCTGTCCTAATCATGGATGTCAAAACGGGTGGTATTTTAGCAATGGCCAGTTCACCATCGTATGACCCAAATAACTACAGCAAGCAAGCCGATAAGGATCCGTCTAAATTTATAAATCCGGCAATTTCTTATCTTTATGAACCGGGCAGTGTTTTCAAGACCATTTCGATGGCATCGGCTCTCGACGCCGGCGCCGTGACATCGGAAACGGAAGGAACATTCAGCAACTATACTGTCGTTGACGGCTATGAAATACATACGGCGGAAGATAAGCCGTTTGGTCGGGAAAATATGGCTCAGATTTTACAAAATTCAGACAATGTCGGTATGGTTTGGGTGGCTGATAAACTTGGCGACAACAGACTATATGATTACATTAAAAAATTTGGATTGCTCCAAAAGACGGGCATTGATCTTGATACTGAAGCAACCGGTTTTACCCCGCCCTTGGATCAATGGCGGAATATTACTCGGGCAACCGTTTCATTTGGTCAGGGTATATCGGTGACGCCGATTGAGCTTCTTACGGCATATGCCGTAATCGCCAATAATGGCAAATATATTTATCCTCATATGATTGACAAAATGATTATGCCGGATGGCACTGAAAAAAAGGTTGAGAAAGAAGAAGGAGAGCAAGTCGTTTCCGAACAAACTGCCAAAGAGGTTCGGGAGATGCTGTATTCCGTAGTGGCGAATGGCCATTCTAAAAAGGCGGGAGTTCCCGGTTTTAAAGTCGGCGCCAAAACCGGTACCGCCCAAATACCTGATCCGAAAAAGGGCGGTTATTTAACGAGTGATTCCGGACTTGGCATATATAATCATACTTTAGCCGGAATGGCGCCAACCGATGACCCTCAATTTGTTATGATCGTTAAGCTAGAAAAACCCAAAACGGCCAAATATGCCGAATCAACTGCCGCGCCACTTTTTGGAGAAATAGCCTCGTTTCTGCTAAATTACCATTATCGAACCGTGCCGACAGAGCCAATAAAATGAATTTTATAACAAAAATAAATTATAAATTTTTAGCTTTTTTGGCTAAAAGGATCATCAAAAAGAATAATCCCAAAATAATCGGGGTTGTTTCGACGGATGAGCAAAAGGGATCCGATCCAATTTTTCGCGTATTTAATGATCATGCCGGAAGCGGTGTTTATGAAAGCGATCCCAAGATGTGTCAGGGAGTAGAAATTCCGCTTGCCGTTTTGGGCTTTCAACGGCGCCCCTTTTTTCTAAGCTGGTTATTTATTGGCATTCAATCTCTATATCTTTGTTTTAAAAAAAATTTTCCTAAATATCTAATCTTAAACATTTTATTGGCCAACGAAAAGGATCTTTTGGCCTTAAAATCATGGCTGAAATTGGATACGGTAATAGTATTGTCACGCTCCCCTTTTGAATTCAGCCGATTTGCTGATATTATTAAGGATGAAAGTACCTTTGTGATTAACGCTGACAGTATAAAAAAAGCGGACATTTTTATCAAAGCAAAGGTGATTACTGTTGGTATCGACAATAAAATTGCAGATTATCAAGCGGAAAACATAAGAAAAAGCGCAAGTGGTTTGGAATACCGGATCACAACAACCGGCCGGAAAATTTCCATTAATTCAAAGGCCAAAGATGAGAGAGATATATACCCGGAACTTTGCGCTTTTGCCCTTGGCCAGACTTTAAAAATTCAATCGTTAAAAATAAAAGATTCTTTGGAAAAATAATGTTTCAGAAAGGAACCTATGGATGTAATTAAAACTTTTTCTATCCACCCCGATGATTTGATGCGAATGTTTTGGTTTGCTTTGGCCTCGTTTATCCTCGCGATAGCTTGGACTCCGATTTTGACTCATTTTTTATACAAATACAAAATGGGGAAGACTATCAGGGATGCAAAATCAGCGCCGATAATGGCTAAATTACACGAAAAGAAAGCCGGAACGCCGGTAATGGGGGGATTGATTATATGGGTAACGGTAGCTATTTTAACTGCAATTTTTAACCTTTCTCGTTCTGCAACTTGGCTGCCGCTTTTTTGTCTGGTTGCAACCGGTATAGTCGGAGCGGTTGATGATATTTTAAATGTAAAAGGTATCGGTGAAAAAGGCGGCGGGTTGTCTATCCGGCAGAAATTTCCGATTTACGCCGCCATTGCCGCGATGGGGGCCTGGTGGTTTTACGCTAAACTCGGTTGGAATGTTATTCATATTCCCGCAGTCGGCGATTTTACCATCGGTGCCTGGTATATTCCGCTATTTATAATCGTTCTCGTTTGGATGGCCTTTTCGTCAAACGAAACTGACGGCTTGGATGGTTTGGCTGGCGGAATTTTCGCTTTTTCTTATGGCGCTTATGCTGTTATTGCACTGACGCAAGGACGCACCGGATTAGCGGTTTTTTGTGCAACGATTATGGGCGCTCTTTTCTCGTTTCTATGGTTTAATATACCGCCGGCAAGATTTTTTATGGGCGATACCGGTTCGATGGCTCTTGGTATGACTCTTGGTGTTGTCGCTTTTACAACAAATACAGTTATTGCGCTTTTTATAATTACTCTCGTGTTTAGCATAGAAGGGTTAAGTTTTATCGTTCAATATCTTTCAAAGAAAATCAGAAAGAAGAAAATATTTCTATCTTCCCCCTTGCATCACCATTTTGAAGCGATCGGTTGGCCTGAATATAAGGTGACGATGCGTTTTTGGATTATTGGTGCAGTTTCGGCCGTTGCCGGCTTGGCTTTGGCTTTGATGGGCAAAGGCAATATCTGATTGTTCGCTGGAATGAAATTACGAGTTGGTATATCATTGAGATATGAATCTTAAAGATAAAAAGGTTGCAGTTTTGGGTTTAGGCATCGAGGGGATTGCTCTTTACGAGTTTTTGCATGACAAGGTCAAAACACTCGCTGTTTGCGATCGCCAAGAAAAAGATGAGCTCTTAAAAAAGATTGATCCCAATTTGGCTCCAAAATTGGCTGAAATTGTCAATGACAATGAAATAGAAAAACTCTTAGGTCCGACTTATCTTGATGATCTTCATAAATACGATATTATATTTCGCTCACCCTCAATCTATTTTCAACACCCTGATCTTATGGCAGCAAAAAAGGCCGGAGTTTTGATTTCGTCGCAAATCAAGTTGTTTTTTGATCTCTGCCCTTGCCCAATAATTGGCGTTACGGGTACCAAGGGCAAAGGAACAACGGCTTCTATGATATATGAAATATTAATGAAAAATAGCCAGTTAAGCTCTAAAAACGAGATTGGCGTGTATCTGGCGGGAAATATCGGTTATCCGGCAATCACCCTTATCCCAGAATTAAAAAAGGACGACATTGTAATATTGGAACTCTCCAATTTTCAACTGGCCGATCTGGATAGGAGCCCGCATATCGCGGTAATGACAAATTTGACGATCGATCACTTGGACTATCATAAAGACGAAGATGAATATCACAATGCTAAAAAAAGCATTGTCGCCTATCAATCAACCAAAGATTATGCCGTTTTAAATTGGGATTCTACTTTTGATCCGGCGTTTCTCGAAAAGATACATGGGAAAATCAGGTATTTCTCAAAAAGTAATTCTTGCGTTGACGGAGTTGTCGAAAAAGAGATTGAAGGATATTCCGTCAAAATAAAGTCGAAGGGGAGAATGGTAAAAATATGCGACCAAAAGGAAGTAAAACTTCTCGGTCGCCACAATCTGGAAAATATTGCCGCCGCCGCCCTGGTTGGCGATATTCTTGGGATTGATCGGGAAAATATATCATCGGCAATAAAGGACTTTGCCGGATTGCCTCACCGGTTAGAAAAAGTAGACCGTGTAAATTTTGTCACGTATGTTAACGATTCTTTTGCTACTAATCCCGGACCAACATTGGCGGCGATTGATTCTTTTTCAGAGGACAAAATTCTTATTCTCGGGGGTAGTCCGAAGGGCGCCGACTTCACGGAATTGGCCGAAAGCATTGCTTTAAATAATGTTAGAAGCGTTATTACAATTGGCGTTGAAGGGCCACGGATTAAAGAGTCTTTGCAAAACGCTTCTTTCAAAGGCAAAATTGTAGTCGGGGCTGGCGATATAAAAGGGATAGTCAAGCAGGCTCGGGACCAAGCAAAAAGGGGAGATGTGGTTCTTTTTTCGCCGGCCTGCGCTAGTTTTGATATGTTTAAAAATTATAAGGAGAGAGGGAATGAGTTTAAGGAAGCGGTCTTAAATTTAGTTCCCAAACGCTGATATGACAGGATTACGAAAACTACATTCAGATTATTGGCTGTCTCTGGCCGTATTTGGTTTGATCGCTTTCGGCTTGATTATGATTTACTCGGTGTCAAAATATTATTCTTTGGAGATAACCGATAATGCCACCGATAAATATTACTTAAAAAAACAATTGATAACCGCTTCTATAGGTCTGATCGCTTGGGTTGTAGTTCAGGCAATTGATTATCGAATATGGAAAAAATATGCAGGTTTTATGCTTTTTGCAACGATTGGACTTCTTCTTCTGCCGGTAGTGCTTCATCCGCTCGGAATTACCTCTGCAGGCAGATGGATCGTCATCGGCAGTTTTAACTTCCAACCGGCGGAATTGGCCAAATTAACCTTTATTTTTTATCTGGCCGGCCTTTTTGCCAAGCAGGGTGAAAATCTAAAAAATATTGCTAAAACATTTTGGCCTTTTTTAATCGTGCTAGGAACGATTGCTCTGTTATTGCTGGCGCAAAAAGACTTAGGCACATTGGCAATATTTACAATAATCGGGGCTATTATTTTTATATCGGCGGGGGCTCTCGTCTGGCAGATGTTCTCTTCTATGGGGGCTGGCGTTTTTTTGGTTTGGATTGCTATCAAAATTGAGCCATATCGAATGCAGCGCTTTCTAACATTTTTAAATCCGGAAGCCAATTCGCTCTCAAGCGGTTATCATATCCAAAACGCTTTGATAGCCATTGGTTCCGGCGGTCTTTTCGGATTGGGTTTTGGCCAGAGTAAGCAAAAATATCTTTATTTGCCGGAGGCGCATACTGACTCAATTTTTGCTATAATTTGCGAAGAGCTGGGGATAATCCGAGCTTCAATCATAATTCTTGCGTTCGTGTTTATTGCACTTAGGGGATTAAAAATTGCTAAGCAATCTCCGGATATTTTTGCTCGTCTTGTGGCTCTTGGCATTACCGGTTGGTTTTTCTTCCAGATGGTAGTGAACATTGGCGCCATGTGTTCACTGGTTCCCTTAACCGGTATTCCACTTCCTTTTATTAGTTATGGCGGCACATCTCTGATTGTTTTGCTTATGGCTATGGGTGTATTAACTAACATTTCAAAAAACCGAGTCTATGAAAAATAAAAAAATGATTTTTTTGGTTGGCGGAGGCACAGGTGGGCATTTTGTTCCTCTCTATGCTCTTTTTAACGAAATAAAAAAACAAAACCCCTCTCAAAAAGTTTTAATTATCGGTGGGGGCGGACCGCTGGAGGAAAAATATTTTAAAGGAACTAAAGAATACAGAATTTTAACGACCGGCAAAATTCATCGGTCATTTACCTTTAGAAATCTTTGGCAATTAATTTTATTAGTCTGGGGAATCTTCTCGGCCTTGTTTTTAATCTTAAGGGAAAAGCCAAGAATTATATTTTCCAAAGGTGGCTTTGTTTCGTGGCCGATTATTTTATGGGCAAGGATACTCAAGATTCCTTATTTTATTCACGAGTCTGATGTTGCGATGGGATTGGCCAACCGCTTTTCCTTTAATGGCGCAAAGAAGGTTTTTGTCGGTTTTCCCCTTGAGAATTATCCGGAAGACGATAGAAAAAAATTAATCTTTTCTGGCCAGATATCAGATAAAGAAAAGTCAGAAAATCACACAAAGTATGATTTTGGTTTTACCGAAAATAAACCCATTATTCTTGTCACCGGCGGTAGTCAAGGGGCAAAGAAGATAAATCGGATCATTTATGATTCATTGCCATTATTGCTTAATAAATACAACATTATTCATCAGGTCGGGAGTCTTGATTATCCATCAGCCATTGATATCCGGTCAAAGGTGCCAGAAGATAAAAAGAACTCATATTTTATCTCTGATTTTCTAGGAAAATCTGGCGATGTCAATCTGATGGAGAGGGCAATTTCCGTAGCCGATCTGATTATTTCTCGGGCAAGCGCCACTACGATTGCTGAAATTGCCTCTTTTGCCAAACCGATGATTTTGATACCGTATAAATATGCAGCACTAAACCATCAGGAAAAAAATGCAGAAATATTAAAAAAGGCGGATGCTGCAGTTGTAATGACGGAAGATCAATGCGACGAGCGGAATCTTTTTGGGCAAATCGAGCAGTTATTTACCAATCCTAAGGCGATGAGAGAATTGGGTCGAAATGCTAAACAATATTTTCCAGAAAACGGCGCAAAAACAATTGCCAATCAAATTATGAAAGAGGTCTTATGAAATATCACCTTATTGGAGATCAGGGCGTCTCAATGCGAGGAATCCGCAAATATTTGGAGAGCCAAAAACATATTGTTACAGGATCTGATCTGAAAACAACCGGTCATTCTGCGGAGAATGTCCCGCCTGACGCCGATGTTGTTGTTAGAACTTCTGCCGTTTCCCCGGGGTCTCCCGGCTGGGTTGAAGTAATTGAGGCGCAAAAAAGGGGCATAAAAGTTATAAAAAGATCCGAACTGCTGGGCGAAATTAGCAAAGGGAAAAAATTGATTGCCATATCGGGCATGCATGGCAAAACCACTGTGACAGCGATGGTTGGACTTTCGATGATTGAAGCTGGCCTCAATCCCACGGTGTTGGTCGGAGACTTAGTAAAAGAATTCGGCGATGTTATTCATATTGGTGATTCGGATTGGTTTGTGATGGAGGCGTGCGAATATGATCGAAGTTTTTTGGATTTTTGGCCGGAGATTTTGATCTTAACCAATATTGATGAAGAACACCTCGATACTTTCCCGGGGGGATTGGCGGAAATCAAAGAAGCATTTTTGGAATATGTAAATCATGTGGCTGACGACGGTCTTATTATCGCTTGCAAAGACAATCAAAATATTATTGATGTTTTAAAACAAGCCAAGACAAAGGCGAAAATTCTTTACTACGGTTTTTCGGCCGAGCAATATAACCAACTTGATTTTAAATTGAAAATACCGGGAAAACATAATGTTCAAAATGCCTTAGCCGTGATGGCTTTAGCAGATGCAGTAAAATTAGATAAAGAAAAAGTCAAAAAAGCGCTTCAAACTTTTTCCGGGGCCAGCCGGCGTTTCGAATTTAAAGGCGAATATCATGGCTCTCCGTTAATTGACGATTATGGCCATCATCCAACGGAGATATCAACGACTATTGCCGCGCTAAAAGAAAAGTATCCGAACAAGAAGAAAATCGTGGTTTTTTGGCCTCATCAATATAAGCGTATAAAGCCACTGATCAATCAGTTTGGAACAGCTTTTGATGGCGCCGACGAAGTGATTGTTAAGCCTATTTATTTTGTACCCGGTCGGGATAAAAAACTAAAAGTTAGCGCCAAAGATGTTGCCGACGCAATAAATAGATCAGAGAAAAAAATCGCTCGGTTTATCCGTAGCGATCGCGAAATAGTCCGTTATCTCAAAAGCAGTTTGGATAAAGATACGGTTTTATTAACCATCGGCATACCGCCGGTCTACAAGATTTCCGATAAAATATTGGAGAAAAACAATGGGCGACATTGAGAGAAATTTGCAAAATGTTTTGGGAAATGACTTAAAACAAAATGTGGTTTTGCGGGATTATGTTAGTATTGGTGTCGGCGGAGTAGCAGATTTTTTCTATGTTGCAAAAGATATTGCCAGTTTAACTGCCGCGGTTTCTGCTGCCTATAAAGAAAAAATACCTTATTTTATTTTGGGAGGAGGATACAATGTCGTTCCGTCTGATCGGGGATTTCCAGGGTTGGTAATAAAAAATGAGAGTTCCAATATTTTGTTCTCTCCTGATTTTTCGACAGTTATCGTTGATTCCGGTGTAAATCTCGGGCGTCTGATCAGTTTATCGGCCGGCCGCGATCTTGGCGGTCTCGAGTTCTTGTATGGTGTGCCGAGTACGGTTGGCGGAGCTATCTACGGCAACGCCGGTAGTGCAAATCATTCAATCGGTGATTTTGTCAAATCCGTGACATTTTTAATGCCAACGGACGAAGAGTTGAGAGTAGTAAAGCATGATCCGTCATGGATGAATTTTTCATACAGATCAACCAAATTGAAAGCTGATTTTAAAGAAGAAAAATACAAGCCGGTCATTTTAACCGCCAAACTCCAGCTCGTTCAGAGGCGTAAAGATGAGATTTTGCGAGCTCTGAAGGAGAATATCGAGATAAAAAAAGAAAAACAGCCTCTTGGCGAACGCTCTGCCGGCAGTTTCTTCAAAAATCCCGGCAATGTGCCGGAAAAGGCGGCCGGATATTTGCTTGAGCAATCCGGGGCAAAAAAGTTAAGGGTTGGCGGAGCGTCTTTTTCTAAAAAGCACGCTAACTTCCTAATAAACAAAAAAAACGCCACTGCAGATGATATAAAGACATTGGCTAAAGAAGCAAAAGAAAAAGTTAAAGAAAAGTTTGATGTTGATCTTAATGAAGAAATAGAATATATAGGGCGATGGTAAATAGGTTTGGACAAAAATCCGTGTTTTCGGCCGCCAAAAAATATCGTTCTCCAAAAACCTTTGGCGGATCGAGAACTAATAAAACAAAAAAGGAATTGAAATTGCCTGGCGGTATTTGGAAATTGATACTTGCTTTAGTGGTAATTTTTGGAGTGGCGTATTTTATTTTTCTTTCATCTTTTTTCAAAATCACCGATATTTTTGTTGAAGGCAACAATTTGGTTAAAAAAGAAGATGTTATAAATGCATTGCCTTCAAAACAAAATATATTGCTTTTTGACATTGCTAAAAATGAAAAACTACTTGAGTCCAGATTCCCCGAAATTAAACAAGCGCAGATTTACCGTGGAATTCCAAATGCTCTCAAAGTAGTTATTTTTGAAAGGGAAGGCAAGGTGGTTTGGCAGAGCGGAGACAAGAAATATCTCGTTAGCACTCAGGGCGAAGTCGGTCAGGAGGTGGCGGGGGATGAAGGAAAGGGCTTGCCCTTGATTGTTGATTTAAAGAAATTGCCTGTGGAGTCGGGGACGCAGCTTGTCTCGCCAAATTTCGTTGCTTTTATCGTCAATATTTCTTCCAATTTTTATAATGCGGTAAATATTAAGCCACGAAATTTTGAAGTGCCCGAGACTACCTTTGATGTTAACCTTAAAACTGATGCCGGTTTTTATGTAAAACTAAATAGCCTACGCAGTTCCAAAAAGCAGTTGGATAATCTAAAACAAGTATTGGTCACCAAACGGCAGGAAATTTATAAGTATGTTGATTTGAGAATTGACGGTTGGGCATATTACAAATAATAAATAGCGGAAAGAGTGCCTTAGGCACTCTTTCCGCTAAATGATTTACTGGTTGTGACACATGCCATCGCCGTTTGAATCAATAAAGTTCTGATTGCGATGCTGGCCGTTTCCAAAGTTTTGGTTTTGACCCATATTTTGATCTCGACCTGAACCGTTTTTTTGACCGGCCCAAGCGGGTTTGCCTTCAAAGCTTTCCCGCAAAGTTGTGTCATTTATTTTTGTCACCTGAAAATTGTGATCATTCTCATTGCTGCCGGTTGTCTCGACACCTTCGATTTTGATTTTATCACCTGTCTCATAGGTTCCGCTGTACCAGCTCGGTCCGATTGCCGTCTTGTATTCGTTGCCGGTTGCATCATCTTTGATTGTTAGATGTGAACCGTCTTGATCGATAACTTCAGCTTCTATTTGTACTAAATCTTTTGCGTCTCCGTCTTTACCGGTGACTGTTCCGATTGTGTCGGCGGCAAACGCGGATGACACGCCGAGTATTCCGATCCCGCCGATTGCAGCCAAGCTCAACATTGTTAATTTTTTGTTCATTCTGTCCTTTGTTAATAATTTTTGAAGCGGCCGGCTTCGAAGGGATTTAATTTCCCTTCATTTATTACTACGCAAAGGATTGAATTTTCTTTCATTATCTTCCGTTATTCATATACATCGGCCCGTTGCCATTTTGCATACCGTTAAAAGATTGTCCTTGTCTCGTCATATTTCCATTCCAAGGTCGGAGTTCGCTTGCTTTTATTTGGTCGCCAAAAGATTGGCCTATTACCTTTATCATTTCGCCTGAATATAAATCAATCTTGCCTTTTAAAACTGTTTCGCTTATGTTAATTGTCCATTCCTTGCCGGTAAAATCGCTTAGTGTCAGTTCGTCTTCCCGAACTGATTTTATTGTTCCGCCAACAAGGCCCTTGTCTGGTTGGCTCCATGTTTGAATTTTTTGTGTTTCAACCGTTTGGTATGAAGAAAATTTTTCGCCCAAAAAATTATCTGTTTTAGCGCCAATCCCCGCAAAATAACCGACGGCGCCAAGAATGATGGTAATTCCGATGGATAGAAAAAGGATTAAAAAAGGTGAATAGCGATAACCTTTTTTGCTTTTTTCGATATTAAAAATAGCAAATGACAAAAAGGCAATAAGGCTTACGATCCAGAGATAGGGAAGCGCGGAAACTAAAAATCCCCAAAAAGACTCGCCCAAATGCGTGTAAATATTCCAATCCTGATTGGCGATATTATAAGCTAATAGGCTGCTAGAAGTGGCGCCGAGAATAATGGAAACTATGGCAAGCACCCAGACCGTTAAGTTTTTGAAAACAAAAAACGGCTTCGGGATGGGCTGAATCTCCTTTTCTTTTATTTGATCAATAATTTTTCTTTGCAATTCTTTCATTTGAAATTTATGTTTAATTGTTTGGCGATATTACGAAATTGATATTTGGCTCTGTTTAATAGGGTTGCAACGGTGCCGGCTGGTTTTTGCAAAATGTCTGAAATCTCGGCATAATCTTTTTCTTCGAAAAAACGAAGAACCAAAACTTCCCGATACTTGATATCCATTTCTTTCAAAATTTCCGCAATCTTCCTGCCGTCTAATTTTTGATCTAAAAGCAAGATAGTATCAGGACTATTGCCTTTAATTTCATATTCTGAAATATCTGCGCCCTGCGGATGCGATTTAATTCTGCGGAAGCGGCTTATAACTTCGTTGTGAGTAATCCGATAAGCCCAAGAAGAAAATTTAAGGCTTTGGTCAAAATCATTAAGATTTTTATAGATTTTAATAAATATTTCTTGTAAAAGATCTTCGATATCTTCTTTTGAGCAGTCGCAAAGTCGGCGAATATATCTTGTTAACTTTTCTTCATATCGATCAATTAATATCGAAAAATGAGCGCTATCGTTAAGCGATTGGATTACTATCTCTCCATCCGTTTTTATTTTGTCGCCATCCATTTCCATTAAGTCTAACATTTATGAGAAGATCATTTAAACCTTAAGGCGATCTACATCTAATTATTACTACGCAATCTGGCGATTTTTCTTTCAACAATAAAATCGGCGGCGCAGTATGCGCCGCCGACTGATAGTTTTAGAATCCGACAATTTCAATTTTGTTGAGTCTTCCTCTCTCAATTGCCGAGAAAGTATCTTCCACTTGTTTGAGCCATGCCAGTTTTTTTGCGAGGCGATCTTTAGTGGTCAGAATATAGAGCTTGTCAAAGCCATTATATGCAGACAATACCATAAGATCGCCGTTTACATGGCATAGTACCCCTCCGATTTCCATAACGGGGATCACTACTGTCGCATTGATACAAAGATCGCAAAGCTTGTCTTGCCATAGGGCCTGATTATCCTCAAGGATATCGCGCGCGATTTGCTTTCCTTTCAGTGTCCTGATAATTCGGCCCATTGGTCCGAACTCTGTCGCGATGCCTTGATTTGCGAATTCTTCACTGATCTGTGTCCCTCCGCCGGTGCAGATAACGACGAAATTGTTGCGGCATAATTTCTTGAGCCACTTGATTACCGCCGAATTACCAAATAAATCGCCCGAAGGCTTAATGAACACACTTGGTTTGATCATTAACCTTTTCCTTTCTCCGAAGATAGTCTTCGATATCGAGAATCATCCATTCGCGGTCTGATGCTATCCACTCGCTTTCATCCCGTCCGCCTCTGACTTCGGCTGGCGCCAATTCTTTTGGCTGGAGCCGAAAAGATAATTTTTCATATCTCTCTATTAAATGTGGATGGCAGGCCAAAATGACGGGTACTTTCGGTTGCCGTTTTTTTGCCGAGTCGATTGCTATCCCAACAATTTTTCGCATCAAACCTTTCTTTTGAAATTTTGGGATCACGAGGACTGAACGCAAAACGATGCAGCCTATGTATTCAACCGTTTCGGCGTAGCAGGTTATGTTCTCGCCGACCAAATCCAAGAGATAATGGCCGCGATTAAATATTACTGCTTGCCGAATACTCTCGAAATCCCGAGACAGCAGAAGTCCAAGCTTGGCAAAGAAATCAATCCAAGCTACAATTTGCCGGCAAGCTGACCTTACCGACAGTTCAAACCGTTCTCTTGACATAGCCCTCTCCTTCCAGATTGTGAAGGTACAAAAAATAGCCCGCATTACGGGCTATCAATGGATTATATATAATTCCTAAATCAAATTATCCAAAGCAAAAATAGCCCGTAAGAAGTGTAGTTCTTCTGGGGCGCAAAGCTTTCGATAATATTTGATCTAAGAAGTTCATAGTGATACTAAATTATTAATCGGTAAAAACAAAAAAACAGCCGCTTGGGCTGTTATTACTTTTTAAAAAATTAGATAACGAAAACAGACCCAAGTGTTTAGAGGGTGTTTTCGCGTCTAACTTTTAAAACAATTTTTTTCATAACGAAATAAATATATAACCAATCGCTTCGCTTGTCAAGAAATGCTAAAGCTTATAAAATTAATAGGCGCTGTCTGAGTCGGAAAGGCTCAGACAGCAGAAAACTATCTCCATAAATCAAAACCCGATTGCGAGGCTATGGGTTTTACCCCGCTTGCGGCCGGGTGCTTTGGCCCCTTCTGCTGTCTTGTTTTTCTGGAGGAGATATTCCCCGTTTTTCTCGGGGTTAGGGGAGAGGAGTCCTTCCTCTTTAAGGCGATTAATCCTCATTTTTCGGGCAAAACCGGTATTAAAGTGCACTTTGGCGAAAGAGGCAATGAAACATTTTTAAATCCAAAATATGTGCACGAGATATACAATGAGGCCAAAAAAATTGAACCGGATATCGCATTGGTTGAATCAAATGTGTTGTATCGGGGGAGCCGCACAAACCGCAAAGATCACTTAGCAACGGCCAAAGAGCACGGATTTGATTTTGCTCCTATCGTTATCTGTGATGGTGAATTTGGGGAAGATAATTGGGTTATACCGGTCAATCTCAAACACTTTAAAGAAGTTTATATTGGTAAAGAATTAAAAGGTTTTAAAAACCTGATTGTTATTTCTCATTTTAAGGGTCACGGCGCCAATGGATTTGGCGGAACTCTCAAGAATATAGGAATGGGCTTGGGGTCAAGGGCGGGGAAAATGGCAATGCACTCGGCATTTAAATTGATTGTAGATCCGGACAAATGTCTGGGTTGCGGTGTTTGTGCTAGCAAATGCGGAGCTGATGCAATAGAGATCAAAGATGGTAAAGCCATTATCGATTTTCAAAAGTGCGTTCGTTGTGCAGGCTGTATTGCAAATTGTCCTCAGGGCGCTGTTACGATACCATGGGGCTCCCAATCATCGGAGGATTTACAGGAGAGAATAGTTGAATACTGCTTTGGCATTTTGCAAGAACTAAAGGGTATATTTTATATCAATGTGATCGAAAATATCACGGCTAAATGTGATTGTGTTGGTGAAAAGATGAAAAAAATAGCGCCGGATATTGGAATAGTCGGGTCGACTGATCCGGTTGCGATAGATCAGGCCAGCTATGATCTTTTAAAAGATAAAGTTGGTGAAGATGTTTTCAAAAAAATTCATAATATTGATTCGACCAGACAGCTTTCATATGCAGAGAAGCTAGGTTTGGGTAATACAAAGTATGAATTAATAAAGCTTTAGTAGGGGAGGATATGAGTAATAAACAGAAAGATGAGTTCTTGATTAGTATTGCTAAGATGGGCGGGCGGACAAGATGGTGGATGCTTGCAATTTTAGCAATAATACTTTTATTTTTTGGCATCGATGATTGGCTTTTTTTCGCACTCGGGCTTTTTATTGGTCTTCTGGCTATTGGCAGATATGCGGTTAAATATCAGGAAAAGAAATGATGGGTTGGCGGAGTGCTTTTTGGGCGCCCCGCCGGAACTATAGGATTGCTCCTATGGTGAAAGGGGAATCGTTCTGTACCGCGGCAACAACATAGCAATCCCATTCTTTTTCAGTTACTGCGAGGGCATGGTAGTGAGTCAATAGTAAACCGGTAATTAGGACGGCGATAGATGGATTCTGTAGGGCGATGAACTCGATGAAGATAATTTCCCCATCGGAAAGGTTGAGTTGACGGATCTTGCTTTCAAGTTCCAGAAGGCATTCGGGATAGCTATCCTCAATCTCGACGACGAGCTTGTCGCCTTTCGGCATTTCAATTAGCTCAATTCTCATGGGGGTACCTCCACAGATAAAAATAACAATACTTGGATTGTTTTTTGTTATCTTTTTGAACAAAATATTTGTTTTTGAATTCTCACCAATTTACCGCTAAAATAACATTAGAGAGCTATCGGCTCAAAACAAAGAGTAAATACAAAATCAAAAATGGCAAACAAAGCGGATAAAATCTGGGAAGTAGCGCCGAGAAAATTTGACGATCTTATAGATCAGTTGCTTTTTAATCGTGGAATTATAAACATTGGAGCAGACGAGCAGGACAAAATAGATTTTTTTAGGCCGGAGTTTGCCGAAGGACTTCATGATCCATATTTACTTTCCGATATGCTTAAAGCAGTTTCCAGAATAAAAAAGGCGGTTTTAAAAAATGAGGTTGTCGGCATTTTTGGCGATTATGACGCTGATGGTATTCCGGCCGCCGTACTTTTGTCAAAAACATTTTCCAAAATCGGCTTAAAAAATCATGTCTATATCCCAAATCGTGAGGACGGATACGGATTGAGCCAGAAGGGCATTGATCTGCTGATCAAGCAGGAGTGCTCTTTTGTTGTCACGGTGGATTTGGGTATCAGAAGTCTCAAGGAGGCAACTTATTGCCAAAAGAAAAACATTGATTTGATAATTACCGATCACCACTTACCCGGCGAGGAAACTCCTTCCGCTTTTGCGGTTATCAATCCCAAACGGCCCAAAGACAAATATCCGTACAAAGAATTATGCGGTTGCGGCGTTGCCTACAAACTGGTTCAGGGCTTGGCAAAAGAATTTCCCAAGCAGTTGGACGAAAAGTTTTTGAAATGGAATCTTGATCTTGTGGCTATTTCGACCATTTCGGATGTCGTTCCGTTAACGGGTGAAAACAGGGTTTTGGCAAAGTTTGGCCTGATGGTGATAAACAAGACACAAAATCTCGGTCTTTCCAAATTGGTCGAGGTGGCCGGCCTGAAGGACAAAGAAATCGAGGCGTATCATATCGGTTTTCAGATCGGTCCGCGTATCAACGCACCGGGGAGAATAGACCATGCAACAAAATCTTTTGAATTGCTTATCACTGAGGACGAAAAAGAGGCTCGAGAATTGGCATTTTGGCTCAACGAAAAAAATGACGACCGACAGGTGTCGATGGACAAAGTTCAAAAAGAAGCGATAGAAAAGATTGAAAAGGAAGAATTATATAAAAATAAAATTTTAATAATTGCCGGTGATTGGCAAAAGGGTGTAATTGGCCCGGCGGCCAGCAGGTTGGTGGAAAAATTTTTCCGACCGGTAATTCTTTTTGCCAAAGACGGCGAGGAACTGGTGGGCAGCGCCCGCAGTATCCCGGGTGTCAATATTGTTGAGATTTTTGAGAAAGTCAAAAACACGATAAAGAAATTTGGCGGCCACAAGGGAGCGGCGGGGATTGCCGTCTCAAAAGGAAAGTATGATAAATTCATAAGTTCTATTCAAAAAGTGGCGGAAGAGGCTGTTTCCGACAAGTATCTTGTTCCAAAGATAAAGATTGACGCCCAAGTAAAATTTACAGAACTATCCAAAAAATTATACGAAAAAATGCTTAAGTTTGAGCCGTTTGGCATGGGGAACAGCCGTCCGGTTTTTGCGGCTAGCGACGTGGTTTTGGAATTTCCCAAATTTGTCGGCAAAGAGCAAAATCATTTGTCAATGCTCTCTTCTCATCAGGGCAATAAAATCAAATCTATTTGTTTTAATTTTCCATACGAAAAAAAAATGATCAAAAAAGGATCGGAATATGATATTGCCTTTACGCTTGACGAAGATAATTGGAACAACGAAAGCAAATTATCGTTAAATGTCATAGATATTAAAAAGAGTTGCGAAAATAAGCCAGAACAATCAAATGGTTAAAAATAAAACAATCTATCTTTGCGAGAGTTGCGGAAATGAGTTTTCTGCTTGGTCGGGACGATGCCAAGCGTGCGGCGAATGGAATACTTTAAAGGAGCTAAAGGTCGAAAAGCTAACATCAAAAGCTGGCACTGGTGGAAACGTTGAAATATCGAATCTTTCCGATGTTGTTGTGTCTGGAGCTTCTCGGATTAAAACCGGAATTTCTGAATTTGATAGAGCTATCGGCGGCGGTATCGTCCCCGGATCGATAATACTGCTTGGGGGCGAGCCGGGCATTGGCAAATCAACCCTTCTTTTGGAGGTTGCCGGCAAGATTAAAAAGACATTGTATTTTTCGGCAGAGGAATCGGCGAATCAAATTTCGATGAGATCAAAAAGATTAGGAGTAGATGAGGAAAATATCACACTGATGACTGGATCGGAGGTTTCTTCGCTGACCTCGCAAGTAGCCAAGGATAGGCCGGAATTGATAATTGTTGATTCGATCCAAACGGTATATCTAGAAACTTATGATGCTACTCCCGGAAGTATCGTTCAAGTTCGTGAATGCGGAATTTATCTTCAACAGCTAGCAAAGAGATCTGGTATTCCGATTTTGCTCATCGGTCACGTCACGAAGGAGGGAAATTTAGCGGGACCGAGAATCTTAGAACATCTGGTTGATGCCGTTCTATATTTGGAGGGAGAACGATTTAGCGAGGCAAGAATATTGCGAAATATTAAAAATAGATTCGGCGCCACCAATGAAGTCGGCGTTTTTGCAATGCAAGAAAAGGGTATGATCGAAGTAAAAAATCCCTCCGAATTATTTTTATCTGAAAAACAGGATAGCCCCGGCAGTGTTATTGCGGTTGCTTTGGAAGGGACGCGGCCTATCCTGATTGAGATACAGGCACTAGTTGTGCCAACTCATTTTGGCTATCCAAAGCGGACATCTTCAGGTTTTGATCTTAATCGTTTAAATTTATTGGCGGCCGTTATTTCAAAAAAAACAGGATTAAATTTGTCAAATTCTGACATTTATTTAAATATTGTTGGCGGAATGAAAGTCAATGAGCCGGCTACTGACTTGGCTGTTTGCGCCAGTATTATCTCTTCCTATAAAAATAAGCCGTTTAAAAAGGATTCCGTTTTTATCGGCGAGGTAGGATTGTTGGGGGAAATTCGCAAAGTTAGCAGACAGAAAGACCGCCAAAAAGAAGCCCAAAATCTCGGATATTGCCTGATTGAGAATATACAGGATCTTTCTGACATTCTAAAGAACTTATCTAATTAGCGTTTTAATTACCGGCAGGATTGAGCCTATGATTATTGGGCCGGCTATCAAGATTTATATCGGTTTGTTCTGAATCGAGAGGAACAGTAAAAGTTCCATCTTTTGTGATCGCGTTGCCAAACTCATCAACAGAAGTTATGGTGTAGGAATAAGTTTGACCGGCCATAAGATTTGACAAAATAAGGCTATGGTTCGTTTTCAGCGTATTATCAGATTGGGTTTGCATTTCGGAACCCGGATAACTATATGAAATCAAGCTTGACGATTTATTGATAGTTGTCCAAGTTGCCGTTGCAGAAGGGGGTGCTCCGGAACTAACATCAACGGATAAATTATTGATTGTATTTTCTGTGTCGGTAATGTTTATGGAAATGCTTGAACTGGCCGACATATTTTGTTTGTTGGTGGCGGTTGCTTCCAAAGTGTGGTTGCCCGAACTTATCGAGCTAAAATTATAGGTCAAAGAATAGGGGCTTTTCGGGATGGTACCGATAACAACACCGTCAAGCGAATAAACAACATTTTTTATTGGGGAAGACGATTGAACATTTACGTAGATTTTTGTTGGTCCGGAAACTGAAGAGTTATTTGAAGGAGAAGAAATCGAAATTGTCGGGCCAACGGCATTTATGTCACATTGTGCTGTCGGTACGGTTTGTGCCATACCGTGTTTTTTGGCCCATGCTCTAACCGGATTTTCCCAATTGGGATCGTCCGGTCTTTCTGAGTGAAGGTCGGCATAAACCTTTTCTTGAATCAACGAAGCCGGGGCGTTGTCTGGCGCAATCAAATTGGTACCTTTGCACACTTTGATTATCTGATGTATGTCGTCTTTTTCTTTTGGCACTTGCCAAGAAGCAAAAATATCCGTTGTTTTTTCTCTGGATGCCGAAGTTGGAAGTTTATTTGAATATTTCTCAACCGTTATTTTTTCGATACCTTCCGGCTGTTTGAATGCTTCATTGGGAACTTTGGCTAGGGCCTTTTCGATAAAACTGTGGAAGATTGGCGCTGCCACGATGGAACCGTCGGCGCCTGTATGCATCACAGTTGCGTCGCTATTGCCGGTCCAGATTGCAACGGCAATGGAAGGCGTATATCCAACTGTCCAAGCGTCTTTGAAATCATTTGTTGTTCCCGTCTTAGCCGCCACGGTTCGGTCGGAAAAATAAAGAGGCGAACGGGTACCGAAAACCAATGATCTTGCGTTATTGTCAGATAAAATATTGCTTATTTCATAGGCAATTTGAGGATCCAAGACTTCTTCGCCCTTATCTTTCGATTGGTCGTACTCATAGATTGTTTTGCCTTTTGAATCAGTAACCTTTAGTATCGATTTGGTTTCATGTTTGACACCACCATTGGCAAATACGGAAAAGGCGCCAGCCATTTCGATGGGTTTAACTTCGCCTGATCCCAAGACCAAGGAGAGTCCATAGCGGTCTCTTTGCGTCAGAGTGGTAATACCGAGGTCAGAAGCGGTTCTCAAGACATTATCTATACCAGCAAGCGCCATAACTTTTACGGCCGGAATGTTCAATGAGTTTGATAAAGCTTGGCGCATCGTGACAGGACCGTTTGATTTGCCATTATAGTTATGGGGAATATATGCCGGCGTGCCGCCAAAATTAGTTTGAAAATCATAAATAATCCGAGAAGGTGAAAATTCAGGCTTTTTAAAGGCGGTAGCATAGGCGAACGGTTTGAAAGAAGAGCCGGGCTGACGGGCAGAGTCGGCTACATTAACATTGCCATCGATGGAGGTATCAAAATAATCTTTGGAACCAACCATTGAAAGAATCTCACCGGTTTTGGGATCAACCGCCACAAGGGCTGCGTTGCTTCCGCCATAAGCCTCAACCTTGTCCATTCCGGAAGCTATGGCTGCTTCGGCAGCTTTTTGTTTCTTGTAATCGAGGGTTGTTATAATTTCCAAACCTTCTTTTTGAATTTTTTCTTCGCCGTACTCTGCGGCTACTTGTTCCAAAACATACATGGCAAAATGAGGCGCCAAAATCGAATCGTGCCTTGCTTTGATTGCAATGCCAACCGTTGTTGTGTCTTCTTTCTCGGCAGAATCAGCTTCCTCTTGCGTTATTTTGCCATTTTTTACCATCTGTTCCAGAACATAGTTTCGTCGCAAAATCAAATCGTCAACATGAGTGCCATAGGGTGAATAATAAGTCGGCGCTTGCGGGACGGCGGCAAGTGTAGCTGCTTCTCCTAATGTCAGGTCTTTGGCTGATTTGCCGTAATATGTTTGGGCGGCGGCTTCGGCTCCAGCGGTAGCGCTGCCGTAGGGAATTTCATTTAGATACATTGTCAAAATTTCATCTTTGGAATACATAAATTCCAATTCGACAGCCAAAATTGCTTCCTTAATTTTTCGGACCATGGAGCGGTCGGAGGTCAAAAGTGTATTTTTAACATATTGTTGAGTAATGGTCGAGCCGCCGCGCAAAATGGCGGTTCGGCCAAGAAGCTTGTCGCCAACGGCTTTAAAAATTGCCAGTACATCGACGCCATGGTGGCGGTAGAAATTTGCGTCTTCGGCAGAAACGGTAGCGTCTTTAAGGTACTGCGAAATCTCGTCACTTTTTATAATAGTTCTTTTTTGATCGCCTGTTTCATATAATAAAACTTTGCCTGTTCGATCGTATATTTTTGTTGAGATCGCCGGTTTTGTGTTGGCGATTTTGCTCGGTGTCGGCAAATCTTTTGAAAACCAAGCAAAAGCGGTTGCCGTCAAGAGCAGAAAGCCTAGAGCGGTATAACCACAGATAATTAAGACTTTTTTCCAGGTTAGCCTCCTCTTCGTATGTTTGGGAATACCTCTGGAGAAATCAAATTTAAAGCGGTTTTTTGGTGGAAAGAGCTTTTTTAAGAAAGCATTCTTCATTATCTTTTCCTTTCTTTACATTATAAGACCAAGTTGGTAGGATGTAAACAGAAAAACGGCATAATTTTACGAACTATCTTAAGTAAAGTCAAGTCTAACATTGGGAGTACTGATGAAGAAAGAATTTTTTGAGAGAGGTATTGAAGAAATTATTATAAAGAAGTCTTTTGAAGACAAGCTTAAATCCGGAAAAAAACTTAGAATTAAAATGGGATTTGATCCAACGAGGCCGGACATTCATTTGGGACATGCGGTCGGCCTTCGCAAACTTCGGGAGCTTCAGGACGAAGGGCACAAAATCATATTCTTAATTGGCGATTATACGACAAAAATTGGCGATCCAACCGGAAGAAATACTACAAGGCCGGTTTTATCCGAAGCTGAAATAAAGCAAAACGCCAGAACCTATTTCAATCAGGTAAGCAAGATCTTAGATGTGCGGAAGGCGGAAGTGCGTTATAATTCCGAGTGGTTCGGTAAAATGAAATTCTCGGATATTTTGCAAATTACTTCTAAGTTTACGGTCGCACAAATAATTGAACGGGATGATTTTGCCAAAAGGTTAAAAGCCGGCAACGATGTCGGTCTTCATGAGTTGCTTTATCCGGTAATGCAGGCTTACGATTCGGTGATGCTTAAAGCCGATGTTGAATTTGGCGGAAGCGATCAGAAATTCAACATGCTGGCTGGACGGGATCTGCAAAAGAAGGTCGGCCAGATCCCACAGGATATTGTTATGGTTAGATTGCTGGTTGGAACTGACGGCAAAGAAAAGATGAGTAAATCTTTGGACAATTATATCGGTATTACCGAAGACAAAAACACTATGTTCGGAAAGGTAATGTCTATTCCGGATAATGCAATAATTGAATATATCACATTGGCAACCGATTTAAATGAGGAAGAAATTTCAAAAATTGAGTGCGAATTAAAAGAGGGTTCAAATCCTCGCGATATTAAACTGAAATTAGCCTCAGAAATTGTCAAAATGTACCATGGCGAAAAAGCAGCCGAATCAGCGAAGACGGAATTTATCAGTATTTTCTCTAAAGGGAATTTGCCGACCGACATACCGGAGATAAAAATGGAATATGGCAATTACGAATTAGTTTTGCTCTTAGCTAACCTTAGCGTCGCATCTTCCGCATCGGAAGCTCGCCGTTTGATAGAGCAAGGCGGAGTTAAAATTGACGGCGCCAAAATCACCGATCACAAAGCGCAGATTGCAATAAACAAAGGTATGATAATCCAAATTGGAAAAAGAACAGCGTATAAAATTAAATAAATTTAAGCAAATGAAAAGTATTGTTCAAGAAAAGATATTAAAAGCGACAGAAAATGCCGGATACAAAAGTTTATCCGATTTCGATATTATGGAACCGCCCCAAAAAGAAATGGGTGATTTTGCTACAAATGCGGCTTTGGTTCTTGGCAAAAAAGAAGGCAAAGCTGGACGAGAAATAGCGGAAAAGATTAGAACTCTGCTTTTAAAAGACGAAGATATTTCAAGAGTCGAGATTGCCGGTCCGGGTTTTATTAACATAACTTTGAAAGAGGGGGTTTATCTCACTGAGCTTAGTAAAATACTTGAGAAACGGGCAGAATACGGTAAAGAAAATATTGGCCAAGGGGAGAAGGTAAATGTTGAATTTGTTTCCGCAAATCCAACCGGTCCGTTGCATGTCGGAAATGCCAGAGGCGGTCCAATAGGCGAATCTATCGCCAATCTGTATGATTTTTTGGGGTTCAAGTCTATAAGAGAGTTTTATATAAACGATATCGGCGGACAGGTAGAAAAGTTTGCAAAGTCTTTGTATTGGCATTTTGAGATTAAATCAAATCCCAAAGCCGAATTTCCGGAAGGGGGATATCCCGGTGAATACATAAAAGAAATATCCAAGGAAGTTCAAAAACAATTTGCCGACGAAATCGAAGCGGCGGTATCAAAGGAAGAGCAAATCACTGTTTTTAAGAAAAGGGGATTGGATATAATTATTAGCGGGATAAAAAACGACCTAAATCTTATCGGCATTGATTTTGACGTTTGGTTTCGTCAGAGTTTGCTGGAAAAAGACGGAGAGGGCAAGAAAATCGTTGATGTTTTGAAAAAGAAAGGATCGACAACAGAAAAGGATGGCGCATTGTGGCTCAAAAATCCCAGTGATCCCGACCTGCAGGATCGAGAGTCGGTTCTTGTTAAAGGCGACGGGTCGTTAACTTACTTTGCCGACGATATCGCATATCATATTAACAAAATAGACAGGGGGGCCAAAAAGCTTATCGACATTTGGGGGGCAAACCATTTTGGCCATATTCCGAGAATGAAAGCAGCCTTGCGCTTGCTTGATCAGCCCGAGGAAACCTTGGAAATTATCCTTTACCAATATGTCCGTCTTAAAAAATCTGGCCAAGCAGTTAGCATGGGAAAACGATTGGGCAATTTTGTCACCTTGCGGCAAGTTATCGAAGCGGGCGTGGCTCCTGACGCTTTTAAATATTTTATTCTGGCTCAAAATCCAAATACGCCAATGGATTTTGATATAGATCTGGCGGCTGATACTTCGGAAAAAAATCCTGTATATTATATAAAATATGCCCATGCTCGGATTTGCAGCATTTTGAAAAAGGCGGGGGACAGAGAGGAGACGGCGGAGACAATTGATCTTACCCTGCTTAAGGATCCGAAAGAGTTGGCTTTGATAAAAGAATTAACGAATTTTTCCGAACTTGTTTTAGCGGTAAAAGATAATTTTCAAATGCAAACACTCCCCCATTACGCTTATAAAATCGCCGGTCTTTTCCATGATTTCTATTCTAATTGCCAAGTTTTGACGGACAACAAAGAATTGACCAAATCTAGAATCGCTCTTATCTTGGCTACAAAATATATACTCAAAAATACCCTAAACATTCTCGGGATCGACGCTCCGGAGAAGATGTAATTTTTCTAGAGAACTATAAATTGCCTTCAAAAATCTTGTTGTCCGAGAGCGCCCAGATTTTTTGTAATCTGGTATTTACTATAAAACCATCGATTGCGACATTGTCGAAAATATATTGATTTACAAAATCTCCGGCTTTGTCAAATTTGAGAATTCTGTTTTTCCCTTTATCTAAAACAAAAATATTGTTTGTATCTTCATCAGTATAAATTTGGGCTGGCTCCTCGATTTTATTATTAGGGGCTGGAATATTTCTTATCGCAAAATCCTCTTCATACGACCCCTTAACAAATTTGACGACGCTGCCGTCTGATTTTAAGACGAATATATTGCCGTCCACTGCAAGACCGATAGCATTCTTTAAGCTAGTTTTTCTGGTATCGGCGTAATCGTTTGCTTTTGAATAAGTTGAACCGGTTAAAATATATTTCCAAATAGTATCGCCGGTCGGATCGAGAGAATAAATATTGGTCGAATATGTGGCTAAAGAGGCCAGCCCTTTCCATTTACCTTCAATGTTTGAGATTTCGCCCGCCGTTTTTGAGGGAATATCAAACGAGAGCAATTTTTGTTGATCGGTTGCGATAATAATGGAATCGGGCGCCATATAAGCCATCGACACAACTGCTCCTTTTTCCTGACCGATCGAGGCAACTAGCTTGGGATCTTTATCCCGAGTATCGGCTACATAAATTTTGCCTTCGCCGGTAATACCGTATATTTCAGAGCCAGCCAAGACAATCTTTTTGGTGTCTTCGCCCATCTGGAACGATAAACTGTTATAAAAGCGGACTGTTTTCGTTTTTTCGTCCAACAAATCATTGATGTCTTTGATCAAAGCGACAGCGCTTTCCCGATTGTTTTCATTTTCCTTAGCTTTTTCTGCTAACGCTAAAGCCTCGTTTAATTTGTCGAGGCTGTCAGTTTTTCCAAGCAGCAGATCTTCTTTAGCTGATTGAAACATCTCCCTTGCTTGGTCATAGGCGTTGGCAACTTCCACTTCTTTGATTTTTTCGGCCCTGTGTTCGTTGTTTATTTTTATTTTTGAATAGCCGAATATTAAGGCGAGCGCTATTAGAACGGCATATAAAATTTTTCTGTTTCTTCTTTCAAAAATTACTCTAATTTTACCAATCTTACTCCAATCAACGGAACTTAGAAAAGTCGCTTTGGTTTCATCTCTATATGAATGAGATCTTATTTTTAAATTGCTGGTAGATTTTGCCTGGTTTAATTCTTCAAATTTGCGGCGAGATGAACTTAGGCTGGTTTTTAATTTTTGGCTGCCTTCGTATAACAATTCTTGGCTTTTGGGCCCGTATTTTTCCTTCCATTCTTTCTGAAGCTGCTTGCCGGCGATTTTTGAATGTTTATGAACATACTTAGCGCCTTCCTTTATGGCGAGCCAAAGTTTATTGGCAACTGGCTTTAATTCTTTCGAAACGGTAGAAAGCATTGTTTCTTCGGGTTCATCAAGATATATTGTTTCCGGCAAATCCAGGTTTAGCTGATCGGTTGCTCGTATCAAAATAGCATTGGCCGTTTTAATTTTTGTTCTTTTTAAATAACGGCTCAATTCAACGGCTTCGTCGCAGATATTTTCCAATTTGACAAAATTGCGTAGGCGGTCGACTGATATATGATTGAAAAGATCTTCGTTGCCGAAAATTAGTTGATCGCCTTTGGCTATTTCGCCGGCTGTGATATCGGTAAAAATGCGGTTGGGATGAAGCGGCTGTTCGGATTCATTTTGGTCTGATAGCGAGGAAATTTTATTGTGGCGGAAAATATAGCCGTTGATTTTTCCTGTTTGGGAAATAAGAATTTCACCCCCGGAAACAAAACCAATTATGGCGTTTAGGTTGTCCAGCCAAAGGTTATCAGTTGTTTTGGAAAGTCGTCCCAGAGTTTCATTTATGAGGCCGAGCAAATTTTCGAAGGTTTGGTCGGTAATTTCCTTTACTGTTTTTGTACTGTTGGACATTACTTGCACGATTTTATTTACAACGGCCGATTCGTGTCTGGAATTTATCTCAACTAAATAAAACAAAAAATTACCGGAAGACGAGTCATTGAAAACCTTGCCGCAAGACAAGATTTTATCTTCCAGTTTATTTTTGGTTGCTAAAAATGAAGTTTCTACAAGAAGGTCAGGTTTCATTAATTCCTGAACTTTTAATGCTATTTACTATTCTACCAAAGCTTTGATGCTCATACAAATGGTTGTGAATAATTTAATATGAAAAATAAAAACCTATGATATAATGTTATTGCCTGCCAGAGCCATAAATTGGGCTATCAATTAGATCGCATAGGGTTGTTTACATTAGTTTGCATCGTGGTGCAGATTTGCGATAACCCACCTGGTCATTTTCAGACCAATTTATCTTTGGCAGGTTTTATTTTTGGATAAAATTCTGGTAAAGATTGAGCATCTCGGCAAAGGCTTTGTCCATCTGATGATTCATCGCTATCTTTACCGATTCGCTTCCCATCTGTTTCACCATATTTTTCTTGCTTAAAATGCCAATGATATGTTTTGCCAGCTCTTTTTCATCACCCGGTTTAAACAAAAAGCCGTTCCTTTTTTCCTTGACCAATTCGGGCAAAGCGCCGGCATCGGCGGCAACGATTGGTAGGCCCGAAGACATCGCTTCTAGCGTAACGAGACTCTGAGTTTCTATTGTTGAAGGAATTGCAAAAATCGAGGCGCTTTTGTACAGGCAAACGAAATCATCGGAGTTGTGATCTAAAAATCCGACAAAAGTTATGTCGTTCTCGATATTTAGCTCTCTGGCCAAATTTTTGATATCTTCAAGCTCTCCGCCACTTCCGGCTATCGCAAAGTGGGCGTTGATCTTTTTTAAGACAAGTGGAATGGCCTTAACCAAAACATCGATACTTTTGTCTTTGTCAACCCGGCCCAGATAAAGTACCAAAGGATTTTCCGGCAAATGAAGTTTTTCCCTTAACGCATCGATTTTTTTGGTTGAAAATTTTTCCAAAAATTTTTCAATTTCTATTCCGTTAGAAATAGCTTTAACCGGAACTTTAACACCCCATGATTCTATTTGCTTGCGAAAAGTCTCGGTGGGAGTGACGATCTGATCGCATTTATTATAAAAATTTACTAAATAGTCAATTAAGCCGCGCCGAAGAACGGGGATAAACGGGCTTAAAAAACGAACATACGAAAGCGCGTATTCAAGGCTGAAGTGGTTGGTAATAACAACCGGAATGCCTCTTTTTCTGCCAACGAAGCAAAGAAGTCGGCCGATGACAGCCGGATCTTGCAAATGAATAACATCAGGTTTTATTTCATCAACTAGCTTTTCAATTTCTTTGATTGAGACAAAAGTAATTCTGTAGCCTCGGCGAAAAGGATTAACGATCGATTTGAGACGATAAACCGTGTAGTCGGGAAACTTGCGATCGATTTTTGTCTTGAAGGTGTTTCCTGGTGTTAGAACAAAGGCTTGGTGGCCGTTTTTGGTTAAGTTTACTGCTAAATTTTTAGTGGCCGTGGCTACGCCAGAGACATTTGGAGGAAAAGATTCGCTGCCTAAAAGTATTTTCATAAGTTAATGATAACAAAAAAATGGTTTAATTAAAAACCATTTGACTTTTTAAATCACGATCGTTTGCGAAAGTGCTGGTCAGGGTGGTGGGACTTGAACCCACGATCTCCGGACCCCCAGCCCGGCGCTTTACCAACTAAGCCACACCCTGAACAGAATCAGGATACAATATTTGGGCCAAAAAGTCCATTAAAAGTTGAGGTCCCGACCTGCGTAAGACGGGTCGGGACCTATGTCGTTGTTCCTTCCACGATGTCGGGAACTTCATCGTACAGGGCGATGGCTTCCCGGATTTTTTGCCAACCCTCATCAGTGAGAGAGTCGGCAAGCCTAGAAAGGAAGCGGCGGATCGGCTGCTGTTCGTTGAGTTGTTCTAGTAAGGTCATTTCCTTGAACAATTCAACCATTATTTTTGCAAGCGATCTTCCGGCATATCGCCGGGCAGATTTTACATCGCAATTATAGACCAGACAGCCGGCCGCCATGATAATGTCGAGAGGTGTGGGCTCGTAAAAAAACATATTTCTCACCTCCAGAGAATGCCCAATATTTTACTATCTATCGCTAAAATTGTCAAGGCATTTTGGCCTTGCAAATAGTCAGAGTGATTAATATATCTAGTTCTTGCTTGTGAAAATTTTACTAATTATTTCCTCGGTTTCAACATCGGAGATTGTAATGTTTTCCGGATCGAAATTTTCAAAAGCTCTTTTGGCTACCTCACCGACTTCATTCTTTTTGATCCGAATAGTCCCGCGTCCTTCATTAAGGCTTTTCTTACCCGGCAAATGAGCAAATTTTTCCTTATCTTCTAGTGTCGGCAAAAAAATTTCTATTATTCTTTCAGACGCGTATTTTTGACGAAGATTTGAGAGACTGCCGTCATAAACTTTTGTTCCGCGATTGATAATAACTAATCTCTCACACAGTGCTTCAACATCGGCCATATAGTGGCTGGTTAAGATGATGGTGCATTTCTTTTCTTGGTTGATCTCTTTTAAGAATTTCCTGATCGCTTGAGCGGAAACAATATCCAAACCGATTGTCGGTTCATCTAGAAAAAGCAATTTTGGCTGGTGGATCAGAGCTGCCACAATTTCACATTTCATTCTCTCACCCAAAGACATATTGCGAACTCGTGTATTTATAAATTTTCGCATATCCAAAATATCGATCATCAAATCTAGATCTTTTTTAAAAATCGTTTCGTCAATTTCATAGATTTCCTTTAAAAGATCATAGGAATCTTTTGCTGATAAATCCCACCAAAGTTGGTTTTTTTGACCCATTACAAGGCCAATCTGTTTCAAAAATTTATAATCTTTTTCAAAAGGATCATAGCCCAAGACTTCTGCTTTGCCGGAAGTGGGATAAATAATCCCCGAAAGCATTTTTAGAAATGTTGTCTTGCCGGCGCCGTTTGGGCCCAAAAAACCAACAAACTCACCCTCGTTTATTTCCAAATCAATCGCATTTACGGCGGTATTTTCAGTTTTTTGAAATCTAAAATTTTTCCAATCAAAACTGGATCGTTCAAATTTTTTTGTTAATTTGTGCGCTTTGATTATTGGCATAAAAAATTATGAGCTAGCGCTGCCGTATCTTTTTTCACCAGCCCTCCAAAGAATCCGGGCCAAAAAAAGAAAGAGAGCGGTTAATACTATTACATAAATAATATAACTTAATTTTGGATCAAAAAGGAGTACCTTGACTGGCAGGTAAGAAATGGCAAAGATTGGCAAAAGCGTGGTAAAAAAGAGAATAAAAAAACGGGGATAGATGTTGGCCGGGTATTTCATTATGTTCTGCATTCGGTCGGTGATCACAAGAAGTGAATGGCTTTTTACGATCCAAAATGCCGGCGATATCGTTAATATCCTGATGGCATAAAAAAGTATAAACGAAGCGACGAAAAGCAATATAAACCAGCCCCAGTTTATGATCGATAAGTTATATTCCAAATGGCAGACAGAGTAAGCAAAAATTGCGACAAAGAACGGTAATCGGATTAAATTATATACTCTGGGTTTGCTTATTGAGACAGAAAGCATCGGATCAAACGGCTTGGTCAAATAGAAATCGTAATCGCCCATCCGAACATATTTTTCGGTAAAATCGGCGGTTCCTCTTTTGGTCCAGCTGCTATGCAGAGTGACAATAATTTGGACAAAAGCAATCAATATTAAACTTTCATAAATATTCCACCCGCCGAGAAAATCGGTTTTTGAGTAAACTATTAAAACGATAGCCAATGAAACGACGCCGTCTAAGAGATGGACTAATGAACCGGTCAAGACGGTAAGGGAAATCTTTAAATCCCTTCTTATGGCATTTCTGTAGAGAATATAATTTATCTTCCAAAATTTTTTCATCGGCCGACTCCCGTATAGTATTTAAGGCCGTTTCTGAATATTTTTTTATAGAGCAGATAAAAAATTGTCATCCAAACGGCCATTGTCAGCCAACCTAGCACAATTTCTTTTGGAGAGTATTTACCGAGAAAAACATTAACAGGGAAATACATCAAGTATTTAAAGGGCAATATCTCCAAAATTTTTCCTAAGATTCCCGGAACGAAGTTCAAAGGAAAAAATGCCCCGGCCAATAGCCAAGAGAGATAGTTTATTAGTTCGATATTATTATCCTGATCGCCATGCTTAAAACAGAGCGTGTGAAGCATCAGATTGAATAATATGTTAAACATAAAAGTAAAACCGACGGTTATTAAAAAGAGGCCAAAATAAGAAAGAGAGGGAAGATCTAGAAAATTTCTCGCTATTAAGTAGCTTATTAAGATTGTCGGAAGCGCCAATATGATAACCAGAGTTTTTTCGACGATCGGATCGAGAATATAGAGAAAAGTCAGCCTGATTGGTTTTATTAGCCAGTTGGTAAAGTAGCCATCCCAGATGTCCCAGTTTAAATAAATGGCTCCAATGACATCAAAACGGAAAACCAGCTCCGTTGCAAAATAGTAAGTGATAATCCCTGATAGCGTATAGCCCGAAATAACCAAAGTGTCAGAGTCCTCGTAAACACTTCTCCATAGATAGAAAAATGTTAAGAAAAATACTAAATCCAGGATTTGGGTAAAGAAAAAATTGGGGCTATATGGCAGATTAGTTTTTATTGATTTTTTGAAATAGACCAAATATTTATTCACCTTTTTATTTTAACAATTTATGGCTTAATAATGAATAGCTACCGGCTTGTTAATTAAAAAAATGGGCCGGATGAAGCGATGTGTAGCGCTTCATCCGGCGGGTCGTTAAGAAGGTGGACCGTCATCATATGGGTCTTCTTGCCGAAACGATTTGTTTCGGATTGAAAGGTAATGTGTCAGGCGGCGACAGGGATCTTAACTGAGCCGACTTTTGCCATTGCGTCGAGGATCGCCTCGACTGTGTTTCCCTCCGACAGAGGCTGATTGATCCGGCCGGTATAGACCCGACTAGAAACGATCACAGTTGCGATCGTCCGTTTGCCGATTTCCTCGATCCTCGGGGATAAAATGGTCTCCGGCCGTATTCCCATCGTTTTGCCGATTGCCCAGGCAATTGCCTTTGCTTGATCGGGGGACATAGCCGACTCTTGCCTCAAAAGACGGCCGTCTTTGGATACGCTCACTTTGCAAGCCGTGCCGGCAAAGTGAAAATGAAAGTGAAAGCCATTACTGTCCAATGCCATATCTTGCATTGTCTTCTCCCTTCTTCATCGCTCCAAGCTTGGAATCGTCCAAGCTGAAAAGATGAAAGTGTTTGGCAAGGATATTTAAGATACCATTTTCTTTGCCAGAGCTATGACTGATATTTTATTCTTTAGGGATAAAACAAAAAAACCGCCTCGCGGCGGTAAATTTTTAAAGTTCAATTTCTTTTATCTACAAACAAAATCTCCGCCGCATTGCGAGGTTAGAAGGAGGGCGAGGAGCAGGTTTTGGCTGTAAATTTGTTTCATTACTAAATAAAATATCAATTAAAATTTCGCTAGTCAAGATTGGAGGGGGAAGGGCGCTAGGCGCCCTCCTCCTCGGAAAGGGGAGAAAGCTCATATGAAAAGCTTGGGGGGATCAACTCAATCCTGACTTCGCCTTTCTCAAACTCGCTCCGCGGGGCGGAAACCAACAAGGTTCCGTCAAAGTCGGACTTGCGACATTCCTCAATTAGCCAAGCGGAAAACTGTTCTGCCTCCGGGCACCATGGCTTTGGGTTCCATATCATTTCCAGCTTGTCAGCTTTTGGTCGGAACCACCGATAAATGATATTGCCCATTCGTGGAATGATCACGATAACCGATCCTCCAATATGCCAATAATGTTGACCGTTGGCATAAACGAATCTTCTGCTCTTATCAACCTCGTTTAAAATTGCAATGAGGCGATCGATCGGATCCATCAATTTCTCCTTTCATGGACCATCAGGCAGGACACAATTGTCCAGCCAATTTGACTCATGAATTTAAAAAGTTATGTATGTTGTTTTTCGATAAGGCTGTTATTCCTTATGATCAGGGAGGGATTAATTTTTGAAAATTAACAAAAAACCGCCTTGCGGCGGGTCGTTTTTTAAGTTTCTCTTCGCTATTAACCTAAAAATTACCGCCGCATTTGCGGAATAATAATGAGGCTGATAATGATGCTTGGATTTATTTTCATCAAAAGCAAATATAACTATTCGCGCTAAAAAAGTAAACGGTTAGTATATCTGGATCTCTCTTGGGCCAGTCGTAACTTTACTTTGATAGTCTTCTCATGCCTTCAGCAAATTCTTCTTTCCGTCGGTCATAGTCAGCTTTCTCTTCGGGTGTCATCCCTGCCAAACGAGCTCGTTCTGATTCCTGAATATTAGCCCGAAGCCGATTAGCTGGGCGTTCTCTTGTACTTGCAGCGCCAGTTTGATTAATAAAGTTACCCTCTTCGTCCAGCCCTTCGAGATTGTTCGGTTTTAGTCCTTCTCCTTCTGCCATTCCTTCTCCTTATTTATTATGTATATTAATATTAATCTTTAGGAAATTGCGTGTTAATAACAGGAAAGTCGAGCCCTGAGCTGGCCATTTTCTAGTTTTATTTGGGGGCCGAGATTTTTATTTCTAAACAACAGACCATTGATATCTTCCCGGCTTATATCCCTTTATCAAAAAAGAAACCAAAATAATTTCTGATTTCTTTTTTGGTCGAATTTGCTGAACGATGTGCGAACTTTTTTCGCCTGCCCCGCCGAAGCTGAACAGCGAAGGAGGGAAGAAGAAAGTTCGCAATAATGTAGCGCTCGCGACCCGCTTCGGCGGGTCGCT
>Ga0172374_1000301_pt1 | contig 38479 bp, 31 predicted proteins | sample LakKiv3m_FD_114536 | JGI IMG/M metagenome (GOLD analysis project Ga0172374, IMG submission 114536) | Freshwater microbial communities from Kabuno Bay, South-Kivu, Congo - kab_092012_10.3m | ecosystem: Environmental > Aquatic > Freshwater > Lake | place: Democratic Republic of the Congo... | reverse complement strand
GGCCATGGTCGTGATGGCGTACTCGGCGGTGGCGGCTCCGGTCTCGTCGTCGAACAGGGCGGCGGCGCGGCGGCGATCCAACCGGGGAATCGCGTTCATGGTGTTCCTTCTTTCTGTCGGATGCTCGCGCATCGGGATGGGGTCAGGACGGCAGAGGGGTCGCGGCGAGGACGCTGAGCAGCAGCGGCGCCACCCCGAGCAGGAGGAAGGCGGGCAGCGTGCACACGCCGAGCGGGAGCAGCAGCTGCGTCGAGAGCCTGGCCGCGCGCAGCCGACCCTGCACTCTGGCGGAGTGACGGTCTTCGGCGGCGGAGGCGCGGAGGAGCTCCACGGCGGGTACACCCGCCGCCCGCGACAGGTCGAGCACGGCGCGGACCCGCCCCTCGCCCTCTCCCGGCGCGGCGGTCTGCGAGACGAGCTGCAGAGCGCGGTCGATGGATGCGCCACCCGCGAGCGCGACCGCGACCAGTTCGGCGCGCATCCCCGGCGTCCCCGGAGCAGGGGCAGCCTTGCGCAGCAGTCGCCCGGTCCAGGCCCGGGCAGCCAGCACGAGGAGCAGGCCGCAGACCGCGCACGCGAGTCCCAGCGGGTTCCGGGTGATGACTCCCACACTGTCGAAGCCGAGGGCGAACCCGAGCAGGAGACCGGCGAGCGGCATCCAGAGCAGCAGGCGCGCCGTGCCGGCCGGTTCGGCGAGGGCGATGCGCACGTCGTCGGCCGCGGACGCCGCGTCCCGAAGCGTCTCCGCGATCATCCGGAGGACCTCGGCGAGCGGCGCACCCACGATCGTGGCGATCTCCCACGCGGCGGCGAGTTCTGCCCACACCCCTTTCTCCGCCTCGATCGCAGCGACGATGGGAGTCCCCTCGTCCACACGCTCGATCACGGCGATCGCGTGCGGATCCCCGGTGTCGGCGAGGTGACGCCACGCCACGAGCGGCACAGCACCGGCCTGCAGCAGCACCGCCAGCGTCTGCACGGAGGCGGCCGCGTCGGTCGTCGCCGCACGCTCCGACGTCGAGACGGCGCGACGGCTCACCACGGTCGCACCTCTTCGATGTCGAGGCGGTCGTCGACGATGACCAGGCGTCCCGCCTGCCGGATGCGCCGGCCGCCCCCGGGCGCGCGGTCCAGGTGGAGGACCACCGTGAACGCGCTGACCGCCTGCCGCGCCAGCGCAACGGCGTCCATCCCGGCGAGGGCGCCCAGCGCCTCGAGCCGGGCGGGGACATCGTGCAGCCCGCTGGCGTGCAGCGTTCCCGCGCCGCCGTCGTGGCCGGTGTTGAGCGCGGTGAGCAGCTCGCGCACCTCTTCGCCGCGGCATTCCCCCACCACGAGCCGGTCGGGTCGCATCCGGAGCGACTCGCGGACCAGGCGGGCGAGGGCGATGCCACCCGCCCCTTCCAGATTGGGCTGTCTCGCCTCGAGGGCGACGTGATGGGGATGCGGCGGACGCAACTCGGCGACGTCCTCGATCGTGACGATGCGCTCGCCCGGAGGGACCTCCGACAGCAGCGCCGAGAGCAGCGTGGTCTTGCCCGTCCCGGTTCCTCCGGTGATGAGGATGTTCGCGCGCTCCGCAACGAGCCGCAGGAGCCAGCGCTGCTGCGGGGCCTCGAAGGTTCCCAGCGCCGCGAGCGCCCCGAGGTCGGCCGCGCGCACACGAGGGATGCGGATCGACAGCGCGGTGCCCGTGGTCGAGACGGGCGCGAGAACCGCGTGCACGCGGATGCCCGACGCGAGACGCACGTCCACGCACGGCGCCTGGTCGTCGAGGTGCCGTCCGCCGAGACCGACGAGGGACACCGCGAGGTCGCGGACCTCGCGCTCTGACGCGCGCCAGCCGGGCACCGACTCCGCGCCGGCGCCCCGATCGAGGAACAATCCGCCCGCCCCGTTCACGAAGACGTCCGTCACCGACTCGTCGATGTGCGCCAGGAGCGGACCGAAGGCCGGGTCAAGGTGCGGACGCTCGCTGGGGGCCGTCGGCGCCGTGACGGCGTGCTCCGCTCCCCGGGGCTGGATGACGAACGAGTGTGCCATGCCGCGACGCTACGCAGGCTGCGTGCACGAAGAGCCGCGGTCCGTGAGCTCGAGCCGAGGACTGTGCAGAAGCCGCTTCCCCGTCGCGCGGTGCAGGGACCCGGTGCGCACAGACGACCAGAGACCGAGAGCGCTCCCAATGGAATGGGCGGCATCTCACGGGGGGAATGAGATGCCGCCCACGGCGGGCCGCGATCGGGGGAATCGGGCGCGCCAAGGCCGGAATGAGATTTCGGCTGTCGTCGAGTGTACGCAAGGCGACCGTCCTGACAAAACCGGGAGGAGTACCCACTTTCGGCAGTATGCGGCGCAGGGAGCCGAGGATAGATTCGCCCTGACCTGGTCGACCCACCCCCCTCGACCACGCTCGCAAGACCCGTATGCCGCAAAGGAGCGCCTGCCGATGAGCAGCCAGATCGACCACCTTCTCGACGAGACCCGCAAGTTCCCGCCGTCGGAGGAATTCGTCGCCCAGTCCGTCTCGTCCCCCGAGCTCTACGAACGGGCCGCCGCAGACCGCGAGGCCTTCTGGGCGGAGCAGTCCCGCGAACTGCTGCACTGGCACAAGCCCTTCACGCAGGTCCTGGACTGGTCGACCCCGCCCTTCGCGAAGTGGTTCGACGACGGGGAGCTGAACGTCGCCTACAACTGCCTCGATCGTCATATCGAGGAGGGCAACGGCGACCGCGTCGCCCTGCACTGGGAGGGTGAGCCTGGCGACTCCCGACGCATCACCTACGCCGAGCTCACCGACGAGGTCAAGCGCGTCGCGAACGTGCTCGAAGGCCTCGGCATTGGCCAGGGCGACCGGGTCGCGATCTACCTGCCGATGATCCCGGAGGCCATCGCCTCCATGCTCGCGGTCGCGCGCCTCGGCGCGATCCACTCCGTCGTGTTCGGCGGGTTCAGCGCAGACAGCCTGCGCTCGCGCATCGACGACGCGGGCGCCAAGCTCGTCATCACGGCCGATGGCGGCTACCGCAAGGGACGGGTCTCGGCGCTCAAGCCGGCCGTCGACCAGGCCCTCGCCGACCGCGGCGACGGCGAGCAGCAGACCGTGGAGCACGTGCTCGTGGTCAAGCGCGGCGAGAACGAGGTCGAGTGGACCGAGGGACGCGACGTCTGGTGGCACGATGTGGTCCCCGCGGCCTCCCCCGACCACACCGCCCAGGCCTTCCCCGCCGAGAACCCCCTGTTCATCCTCTACACCTCGGGCACCACCGGGAAGCCGAAGGGCATCCTGCACACCTCGGGCGGCTACCTCACCCAGGCCGCGTACTCGCACAAGTACGTCTTCGACCTCAAGCCCGAGACGGACGTGTACTGGTGCACGGCGGACATCGGGTGGATCACGGGCCACACGTACGTCACCTACGGTCCGCTGGCGAACGGCGCGACCCAGGTGCTCTACGAAGGCACTCCGGACACCCCGCACCCCGGCCGCTGGTGGGAGATCATCGAGAAGTACGAGGTCTCGATCTTCTACACCGCGCCGACCGCGATCCGCTCCTTCATGAAGATCGGCCGCAGCGTCCCGAAGAAGTTCGACCTGTCGTCGCTGCGCCTGCTCGGATCGGTCGGAGAGCCCATCAACCCCGAGGCATGGATGTGGTACCGAGAGGTGATCGGCGCCGGAAAGACCCCCATCGTCGACACCTGGTGGCAGACCGAGACCGGCGCCATCATGGTGTCCGCCCTGCCCGGCGTGACCGCCACGAAGCCCGGCTCCGCGCAGGTGCCCCTCCCCGGCATCTCGATCGACGTGGTCGATGAGCAGGGCGTCGAGGTGGGCAACGGCAGCGGTGGACTGCTCGTGGTCACCGAACCCTGGCCGAGCATGCTGCGCGGCATCTGGGGCGACCCCGAGCGCTTCCGCGAGACGTACTGGGAGAAGTTCGAGGACCAGGGCTACTACTTCGCCGGCGACGGGGCACGACTGGATGAGGACGGCGACCTGTGGCTGCTCGGCCGCGTCGACGACGTCATGAACGTGTCGGGACACCGGCTGTCGACGGCGGAGATCGAATCCTCGCTCGTGGCGCACGAGGCCACAGCGGAGGCCGCCGTCGTCGGCGCCTCCGACGAGACGACGGGCCAGGCGGTCGTCGCCTTCGTCATCATCAAGGAGAGCTACCTCGCCGAGCACGAGCCGGCCGGGCTCGCCCAGCAGCTGCGACTGTGGGTCGGAGAGCAGATCGGCGCCATCGCCCGTCCGCGCGACGTGTACATCGTCGGCGAGCTGCCGAAGACCCGTTCCGGCAAGATCATGCGCCGCCTGCTGCGCGACGTCGCGGAGGGCCGTGAGGTCGGAGACACCACGACTCTCGCCGACACCGCGGTGATGAGCATCATCTCGGCGCAGGTGAAGTAACGCGAGACCCCGGGTCAACGCCGAGACCCCCTGCTGCAGACGTCTGCAGCAGGGGGTCTCGACATTTGCCCGGGGTCTCAGCGAACGGTGGGTTGCTGAGCCTGTCGAAGCATCAGGTGAGGAGGAAGGTCACCTCGACCTCGACCGGGCTGCCGAGCGGAAGCTCCGCGACGCCGACGGCCGCACGCACGTGGCGTCCCGCGTCGCCGAAGATCTCGCCCAGGACGTCGCTGGCGCCGTTGACGACACCCGGCTGACCCGTGAATCCCTCTGCCGACGCCACGAATCCGCCGACCCGGAGCACGCCGGCGATGCGGTCGACGCCACCGGCGGCGTCGGCTGCGGCTGCGAGCGCGTTGAGGGCGCAGGTGCGGGCGTAGGACTTCGCATCCTCCGCGGAGACCTCGGCGCCGACCTTGCCGACGGCCGGGAGCGCGCCGTCGACGAAGGGCAGCTGTCCCGACGTGTAGACGAGTCCGGCGTGGACGGCCGCGGGCACATACGCGGCGACCGGAGCGGCGACGGCGGGGAGCTCGATGCCGAGCTCGGTGAGGCGGGCGGCGACGCTCATGCCTGGCCTCCCTCGAACTGACGCGCTGCCTGCTCGGCGGCGGCGAGACCGGCGTTCGCCGAGGCATCCGTGCTGACCGGGCGCTTCAGGTAGGCGACGAGACCGCCCTCCGGCCCCTGCACGACCTGCACGAGCTCCCAGCCCTGCTTGCCCCAGTTGTTGAGGATGGCTGCCGTGTTGTGGATCAGCAGCGGCGTGGTGAGGTACTCCCACGTGGTCATGGCACTCCTGTCGGTCGGGGCGCGACACCGGAATTCCGGGGCGCCTCGTCAAAGGCGGTATTCAGGGAACTCCCCTACGATCAGCGTATGCCCCAAAAGAATCGCACGGTGAGAGGCGTGCTCGGCGGTCTCGTCGGGCTCGTCGGCCTGAGCGCCGTCGCCGGACTCCTCGTCACGGCCAGCGTCACCCCGGTCCTCGCGATGACCGGTCTCGCAGGCACCCAGGCCCTCACCCTCTTCAATCAGCTCCCGGAGAACCTCAACCCGGGCACGCCGATGGAGCAGTCGACGATCTACGCGACGGCACCGGACGGCTCGACGGTCGAACTGGCATCCTTCTACGAGCAGAACCGCGTCCCGGTGACCTACGAGCAGGTCGCTCCCGTGCTGTACGACGCGATCCTCTCGAGTGAGGACAAGAACTTCTACAGCCACGGCGGCATCAACATCGGCGCCACCGTGAAGGCACTGGTCGACAACGTGCGCCAGACCTCGAGTCGCGGCGCCTCGACCATCAGCCAGCAGTTCGTGAAGAACGTGCTGATCCAGGAGTGCGAGAAGGACGTGGACACCTCCTCCGACACGTACTCCGAGGACCTGCAGGCGTGCTGGACCAAGGCCACACAGGCGAAGGGCGCTGAGGGCATCGAGCGCAAGCTGCAGGAGATGCGCTACGCGATCCAGATCGAGAAGGACGTCTCGAAGAACGACATCCTCCTCGGCTACCTGAACATCGCCAACTTCGGCGGCACGGTGTACGGCATCGAGGCCGCCGCGCGCTACTACTTCTCCACGTCGGCCGCGAACCTCACCGTGGCGCAGGCCGCCACGCTCGCCGGCATCGTGCAGAACCCGAACACCTACCGGATCGACAAGCGCGAGGGCACCTACACCGACAAGGAAGGTGTCGCGCACAACGGCGAGGCGGACGGATACAAGGACACCAAGGACCGTCGCCACTACGTGCTCGGCCGCATGCTGGCTGACGGAAAGATCACGCAGGCGCAGTACGACGAGGCGGATGCATCGGAGATCACCCCGACGATCACGACGCCGACGCAGGGCTGCGCCGGCGCCGGCCGAAACGCCTACTTCTGCCAGTACGTGAAGTCGATCGTCGAGAACGACGAGGCCTTCGGCGCCACCAAGAAGGACCGCAGCGATCTGCTGCGCCGCGGTGGCCTGAAGATCTACACCTCTCTCGACTTCCGCGTCCAGGACCCGGCCGCCCAGACCATGGCCGACGTCGTCCCCGCGAACTTCGACAACAAGTACTTCGGCGCCGCAGGCGTGTCGATCGAGGTCGGCACCGGCCGCATCCTGTCGATCACGCAGAACACCCAGTTCCTCGAGACCCCGACCGACGATCAGGCGTACTCCTCCCTGGTGTTCGCCGGCGATCAGAAATACGGCAACTCGGGCGGCTTCCAGGTCGGATCGACGTACAAGCTGTTCACCCTCATCGACTGGCTCGAGAAGGGGCACTCGGTGCGCGAGGTGCTCAACGGCGCCGTGCAGACGAACCTGAAGATCCCGGTCTGCGAGGTCCCGCAGACCACCGACACGTCGAAGATCGGCAACTTCGGTCGCACCCGCGGCTACACGGGCTCCGTCATGAACTTCACCGCCCAGTCGCTCAACAGCGGGTTCTTCGCGATGGCCTCGAAGCTCGACGTCTGCGACATCAACAAGGTCGCCGACAAGATGGGTGTCACCCTTGCGAACGGCGGCAAGGTCACCGATGAGAACGTGCCGTACGACATCCTGGGACCGAAGAACATCTCGCCCATCGCGATGGCGAACGCGTATGCGACGGTCGCCAGCGGCGGCACGTACTGCACACCGCGCGCGATCGACAAGGTGATCGACGCCGACGGCAAGGAGCGACCGCTCCCGAAGTCGAGCTGCACCGAGGGCGTGCTGAGCAAGGAGGTCGCGGCCACCGCGGCGTACGCCCTGCAGGGCGTCATGGCCAGCGGCGGAACCGGAGCTCGGGCGAACCCGTTCGACGGCACCCCACTGATCGGCAAGACCGGAACGCACGACCTCTGGTCGACGATGATGATCGAGTCGAGCACGAAGGTCGCCACCGCCGTGTGGGCCGGGCGCTCGAACGGAAACCACGACAACGTCTTCAACGTGTGGACCGGCAGCCACAGGCTCAACGAGGTGCGGTACCCGCTCGCGGAGGCAGCCCAGCACGCGGCGAACATGGCGTACGGCGGCGACCCGTTCCCGCAGCCGGACAACAACCTCATCCGTCAGGTGCGCGTCGACGTTCCGAACGTCATCGGGCAAACGGTGGAAGAGGCGACCGCGACGCTGGACCGTGCCGGGTTCTCGGTGTCGGTGGGTCAGCCGACCGACAGCGACCAGCCGACCAACATCATCGTCGCGCAGGATCCCTCGGGGCAGGCGGCCGCAGGCGCGACCATCACGATCTCGCCCAGCAACGGCCTCGGAGCCTCGGTGCCCGACGTCACCGGTCAATCGCAGGCCGCTGCGGGAGCTGCGCTCATCGCCGCCGGCTTCACGTCGATCGACTTCGAAGGCTCCTGCAACGCGAAGGGCGCGACCGTGACAGCGACGGACCCTGCGGCGAACACCGCGGCGACCAAGTCGACACCGGTCAAGGTCTCATGCGACTAGACGCAGGCCGCACGGCACACCCGGCCCTCATCGCGCTCGGCGCGGTGGGGGCCGCGGGTGTGGCCGCAGCGGTCTGGGGAATCGGCATCGAACGCTACCTCTTCACGGTGCGCGAGGTGTCCGCGGAGGCGTTGCCGGCGGGCTCCGCTCCGCTGCGCATCCTGCACGTCTCGGACGCCCACATGGCACCGTGGCAGCACCGCAAGCAGGACTGGTTGGCCTCGCTCGCCGAACTCAAGCCCGACCTCATCGTGAACACGGGTGACAACCTGGGCCACCGCGACGGCCTCGACGGCATCCGCCGGGCGTTCGCTCCGCTCGCAGGCATCCCCGGGGTGTTCGTGCACGGCTCGAACGACGTCACGGCCCCCTCCCCCCGCAACCCGCTGCGCTACTTCCTCGGCCCGTCGAAGAAGAAGCAGGATCCGCCGCTCCTCGACACCGAGGCGATGGACGCGTTCTTCACGGACCAGCTGGGCTGGACCGATCTGAACAACACCGCAGCCCGGCTCGCCGTCGGCGGGCGCGAGATCGCTCTCTTCGGGGTCGACGACGCCCACCGCGATTGGGATCGCCTCGAAGACCTCCCCGACGCGATCGCCGCCCTGGGCCCGCGCGCCGACGCAACGCCGATGCTCGGTGTCACCCACGCGCCCTACCAGCGTGTGCTCAACGGGTTCATCGACCTGGGCGCCGACGCGATCCTGGGCGGACACACGCACGGCGGTCAGGTGTGCCTCCCTGGATACGGAGCCCTCGTCGCGAACTGCGACATCCCGCTCTCCCAGGCGAAGGGGCTCAGCACCTGGGCGCACGACGGCCGGACCGTGCCGCTGAACGTCAGCGCCGGCTGCGGACACTCCATCTACGCCCCGGTGCGCTTCGCGTGCCGGCCGGAGGCGACGCTGCTCACGCTCACGGCACGGAGCTGATCGGACTCTCGATTCGGCGCAGGGAGCATTTCCCTGTAGACTCGGAGGGTTGCAAAACGGGGTGTGGCGCAGCTTGGTAGCGCGCTTCGTTCGGGACGAAGAGGTCGCAGGTTCAAATCCTGTCACCCCGACCAGTGACACGAGAAGGCCGCCCGCAGGGGCGGCCTTCTCTGTATCGGGATCGCGACCGTGTCGCTCCCCTCGCGCTCCTCTCGGCGTGCACCTTCTAGGCTGGAGACACCATGACCGCGCCCGCACTCGTCGCCTTCGACCTCGATGACACGCTCGCTCCGTCCAAGGGCCTGATCGACCCTCGGATCGCCGACCTGCTCCTGGCGCTGCTGCGCTCGGTCGACGTCGCCATCATCTCGGGTGGCAATGAGACGCAGTTCCGCACCCAGGTGGTGGCTCGTCTCGGCGATGCGGATGCCGCCGATCTCGCCCGCCTGCACCTCCTGCCGACCTGCGGGACCCGGTATTTGCGCCACGACGGCGCGGACTTCACCTCCGTGTACGCGCACGATCTCAGCGCCGCGGAGAAGCGGGCCGCGCTCACGGCGCTCCGGGAAGAAGCCGAGCGGCTCGGGCTCTGGGAAGCCGAGCCCTGGGGCGACATCCTCGAGGACCGCGGCTCGCAGATCACGTTCTCCGCGCTCGGCCAGCGTGCCCCCCGCGAGGCGAAGCACGACTGGGACCCGACGGGCGCCAAGCGTGCCGCCCTGCGCGACGCGGTCGCCGCCCGCCTCCCCGGGCTCGAGGTGCGCTCCGGCGGCTCCACGTCCATCGACATCACGCAGGCGGGCATCGACAAAGCCTTCGGCATGCGGCAGCTCTCGACCCACACGGGGATCCCCCTCACCGACATGCTGTTCTACGGCGACCGTCTCGATGAAGGCGGCAACGACTATCCGGTCCTCGCGATCGGCGTTCCGTCCGTGGCGGTCGAGGGCTGGGAGGACACCGCCGCCAAGCTCGAGGAGCTGCTGCGCACGCTGTGACCCCGGGGGCGTCGCAGCACCCCGATTCGCCCGCGTGCCCCTAGCATGGCGTCATGGATGCGCTCCTCGTCGTCATCGTCGTCGCAGCTGTCGCCAGCGTTCTGTGCTGGGTGCTGTCGCTGATCACGCGGGACACCTCATGGGTGGACCGGGCGTGGTCGATCGTGCCGGTCGTCTACGTGTGGATCTTCGTCGCCGGCGCCTTCGCCGACGACCGGGGTTCGGCACGGGTGGTGCTGATGGGTGTGCTCGCAACGGCCTGGGGAGCGCGGCTGACGTTCAACTTCGCCCGCAAGGGCGGCTACACCGGGATGGAGGACTACCGGTGGGCGATCCTGCGCCAGCGGATGCGCCCCTGGCAGTTCCAGGTGTTCAACGTGCTGTTCATCGTCTGCTACCAGATGACGCTGCTCGTGCTCATCACTCTGCCCGCTCTCGTCGCGGCAGAGCATCCGTCCGCGCTCACGGTCGGGGATGCGGTGTTCATCGCCGCGTTCCTCGCCTTCCTCGTCGGCGAGACCATCGCGGACCAGCAGCAGTGGAACTTCCACCAGCGCAAGAAGCAGGCCGGCGGCACCCTGGCTCCCGGCTTCGCGACGGACGGGCTCTTCCGCTACAGCCGCCACCCGAACTTCTTCTTCGAGCAGGCGCAGTGGTGGGCGTTCTACGCGATCGGCGCCACCGCTGCCGTCGCCTCGGGAGCGGGTGTCATAGGCGGCGTGTTCAATCCGACGATCGTCGGCGCGGTCCTGCTCACCGTCCTGTTCATCGGCTCGACGATCTTCACCGAATCGATCACCGCCTCGAAGTATCCCGCGTACGCGGAGTACCGGCGCACCACGTCGATGCTCATCCCGTGGCCGCCGCGCTCCCGGGCCGTGGCTCCGCAGTCCTGACGCGGGCCACGGCGCCGGGAGGCCGTCAGCGGACGCGGGCCTCGGTGGCGGCGCGGGTGACCGGCACGAGGCGGGTGAGCTGCGTCACGTGTCCCGGTTCCAGTTCGGCGAGCGACGAGACGCCGAGCAGTCGCATCGTGCGTTCGATCTCGCTGCGCAGGATGGCGATCGTCCGATCCACGCCCTGGCGTCCGCCGGCCATCAGCCCGTACAGGTAGGCGCGTCCGATCAGCGTGAAGTCGGCGCCGAGAGCCACGGCCGCGACGATGTCGGCGCCGTTCATGATGCCGGTGTCGATCATGACCGTGAAATCGTCACCCACGGCCTGACGCACCTCGGGCAGCAGGTGGAACGGGATCGGCGCACGGTCGAGCTGACGGCCGCCGTGGTTAGAGAGCACGATGCCGTCGACCCCCGCGTCGCGCAGGCGTACGGAGTCCTCGACGTTCTGCACACCCTTGATGACGATCTTGCCGGGCCAGATGTCGCGGATGACGGCGAGATCGTCGTAGCTGATGGTCGGGTCCATCGCCGCATCCAGCAGCTCTCCCACGGTGCCGCCGGTCGTGCTGAGAGAAGCGAACTCCAGCTTCGGTGTGGTGAGGAAGTCATACCACCACCACGGACGCGGGATCGCGTTGATGATCGTGCCCAGAGTCAGCTGCGGCGGGATGCTGAAGCCGTTGCGCTTGTCGCGCAGGCGGGCGCCGGCGACGGGGGTGTCGACCGTGAACTGCAGCGTGTCGAATCCGGCGGCCGCAGCGCGGCGTGCGAGCTCGTACGAGATCTCGCGATCGCGCATGACGTACAGCTGGAACCAGTTCCGTCCCGGTACCGGTCCGCGAGGCTCGCTGAGGGTCGCGTCTCGCACGCCCTCGATGGAGGTCGTGCCGAGCGTGGAGAGCGTGAACGGGATGCCGGCGGCCGCCGCGGCCCCGGCACCGGCCACCTCTCCCTCGGTCTGCATGAGCCTCGTGAATCCGGTGGGCGCGATGCCGAACGGCAGCGCGGAGGGCCCGCCGAGGATCTCGATGCTCGTGTCGACGTCGGGAGCGGGCTTGAGGATGCCCGGGTGGAACTCCACGTCCTGGAACGCCTGGCGCGCGCGGCTCAGCGACAGCTCGCCCTCCGCTGCACCGTCGGTGTAGTCGAAGGCAGCCTTCGGGGTGCGGCGCTTCGCGATGATCCGGAGATCATCGATCGTCAGCGCCGCATCGAGACGACGCTTCCTGCCGTTCAGCTCGGGCTTCTTGAACTTCATCAGCTCGAGGAGCTCTCGGGGGTTGGGGACCTGACGCTGGACCATGGGGACCTCTCAGTCGTGGGGATGGGCGGCGCGGGTGAGACCCGCTGACGTGTAGTAGCCGGTGATGTGGGTGTGCACGAGGCGTCGAGCGGCCGGCACGTCGGCATCGTCGATCGCGGCGACCAGGGCGCGGTGCTCGGCGCGGAGCCGGGCGGCCATCGCCTCCCAGTCCTCGATCGCGGCCACACCGGACTGCACGTACGACTCGATCGAGGAGCGGAGGCCCGCCATCATCGCCGCGATGACCGTGTTGCCGCTCGCCTCGGCCAGGGACAGGTGCAGCTGCGCGTCGAGCGCGAGGAACTCGGCAGGAGTCAGGCCGGGGGCATCCATCGCCTCGAGCAGCCGGTGCGCTCGCGTCGTGTCCCGATCTGCGGAACCGGCCATCGCTGCGACGACCGCGTCCTCGAGCACGAGGCGCGTGCGTACGACGTCGTCCAGCGGGAAGCCCTGAGCGGCGACGTGCAGCCGCAGCAGCGCCGACATGCCGCCGGTCGGGGTCGCGATGACGATGGCGCCGGACTGGGGCCCGGAGCCGGTCGCGGTGCGGATGAGTCCCATCACCTCGAGCACGCGGAAGGCTTCCCGCACGCTCGATCGGCCGACGCCGAGCTCCGTCGCCAGGTCGCGCTCGGAAGGCAACCGGTCGCCGGGCCCGAGGCGCCCCTCGAGGAGGTCGCGCTCGATGTGCTCGAGCACGAGTCGCCATGCGCGCGCTGGCTGCTCCGACATGCGGCCTCCTGTGGTCAGACCACAGCGTACTCCCGTGTGGTCAGACCACGCAAACGGGGCGCGCTCATCAGGACGCTCCCGAGCTGCGGTACGAGAGTCGGGGGTGTTCGCGACGGCGTCAGCCCAGGCGCCCGCCGGACTCCTCCAGGTAGCACGTGCCGCAGAGCGATTCGTACGTCGTCACCTCGGGCGATGCCGATCCGGTCGCACCCTCGTCGATCGCGACCTGGTCGCCGTCGAAGACGAAGCGTCCCCCGACGACACGTCCGTTGAACACCGCCTTGCGACCGCAGCGGCAGATCGTCTTGAGCTCCTCGAGCGAGTGCGCGATCGCGAGCAGTCGCGCCGAGCCGGGGAACGCGTGGGTGAGGAAGTCGTTGCGGATGCCGTATGCGATCACGGGGATGCCGTCCTCCACGGCGATGCGGAAGAGATCGTCGACCTGCGTCGGAGTGAGGAACTGCGCCTCGTCGATCAGCAGGCACGCCACATCGCTGGGCCCCTCCGGCAGCAGCTCGTCGTCCGACGCCTGCTGCATGCGCGCGCGGTGCTCGGCGAACACGGCTCGCGCGTCCTCCTCCGGTGCGATCAGGAAGTCGACGGGGCGGGTGACGCCCAGCCGGCTCTCGATCTCCCCCGCGCCCTTCGTGTCGATCGCGGGCTTCGCGAGCAGCACGTGCTGGCCGCGCTCCTCGTAGTTGTAGGCGGCCTGCAGCAGCGCGGTCGACTTGCCCGAGTTCATCGCGCCGTAGCGGAAGTAGAGCTTCGCCACGGCGCGCCTCAGACGTTGATGCCGAGCGCGGCCGCGGTGGCTTCGGTCGACTGCTCCGCGAGCGCCGGGTCCTCGTTGAGCTTCTTGCCGAAGGTCGGGATCAGCGCACGGAGCTCGGGCTCCCAGCCGGGGTACTCGTCCGGGAAGCAGCGCTTCAGCAGGTCGAGCATGATCGGAACCGCGGTGGATGCGCCAGGCGAGGCGCCGAGCAGACCCGCGATCGAGCCGTCCGCCGCGGCGACGACCTCGGTGCCGAACTGCAGGACTCCGCCCTTCTTGGGGTCCTTCTTCATGACCTGGGCGCGCTGACCGGCGTTGATCAGCGTCCAGTCCTCGTCCTTCGCCGTCGGCATGAACGTGCGCAGACTGTCGACCTTCTTGGCGTGGTTCTTCAGCAGCTCGCTGATCAGATACGTGATGAGGTCGGGGTTCTTCACGGCCACCTGCAGCATCGGCAGCAGGTTGTGCGCCCGCACCTGGGACACGATGTCGAACATCGAGCCGTTCTTGAGGAACTTCGGGCTGAACGTCGCGAACGGTCCGAACATGAGGGATGCCTCGCCGTCGACCACGCGGGTGTCGAGGTGCGGCACCGACATGGGCGGGGCGCCGACCGACGCCTGCGAGTACACCTTGGCCTTGTGCTGCGCCACGATCTGGGGATCGGTGGTCTTCAGGAACTGGCCGCCGATCGGGAAGACGCCGTAGCCCTTGATCTCAGGGATGCCGGCATTCTGCAGGAGCTTCAGCGCCCAGCCGCCCGCTCCGACGAACACGAACTTCGCGCGGATGTCGTTCGGCGTGCGACCGATCGTCGTACGGTACTTGACCAGCCAGGATCCGTCCTTCTGACGCTTGAGCGACTTGACCTCGTGATTCGTCCGCACCGAGACGCCCGACTTCCGGAGGTGATCGAACAGCTGGTGGGTCAGGGCCCCGAAGTCGACGTCCGTCCCGGCGGGGACGCGCGTCGCGGCGAACGGCTCTCCCTTGCGGCGCTGCTGCATCAGCAACGGCGCCCACTTGTTGATGACGCGAGAGTCCTCGCTGTACTCGATCCCCGCGAACAGGGGCTGCTCCTTGAGCACCTCGTAGCGGTTCTTGAGGTAGGCGACGTCCTTCTCGCCCCGCACGAACGTCATGTGCGGCGTCGCGTTGATGAACGTGGACGGTGCGTCGAGCACACCCTTCTCCACGAGAGAGGACCAGAACTGGCGACTCTGCTGGAACTGCTCGTTGATCGACACGGCCTTGGCCGGGTCCAGCGGCGCATCCCCCTGCTGGGGCATGTAGTTCAACTCGCACAGGGCGGCGTGGCCCGTGCCGGCGTTGTTCCACGGGTTCGAGCTCTCCTGAGCCACATCGGAGAGTCGCTCGAAGGCGACGATCTTCCACTCCGGCTGCAGCTCGTGCAGCAGAGTACCCAGGGTGGCGCTCATGATGCCACCGCCGATCAGGACGACATCGACGTTTTCAGTCACCCGAACAGTCTAGTTCGCGGCCACGGCACCGCAGACCATCGCGGTCAGGCGACGGCCTGGGCGCCGCGGAACCGCGCGATCCCAGCGGTCAGGCGACGGCGGCCAGACGCTGAGCCAGCACCTCGGCGATCTGCACGGCGTTCAGCGCCGCACCCTTGCGGAGGTTGTCGTTGCTGACGAACAGCACGAGTCCCTTCCCCTCCGGTGCGGACTGGTCAGCGCGGATGCGACCCACGAAGCTCGGGTCCTTGCCGGCGGCCTGCAGCGGCGTCGGCACCTCATCCAGCACGACGCCGGGCGCCGCGCTCAGGATCTCGCGGGCGCGCTCCGGCGTCAGGTCACGGGCGAACTCGGCGTGGATCGTCAGGGAGTGGCCCGTGAACACCGGGACGCGCACGCACGTGCCTGCGACACGGAGATCGGGCAGTTCGAGGATCTTCCGGCTCTCGTTGCGGAGCTTCTTCTCCTCGTCGGTCTCGTTGTCGCCGTCATCGACGAGGTTGCCCGCGAACGGGATCACATCGAACGCGATCGGCGCGACGTACTTCTCGGGCTCGGGGAAGTCAATCGCGGAGCCGTCGTGCACCAGGCGAAGCGTGTCACCCTGCGCGAGGACTCCCTCGACCTGACCGAGCAGCTCCTGCGCGCCGGCGAGCCCCGACCCGGACACGGCCTGGTAGGTGGAGACGATCAGACGCTCGAGTCCGGCCTCGGCGTCGAGCACCTTGAGGACCGGCATGGCAGCCATCGTGGTGCAGTTCGGGTTGGCGATGATGCCCTTCGGGCGGTCGTCGATCGCGTGCGGGTTGACCTCGCTCACCACGAGCGGGACCTCGGGGTCCATGCGCCAGGCGCTGGAGTTGTCGACAACGACCGCACCGGCTTCGGCGAAACGGGGGGCATAGCCGCGACTGGCGGTGGCGCCGGCCGAGAACAGCGCGATGTCGATGCCGGCCGCATCCGCGGTCTCGACATCCTCGACGATGACGGTCGCTCCCCCGAACTCGATCGCCGTGCCGGCGGAACGCGCCGAGGAGAACAGCCGCAGCTCGCGGATCGGGAACGAACGCTCCGCGAGAATCTCGCGCATCACGGTGCCCACCTGGCCGGTGGCGCCGACGATGGCGACGGAGAGTCCTGATTCGGAGATGCGGGTCATGATGTTCCTTGGCGTCGTTCGGTACTGCGTACGAGGCTTCGGGCGCGGCGTCGGGATGCTGATGCTGCGCCTGGCGCCGGTGTCAGGGTTTCGGCGAGTCTATCGCGCCCCCGAGTACCGCCGGGTCATTCGTGACGCGCCGCCGCTCGCACCGCCGCCGGTTCAGGCAATCCCACGAGAACAGGCAGGAACGCGGCCTACCTGCCTGATGCGGGCAGGCTGCCTGATACGGAGCGCCGTGATGCGGGCTTGCCGTCAGACGCGGGCTGAGCCCCTGTCGCGGGGAATCAGGCAGATCCGCGAGAACAGGCAGGCACACCCCAGGTGCCTGATGCGGGTGGACCGCCCGACGCAGGCGCACTCGACGCGCGGAATCAGGCAGATCCGCGAGAACAGGCAGGCACACCCCACAGCTGCCTGATGTGGGTGGACTGCCTGAATCGGGTGGACTGCCTGATGCGGGTGGACTGCCCGACGCAGGCGCACTCGACGCGCGGAATCAGGCAGATCCTCGAGAACAGGCAGCAACGCAGCCCAGGTGCCTGATGTGGGCGGAGTACCTGATGCGGCGGGCGGTCAGCGGCCGGTGCCGGCGTGGACCGTGGCCTCGGCGTCGCCGTCGAGACCGTAGGCGGTGTGCACCGTGCGGGCGGCCTCGGTCAGGTCGGTGTCGCGCAGCACCACCGAGATGCGGATCTCCGAGGTGGAGATCATCTCGATGTTGATGCCGCCGGCGGACAGCGCCTCGAACAGCGTCGCCGAGACGCCGGAGTGCGTGCGCATCCCCGCGCCGACCACGGACAGCTTGCCGATCTGGTCGTCGTGGATCAGATTCTGGAAGCCGACCTCGGTCTGCTCACCGGCGAGGGCCTTGAGTGCCGCCGCGGCATCCGCCTTGGGGACTGTGAAGGAGATGTCGGTGCGCCCGGTGGCCGACACGTTCTGCACGATCATGTCGACGTTGGCGCCGGACTTCGCGACGATCTTGAAGATCTCGGCGGCCTTGCCCGGAACGTCGGGCACACCCGCGACCGTGATCTTGGCCTGGCTGAAGTCGGTGGCGACGCCGGCGACGATCGGTTCTTCCATGACTGCTCCCTCGGCTTCGCGAGGGTTCTTCATACCCTCGCCCAGAACGTATGTGCCCTCGGCCGACGAGAACGTCGACCGAGCGTGAATGAGGACGCCATGACGGCGGGCGTACTCGACGGCGCGGATGTACAGCACCTTGGCGCCGTTGGCGGCGAGCTCGAGCATCTCCTCGCTGGAGACGTGATCGAGCTTCTGCGCCTTCGGGATCACGCGCGGGTCCGCGGTGAAGATGCCGTCGACGTCGCTGTAGATCTCGCACACGTCGGCGCCGAGGGCGGCTGCCAGAGCGACCGCCGTGGTGTCCGAACCGCCCCGTCCGAGCGTGGTGATGTCACGGGTGTCGCGGTTGAAGCCCTGGAAACCGGCGACGATCACGATCGCGCCCTCATCGAGGGCTTCACGAAGACGGACGGGTGTGACATCCACGATGCGCGCAGCGCCGTGCTGCGAGTCGGTGATCATGCCCGCCTGGCTGCCCGTGAACGAACGCGCCTCGAAGCCCATGGAGTGGATGGCCATCGCCAGCAGCGCCATCGAGATGCGCTCACCGCTGGAGAGGAGCATGTCGAGCTCGCGCGGAGCCGGGATCGGTGCGACCTCGTTCGCGAGGTCGAGCAGCTCGTCGGTGGTGTCGCCCATGGCGCTCACGGCGACCACGACGTCGTGTCCGGCACGACGCGTGTCGACGATGCGCTTGGCGACGCGCTTGATGCTCTCTGCGTCGGCGACGGATGAGCCGCCGTACTTCTGCACGATGAGGGCCACGATCACTCCCTGGGATGTCGGGCGGATCCGCCCACGCTCATTCTACGATCGGCGCGTATGCCCCGCCGCGCATGTGACCCTCCCCTCCCCTCTCGGCTGTCACCGAATGCACGGGTTCGCGCCCAGTGCACGGGAACGCAGCGCGCGCAAGCCGTGCACTCGGCGGCAAGCCGTGCACTCGGCGAAGGGGGCGGGGGGCGGGGTCAGAGGGCGGGAGGGAGGGCGGTGGGGGCGACGGGGCGGAGGCGGCCTCCCGTGGCGGCGAACCAGCAGCCCACGATGATGAGCGGGAACCCCAGGAGCAGGCCAGGGGTCAGCGGCTCGGAGAGGACGATCGCGCCGAGGAGGATCGCGACCACCGGATTCACGTAGGTGAACAGCGGCGCACGCACCGGACCCACCTCGCGGATGAGCGCGAAGAAGGCCAGGAACGCGACGGCCGTGCAGATCACGGCGAGAGCGAGCAGCGCCGCGATCGACGGCAGCGTCGGCACCTCGTGCTGAGTCAGGAGGCCGATCGGCAGGTACAGGATCCCGATCATCAGCAGCGACAGCGTGATGGTGCCGAGCGACGGCACGTCGGTGAGCTTGCGCGCCACGATGAAGGGCGCGATCGCGTAGAGCACGGCGACCAGCAGCACCTCACCAGCAGCGAGGAGACTGACCTCGCCACCGAAGAGACCGGGACCGGCGACCACGATCGCGACACCGACGAACCCCACGAGGAGGCCGATCCCGCGGGCGGGACGGAGCACCCCGCGGTCGCCACCGCCGAGCGCGATCAGGGCGGCGAACAGCGGGACCGTGGCCACGAGCAGGCCGGTCATCCCCGACGGGAGCGTCATCTCCGCATGCCCGAGCAGCAGGAACGGCCCCGCCATCTCGACCGCGCCGAACGCGAGCACCCAGGGCCAGTGCCGCAGCGCCGCACGCAGGGCGCCGCTGCGGAGCGCGAACGGCAGCAGCAGCAGAGCCGCGATGAGAGTGCGCCCCGCGACGATGGCGGGCGGCGAGAACGACTCCACCGCGACGCTGATGAACAGGTAGGGCACACCCCACAGCAGGGCCATGGCCCCGAAGAGCAGCCACCCTCGACGCGAGAAGCCCGCGCTCGGGGTCACAGGACGCGCCGGCCCTCGAACGCCCGGCCGAGGGTGACCTCGTCGGCGTACTCGAGGTCGCCGCCCACCGGCAGCCCGGAGGCGAGGCGCGACACGGTGATCTGCATCGTCGTCAGCAGGCGGCTCAGATAGCTGGCCGTGGCCTCGCCCTCCAGGTTCGGGTTGGTGGCGAGGATGACCTCCTGCACCGTGCCGTCGGCGAGACGGGTCATCAGCTGCGCGATGCGGAGATCGTCCGGTCCGATGCCGGCGATGGGACTGATCGCCCCGCCGAGCACGTGGTAGAGACCGCGGAACTCGCGCGTCCGCTCGATCGCGGCCACGTCCTTGGCATCTTCCACCACGCAGATCAGCGCCTGGCTGCGCCGCGGGTCTCGGCAGATCGCGCACCGCTCCTGCTCGGCGACGTTGCCGCAGATCTCGCAGAACCGCACGCGCGTGCGGATCTCGCTGAGCAGCTCGGCGAGACGCGCCACGTCGAACGTCGGCGTCTGCAGGATGTGGAATGCGATCCGCTGGGCGGACTTCGGTCCGATGCCGGGGAGCCGACCGAACTCGTCGATCAGCTCCTGAACGATGCCGTCATACATCAGGAGAACCTCGTCGGGGGCTCGTAGGGCTCTTCGCGCAGGAACGTCGCGCCGAGGACCTGGCGGATCACGGCTTCACCGTAGCGCTGCACTCCTCCGACGGAGGGCGAACGCTCGATGACGACCGGAGGAACTGTCGCGACGCGCTGCGCGGGTGCCGAGCGCGGCGCGGTGGGCGCGTGCGGAGGCATCGGCGGCTCGTACGACGGATCGTACGGCGGCTCGTCGTCGAACGCCGGCGCCTCGTCGTCACCAGGGAGTGGAGGCTCGTCGCGGTCGACCGCGCCGTCGGAGGGCGGGGACGGAGCGGAGGCGGCCGCCTCCACCTCTTCCGGCTCCTCGTCGACCGGGAGCGGCGATGAGGGCGCGGCGGGGCGGGGCGAAGCGGGTTCCGGCGTCGTGGGAATGGGCGCGACCGCCCACTCCGTCACGGCGGGAGCGGACGCCCCGCGGACCTGCGAGCGCGGAGAACCCGCTGACGCAGGCTCCGATGCAGGAGCCGGATCGGCCGGGGCAGCGGAACCGTTCGACGCGGGCTGCCGTGGCGCTCCCCCCGCCGGCATGGGCGCGGGAAGGTACTTCACCCGCACACCGAGCTCCTGCTCGATCGCCGAGCGCAGGTGGTCGGACGGCCCGGACCCCGGAGTCGTGCCCTTGAACTTCGCGACATCGTGCTGGCTCGTGAAGCCCAGGGTCAGGACCTCGGTGTCGGTGTCGTACGCCAGCGGCTGCACAGCCGTGGCCAGCAGCCAGGATGTGCGGCTGATGCCCTCGAGGCGGGTGAGCACCGCAGGCCAGACCTTCCGGATGCGCTCCACGGTGACCGGGCCCTGCGGAACCACAGGCGCCGGAGCGGCCTCCGGTGCGGACGCGGTCGGCTCCGTCGCGGATGCGGTCGGGGCGGACGCCGGCGCAGCGGGGGTCTCCGCCGCCGCCGGAGCAGCCGCCGGAGCAGCCGCCGGAGCAGGCGCGGGGGCGGGTGCGGGCGTCGGAGGGGCCGCCGTCACGACGGGCGGCGCCGGGGTCGGTGCAGGCGCTGCAGCCGCCGACACCGGGGCGGAGGCGCGCTCCGGTGCAGGGACCGCCGCGGAGGTCTGGGTCGCAGCGGAGAGCACACGCGCCACCATCAGCTCGAGATGCAGCCGGGGCGATGTCGCACCGGACATGTCGTCGAGCGCCGCGCTCACCACGTCGGCGGTGCGCGACAGACGAGCGGCCCCGAACTCCTCGGCCTGGCGACGCATGCGCTCCAGGTCGTCTTCCGCGACGCCGCGCAGCACGGCGGAGGCGCCGGCACCCACGGCGGCGATCACGATCAGGTCGCGCAGCCGCTCGAGCAGGTCATCGACGAAGCGACGCGGGTCCTGGCCGGTCTGCACCACGCGATCGATCGCGGGGAAGGCGGCAGCGGCGTCTCCGGCGGCCAGGGCGTCGACGATCTCGTCGAGGAGCGCGGCGTGCGTGTAGCCCAGCAGGGCGACCGCGCGCGCGTAGCCGACCGTGACGGTCTCGGACCCCGCCGGGGAGTCGGAGCCGGCGATCAGCTGGTCGAGCAGCGACAGGGTGTCACGGGGAGAGCCGCCGCCGGCCCGCACCACGAGCGGGAGCACGCCCTGCTCGACGACCACGCCCTCTTCGGCGCAGAGCTTCTCGACGTACTCCAGCATCGCTGCCGGCGGGACCAGTCGGAACGGGTAGTGGTGCGTGCGGGACCGGATCGTGCCGAGGACCTTCTCGGGCTCGGTCGTCGCGAAGATGAACTTCACGTGCTCCGGCGGCTCCTCGACGAGCTTGAGCAGCGCGTTGAAGCCCTGCGGCGTCACCATGTGCGCCTCGTCGAGGATGAAGATCTTGTAGCGGTCGCGGCTCGGGGCGAAGGTGGCGCGCTCGCGCAGGTCGCGCGCGTCGTCGACGCCGTTGTGGCTCGCGGCGTCGATCTCGACCACGTCGAGCGAACCGCCGCCGGCGCGGGAGAGCTCCACGCAGCTGGGGCAGGTGCCGCACGGGGTGTCGGTGGGCCCCTCGGCGCAGTTCAGGCAGCGTGCCAGGATGCGCGCCGAAGTGGTCTTGCCGCAGCCACGCGGACCCGAGAAGAGGTACGCGTGACCGACGCGGTCGCCGCGCAGCGCCGTCATCAGCGGATCGGTCACCTGGGACTGCCCGATCATCTCGCCGAAGGCCTCGGGTCGGTAGCGGCGGTAGAGGGCTGTGGTCACCAGACCAGCCTACGGCGTGCCACCGACCTTCGGCGGGCCCGGCCTCAGTCGATCGGCTCGATCACCGGGATCGAGGTGGTGATCACGGGAACGGACGCCGACATGCGGGTGCCGTCCTCGCGCCAGGCCTCGGTCAGCTGGCGCAGCGTCGGACGCCCCGGCAGCAGCGGCCCCTGATCGGCGAGCCGCACGACGACCTCGTCCTCGACGGTGGCGATGTACGCGGTGTCCCGCACGCTGAAGGGCACGGGAGGGCCGGTGCGCACCTGCACCCGCAGCTCGTCCTTCGTCACCGTCACCTGCAGGGTGGAGCCCTGCCACTGCAGCGGGAACGACAGGGACGGCCACGCAGCGGGAAGCCGCGGGTCGAAGCTGAGATCCCCCGCGTAGTCGCGCATGCCGCCGAAGCCGCACACCAGCGCCGTCCACACGCCGCCGGCGGATGCCACATGCACGCCGTCCGCCGCGTTGTGGTGCAGGTCGTGCAGATCGACGAACAGCGACTGTTCGAAGTACTTCTGCGCAAGGTCCTGATAGCCCACCTCGGCGGCGAGGATCGACTGCACGACAGCCGACAGCGTGGAGTCGCCCGTGGTCAGCGGGTCGTAGTAGTCGAAGTCGGCCTTCTTCTCCTCGGGGGTGAAGTGGTTGCCCTGCAGGAACAGCGCCAGCACGACATCGGCCTGCTTGAGCACCTGGAAGCGGTAGATCACCAGCGGGTGGAAGTGCAGCAGCAGCGGACGCTGATCCGCCGGGGTGTTCGCCAGATCCCAGACCTCGCGCTCGAGGAACAGCGAATCCTGCGGGTGGATGCCGAGCGCCTCGCTGTACGGGATGTACATCGCCTCCGCTGCGCGCTCCCACGACTCCGCCTCACCCGAGCCGAGGCCGGTGCGCTCGACGAGCTTGACGTAGTCCTCCGGGAAGCTCTCGCGGATCTCGCGCACGACCTTCGCGGCGTAGCGCAGGTTGTAGCGGGCCATGACGTTCGTGTAGAGGTTGTCGTTCACGACGGTCGTGTACTCGTCCGGACCGGTCACGCCGTGGATGTGGAACGTCTCGATGCCGTCACCCGCTCCCGACTCGCCGACCAGACGGGATCCGCGCCAGAAGCCGAGCGTCGCCCAGAGCCGGGCCGTCTCGATCGCGATGTCGGCGCCTTCCCGACGAAGGAACGCCTCGTCGCCCGTCGCGCGGACGTACTTGCCCAGGGCGAAGCTGATGTCGGCGTTGATGTGGTACTGCGCGGTGCCCGCGGCGTAGTAGGCCGAAGCCTCCTCGCCGTTGATGGTCCGCCAGGGGAAGAGCGCGCCGGCCTCGTTGAGCTGCGCGGCGCGACGACGTGCGGCCGGCAGCATCTTCACGCGGGCGCGGAGCGCGTTGTACGCCCAGCGCGGCGACGTGTAGGTGAGGAAGGGGAGCACGTAGATCTCGGTGTCCCAGAAGTAGTGGCCGCTGTAGCCGGAGCCCGAGACGCCCTTCGCCGGCACTCCGGCGCCGTCGGCGCGGGCAGAGGCCTGCGCCAGCTGGAACAGGCACCAGCGGGTGGCCTGCTGCAGGTCGTCGCGCCCGTCGATGCGGACGTCGCTGCGCTCCCAGAACGCGTCGAGCCATTCCCGCTGCTGCCGGAAGATCGCCTCGACGCCCTGATCCGCCGCGCGGTCGAGGGTCCGACGGCAGCGGTCGACGAGTTCGCGCGGGGGCACGCCGCGCGACGTGTGGTAGCTGACGAGCTTGGTCAGGGTGATCGGCACGCCCGCCTTGGCCTGCACGCGGAAGACGTCCTTCGCGATGTCCGGCTCGACCAGCGTGCGGTGGTTGTAGGAGTTCTCCGTCTCCACGATGTGGTCGGCGACCACCGCGACCGTCATGCCGGAATCCGCGACGCGATACGACAGCGCCGAGCGCATGCCGTCCTGCCAGTGCTCGGCCGGCTCCAGCACGCGGTCGGCGATCTTCTCGGCCTTCCGCGGGTCGAAGCCCGCTCCCTTCGTCCCGAGGGGCGTTCCGGCGTAGACGCCGGCGCCGTCCTGGCGGTTCAGCAGCTGGCAGCTGATCGTGACGGGGGCGTCGGCGTTCTCCACGACGACCTCGAGGCGCAGCACGGCCAGGTGGCGCTCCTCGAAGCTCACCAGCCGCTGGTCGCGCATCCGGACCCGCTTGCCGGACGGCGTCTCCCAGACGACCCGGCGCTCGAGCACGCCGGTGCGCATGTCGAGCGAGCGGGCGAACTCCCGCACGTCGGCGTCGTCGAGCGAGATCGGCTCGTCGTCGACGTACACGCGCATGACCTTCGCGTCGGGGGCGTTGACGATCGTCTGTCCGACCTCGGCGAAGCCGTAGGCCTGCTCGGCGTGGCGGATCGGCCACGTCTCGTGCAGTCCGTTGATGAAGGTGCCGTGCTCGTGCGCACCGCGGCCCTCGATGTGATTGCCGCGCAGACCGAGATAGCCGTTGCCCACCGAGAACAGCGTCTCGCCGACGCCCTCCTCCGAGTAGCGCGTCTCGATCAGGCGCCAGGGGTCGACGGGGAAGCGGTCGCGGTCGATCATGCGGTCTCCGGGGTATCGGTCTGTGCGGAGGGGACGAAGACGAGGAGATCCTCGACGACGACGGTCGCGCCGGCAGCGTGCAGGGCGTCAGCCCCGGCACCGCGGTCGACGCCGACCACGGTCGCGAATCCGGCGGCCGCCGCGGACGCCGCACCCGAGGTCGCGTCTTCGACGGCGACGGACCGCGTCGGATCGACGCCGAGGGCGGCGGCGCCGGCCGCGAACATGTCGGCGGCGGGCTTCGAGGCGAGTCCTTCGCGCTCGGCGACCACGCCGTCCACGACGACGCGGAAGAACGAGCGGATGCCGGCGGCCGCCAGCACCTCCTCGGCGTTCTTGGAGCTGGAGACCACGCCGAGGGGGATGCCCGCCTCGTGCAGGCTCTCGACGAGCGCGAGGGAACCGGGGTACGGCGCGATCCCCTGTCCGCGCAGGGATGCCGCGAAGGCCGCGTTCTTGCGGTTCCCGATGCCGCAGATCGTCTCGGCCGACGGGTCGTCGTCGACCTCGCCCCAGGGCACCTCGACGTTGCGGCTGTGCAGGAGGCTGGCGACGCCGTCGTAGCGCTTCTTGCCGTCGACGTAGTCGAAGTAGTCGGCGTCGCTGTAGGGCGGAGTGATCCCCCAGCGCTCGAAGACGTCGTCGAAGACGGCCTTCCAGGCGCGCATGTGCACCTCGGCTGTCGGGGTCAGAACGCCATCGAGATCGAACAGCACACCGTCGGCGCGGAACAGGTCGGGCAGTGCTTCTGGCACAGAGCCTCCAGGAGAAGGGCGATTGTCGGGTCGGCACCTCTCCGTGCCACTGTGCCAGCGTAATGGGGTCGCGCGCCACGCGGTAACCCCCGCGAGCGGATCAGAGCAGCTGGGCGGTCTGCCTGGCGATCTGCAGCTCTTCGTCCGTCGGCACCACGAGCACCGTCACGGTCGATGCGTCGGCCGAGATACGGCGGATGCCGCGTTCCCTGGCCTCATTGCGTGCGGGGTCGACGACGACGCCGGCGAAGCCGAGCGTGGCCAGCGCCGCCGCGCGCACCGCCGTCGCGTTCTCGCCGACTCCTGCCGTGAACGAGATGACGTCGACGCCGCCGAGCTGTGCCATGTACGCGCCGGCGTAGGCGCGGAGCCGGTGCACGTAGACGTCGAACGCGAGGGTGGCGTCGTCCTCCCCTGCGGCCATGCCGGCGAGGATGTCCCGCATGTCGCTGCGCCCGGCGAGTCCGGCCAGCCCGCTGCGCGTGTTGAGGAGCGCGTCGAGGTCGTCGATCGAGTAGCCGGCCCTGCGGGAGAGGTGCACCAGCGCGGCGGGGTCCAGGTCGCCGGAGCGGGTGCCCATCACGAGGCCTTCGAGCGGGGTCAGGCCCATCGAGGTCTCCACGGATCGCCCGCCGTCGATCGCGGTGACGGAGGCCCCGTTGCCGAGGTGGAACACGATCTGCCGGAGATCGGCGACGTCGCGGCCGAGGAACGCCGCCGCCGCCTCGCTCACGTACTGGTGGCTCGTGCCGTGGAAGCCGTAACGACGCACGCGGTGCTCCGCGGCGAGCGCCGCGTCGATCGCATACGTGTACGCCGCCGGCGGGAGCGTCTGGTGGAACGCTGTGTCGAACACGGCGACATGCGGCACCTGGTCGAACACCTCTCGTGCCGCGCGGATCCCGGCGAGGTTCGCAGGGTTGTGCAGCGGCGCGAGCACCGCCAGCTCGTCGATCTGCCGCTCCACGTCGGCGTCGATGAGCGTCGGCGCGTAGAAGCGGGCGCCCCCGTGGACCACGCGATGCCCGACCGCGACGGGGCGGTGCCGCTCGAGCGACGGGCCGTGCGTCGCGAACTGCTCGCGCATGATCTCGAACGCGGCGGCGTGATCGGCGATCGGGCGCTCGCTGCGATGGGTGGCGTCGAGCACGGTGGGCACCGCACCGCCACCGGGTTCCGGACGGACGGTGTGCGAGACCGGGCTGGCCTCCTGCCCGATGCGCTCGATGAGTCCGCTCGCGAGCAGGTTCTCCTGCTCGATGTCGATCAGGCTGTACTTCAGCGACGAGGACCCGCTGTTGATGACGAGGATCGCGCTCATCTCTGATCCGCCTGGGCCTGGATCGCGGTGATCGCGACCGTGTTCACGATGTCGTCGACCAGCGCCCCGCGGGACAGGTCGTTGATGGGCTTGTTCAACCCCTGCAGCACGGGTCCGATCGCGACCGCGCCGGCGGAGCGCTGCACCGCCTTGTAGGTGTTGTTGCCCGTGTTGAGGTCGGGGAAGACGAACACGGTCGCGCGTCCGGCCACGGTCGAATCGGGGAGCTTGGCCTTCGCGACAGCGGCGTCCGCGGCCGCGTCGTACTGGATAGGGCCCTCGACCGGCAGTTCCGGAGCGCGCTCGCGCACCAGGGCGGTCGCGGCGCGCACCTTGTCGACGTCGGCGCCGGATCCGGACTCCCCGGTCGAGTACGAGAGCATGGCGACGCGCGGATCGATGCCGAACTGGCGCGCGGTCTCGGCGGAGGAGATCGCGATGTCGGCAAGCTGCTCGCTGGTCGGGTCGGGGATCACCGCGCAGTCCCCGTACACGAGCACGCGGTCGGCGAGCGCCATCAGGAACACGCTGGAGACCACGTTCACGCCGGGCTTGGTCTTGATGATCTCGAACGAGGGACGGATGGTGTGCGCCGTGGTGTGCGCAGCGCCGGACACCATGCCGTCGGCGAGGCCCAGGTGCACCATCATCGTGCCGAAGTACGACACGTCGGTCACGGTGTCGGCCGCCTGCGCCACGGTGATGCCCTTGTGGGCGCGCAGCCGCGCGTACTCGGCGGCGAAGCGCTCCACGAGCTCGGGATCGTTCGGGCTGAGCACCTGCGCGGCGGTGAGGTCGACGCCGAGCTCGGCGGCACGGGCGCGGATGGCCGTCTCGTCGCCCAGGATCGTCAGGTCGGCGACGTCACGGGCGAGCAGGGTCGCTGCGGCGCGCAGGATGCGGTCGTCGTCGCCCTCCGGCAGCACGATGCGTCTGCGGTCGGCGCGCGCCCTCTCGATCAGCCCGTACTGGAACATGAGCGGCGTCACCACGTGGGACTGCGCGAGTCCGAGCTGCGTGGTGAGCTCGGCGACGTCGACGTGCTCCTGGAACAGTCCCAGGGCCCGGTCGTAGCGGGTGCGCGAGTCGGCGGAGATACGGCCTCGGGTGCTCATCACGCGCACCGCGGTGTCGTAGGTGCCCAGGTCGGTCGTGATGATGGGCACCGACGAGGCGAAGCCGTCGAGCAGCTGCACGATCGGCTCGGGCAGCGGGAAGGGGCCGTTCAGGATGATGCCGGCGATGCGCGGGAACGTGCCGGAGGAGTCGGCGAGCAGGGCCGCGAGCAGCACCTCGGTGCGGTCGGCGGGGATCACCACGACCGCCTCCTCGGTGAGGCGGGGAAGGACGTTGACCATCGACATGCCGGCGACGACGATGTTCAGCGCCTCCCTGGTGAGCCGATCGTCGTCTCCCTTCAGCAGCGTGCCGTCGACGGCGGTGAGGATGCCGCGGATGGAGGGAGCCACGAGCGCGCGGTCCTCCGGGATGGCCCACACCGGTGTGCGGGGCTCCGGGAGGATCGCCCTGACCGCATCGACCACCTCGTCCAGCGCCTCGGGGTCGGCCCTGTTCACCGCGACCGCGAAGAGCTCGGCGCGCTCGGCGGCGAGCTCGGACAGGGCGAGGGCGCCGATCTGGCCGACGGCCGCGGCGGCTCTCGCCGTCGTGGTGCCGAGCTGCTCCGCCTGGCGCTGCTGGTCGCGACCGCTCAGCACGAGGAGCACAGGGGCGGCGAGGTTCGCGGCGATCCGGGCGTTGAACCCGAGCTCGGCGGGGCTGCCCACGTCGGTGTAGTCGCTGCCGACGATCACGACGGCGTCGCACTGCGCCTCGACGGCCTTGAAGCGCGCGACGATCGTGGCGAGCGCAGCGTCGGGGTCGGCCCTGACGTCGTCGTAGGTCACGCCGATGCAGTCGTCGTACGCCAGCTGCACGCCGTCATGGGCGAGGAGGAGTTCGAGGATCTCATCGCGCTCCTCGACCGAGCGGGCGATCGGGCGGAACACGCCGACCCGCGGCGAGACGCGCATCAGGGCGTCGAGCGCCCCGAGGGCGATCGTCGACTTGCCGGTATGGCCTTCGGCCGAGGTGATGTAGATGCTTCGCGCCACGACCCCAGCTTAGGTGGGGTCCCCGGCCGGGAGGGAGGCTCGTCCCCGTGACAATTGCGGCGTCAGGTGCAGGGACCGGACAGCGCGTCGACCACGGCCGTCGCATCCGCCTGGAAGCGCGCGTAGTAGTCGCGGTCGGTGTTCACCTGCACCCGGTGGATCGCATGCGACGGGTCCATCGCCTGCCAGCCGGGCAGCCGGCCCAGGCGGTCGAAGAACAGCGTCGCCGAGGTCGCCGGATCCATCCGCTGCTCGACGGTGCCCCACCAGTCCTGCTGCTGGAACAGACCGATGCTGCTGGTGCGGGAGCCGTCGGGGTTGGTGAATCCGCGGGTCTCCCAGTCGCCGTAGTCGATGTTCCGGAGGCTGCTCTCCCCCATCGCCGTCATGACCCCGAGGATCTGCCCGTCACGAGGGAAGCCCATTGCGGCGGCGGTGCGCACGATGGTCGCCGCGTTCTCGAGCTGCTCGCCGCTCCATCCCTCGACACCCGCGGCAGGGAAGGTGCGCGGGTCGTCGATGCAGATCGGCGCGGGGTCGCGCGCCAGGCTCAGCGGGATGAGCACGAAGAGACCGACGACCGCCACGAGGGCTCCCGCCGACAGCAGGAGGCGCTGCAGGATCCGCTGCCGCCGCGCACGGACGGCCGCCTGCCGCCTGGTCGGCTTCCTCCGGCGCGCCGCGGGCTTCCGTCGCGACGTCGGCCGCGTGCCCGCTGGCTTGCGCTTCGCCCTGGCCGGCGTGCGCGCGGCGCTCATACCCGCAGCGCTCCGCGGTCCGCGCGAGGACGCCGGCCGGCGAGCGCGGCCGCAGCACCCCCGATGGCGCCGAACAGATGCGCCTGCCAGGAGACGCCGTCGGCGACGCCGACCACCCCGGCCAGCATGGAGCCGCCGTACACCGCGATGACGATGAGCGCGATCACCGCGTACAGGATGCGGTGCGCCACACGTCCCGGGGCGAACACGCGCATCACGACGTAGCCGAAGTAGCCGAACACGAGCCCGGAGGCCCCGACCGTCAGCGTGCCCGGTGCGTTGACCACCCAGGTGCCGAGGCCGCCGACGACCGCGACGACGGCCGTGACGGCCCAGAACCGCCGCGTCCCCTCGACTGCGACCAGACATCCGAGCACGAGGAGGGGCACCGAGTTCGCGATGAGGTGGGCCCAGCTCGCGTGCAGCAGCGGACCCAGCACGATGCCGCCCAACCCGGCGACATCCCATGACCGCAGTCCGAAGCCGGTGAACGAGCCGGGCAGGACGGCGTCCGCGAGCTGCACGACCCACATCGCGACGACCAGCAGCACCGGAGAGGCGAATCGGCCCAGCGGGTGCTGCGGCTTCGGGGGCGGGGCGACGGTCACCGGACGATTGTCGCAGGTCCGACCAGGAGGGGACTGTGTGCGGGTGCTCTCACCGCACCGACCCGCCGGAGAAGAAAATGACCCTCCGCGCACCCAGCAGAGCCCGGTTACCCTTGCTGCGTTTCCGCCCTGGGGGAATTGGCCTGGATGCCGCCACGCGGAGAGCCGTGACCATCCTAACCCGATGCGCGCGCCGGTTCGAATCCGGTCACCGCCGGGAGCGTCCGATCTCAGGGAGATCTGCCAGCCCAGCGCGTCCTGCGACAGGGTTACGATCGAGGGACGCGCATCGCAGCGCCGACGCGAGAGGGAACGCATGCCAGAGAACTCCCCCCTGACCCCGGTGACGATCGACGCCGAGCGCTTCGCCGCGCAGACCTCCGCGATCCTCTCCTCGATCGGCCAGGTCATCGACGGCAAGCCCGATGCCGTGCGCAGCGCTCTCGTCTGTCTGCTGGCCGAGGGTCACCTGCTGATCGAGGACGTCCCCGGGGTGGGCAAGACGATGCTCGCCCGCGCTCTCGCCGCCAGCGTCGACGCGACCGTGCGCCGGATCCAGTTCACGCCCGACCTGCTTCCGGGCGACGTGACCGGCGTCTCCGTCTACAACCCGGTCGACCGCGAGTTCGAGTTCAAGCGCGGTGCGGTGTTCGCGCACATCGTGATCGCCGACGAGATCAACCGCTCGTCGCCGAAGACGCAGTCGGCCCTGCTCGAGGCCATGGAGGAGGGCCAGGTCACGGTCGACGGAGCGACGCACCCGCTGCCCGACCCGTTCCTCGTCGTCGCCACCCAGAATCCTCTGGAGATGGAGGGCACGTACGCCCTCCCGGAGGCGCAGCGGGACCGGTTCATGATGCGGATCTCGATGGGCTACCCGGATGCCGCCGCCGAGGCTCTGATGCTCCGCCAGCGGGACGTGGTGAATCCGCTCGCCGCGGTCGCTCCGGTCGCGGACGCGACCTCGATCGCGCAGCTGATCGCGTGGGCGCGCGCCGTCCATGTCGCCCCGGCGCTCGAGGAGTACGCCGTCGCCCTCGCCCAGGCCACCCGCTCCGACCCGAACCTGCACCTCGGCGCGAGCCCGCGCGCGACGCTGCAGCTGGTCAGGGCCGCGAAGGTGTGGGCGGCGCTCGACGGCCGCGACTACGTCATCCCGGACGACCTCACCGCGCTGCTCATCCCGGTCTTCGCCCACCGCCTGCTCCCGGCGCGGGGCGCGCACCGTGCGGGGGCACAGCCGGTGGAGGCCGCACTGACCCAGATCGTGGAACGGGTGCGCGTGCCCGTCGCGACGCGATCCTGACCGAGCCCGCCATGCGCACCCGCCGATCCCTCACCGCTCGCGGAGCCGGCGCGCTCATCGCGGCACTGGGCTGCCTGATCGCGGCCAACGTGGCGGGAGCCCGGATCCTGCTCTACATCGGCGTGCTGCTGGCCGTGCTCACGCTCCTGTCGCTCCTCGCGGTCCGGCTGCCGCGCCGCTCGGGGACCGTCACACGGCAGATCTCGACCGATCTGCTGACGGTGTCGGAGACCTCTCGGGTGACCGTCCGGTTCACGCTGCGCTCGCTGCGCATCCCGCGCGGGCTCTGGCACGACGTGCTGCCCGATGCGGTCAGCGGCGACTCCGGCGGCGAGTACCCGCCGGAGTCCGGCCAGCTCAGCTACGCGATCACCGGTGTGCGCCGTGGCGTGTGGCCCCTCGGGCCGCTGATGCTGCGCACGGTCGACCCGTTCGGACTCGCCCAGCGGGAGCAGTCCTTCGGCGAGACCAGGAGCATCACGGTCGTGCCGGAGGTCCAGTCCCTCGCACCCCTGGCCGTGCGGGTGGGAGCGGCAGGCGGCACCGCCCACACCTCCTCGACCCGCCTCGGGCAGGGCAGCGACAACCTCTCGCCCCGCGGGTACATCCCGGGCGATTCGATGCGCCGCATCCACTGGCGGGCCACCGCGCACCGCGGTCAGCTGATGGTGCGTCAGGAAGAGGAGGAGTCGAGCCCCGACGCCGTGGTCGTGCTCGACCGGAGCAGCCGTCGATGGGACGCCCCGGGGGCCGAGCCGGACCCCGCGTTCGAGGCCGCCGTGTCGCTGTGCGCGTCGTCGGCCGTGCATCTCGCCGCCGAGGGCTACAGCGTCGACGTGATCGACAGCGCGGGCGTCCTGCTCGGAGCGCTGCGCGGTCATGAGGACGACCGCGACGGTCTGCTCGTCGCCCTGGCGATGGTGACTCCGCGCGGAGAGAGCAGAGACCTCGCGACGCTGATCGGCGGGACGCCACCCGGACCGCTCGTCTACATCACCGGAAGCCTCGACGAGGAGGACGCCGCCCTGTTGCGACCGGCCGGCGCGGCCGCGGCGATGCTCTTCAGCACCGGGCTGCTGCCCGGCGCCGGCGAGGCCTCCGTCCGGCACGGATGGACCGTGACGCCGCTGGGGCCCGACATCGCGGAGGCGTGGGCGGATGCGGTCTCCGCACGGACGGGGGCCGGCGATGTTCCGGGCTGAGCGTCTCCCGGCGTCCGCACCGCCGCGGACGCCGCCGCGGTGGCACCGGGACCACGAGGATCCGACCGGGGTCGTCGCACCCGGAGCCCTGGCAGCGGTCTCCGCGCTCGTCGCGGTGTGGCCGTACACCTCGGTCATCGCCCCGGGCGCGTGGTCGTTCACCGTCCTCGTCGTCGTCCTCGCCGTCGCCGGCACCGGGATGCTCGCCCGGTGGCTGTTGCGCCGACACGGCGAGGTGCTCCGCGATCTGGGTGCGTTCGCCGCGCAGGTCCTCATCGCCGTCGCGATCCTGACCCAGCTCATCGCCGGAGACACCGCCGTCCTCGGGTTCATCCCGACGTCGACGACGGCGGCGCTGCTCGGCACGCTGGCACCCGCGGCCTGGGAGGCGGTCGTGTTCGGATCCGCCCCGTTGGACCCCTCACCCGCCCTCGCAGCCGCCATGGGCGCCGGTTTCGCGGTCGTCGCGATCCTGCTCGATCAGCTCGTGGCCCATCGCTCCGCGGTGCTCGCCGTGCTGCTCATGGGTGCGGTCGGAGCCGTGCCGATGATCATCACGCTCGGCGACACCAACGTCGTCTGGTTCGTGCTGTTCGGCGTCGTCGCCCTGCTGGTGTTCCGGTTCACCGCTCGTCGGCATCCGGAGGCGCCGCTCCGATCGTCGACCTCTCTCGCGCTGGGTGTCGGCGCCGCCGCGCTGGCGGCGACGGTGGCCATCGCGCCGGTCCTGCCGTTGAGCACCAGCCTCGCCGGGAGCGGCGTGGGCGTGACGGTGGACGCGTCGCTGCGCCTCGGCGACGATCTGCGCCAGCCGAACCCCGTCGAGGTGCTGACGGTCGCCACCGAGGGAGAGACCGCCCCCTACCTGCGGCTCACGACACTCTCCCGTTTCGACGGCCGCGTCTGGCATCCGGACGAGGGCGATCTCCAGTCGCAGCAGGACGGATTCGGTGCACCGGAGTGGGGCGAGGACATCCCGACCGAGGAGCAGAACACGTCGGTGCGGATCCTGCGGATGTCGAGCTCCTGGCTCCCGGTCCCGTACCCGGCCACAGCCGTGCAGGGTCTCAGCGGGTCGTGGCGGGTCTCCCCCGACAATCGGACGCTGTTCTCCCGCAGCGCGGACGCCGTCGGCAACGACTACACCGTCACGGCCTCGCGCCCCATCCCCACGCTCGAGCAGATCCGCGCGATCGATGCCGCTCCGCCCGCCGCCGATCCGGACGCCGAACCGGTCGAGCTTCCGGGGATCATCGCCGAGCTGGCCGCCGAGGTGACGGCGGACGAGGACACGGACTACGACCGCCTCGTGGTCCTGCAGAACTGGTTCCGCGCGCAGTTCGCGTACTCCCTGGAGACGCCGGTCGAAGAGGGCTTCGACGGCACGGGCGCCGAAGCGGTGGCCCGCTTCCTCGAGGAGCGTTCCGGGTACTGCGTGCACTTCGCCGGAGCGTTCGCGCTGATGGCGGAGAGCTTGGACATGCAGGTCCGCATCGTCGTCGGATACCTCCCCGGTTCGCTGACGGATGAGAAGCGCGGCAGCGAGTCCGTGTTCTCGGTGACCAGCGATCAGCTGCACTCCTGGCCGGAGGTGCTGTTCCCCGGTGTCGGATGGGTCCCGTTCGAACCCACCGCGTCCCTCGGCGTTCCCACCGCATTCCGCGCCGCCGTGGCGCAGGGCGGCGGTCCCGGCGGTCCGTCCACCCCCGCCCCCACGACGGCGCCGCAGACCGAGGAGACGTCGGGGCCGGAGATCGACCGCAGCGACGCCGGCGGCGACTCCGCGAGCGGCGAGGAGCTGCGCCGCCTCGACCCGATGCCCGTGCTGCTCACCGCGCTCGGCGCGGTGGTGATCCTCCTGATCCCCGCCCTCCTCCGCTTCGTCGAGCGCAGCCGTCGGATCGCGCGCTCCCGCCGCGGAGATCCGGCCGCCGCCTGGGCGGAGCTCCGCGACACGCTGATCGATCTGCGCATCCCCGTGTCGGATGCGGACACCCCGAGGGTCCGTGCTGCGGGGCTGGTGCGGGATTCCGGTGCGGATCCGCGAGTGTTGCGGCGGCTGACCGTCGCGGTCGAACAAGCGAACTACGCGCGTTCCGGCACGGTCGACGACGATCTGGCCGAACCTCTGCGCGAGGTGCTCATCGGCCTGCGGCGGAGCGTGGACGGCCCGACGCGGTTCCGCGCCGCGGTGCTGCCGCGGTCGCTGTATGCGACGCGGGCTGCCGAGCCCGGCGTGGCTGTGTGACGGAGACCCGGGCGGCGCTGCGGGCTCAGGCGGCGTGCTCCGCGCAGCGCACCGACTCGCAGTCCTCGCACACGACGAACTGCGTACGGCAGGACGGATCAGGACAGTTCGCGGTCCGCTTCGTCGGCGCCCCGCACCCGACGCATTCCCCGATCACGCGGGCATGGTCGGAGAAGTCCACCGAGCCGCGCCCGTCGAACACGTACAGCGAGCCGTCCCACAGGCCGTCGTCGCCGTACTTCTCGCCGTACCGGACGATGCCGCCCTCCAGCTGGTACACCTCGCCGAAGCCGCGGGCGGTCATCAGGCTCGACAGCACCTCGCAGCGGATCCCGCCGGTGCAGTAGGTGACCACGGGCTTGCCCTTGAGGTCGTCGTAGGCGCCGGAGTCGAGAAGACGGACGAAGTCCCTGGTCGTCTCGGTGTCGGGCACCACCGCCCCGCGGAAGCGGCCGATCTGAGCCTCCAGGGCATTGCGGCCGTCGAAGAACACGACCTCGTCTCCGCGGGCGTCCACGAGCTCGTGCAGCTCCTCGGGTGTCAGCCGTGTGCCTCCGCCCACCACACCGTGCTCATCGACCCGCAGTTCCCCCGGCGCTCCGAACGACACGATCTCGTCGCGGACCTTCACGCTGAGCTTCGGGAAGTCGAGGCTGCGTCCCTCGGCGTCCAGTCCGGTTCCCTCGCTCCACTTGATGTCGGCATCCGCGAACGGGGCGTACGAGCGGAAAGAACGCGCCCACTTCTTGAGCACGCCGATATCGCCACCGAGCGTGCCGTTGATGCCGTCCTTCGAGATGAGCAGACGCCCGCGCAGGCCGAGAGCCTGGCCGAGGTCACGCTGCCAGACGCGGACGGCCTCCGGATCGGCGAGAGGGGTGAACGCGTAGAAGAGGACGATCTTGGGTGTTGCCACCCAGGAATCCTACGTCGGCAGTCTGACCGGACGGACCGTGCTCGCCCCTCGGCATCCGCTGTCGCCGTCCGCGCTCTACGTCACATCGCGGCGGAGGAACGAGAGGGCGCCGGCGCCGAGCACGAGCAGCACCCAGCCGGCAGAGACCAGGACCGCCGGCCCGGCGTCCAGCCCGTCGGACGGCGTGATCCCCACGGCGGTCACATCGAAGCGGAAGGTCTCCAGCATGGCGAGCAGCGGGAGGTAGACGGCGCCGGCACTCCAGAACATCGCGACGAGCATCGCCGCGCCCATCGACAAGGAGGCGATGAAGAGAGCCGCGAGGTGCGCCTGCACGACGACACCCACCCCCATCCCCCAGAGTCCTGCGACGGCACCGAGCGCGACAGTGGAGCCGACCGAAGGCCCGTCCACCGGGATGCCACCCATCGCGACGAGCAGCGCCGTGTGGCCGCCGATCACGGCGGCGAACGCCACGACTGCTCCGCCGAACGCCGATGCCGGCAGCCGGACGAGGAACATCGCCCACCGGGACTGCAGCATCAGCCGTTGGGCGACGACGCCGTCGCGGCGATCGATCGTGTAGCGGAATGAGCCGTACACGGCGGCGAGGACGGCCCCGTAAGTGGCGAGCACGGTGCTGAACGGCGCCGCGAGTTCTCGGCGGATGCCCGCCGGGGCGTCGGCGAACTCGGGCGGGATGCTCGTGGCCAGCGACAGCGACATCACGAACGCCGCCACCGCCACCCCGAGCAGCACCACGTCCCCCGCGACGCCACGCGCTTGCGCGCGCAGTGCCCGACGGATCACGCGACGCTCCGGCGACCGCGGACCCAGGCGATGGCCACCAGAGCCGCCGTCCACGCGAGGCCCAGCCCGAGGGCCGGGGCGAACGCGAGCAGCCGATCCTGATATCCGGGAACGCTCAGCGCCGCGATCACCATCCCCGGTGAGAACTTCGCGACCTCGGGCGCGGTCCGCAGCAGCGCGAACTCCAAGGCCATCGGAAACACGAGGACGATGATCGCCGTCGCATAGTAGTTCCGGGTGATCCAGCCGATGGCCCCGCCGATGAGCGCCCCCAGAACGGCTCCGGCCACGGCGCCCGCGTAAGTGCGCCAGGCCTCCGGGGTGAGGGCGAGGGCCAGACCTTCGTGGGCCAGGTAGACCGACACTCCGGCCGTCCACAGTGCGAAGACGCCGATCGACAGGGCGACCGCGATCAGCGCACCGGCCACGAGCTTCCCCGCGAACGCGCGGGCGAAGCCGACTCCGGCGAGGGTGCGGTCCATCGATCCGTAGTAGTACTCGCGGGTCACCGCGTAGGAGCCGACGAACGCGGCGGAGATGACGGACCACGCGAGCGGCTCCACCAGACGCGCGGTCGCCACCGCGGGGTCGAGGCCGGCGAGGTCGAAGCGCGAGCCGTCCGAGAAGAGCACGAAAGCGGGCATGAGGACGGCGACCAGGTACACGGCCAGAACCGAGGGCCCGCTCACCGACCGCAGCACCTCGCTGTGGATCACGCCCCTCATGCCTGCGCCCCTTCCACGAGGTCGAAGTACCGGCTCTCCAGCGAGTCGGCATCGTTCCGGATGAGATCGTCGAGGCGTCCGGCGAAGAGCGCGCGGCGCTTGATGACGATCACCTCGTCCACCACCTGCTCCAGCTCGGCGAGCTGATGGCTGGAGACCAGCACGGTGCCGCCGCGCTCGACGAACCCGCGGAGGAATCGGCGCAGCCAGCGGATGCCGTCGGGATCCAACCCGTTCGCCGGCTCGTCGAGGATCAGGGTGCGAGGGGAGCCGATGAGCGCGGCGGCCAGCCCGAGCCGCTGAGCCATCCCCGTCGAGAAGGCCTTCACGCGGCGGCCGGCATCGTCGGCGAGCCCCACCTCCTCGAGCACCTCGTCGACGCGTCCTGGCGGCGCTCCCGCCGCGAGCCGGATGATCTCCAGGTGCCGTCGGGCGGTGATGCCCGTCTCGAAGCCGAAGCCGTCCATGTGCACGCCGACGTGCGTCGCGGGGTTCTCCAGGAGGGAGAACGGGGCGCCGTCGATGAGGCAGTCCCCGGCCGTCGGCCTGAGCAGGCCGACGATGGCTCGGAGCGTCGTCGACTTGCCCGCGCCGTTCGGCCCGAGGAGGCCGACGATCGACCCCCGCGCCACGCCGAACGACAGATCCTCGACCGCTGTCCGACGGCCGAACCTCTTCGTGAGTCCTCGGACCTCGATCGCGTCCTGGTTCATGGTCATCCCTTCCTCTCCGCACTCCGCAGCGGCGACAACGGCGCGACCACGCCGACCGCCCAGAGCGTCTGCCACAGGTTCTTCACACCGATGTCGACGCGCGCCAGCCCCGTCGCCGGCAGCATCTCGCGTCCCCCGGAGACGTCCACTCCGGCGACGATCACGGCGGGAACCGACAGGTCGTCGGCCCGCACCGGGAAGAGCGCGTCGAGCGGGACCGTCGTCCGCTCCGCGCGCCGGTGCCGGATCCGCCCCTTCCCGAGTTCCTCGTTCGCGAGGATGCCCCGGCTGAGCAGGACCACGCGGGCGCCGTCCGGCACGGCGACCGGCCCCTCTCCGTCCGCACGCACGAGAACCACTCCGTCCTCCTCGACGGAGAAGCCGTACGACGCCGTGGCCGGCACGGGGATGAGGACCCCGGCGGCGACACCGCCCGCGACCAGCAGCGCGCACACGGAGAGGAACCGGAGCCGGGACACGCCCGATCGGAGCACTCGGCGCAGGGCACGTGCGAGCAGCACGACCCCGGCCGCGAG
>Ga0172374_1000300_pt1 | contig 38529 bp, 28 predicted proteins | sample LakKiv3m_FD_114536 | JGI IMG/M metagenome (GOLD analysis project Ga0172374, IMG submission 114536) | Freshwater microbial communities from Kabuno Bay, South-Kivu, Congo - kab_092012_10.3m | ecosystem: Environmental > Aquatic > Freshwater > Lake | place: Democratic Republic of the Congo... | reverse complement strand
GCATGGAAGCCATAGACCTGCGCGGCCGCGACCTCGAAGCCGGCGGCGGACTCAGCGAACCGCTGATCGACGCGATGCGAGCCAACTTCGAAGCGCGCGGGCAGACGCTGCTGTTCCTCAACCGCCGCGGCTATGCACGCAGCCTGCAGTGCTGGTCGTGCGGACTGACCCTCGAGTGCAACTCGTGCAGCGTGGCGCTGACGCTGCACCAGAACGACCGCACACTGCGCTGCCACCACTGCGACGCGCGCCGTGCGGTACCGGCGCGGTGCCCCGGCTGCGGCGCCGACGCGCTATTCTCACAGGGACTCGGCACCCAGCGCCTCGAGACCACCGTGCGCTCGTTGTTGCCGAGCGCGCGCGTGGCACGACTCGATCGCGATACCACCGAGCAGCGCGGCCTGCTGGCATCGACGCTGGGAGCCTGGCGGCGCGCCGAAATCGACGTGCTGATAGGTACCCAGATGATCGCCAAAGGCCACGACGTTCCGGGCGTGACGTTGGTCGGAGTGGTGCAGGCTGATCTGGCACTGGCGGTACCGGATTTTCGCGGCGCCGAGCGCACCTTCCAGTTGCTGACGCAGGTTGCCGGACGCGCCGGACGCGGCAGCGAGCAGGGCCGAGTGCTGGTGCAGACCTACCAGCCCGAACACCCGGCGATCGCGCTGGCAATCGGCAACGACTTCGACGGGTTCGCCCAAACCGAACTCGCCGAGCGCGCCGAACTCGGCTATCCGCCGATCACACGCATGGGGATGCTGCGCCTGGAGGGAGCCGATCGCGGCGCCACCGAACGCGTGGCGGCGCAGGCGGCGCGGGCGATGGCCGAGGCCGGCGCATCGGACCCCGCCTTCGTCGTGCGCGGCCCGGCTCCGGCGGTCATCGAGAAGGTCAAGGACCGCTATCGTTACCATGTGCATGCGCGTGCGCCGCGTTCGACGATGGTCCGCCACGCGCTGTCGCGAGCCCGCCTCGCGGTCAGCGCCGCGGCCCGCAGCGCCGGCGTGCGCGTGCTGATCGACGTCGATCCGGTCGACATGTTCTGAACGTACTCACGACGCTTTCTTCGTGGGCTGGCGGAGGTGCGGCGGGCCGGCAACGCCGGGGCAACGACTCAGCAGCGGGCTCGTCGCCGCTCGTTGACAGGCCTGTCGGAGCGCAGTGCGGCTCGACGATGGCCGCACGAGCCTTGCGCTCGGCCCGCGTTTGCCTTTGATTAGCGCCGTGTCGGTTCTGTCGGTCCACCGCTATCCGAGCGTCTTGCTGACCAAGCACGCTGCCGAAATCACCCAGATCAACTCGCGAACCGCGAAGCTGCTCAACGACATGGTCGATACCATGTACGCATCCAACGGCATCGGCCTGGCGGCGCCCCAGGTGGGTTTCCTCAGTCGCGCGATCGTCATCGACACCGACACCGAGTCGCGCGGCAAGAAGCTGCTGAAGATCATCAACCCCGAGATCCTCGAGTCGAGCGGATCGGTGGTCTGGGAAGAGGGCTGCCTGAGCGTCGTCAACTACACCGCCGAAGTGACCCGTGCCCGCCACGTACTGATGCGCGGGTGGACGATCGAGCACAAGGAAATCCAGATCGAAGCCAGCGACCTGCTGGCGGTGTGCATCCAGCACGAAATCGACCACCTCGACGGCCGCCTGTTCATCGACCGCATCTCGGCGCTCAAGCGCGGCCTCTACCGCAAGCGCATGCTCAAGCAGGCGCGCGTCAGTGAAGACAAGACTCCCGGCCAGTGGCCCGGCGCGCTGTGAAGGTCGAGCCGCGAGCGGAGGCGTACTTCCTGTACGCCGTAGCGAGTGGTTTCGCGCGCACGAGCCCCGAGCTGGCAAGGGGCGAGCTCGAGTAGACAGGCGTGATCCTCGCGCGTCGCCAGCTCCGCGCTCGAGGGCCATTTTCAACGGGCTCCCTCGGGGACCACGCGCCGTGACCGCGAAGGCCGCGGCAGCGTCGCTCGACCTGATCTTCATGGGCACACCCGAGTACGCGGCGGTTGCACTGCGCCGCTTGCTGGCCGGGCCTCACCGTGTGCGCGCGGTGGTGACCCGCGCCGACAAGGCCCGCGGCCGTGGTCAGGAACTCAGGCCGTCACCGGTAAAAGAGCTGGCGCTGGCGGCCGGCATAGAAGTCCTCGACCCGCCGTCGCCGCGCACACCTGAGTTCGCCGCGCGCCTGCGTGAGATCGCTCCGGACCTCGGAGTCGTCGTCGCCTACGGGCGCATATTGCCGCCGCAGGTGCTGGAGATCCCGCGCTACGGCTGCATCAACGCGCACGGTTCGCTGCTCCCCAAGCTGCGCGGCGCCGCGCCGATCGAACGCGCCATCCTCGAGGGAGAGACCGAAACCGGCGTGACGATCATGCAGATGAGCGAAGGCCTCGACGAAGGCGCGATGATCTCGGCGCGCGCGCTCGCGATCGGGCCACAGACCACCGCCGAAGAGTTGCGCACGGCGATGGCCGACCTCTCCGCGCAGATGCTGCTCGAAGCGGTCGATGGTTTCGCGGCAGGCACGGTCACGGTCACCCCTCAAGACGATTCTCGAGCGACCTTCGCGCCGCCGCTGCGCAAAGAAGAAGCCGCGATCGATTGGAACGAAGATGCCGGCACGGTGGTGCGCCGTGTAAGAGCGTTCGCACCACGACCCGGCGCCTTCACGTTCGACGCTAGCGTACGGCTCAAGGTGTTGGTTGCCAGAGAAGCCGCCTGCGCTGAACGCGGGTCCGCCGATACCGCGAGCACCGCCCGAGACTGCGCCGAGACGGCTACGCGACGCGGGCGCGAAGATGACACGAGCCCGGCCGGAACGATTCTCGACGCGACAACGCCCGGCAGCGGCCTGTTGGTGGCCTGCGGACGCGGAATCGTCGAACTCGTCAGCGTGCAGCCCGAAGGCCGCCGCGCGATGAGCGGCCGCGATTATCAGCGCGGACGGCGCAGCGGCGACACGCATCGCAGACTCGGCGCCTCGCACTCGCAGTGCGCGGCACGAGACGGCACCGCCGACACCACCGGCAAACCCGACGAAAGTGGCCGAGTCTGATCCGCGCTCGCTCGCGCTCGACGTGCTGCTCGACGTCGAGCGCGGCGCGTGGGGCGACGAGAGTCTGGCCAAGGCCCTCGATGCCAGCGCGTTGCAAGGCGCAGACCGCGCTCTGGCCACGCTGCTCGTCTACGGAACGTTGGCCTGGCAGTGCACCCTCGATCACACCGTCGAGACTTTCGCGTCGCGCCCGGTGGAACGGCTCGACCCTTGCGTGCGGATCGCGCTGCGGCTGGGCCTGTTCCAACTCGGCATCCTCGACCGCGTTCCCGCTTACGCCGCCGTCTCGACCAGCGTCGACCTGGTGCGACGGCGTACCAAGAGTGCAGCGGGTTTCGTCAACGCGTTGCTCAGACGCGCCCAGCGTGAAGGACTGGTGGCGCCCCCCCAGGCCCCCGCCGACACCAGACTCGCCGTCGCGACTTCGCACCCGGACTGGCTGGTGGCGATGTGGCGCAACGAACTCGGCGAGGCCGAAACTGAGGCCTTGCTCGAAGCCGACAACGAGGCTGCGCCGACCGTCCACCGGGCGCTCGGTTGCCAGAACGTCGAAGACGTCGTCGCCGCTCTTGCCGCGCGCGGCATCGTCGCCGCGAGAGGGCGCTTCGGCGCGCGCGCGCTGGCGGTGGCGGGCGCGGCCCAAGCCGCCGCGGGACTCACCACCCTGCAAGGCGAGGCATCTCAACTCGTGGTCGAGATGCTCGACCCGCAGCCCGGCTGGCGCGTACTCGACGCGTGCGCTGCGCCCGGCGGCAAGACCGCTTACATCGCCGCGCTGGTCGGCACCGCCGGCGCGGTAGTCGCCATCGACCCGGCGCCGCGCGCACGCGAACGCATCGAAGCCGCACTCGGCGCCGCCGGCATCGAAATCTCGCAGCGCACCGCCGTGATCGGTACTCCGCACCGCACTGCGGGCACCGGTCCACGCGTCGAGATCCGCAACCAGGACGTGCGCGTGTTCGCCGCCGAAGCCGCCGGCCAGCCGCGGTTCGATGCAGTGCTGGTCGATGCGCCGTGCTCGGGACTGGGTACCTTGCGCCAGCATCCGGAAATCCGCTGGCGCCGCAGCCCCGCCGACATCGAGCAACTGGCCGAACGCCAACGCTCGATATTGGCCGGCGCTGCTTCGCTGCTGAGTCCGGGCGGCCGCCTGGTCTACTCGACCTGCACGATTTCGCAGCGCGAGAACGAAGAGGTAGTCGGCGGCTTCCTCGCCACGCACGCGGAGTTCCGCCGCGACTCGCTCGCTGCGCTGCCGCCGCACATCGCCGCGCTGTGCGACGAAGAGGGCGCGCTGCGCACTTACCCGCACCGTCACGGGCTCGACGGATTCTTTGCGGTGCGGCTGCTGCGACGCGCTTGACCTCGCCGCCGGCAACTACGTCACGCCGTTCCATCCGGCCGCGCGACGCAACGTGGTAGACCCGCCGCCGGTTGCCCGCCTGCGGCCGGCTTCGTATAAGACCGCGTGACGTTGATCGCACCCTCGATTCTATCGGCGGATTTCGGCCGCCTCGGCGAAGAAGTGAAAGCGGTGGCCGCGGCCGGCGCCGACTGGATCCACGTCGACGTGATGGACGGGCACTTCGTCGATAACCTGACCATCGGTCCGGTGGTCGTCGCGGGTATTCGCGACCTGACCACGCTGCCGCTCGACGTGCACCTGATGATCGAGCAGCCCGAGAAGTACGCGCCGCGCTTTCTCCAAGCGTTGCAGCGCAGCGACCGCGCCGGCGCCGAGCGCTACGTTTCGGTGCACTGGGAAGTGGTCGGCGACATTGCCGGCGCCGAGCGCGCCTTTCGCATCATCGAGGATTACGGTGCCAAGGCCGGCATCGTCATCAATCCCGGCACCGCGGTCGAAGCCGTCCTGCCGCTGGTCGAGCGTGCGGCGCTGATCCTGGTGATGAGCGTGGAACCCGGGTGGGGCGGACAGCCTTTCGACGAACGTGCCTTGCCCAAGCTGCGCGCGCTCAGACAAGCCAGGGAACGCGCCGGCGCCTCGTGCCTGCTCGAGATTGACGGTGGCATTAGCGCCGAGACGACGCCGGCGCGACCGGTATCGACCGCAAAGATGGCGGCCAAGGCCGGCGCCGACGTGCTGGTGGCTGGCTCGGCGGTGTTCCGCAGCAGGGACTACGCGGCAACCATCGCCGCGCTACGAGACTGCTAGGATCCCGTTGAAAATGGCCCACGAGCGCGGAGCTGGCGACGGGCGAGGATCACGCCTGTCTACTCGAGCTCGCCCCTCGCCAGCTCGGGGCTAGTGCGCGCGAAACCACTCGCTACGACGTAGCTGCGCTACGCCTCCGCTCGCGGCATTTCGCGCGCGCCTTGCATCTGGACCATTTTGAACGGGCTCACGACGCTTTTTCGACAGGGTGCTAGGGATCGGTCGACTCAGTGCGGCCGGGCTTCGCTTTCCACCCCTGCCGTGTTATTCGGTCCGGTCTTTCAGGGATCCCGAATCGGGGTGTAGCTCAGCCTGGTAGAGCACTGCGTTCGGGACGCAGGAGCCGGAGGTTCAAATCCTCTCACCCCGACCACTTCTTTTCCCGTCCCGCGTTGCCGCGTGATTTACGGCCCCAACCTCGGCTGTCTGCTGTTTTTGCTGCTGATGCTTGCGGTCGGCGGCGGGCCGCTGCTGATCGGCCTAGCCCGCTTGGCGCTGTTCTTCGCGGTCTTCACGTTGGCGGCTGCCGCCATCGGTAGCTGGTGGCTGCGTCGCCATGCGGTGCGTCTTTACACCAGCAGCCAATCCGAGCGCCACAATCGCTACGTCGAAACCCTGGTGGCTCTGCTGGTGCGGCTGGCCCAGGTGGACGGCCCTCTGGATCGCCGCGAGGTGACGGTGATCCGCCACTTCTTCGAACGTGACCTCGGATACAGCGGCGAGCGCCTGCTGTGGGTCCGCGACCTGATCAAGGAAGCGCAGACCTCCACGGAATCGGTAGCGGATCTTTGCCAGAGACTGGTCGGGGATTTCGACATCCAGGCCCGCCTCATCACGATCGAGGTACTGACTCGGGTGGCCCAGGCCGACGGCAACGTCAGCCCCGCCGAACGCGCGTTTCTCGACGAGGTCTCGCGCTACCTGGGGCTGGCGGCTTTCATGCGCGGCTTTGCCTGGCAGGGGCGCTTCGGGGAAACGCCGGGCTTCGGCACCGTGCGCAGCGACCCTACGGCCGAGGCTCTGGCGGTGCTGGGCCTCGACCCGGGCGCCAGTGCCGATGAGATCAAGCAGACCTGGCGACGCCTGTCGATGGAGAACCATCCCGACCGGGTCACGCATCTCGGCGAAGAATTCCGGCGTGTGGCCGAAGAGCGTATGCGGCGCATCAACGCCGCCTACGACGTGCTGAAGTCCGCGGGAATGGTAGCCTGATGGATGTCTGCCCAGTTGGCGTGCAGTGCCGGGTTTAGAGGCACGAGGCAGTCGAAATACTCTCGAATTTACTGGGATTTTGACGGCCGGCGCTGGCACCGCAATTGCACTCGGCATATCCAGGCAAGGCCATCGGCAGCACCGAATGCCTCGGCGCTACGCTACTGCCGCGTCGGTTCGGACGAACGCAACGCGGTCCGAGAACGGATAGCTACGCCGGGCAGCCCTGAGATCGGCAAGGAGCTCACGCAATGAAAAAGGTCGAAGCAATCATCAAACCGTTCAAGCTCGACGAGGTGAAGGAAGCCCTCGGCGGAGTCGGGATCCAGGGGATCACCGTCAGCGAGGTGAAGGGGTTCGGACGCCAGCGCGGCCACACCGAACTGTACCGCGGCGCCGAGTACGTCGTCGATTTCCTCCCCAAGGTAAAGCTCGAAATCATCGTCAAGGACGACCAAGTGGAACCGGTCATCGAGGCCATCACCAACGCCGCCCGCACCGGGCGGATCGGTGACGGCAAGATCTTCGTCACGACGGTTCACGAGGTAGTCCGGATCCGTACCGGCGAGACCGGAGAGGCGGCGCTGTAGCGAGCGGCACCGCCCGGAGGCCAGTAGATTCGCGCTCGCATCGAAATTGTCCATACACGCGCGACCCGTTGATCGCGCCGCAGCCATCGAGACGTAGACACCGTATTTTTCGCACTAGGAGGACCGCAAGCAATGACAGCGAAGGAAGCCCTGAAGTTCGCCAAGGAGAACCACGCCGAAGTGGTGGACTTCAAGTTTTGTGATCTGCTGGGAACCTGGCAGCACTTCAGCATCCCGATCAGCGAATTCGAAGAAGAGATCTTCGAAGAAGGACTCGGTTTCGACGGTTCGTCGATCCGCGGTTGGAAGGCCATCAACGCCTCCGACATGCTGGTGATTCCCGAAGCCAAGACCGTACGCATGGACCCCTTCATGGAGAGGCCGACCCTTTCCGTGATCTGTGACATCGAAGATCCGCTGACCCGCGAGCGCTACACGCGCGACCCGCGCAACATCGCGCGCAAGGCCGCCGAGTTTCTGCGTTCGACCGGGCTGGCCGACAGCGCGTTCTTCGGCCCCGAACCCGAGTTCTTCGTGTTCGACTCGGCGCGTTTCCAGACCAGCTCGAACATGGGCTACTACGAGCTCGATTCGATCGAAGCGTGCTGGAACTCCGCCGACGACGGCGGGCAGAACCTCGGCTACAAGATCCGCTACAAGGAAGGATACTTCCCGGTAGCGCCGACCGACCACTTCCAGGACATGCGCACCGAGATGTGTCAGCTGATGGAGCAGGTCGGCATTCGCGTCGAGCGCCAGCACCATGAAGTCGCCACCGCCGGCCAGGCCGAGATCGACGTGCGCTTCTCGCCGCTCGTCGAGATGGGCGACATCCTGATGTGGTACAAGTACATCGTGAAGAACGTCGCGCGCCGTCACGGCCGCACGGCAACCTTCATGCCGAAACCCTTGTTCGGCGACAACGGCTCGGGCATGCACTGCCATCAGTCGCTGTGGAAGGACGGCAAGCCGCTGTTCGCGGGTGACAAGTACGGCGGCATGTCGCAGATGGCGCTGCACTACACCGCCGGCATCCTGCACCACGCCAAGGCGCTGTGCGCGATCACCAACCCGACGATGAACTCGTACCACCGCCTGGTGCCGGGCTTCGAAGCGCCGGTCAACCTCGCCTACTCGAGCCGCAACCGTTCGGCTTCGGTACGTATTCCGATGTACTCGCCGTCGCCGAAGTCCAAGCGCATCGAAGTGCGTTTCCCTGACCCGACGGCCAACGGCTATCTGGCTTTCTCGGCAATGCTGATGGCCGGGCTCGACGGCATCGAGCGCAAGCTCGATCCGGGTCAGCCTCTGGACAAGGACATCTACTCGCTGTCGAAGGCCGAGTTGAAGGACGTCCCAAGCGTTCCCGGATCGCTGGCCGACGCACTGGCTGCACTCGAGAAGGATCACACCTTCCTGCTCAAGGGCGACGTGTTCACCGAGGACTTCCTATCGACCTGGATCGAGTTCAAGCGCACGCGCGAGATCGATCCGATCCGGCTGCGCCCGCATCCCCACGAGTTCGAGATGTACTACGACTGCTGAAGTCGCAGTGCCTCCGGCCTCACGCAAGAACGGCCCGCCACCTTCACGGGTGGCGGGCCGTTCGCGTTTCGGAAATCCCGCACGTCCGCTTTCGGCGACGCGCCTCGGAGCCGCTCACTCGATCCTGACTAGTTCCCCACCGGCCTTCGGGCGACCCTTTCGGATGAAACTGGAGTCGGATAGCAGCGGCATCGACATTGAGGTCGGTTTCTCTATGGTGCGTCAAGCCCGCGGACGAGTTTCTTTCTAGCGCACCGACGTGCTGCCCGCAGCCACGGCAGTCGTGCCGTTGCTGTCGCGCAGCGTGCCGCCGACCGCCAGCGGGGTCCCGCTGGCGACGCCGACGGAAACCAGAACCCGAGCCTTCAGCGAACCGCTGCTGCCGCCGAGCCCTCTCCACACGACGGTGTTCCCCACGCTCTGCGCGCTGTCGGGAGTCGCGCGCTCAAGGGTCAGCCCGGCCGGCAGCGTAAGCATCAAGTCTCCGATGTTCTGCAGACCGTCGTACTTGGCGTAGATGTCGGCCGTGCTCCCCTTGGTCACCGTCTTCGGGAGCGTCAGCGTCATCGACAACGCGGCGGGGGGATTCCCGTCCTGCTTGATCGAGGTCTTGGCCTGAGCCGTCGCCGAGGCTCCGCTCGCGTCGGTCGCCGACCCGTCGATGATCAGCGTGGAGCCCGAAGGCGCTGCGGCGTCGATCTCGACGCGTAGTTTCATCGAACCGCCGACGGCCGACAGGCCGGGCCACTGCACGGTGTTCCCGGATATCTGCGCGGCCGGCACCGCAAGCACCGGGCTCATCTGCGGCGGCAACACGACCGTCACCGAACCCGATGGCTGCATGCCCGCGTAGCGAGCGGAAACGTCGGTGGTGACCCCGGCGTTGGCCGACCGCAGCGCACTCAGACTCAGCGTGAGCTGGCCGCCGCCGACGTCGGTCGCACTTGCGGATCCGACCGAGGTCTGCGCCTCGGAAACCACCACGTCGGTGGTCTCGTCGGTCATGGTCAGACTACCGACGAGCACGGTTCCGTCGGCGACGCTGCTGACGACGGCATCGACCTTGACCACCCCGGCCGGAAGCGGAAGGTTGTTCCAGATCAACGTGTTTCCGACGGTAGTGCTCGGCGTCGGCGTCGCGCTCACCACCGTCACCTCTTTCGGTAGCGCCACGGTCATCTGGTTGGCGCCGACGGCTTCGCGATAGCGTCCGGTGTAGCGGATCTCGCGGCCGGGCCGAGCGTGAGACTGCGCCTTCAGAGAGGCGAACAGCTTCTCGTAGCGGGCCACCTCGCTGACCGTTTCGCAGACCGCGACGTTGCCGGCCCCGTCGTCCAGCACAGCGCTGCCGGTCAGCAGCGTCTGGTCCTGGGCGGTTAGGCTGACCACCGTGTTGATCGTCACCTTGCCCGAGGTGCGCGCGAGCGTACCCCAGTACAGCGAGTTACCCTGCCGCCAATCCGGTTCCGGATAAATCCTGTCGATGGCGACTTCGTCCGGCAGCCTCAGTGACAGCTCGTTGGAATCCGAACCGTTCTTGTAGCGGACCTCGTACTTGACGTAGCGGCCCGGCTGCACGTAAACCTGCGCGCGCACGAAACAGCTGATCCGCGAAGCACCGGCACTGCCGCCGCGAATCCGGAAGAAATTGGTCGCAGTCGCCAGATTCCCCGAGCCGTCGCTTAGCGTCACGACGTTCTTGATCTCGGTTCCGGGAGCGGCCTCCGCATCGACGTGGGCCGTGATGAAGCCCTTGCCGGTGGTGTGCGCGTTGAATACCGCGACGTGGAACGTCACGGTGTTGTCGGAGATCGTCACCGAGGCGTCCGACGACGTCGCCGACAGAACCTGGAGTCCCTGCGGCAGCGGATCGGTGATCGTCACGTCGGTCAGGTCGGACTTGCACGCGTTCGACCACTGCAGTGTGTATTGGATCTGCCCGTCCGGATTGGCGTTGCCCGAGTGAACTTTCTTCAGAGAGACCGGACACGAACCCGGCGGCGGCGTGGGAGTGCACGACCCGGCGCGGACGGTAGTGCCGTGCGTGGTCGTGTCGTTGACCGGGTTGGGGTCGTTCAGGCTCGAGACGCTCGCGGTGTTGTTGACGGTCGGATAGGCGCTTTCGCCGATTGCCACGCTCAGCGCGATCGTGGGCGAACTCTCTCCCGCGGCGATCACGCCGGTCGTCCCACAGGTGACGATCTGGCCGGTGGCCGCGCAGGTCCAGCCGCTGCCACTCGCCGATAAGTAGGTCACTCCGGCGGGTAGCACGTCGGTGACCGTGATCACGTCGCCGGAGGCGTCCGGACCCAGGTTGTTGACGCGCAGCGTGTAGAGTCCCTCACCGCAGGTCTCGAAGACCCCGCTGTGGCTCTTGACGAGGTCGAGGTCGGAGCCGCCGCCGGGTCCCGAAGACGTGTTGGCGGCGCATCCTTCCGCGTGCAGACCGGCATTCGCGGTGGTCCCCGGTCCGTCGTCGCCCTGCGCGGTGGCGCAGTTGTCGATCAGCGTGCCGGCGATCAGCCCCGATCCGGCTCTGGCGAAGACCTCGATCGTGGTCGAGGCCCCCGCCCCCAGATCGCCGATGTCCCAGGACAGCAGGTTGCCGGCTACCGTGGTCGGCGTCGGGGCGGCATTCATATAGGTCAGACTCGACGGCAACACGTCGTCGACCGTGGTTGCGTAGGAAGTGGCCGGGCCTGCGTTGCTGACCACCAGCGTGTAGTGCAGCACGCCACCCGCCGGAACCTGCGCCGGCGATACCGACTTGTTCAGGTCGAGCAGCGCGTTGCCGCTGCCGTGCACCGTGACCGCGGTGTTCTCGCCCTCGGTGGCAGTGGCGCCGCCATCGGCAGTGACCGTGGCCGAGTTGAGCAGGCTGTCACCCTCGGCGACGGCTCCGGAGACATCGACGGTGATCGAGATGGTGGTCTGCGCTCCGGCGCCGAGCGTGCCGATCACCCAACGGTTGTCGCCGACGCTCGGCGCCGGGCTCGCCGATACGAACGTCGTGCGCGGGTCGTAGGTTTCCACCACCTCGACGTTTGTCAGCGCCGAGGTCGCCGTGTTTGTGACCAGCAGTGTGTAGGTTAGCGGCGCACCCGGTGTCACCGGGTCCGGATTGTCGCTCTTGGCCAGGAACAGCACCGGCGTCACGATCGTCTGGACGTCGTCGGTGGCGTAGTCGTTGACGCCGCCGCTGCCGTTGCGTTCGCCGTTGCTCGCACCCGAGGCTCCGGGAGTTGCCGACCCGCTGCCGTTGTTTCCCGGCAGGCTGGTCCAGGTCGCGGTGGCGGTGTTGTCGATCGATGGTGTGGCGAACGGCGGCGCGATGTTGGCGGTGAACGTCAGCGTCAGCGTTCCGCCTGCCGGGAACACTGCGGCAGTGACGCTGATCGCGTTGCCGGCACTGGCGTTGACCACGCCCGAGACCCCGCCGCCGGCGACGACTCCCACCGCACTGACGCCGGTGAAGGACGCTGGCACGGTGTCGTTCACGCTGACCTCGAAGGCTGTCAAGGTCGAGGGGCCGGCCGGGTTGGTGACGTTGATCGTGAACGTGACGCTTCCACCGGCGGCCGCGACGCTGTCGGGGACTGCGGTCTTGGTGATCGTCGTCTGCGGTTCGAACACCTCGAGACTCTGCGTGTCGGTCAGGGTCCGGGTCTGCGACAGGCCGTCCCAGTAGGTGAGGGTGCCGAGGTTGTCGAGCACCGTCCCGGCCTGGTTCGAGACGTCGTTTAGAGCCAGCACGCGGTACTCGAGCACATAGCTCTCGTCGTTCGGCGCGGCGTCGGAGTTGATGACGTCGCCGAGGTAGACGCTGATGGTCTGTCCCGCCACCACGACGTCGCTGCCGTCGGCGAGCGCGACGAAGGTGCCGGACGCGGCGCCGTTGATGCCGCCGGGGTTGGCCGAACCGTTCAGGCCGGTGTCGAAGATCCGCTGCAGCCGGGCGCTTCCGGCGATGTACGCGAGCCCTGCCGGCAGCGTATCCGACAGCGTGATCTGCCGGGTGCTTCCGGGCGGCACCGTCGCGGCAAGCTGGAACGTCGCGACTTCGCCGATCGCCAGCGAAGCACCGGCGGTGTGTGCCTCGCTGGTGGCCGTGAGCGCTTTGTCGAACGAAGGCTGTCCCGGGCCTCCGCCTCCCGGTGGGCCGGTGTCTACCGGAGTGCGGTTGGGATTCTTTCCGTCGCCGTCGTCGCCGTTGTCGTCGCTGGGCTCTGGCGCGAAGTTGTCTCCGTCGGCGGTGGCCTGGTTGACGATGATGGTGCCGCTCGGGGTTCCGGCATCGACCGTGACACGCAAGCGGATCAGCGCGAACCCTCCCGCCGGGACGTTACCGAGGTTGACGGCCAGCGGAGCTTCGCTGACGACGATGCCACGGCTCGAGGTCGCCGAACCGGCTACCACCGTGGTGTCGTTGGGCGTCGGGTCGGTGATCACCGTGTTGAGAGCCTCGGCCGTGCCGCTGTTGCGCAGCGTCAGCACGTACTCGAGCACGTCGAGCGGATCGACCAGTCCGTCGCCGTCGTTGTCGACCGCCAGCGTCACGCGTTTTTCGAGGTCGATGACCGGCGCACCTGCAACGCCATCGACCGCGCCGATTGAGGTCGGCTGTTCGCCGTCGGTGGGATCCCCGTCCGAGTCGGTGAGCACCGGTGGGGTCTGGTTGGAATCGGCGGTTCCCTGGTTGATGAAGGTCTCGCGCAGCGGATCACCGTCGCCGCTGCCGTCGTACAGCGGCGGCCCGTCGATGGTGACTTCGAATCTGGCGACCTCGAAGTCGCCGGCGGCGATCGACGGTACCGTAACCGACACCGTCGTTGTCGTCAGCACGATGCTCGCCCCTGCTCCGCTCACGATGCCGGAACCGAGGACGCCGGTCAGGCCGGCGGGGATCGCGTCGTTCAACGTCACGCCGGTGAGCGCCGACGCGCCGAGGTTGCGCAGCACGATCGTGTAGCGAAGCGTGTCGCCGCCGGTGACGCTGGCGCTGGCGTCGGCGTCGATCCACAAACCGACGATCTTGTCGGCCCGCAGCGGCTGGGCCGGCGGCGAAGGGCCGCCCACCGGGATCGTGGTCGGCTGGTCGCCGTTGCTGTCGGTGTCGTCCTGGTCGGTCGGCTCGGGGACGGTTTCGTCGGAGTCGATCACGCCCTGGTTGGACAGGATCGTGCCGGTCGGCGTGCCGGGATCGACAGTGACGTCGAAGCGAATGTTGGCGATGTTGCCGACGGTCATCGTCGGGATCGTCACCACCAGGTCGGGCGCCGCGCTGTCGTCGGCAACCCCGACGTCGGTGGTCAGGCTGGCGGCGACGTAGGTCGTGTCGGCCGGGACGGTGTCGGCGAAGACGATGTTGTTCGCGGTGCCGCTCTCACCCCTGAGCGTGACGTTGTAGCGCAGCGTGTCGCCCGGAGTGACCGTGGTGCTGGCGTCGGCGTCGATCAGCAGCGTGACGGTCTTGACCGCCTCCAGGTACGCAGCGATCGTCGGCGTGACGCTTTCGTTGTCGGTGTCGTTGTAGTCGTTGACCCCGCCCGATCCGGTGCGGCCGTTGTCGGGTGCGCCGGTGGCGCCCGGGATGCTCGCCCACACCAGGTCGGCGTCGTTGAACAGCGGCGTGCCAACCACGGCGCCCGGGTCGATGCTGGCCTCGTAGGTGAAGGTGAAGCTGCCGTCCGCCTGCGTCAGCGACGCGTGGGTGACGGTCAGTACCGGATCGGTGAACGAAGCCCCGGCCGGCGGATTGACCGATCCCGGAACGTAGGTGAGTCCGGCCGGAATCGTATCGGTGACGACCATGTCGAAGGCGTCGGCTGTGCTGGTGCCGCTGTGCGCGACCGTCACCGAGAACGTCACCACGTCGCCGAGCGACTGCGACGATGGCACTACCGTCTTGGTGATCGTCAGGTCGGGCTCTATCACCGTCACGGTGAGTCCCTGGATGCCGGGGGCGCCGGCATCGGTGTCGAAGTCGAGGCGCGTGGCTCCGGGGCCGTAGGTCAACCAAGTGTTGTTTTCCAGCGCCGTGGTGTTCTGGTTGGCAAGGATGTTGTCGATGCGCGCGACGATGTCGATGGTCACGAAATCGTCGAGCACGCTCAGGTTCGGCACGTCGGTGATATCGCCGAAGTCGAACGTGATGGTCTGGCCGCCGCCGCCGCCCACCCCGATGGTCGGAACGTTGTAGCCGGGGTTTGAGAAGCTGACCCCCATGTTGCCGCCGGCGATCGAGTGGCTGCGGTAGGTCAGTCCCGGCGGCAGCTCGTCGGTGACCAGCACCGTCTGCGTCACACCTTCGAAGACGTCGACGCGGACGCTGAAGACCGCGTCCTCGCCGATCGCGTAGGTGGGCCGCGCCACGCTCTTGTCGATCGCGATCGGCGAGTCCAGCGTCAGGCCCTGGCTGGCCGACTCCCTGTAGTTGTCGAGGTCGGCATTGTCGTCGTCATCCACCGTTGGGTCGCTGCTGGCGTCACGGCCTACGCCTGCGACCAGACTGTTGTAAGTGGCGGCCGTCAGGTTGTTTAACACCTGGCCGGGAGTGACGCCGGCGCCGACGATCGAGTTGAACGAGATCGTGATCGTCGCTCCGGGCTCGATCTGGAGCGAAGGCAGCGAGATCGTGTCGCTGACGTTGGTGGTGGTCGACACCACCGCGTCGCTGGTCTGCACCGTAGTAGTAGTGCCGTTCAGGTAGACGTTGCCGCCGCTGACCAGGATGTTGACGCCTGAGATCTGCCCGAGTCCGTCGTCCATCCCCGGGCCGTCGGGCAGCACGTCGTTCCACGCCATCCGGTAGGCGGTGGTGTGACCGCTGTTCGCGATCGCGATCTGCCAGCCGATGGTATCGCCGGCGTCGCTGCCGACCGCACCTGAGGTGATCGCCTTGCTGATCGTCAGATTGGGCTCGCCGATACGTACGTCGCGGTCGTTGCTGACCGGGCCGATCGTGAGCGTTGCGGGCGGGGCGCTCGGGTTGGTGTACTCGAGCGTCACGTTGTTGCGCAGCAGACGCCCGTCCTGGTTGGCCAGCACGTCCTCGACCACGGCGTCGTACGTGATGGTGACGGTGCCGGCCACCGTGGCGGTGATGGTGCCGAACTCGAACGCGAGCTGGTCGCCGCTGCGGCTGTAGAAGGTCGGCGTGTTGGCCTCGGTCAGCGGTGCGTTGGCGGCGCTGAAGCCCGGGAAGGTCGCGACCGCGATGGTGCCCGGCACCAGTTCGAGATCGGCGGGCATGTTGTCGCGCACGGTGAACAGCGTGGACGTGCCGGCCGGCACGCCGACGCTGATCTGGAACGTCGCGCGCTGCCCGATCGCGTAGTACGACTGTGGGCCGACCAGCGTCTTCGAGATCGTCGGCCTGTCGATCGCCACCGGCGCGTTGTCGCTGGTGAACAGGTCGTTGACCCCACCGGTGCCGGTGCGCTCGCCGTCGGTGGTTCCGGCGGCGTTGGGGTTGGCCGCGCCGGTACCGTTGGGTCCGGGCAGACTGGTCTCGCGAATCGACATCGTGTTGACCACTGTCTGGCCGAACTGCGCGGTGACGTCGATCTGGGCCTGGTAGGTGACCGTGATCGATTCGCCGGCATCGAGCTGATCGATGGTTCCCGACAGCACGTTCTGGAACGGGAAGACACCGAACGACGCCGCCGCCGCCGCGCCGGGCGCAGCGGCGGTATTGACGCCGACCACGACCGCGTTGATGTACTCGGCCGGCAGCGTGTCGGTGAAGGTCCAGTCGAACCCGCTGGCCCCGTTGGCACCGCTGGCGATGTTGGAGATGACAGCCTGGAACGTGATGACGTCGCCGGCGTGGCCGGTGGCCGGCAACGCGGTCTTGTTCACAGCCGGGATCGACTCGGCGACGTGGACGTTGACGAACGACGAGTTGACCTGCAGGTCGGTGCTGCCGGTCGCCGTCCTGTACAAGATGCGGCCGCGATTGCGCAACAGCGTTCCGGCCTGGTTGGCCGCGGTATTCTGGATCACGGCTTTGAGCCGCAACGTGTAGGTCTCGGCGGTCAGGTTGTCGGTGTCGGAGTTGGTCACGTTGCCGAGGTCGATCAGGATCGTGCCGGTGGTCCCCGACAACGTGATCGGCACCAGCGTGCCGGCGGCCTCGCCGTTGATGCCGAGTCCGCTGCCGACGTTGTTGGCCGCCGTCAGCGCCGCGCTGCTACGCGCCAGCGTTGCGGTTGCGGCTAGGTGCGAGATGCCGGTCGGCAGCACGTCGGCGAGCCGGACCATGCGTGTGACGCCTTCGGGAATCGTGAACGTGACGCGATAATCGACGACTTCGCCGATCAGCACCGGCGGATTGCCGGCCAGGTTGCCGTCGCCGGGGTCGGTGGTCGGCTCGGAGGTCTGTGCCAGAACCTTCGACAATCCCGAGACCTTCAGCGCCAGGTTGGCGGTGTCGTCGTCGCTGGTGGCGCGTTCCGACGTGACGGTCCCGTCCTGGCTGTCGCCATCGACGTCGGCGGTGTTGGAGTAGGTCGAACCGGTGACCACGTCGGCGCGCAGCAGAGCGGTGAATGTGAAGACGCGCGAGCTGCCGGCCGGGATAGACAGTCCCGCACCCAGCGTGTAGCTGACGTTGCCCGCGCCGTCGTAGGCGTAGGTGAAGCCGGCCGGTGTGGTGCCCTCGTTGACCGATACGATCGGGGTGCCGTCGAAGACGGTGAGGTCGAGAAGGTCGGAGACTGCCACGTCGTAGGCCGGCGCGGTGCCGGTGTTGCTCACGGTCAGCGTGAAGGTGATGGTGTCGCCGGCGTCGGCGCCGTTGGGTGCCATCGACTTGGTGATCGTCAGCACCGCTTCGCGGAACGACGTCGCCGCGCTCGAAGTCAGCGGCCCGCCCGGGTTGCTGTCGTAGTCGAGCGTCGAGTTGTTGGTCTTGTTCTGCGCCGAGATCGGCGCGCTGTTCTGCGCCAGGTCGCCGCGCACCCGCGCCTGCAGCACTACCACGAAATCGTTGCTGGCGGCGTCGTTGTCGGCGGTCACATCAACGGTGCCGAAGTTCATCGTTACGGTCTCGCCGGTGGCGGGAGTTCCGCCGACCGACGTCGCCGGGGTGCCGGTCACGGCCCCGACAAATCCGGTCGTATCTACCGTAACCGGCGCGAGGAATTCGAAGCCGGCCGGCAGCGAGTCGGTCAGCACCAGGCTGTCGGTCCGGCCTTCGGGCAGCGTGACGGTCAGCGCGTAGGTGATGACGTCGCCGGCGGCGACGTTGCCCGGGCCGGCGGCCTGCGGCGCAACCGACGAGACGGTCTTGAGCAGGGTCGGTGGTGCCATCGTCACGACAGCGTCGTCCTGGTAAGCGGACGGGTCGCCGGGATCGACGAAATTGATGCCGCCGTCGTTGTTGAAGCGCGTGACGGTGCCGAGGTTGACTACCGACGAACTCGGCTGCACGTCGTCGGCCAACGTGCATTGGACGGTCAGTAGCGCCGTGTCGGTGGAGTACGGGGCGCCATGGGTGCCGTCGTTGCCGTCCAGCGGATTGGTGAGGTGCACGCCGGCGGCGATGTCGCCGGTGTAGGGGAGCGGCGTGACGCCGTCGCCCGAAGTGACCGAAACCAGCGTGCAGGATCCGGGATCGTGACCGGTTACTTCAGGATCGGTGACCGTGACGTCGTAGGCAGGGGAACCGCCCTGGTTCTCGACAGTGATAACGTAGGTAACGAGGTCGCCGGCGTCGGCGCCGGTCAGGTTGCCGTCGACAGGAAGGGTCGCGGGCGAGGGCGAGATCGTACCGGCCCCGCTGGTGGCAGACACGCCCTTGGTGATCTGCAGATTCGGCTCGCGCAGAACGAAGCGCACCACCGCGGCATTGGTGGCCCGGTCGTTCGAATTGCCGAAGGTGGCCTGGGCAAAGTTGGTCAGGAACAGTTCGTCGGCGAACGGGTCGGTGGTGACGCGAACCGTGAAGAGCACTTCGACCACGATCGGCTGCGGCGTGGTCGGCTGGAACGTGACCTTGTCGGGGAAGTGGAATTCCACGCTGTTGCCGGGCGCGTCGATGCTTATCGTCGGCGGGTTGTCGGTGGGGACGTAGTCGGGAGGATTGACGGTGGTACCTGAACCGAATGCCGCCACGCCGGCGGCCGGGTAACTTCCCACCGCCAGCACGGTGTTGTCGAAACTCCACGCGCTCGGGGTGCCGTCGGCGTCGGGGTCGTCGGTACTGAAGACCGGAATCGGCAGGAAATCGTCGAGGATCAGGATTTCGAGGTCGCCGACCGGGATCGTGGTGCGCAGCAGGTAGGTGACGTCGTCACCGGGCAGCACCCGCACCGGACTGGGAAGTACGTCGCTGCCGTTGACGGCGACCAGGAACTTCTCCACCGTCGGCGCCGCGATAGTCAGCGCGGCATCCGACGAATCCGCGTCGATCTGACCGCCGAGCACGCTGGTGATGTGGCCCGCGACCGTTTCGCTGTTGTCGACCGAATCGCCGCAGTCGATGCTCGCGTCTTGGGTGTAGCTGGCCGGGTTCTCGTAGAATTCCTGGATCGTCGCGTCGAACGTGATGGTGAAGCGCGTGTCGTCGTCGATTCCGGCGCGGAAGCCGGTGGCGTACGACACGAGGTCGACGAAACCGCCCGACATGTCGCCGCTCAGCACGCAGGTCTCCACGCCGGGGCAGTCCGCGTCGTCGGCGCACGGGATCGCGGTGCTGCTGCAGCGGTTGCCGACAAAGCGCGACAGGTCGAACACCAGCGTGGTGAAGCCGGGGCTGGTTCCGGACGCCTCTCCGGGCTTGGCGTTCTGGGTCACCAGCAGAGTCTCGCCGCCGGCGACCGGGAACGGGTATTCCTGCCCCGGAATCGTGCGGTCGGGTGCCGGGTCGACGTCCACCGCCGTGAACGACAGCGGCACACTGGCCAGCGTCTGGCCGTTCTCTCGCGACAGCGTCAGCGTGGCATTGCCCGGGTTCAGGATGCCGAAGTCGAGCCCGTCGCCGAGCAGGTCGTGCACCGCCAGTTGGTCGTGGCCGAAGTAGTCGGAGATCTGGCCGCTGATCGTGAAGCGCGCGATGTCGCCCGGAGTGGTGCCGGCGGCGTTGTTGTCGACGGCAAGGGCGACCGACTTCTGGGTGTCCAGGCTCTTGCCGACCACGGTGGTCGGGTCGCTGGTGATGTCGCTGCCCAGCAGATCGAGCGTTCCGAACGGGCCGGTGGCCGTGGCTCCGGAGCCGGTCACGTCATTCGCAACCGGGACGTCGCCGCCACTGGTCTCGGGCAGGATGCGCACGCCGGTGGCGTCGAACTCGGGGATGTAGGCTTCGTATGTGACGCTGACGTCGTCGGCGCCGACCTCGCCACTCAGTGCCGAGAAAGTCACGTTCAGACAACCGCCCGGCACGTCGTTCGGAGGCTGGGTCAGGTCGGCCGTTCCGTCCGGGTGCACCAGCGGGTAGACGATCGTGGACAGCGGAGCCGGTCCGAACAGCGTGACTACTGGCTCCGGCCCTCCGCAATCGTAGCGCTGAAAGGTGACGGTGACGTTGGGGTCGCCCGAACTCGGGTTGACCTGAATGTCGGTGATGCCGGTAAAGCGCATCGCGTCGGGGATCGCGTCGTGCAAATTGAACGAGTTGATCGTCGCCGGCTCGGCGATGTCTGCCGACAGCGTATAGAGGATCGGGAAGTTGGGGCCGGTCGCGGTGCCGTTGCCGTCGATGACCGAAGAGGTCTTGTACGGGATGTACAGCACCGGGATCACGTCCGCGGTGTCGGCGGCGCCCTGAGTGCTGGGCGTCGGGCTCACCACGACACCGGCAATGGCGTTGCGCACCACGGGGTCGGTGGCCGGATTCAGCAGCGGGTCGGCACCGAGACCGAAGGAAGCCGCGGCAATGATATTGGGGGTGATGGCGATGTTCGGCAGCTGCGTCGCCGCCACTGAGGCGGTGAAATCCAGATCTACCGAGGGTTGCTCGGGGGGCATGCTGCCGAGCGGCAACTCGTACAGGTAGTAGGTCATGCCCGGCGTCAGGCCGGACAGCATCTCGCCGGTGATCGTGTTGACGACGACGCCGCTGAGCGGCACCACCACTGAAACCGTCGGCGAGATGCTGCCAAGCACCGGCGACGAAAGTGTGGGGTTGAGAGTTACCTCAGCCGGTATCAACAGTTCGAGTAAAGCGTTGTAACCGACCTGGTTGGACCCGATCGCCGCGGTGTTGTCGAAATTTACCGAGAACGAGAAGTTCTCGCCGATGAAGGGCCGCACCGGGTCGGGGCTGATCACGGCCTGCGGGATCGGCTGAGCGCTCGCTGTCTCACCCCACAGAACGGCGCCCGCTACCAAGGCAGCACCCAGCAGTCGCGCGAATACTTTCATGACTGATCCCCCCACCGTCGGCGCTCCAGTCGGCCTGCTGCGACCGGTTTCAATCGGCGCGTTCCCTGGACTCCGCCTAGCAAGCTATCGCTTCGTTCTTGCTGCGCACAATGGCAAAAAAGGGTACAGGGGACAATTCTCGGTTGGAGTCCGCAACGGGAGCGGCGGGATGCGCCGCGCCAGCGAGAGCTTGGGGGAGAAGCCAGCCTCGACTACTGTGGCCCGCAATGAAACGCTCTCCTATCCTGCTCGTCGGCCTCCTCGTGCTGCTCGCCGGTGCGACGGCCGCCATCGCGGTTCTCCTTCAACGTAACTTTAGCCTTCAGCTCGAGTTGGCCACGGCCCAGGGCAGGCTGGATGCCGCGGCAAAGGCTCCAGCGCCATCGGCGGAGACAGTGCCGACCAGCGTTCCCTCGGGCCGCACGATAGGACCGCTGACCCGTGAGGTGATGACCGACGCCCTTGCCGTCGAAACCGGCACCGACAAGAAGCTCTGGATCCGCGTCGACCCGCGTGACCGCGAAGCCTCGGGATTTGCGACTGAAATCGCCGGCGTCTTCCGCGGCGCCGGCTGGGACGTGCAACTCCTCGACAACCAGGGGGTGCGCTTCAAACCAGGCCTGCTGTTGCTGATCGGCACCGACAAAGACCCGCCGTCGTATATCCGCGCGGCGCAGACCGCCCTCGGAACCCTCAGCGAGGAGGTTACGACCGGCACGGGCTATCTCGGCTACTACGAGTCGAAAAAACGCGAGACTCCCAACTGGAACGGCCCCCAGTTCCTGGAGGGACAGACCTACCTATTGGTGGTCGGACGCAAGCCGGATCCGGCGCCCGCCCAAACTGCTCCTGGCGCGAGTCAGTAGACCCGGGCAGCACTCCCCTGCTCGGCGCCCCGACGCGCAACCCGCGCGCAACCCTTCGCGTGCGAGGTCGGCATCCGATTCGTGCTCGATGGCCTGGAGGATCGGCAGGTCCCGTGGCATCGTCGCGGGCGATCGCGCGTGACCAACGCCCGTTGTCCCCAACGATCGGGCGCGATTCAACTGCCGCGCCATGAACTCTTCCGCCGATCCCGAAGCTCCGCTCCCGCTGGTCGTCCACGGCAGCGACTGCTCCTACTACACCGGGAAGCTGGAAGCGTATCTGCGCGCCAAAGCGATCGCCTACCGGCTCGAATCGTTCAGTCCGCGAGGCATACAGCGTTGCGCATGGCACACCGGAGTGATGTAGATCCCCCAGGTCGAATGTCACGACGGCTCGTGGCTCGTCGATACGACACTGATCATCGACCACTACGAACGCAGGCAGCCCGAGCCGGCGATGCGCCCGCGCGCACCGGCGAGGCCGACTTCGATTTCTTCGCTCCGAGGTTTCGCTACTTCGCCTGTGACCCGGCTCCCGCTCGCGTGATGCGAGCACGGGCACCCGGCGTCTACGAATGGGTTACCCGGGTGTGGTGCCGCGACCGACTGCATGCGGCCTTCGCAGCGCTGGGCCCGGACGAGAGGCGTGCGGTCGAGTTCGCGCTGGCATCGCCGCAAGCCGTCGCCACGTTGGAAGAGCCGTCGCGGCGTGCGGTCGAGAATGTTCACGGCCCGCCACCGATTAGATCCGAGGCCAAGTCGGCGCGAACGGTGGCAGACAGTTGGTAGCGCCTGCGCTGACGCGTGGCATCGTCGCACAGACCACGATTCACCGTCGGTATCGTCATGGCTGGGCCACGCGCAGCAGCGGTCGCCGACGCAGCATCGAACAACGGCAGTTGCCGCTGACACCCTTGCGCTGACTTGCCGATCGGGGAATGAAGCACGAATGGAACGTGTACTCATCGCCGGTTGCGGTTTCGTCGGAACCAAGCTCGGACTCGAACTTGCCGCGGACGGGGACGAGGTGTGGGGGTTGTCGCCTTCACCAGCCGATCTGCCCGCGCCGCTCCACCCGTTCGCGGCCGATCTGACCAAGCCCGAGACGCTGCGAAATCTGCCCGCGGATCTCGATCTGGTCTTCTTCACCGTTGCGCCCGAACGTCACGACGACGCAGGTTACGTTTCCGTCTACGTCAACGGCCTGCGCAACCTGATCGATGCACTGCTGGCTCAGCGGCCGCGGCGCATTCTGTTCACCTCCAGCACCGCGGTGTACGAGCAGAACGACGGCGGGTGGGTCGACGAAACGTCCCCCACCCAGCCTCGAGGCTTTTCGGGCCGCCGCTTGCTCGAAGCAGAGCACCTGCTGCACGCGAGCCCGTTCGAGTCGGTGGTCGTGAGACTGGCCGGCATCTACGGGCCGGGCCGCGGGCGCATGGTCTCGAGCGTCCGCGACGGAACCGCGACCTGCACCGGCGGGCCCGTCGTCTACACCAACCGCATCCATCGCGACGACTGCGCCGGGGTGTTGCGACATCTGGCCGGCATCCCCGATCCGCTGCCGCTCTATCTAGCCGCCGACAACGAACCCGCCGACAACCGCACGGTGCTGCGCTGGCTGGCGGAACAACTGCACAAGTCTGAACCGCCCACGCGACCTGCCGGCGAACTTCGCCCGTGGGAGCGCGCGTCGAGTAAGCGCTGCCGCAATGACCGGCTGATCGCTTCGGGTTATCGCCTGCTCTTCCCGACGTTTCGCGAAGGCTACGGGGCGATCCTGCGCGACGGTCCAACGCTACCGTAAACCCGCACGAAGCCGACCCGCAAGATCGCCGGACTCGCGTCGGACAGGACTTCGAACGGCGCGTCGATCGCGCACACGACCTGCGATGCCCTACTTGGGCTCGATATACCCTTCGGCGCACAGCAACTCGGCCGTGAGCACCGCGCCGCCGGCAGCGCCGCGCACCGTGTTGTGGGATAGCGCGACGAAGCGATAGTCGAAGATCGGATCGGGACGCAGACGGCCGACGGTCACACCCATGCCGTTGCCGGCGTTGCGATCGATGGCGGTCTGCGGACGTGCGTCTTCTTCGAAGTAGGTGAGGAACGGCTTGGGAGCGCTCGGAAGACCCAACGCCTGCGGCTTGCCGGAAAACTCGCGCCAGCGCGCTATGATTTCCTCCTTGGACGCCTTGCGGCCAAGTGACATGAACACCGCAGCCATGTGTCCGTCGCTCACCGGAACACGAATGCACTGAGCCGAGATGACCGGCTCACGCGCCGGAACGATCGCGTTCCCCTCCAGACGTCCCCAGATCTTGAGCGGCTCCTGCTCGCTCTTTTCTTCCTCGCCCTTGATGAAGGGGATCACGTTGTCGTTCATCTCCGGCCAGCTCTCGAAGGTCTTGCCGGCGCCGGAGATCGCCTGGTACGTCGCTACCGCGATCCTGGTCGGAGACAGATCGAGCAGCGGGTGGACGACCGGCACGTAGCTCTGCAGTGAGCAGTTGGGCTTTACAGCTACGAAGCCGCGGTTGGTCCCCAGGCGCTTTCTCTGCGCGGCGATGACGACCGCATGCTCCGGGTTCACCTCGGGAATCATCATCGGCACGTCGGGAGTTGCGCGATGAGCGCTGTTGTTCGAAACCACCGGCGTTTCGCGCAGCGCGTAGGCGTCTTCGAGCGCGCGGGTTTCGTCCTTGCTCATGTCGACTGCGCAAAAAACGAAGTCGACCGCATCGGCCACCCGCGCGACGTCCGAAGCCTCCTGCACCACGAGGTCGGCAGCAGCAGCCGGGATCGGGCTGCCCAGCGCCCAGCGGCCCGCAACCGCGTCACCGTAGCGCTGCGTTGCCGACTTGGAACTGGCGGCGACCAGCGTGAGCTTGAACCACGGATGATTTGCCAGCAGCGAAATGAACCGCTGCCCCACCATGCCGGTTGCGCCGAGAACCCCTACCTTGAAGCTATTTGCCATGCGATGTCTCCGTCGAACCCGCAATGTTTAGCAAGAACGCGTGCCGGAGCCAGTGCGACGGCCGACAGTGCGACTGCCCGGCACGACCACAGGCGCGCAGTCCTGCCGTCCTTCGCCGACCCGAAACCGGGGAGCCTCATCCCGGCGACGGCTCGCCGCGGGAGCCATCAGGGCATCTAGGCGCCGTCGGCTGGCCTCGTTCTCGCTGCTCGAGCAAGCGCGGCGAGCGACCGGCCTGGCGATCTCGCGCTAAGGGCGTCCAAATCTGGCTTCGAGAATGAAGCCGAAAGCGGTGAGCGGAAAGAGATACTGGATCGGCATCAGGAATAGGTAGTCGATCGCAACGATCAGCGGAACCACCGGAGCCGGCACGCGTCCGCGGAATTGCTCGGAGTGGTAGTAGTAGGGCGTCAGGACCGGCTCTTGCAGTTCGAGTCTTCGCGCCAGCGTGGACAGCGTCTTGTAGGAATACGTGTGAAGGTGGTCTTCGTGCTGGTTCTCGCGGTTGACCAAGGCGAGCAGGATGTTGAGGATCGACGTCGCGTTGGGTGTCGTCAGCAGCAGGCGAGTTCCCGGTGCGTCGTCGGCCAGGCGCGCGAGCCAGCCGAGTGTGTCCGGCGTGTGTTCGATCAGTTCCCCGCCGACGATGAGGTCGGGGCGGAACTCGCGGACGATGTGCGAGAGGTCCGCGACGTCGCTGTGCACGATGCGGGTGCCGAATTCGGTGCGTAGTTCGCCTTTCGCACGCACTTCCTCGCACGAATCGACACCGAGAACTTCGCCTGCCGTCTTGGCTATTTCTCCATGCAGCCAACGCCACGACGCATGTTGTGGTTTTCCCCTCAGCGTCTCGTCGTAGGCTCCGAGGTCGAGCACGCGCAAGCCGGTGCAACGTGCAGCCACATAGGCAAGCCGCTCCACGGGTCTGGTGACCGGGAGCCTCTCGAGCGGGTGGTAGGTCAACGTGAGCATCGACATGGTCGCTTCTTTCCGGCTCTGGCACGTGCAGTGGGCGGCTTGTCCGGTAACAGCATCAACGATGCTGCTTCTAAAGTGCAAGGCCGCACCGGCGACGAGCGGACACCACGGAGTACGCCGGATCGCGATCTTGGTGGTAACCGCACGGCGGCACCAGCCGTTGCCGGTGGGAATCCTTCAGTCCAGCCGAACGGAACGTCTGGGCATGGCCGTCGTTTCGATCTGAAACGCAACTGTCGCCGCCCGGAGCGTCGCCTTGACGCGTTCTGGAAGCACTCGGTCGAGGTCGCCGTCGCGATACCACGTCAGCGTCTTGATCGACTGTAGCGCGTTGGCCTGCGTCCCGTACAACGCCAGCAGCGCGGCGACTCCTTCGTTGATCGAGAGACCGGGACGCAGCAAAGCCGCGATGTCCACGTAATCTCTCGCTTCGATGCGCTGGGTGATCGTGGAGAGTTTAGTCGCCAGCAGATCCAGAGACGAAGCCACCGGCACGTGGTCGGCCGCTCGCACCGGCTCGCCGACGCGGCCGAAACCGATGCCGCCGAAGAACGACACTTTGACGGGGTCCGCGGCGTCTTCCACCACTACGGTGAGCGTATCGGGCTCGTCCTGCAGAGTCTTCGCCGCATCGAGTAGAGGGCACGCGCGTCGCAGACCTGCGCGGTCGAGCGGGTCGCTGCTGAAGAAGTCGAAGTCCACCGACTGATGGTGTCCGAGATGAAGCGCGATGGCCGTGCCCCCGTAAAGAACCCAGCCGGGAGGCAGCAAGCGCAGCGCTCCGCGCCAAAGTGAGAGCTGGGGCGCCGGCAGAATCTCCAGATGCATCTTCATCAGGCATCCAGCCCGAAACGCAGCCGCCAGAAGTGTTGCGACTTGGGGTCTATTTCACCGGGAAACGCATTGACGAGTGCGTCGCACAGCGCGTCTCGTCCCCACAGACGCACAGCAGCCAGGTAATCCTCGGGTCGCCCGAGCCGCAGAATCTGACAGAGCAGCTTGCGGGGGTCGTCAAGGGTTACTGCGGCAGCCTGCCACCACACATATGTGCTCGCCAGCCGCAGGGCTTCTGCGTCACCCATGCGACGAAGACTAGCACAATCGCCCGCCTTCCCTACTCCCTGCTCGGCTGCCCGCTCAGCTCCCAGAAGTACTTCTTCCAGGCCGCGCGATCGTTGGCCGCGGCTTCGGGGCTCTTGGCGACATCGGCGGACGACGATCCGGCCGACAACGCGCGCGGAGCCGTGAGGGAAGCGGCCGGAGCCGACGCCGTCAACGGCGTCTGCGACCGGCGGTGACACATGAAGCAGAGGTTCGGCCAGTCGGCGCGAAGGAAGTCGCCGACCTCGCCCGCGCCGTGAGGGATGTGACACGTCACGCAGCTGATGTAGCCCTTACTCGGATCGGCCGGGTCGGTGACGAGCGGCAACCCCGCAGCCGACAGCGTCGGATCGACGATCGTCCAGGTGCCGTTCACGAGCACGCGGTTGTTGTCGCCGTTGATGTAGAGCGTACGGAAGCCGGCCCACATTTTCTCGTCGGGGTCGGGCGGGTAGTGGATCTCGACCGGATGAAATGCTGAGTCCTGCCCCATCATCCAGATGTTGTGAGCACCGCCCGCGCCCCAGTTCAGATCGATACCCATGCTCCACGGCTCCGGAGTCGGCATGTGATCGACGCCGCTCGAAGTGTGGATGACGCCGTCGTGACAGCCCAGGCAGATCATGGCGGAGGGAAGGCTCGGGTTGCGCCGCGGACCGACGGTTACGCCGTCGTCCCGCACGATGCGGTAGTCCGGATCCGTGACCACGGCGATGCCGCCCGGGAAGTCGTTGCCGAATTCACTGGCCATGCCGAGCATCTTGGGCGAGTGGCACCCCACGCAGCGGTTGCTGGTCGCGCGCGCCGCGAGGTTCGGGTACTCGGCGTTGCCCGAGAAGTCGTGTAGCCCGAAGTCGCGGGCAAGCGCCGGACTTGCACTCACCACCAGGAGAACTGCGAGCAACGACGATCGTGAGATGAGCATGAACGCCTCCCTTGCGCACTGCCGGGTGGTGAACGGACGGCGGATTCTTTCCGAGACGATGCGCTCTGGCAAGCCCTGTCATCGGAAGCCGACGCACGCCCGACGCCTGTAAGACGCCTCAGGAAGTTCTTCTTATATCGTGTATGACAGAATCGCTTACTGTTGCTTCACGCTGCGCGATGCTGACGGTGCCGGAACTCCCGTCACCATCGATGCCGACCGTTACGTCGCGGGTCCGAGCAATCCGGGCCGGATCACGGCGAAGGCGGCGCCGTACCGACAGCCGTGCCGCGTTCCCTGAGCCCCACCATGTATGCGAAGAAGCTACGGCACTTCTGCATCCGCATGACGTACACCTTCTTGCCTGGATCGTTGACGCTCTCGAGACGCACCAGCAACGCATCGGCGTCCTTGACCAGAGCGCGTAGCTGCTCGGTCGATAGCGCAGTCGCTTCGACCGTCTGGCCGCAAATCCGATCGAACTCCTCTTTCCAGGTCCCGGCCGACGCGATAATTGCCGACGAAACCATCGCGCACACGACGAATGCGAGACGCACAATGGCGCGTCTAACCGTCCGGCGTCGTTCAGTTCTGCGCATGGGCGTGACAGCGCCTGCAGTCATCGAGCGGAAAAGCGACGTTCAAGTGGCAGGCCCCGCAGAACTTGCGCTCGAGTATGTAGCGCATTTCGAAGTGCTTGGTGAAGGTCCGCTTGATCGCGAAGAGATCCGGATGGCAGTTCGCGCAATCGAGCCAGCGGTTGTGGACCTCGTGCGAAAAACGCGCGGGCGGAATCATGCTGATGGCGGCCGGCAGTTCGAACGCCTCGTTGTATGGTTTGGCTGCGTACGCCGGGTCGCGAACGCTCTGCTTGGGCTTGATCAGACCATCGGCGATGGTCTGCGCCCAATCGATCTGATTTCCGAACTGTGCCTTGGGGAACGAACGGACCGCTTTCGCGAACGCGTCTTTGGGAACCACCGACTTTCCGGTGTGGCACTTGTCGCAGTTTTCCGGCGTGTGGCCGAAAGCGGTCTTACCGTCGTGGCAGGCGCCGCAATACTTCCCGCCGCGACTGTCGGCTTCGGTGATCACGGTGGCATTGGCCTGCATCTCGAATTCCAGTTCGAAGTGGCAGACGCGGCAGGTGTACTTCATCCGGTGAGACCAGTGACTGAACGTTACGGCCTGCTGGCCGCTGGTGCTCGAGACCCTGTCGATCAGGACGTTGCCGTACTCGATCGGCGCGGGCAGGCGCGGCAGATCGTAGAAAGATTCGGCCGCCGCGTAGCCCGTGAGCAACCACCAAAACGCCGCCGCCGCGATCGCGATGCAAGAAACCTGCACGACCCGGTTCGTCGATGATCTCCCCGTCTCGATTCGCGACATCGTCACTCCACTCTCCAGCCCGGGCTAGTTGACTTCCTTGGTGTGACAGAGCTGACAGTCGAGGTTCGAGAACGCCACTTTCCCGTGACACGCACCGCAGAACTTTCCGTCGAAGATGTCCTGCATCGAGTAGACGGTAGAGCCTTTCTTGACCCCGAAGATCTCCGGGTGGCACAGTTCGCAGCCGTTCCACACCGCGTGCTTCTGGTGTGAGAACAGGATGTCCGGCATTCCCTTGACCGCCGCTTTGATCTGTTCGTCGGACGGTATGCTGAGTGTCTTGCGCTTGATGCTGACGCCTTCGATGTGGTCTTTGAGCTTTACGAGACCGCGTTCCTCAGCTTTGAGCCAATCGACTTTGTTGCCGAAACGCGACGTGGGATAGCCGCGGACGAAGTCTTCGAAGCGCGACGCGACATCCTTGTCTTTGCCCGCCGAGTGGCACCGATCACAGGAGCCGTTGGCACGTGACATCAATTTGGCTTTGCCGGCGAACGCTTCTTTGCCGTTGTGACAGGCTCCGCAGTACAGGCCGTTGGCGTTGTCGTCTTCTTTGACGCCGGTGGCGCCGGCCTGCATCGCAAAACCGAGGTCGATGTGACAGAGCCGGCACGTGTACTTGGCACGATGGGTCCAGTGCTTGAACACCACGGGCGCCACGTTCTTGGCGGCGGAGAAGTTGTTCATCACCACGTCGCCGTACTCGTAGGGCTTGGGCGTCTTCTTCTTCTGGCCGAAGGTCTGCGCCGACGCCGCGGAAATACCCGCGGCAAGCAGCAACAACGCGATCGACGCTTTGCTCGTCAGCTTCATCGGCACGATCCTCCTTCCAACCAAGAGGCGAAACTGTAGGGCTGCTGCCGCAGCCGTTGCAAGGCTTCGCGGCCTGATTTCCGCACCATTCGGCGTCCATGCAAACGCCTTGCTTACTCTTCGGATTAGCCTGACTGCGGAATCCATACCGGCGCCGGATGTCTAGCCGTCGAGGCAAGCCGCCCGGCAGTTCCGTCTACCGCGGGCCTGCGCTGCGCCGCCGTGCTCGCGCGCGGCGCCGATGGACAGCAAGGGCTTCCGCTTGTAGGGTCGCGCCACTATGAGCACAAACGCCGAGAAGGCCTACGCACTGTTCCAGACGTCGTTAGGGCAGGAAGAGGGAGTCGGAGAGTGGTTCACCGTCGATCAGGCGCGAATCAACCAGTTCGCCGACGTGACCATCGATCACCAGTTCATCCACGTCGATCCTGAAGCCGCCAAGGCGACTCCGTTCGGCACCACCATCGCCCACGGTTTCCTGACACTGTCGTTGTTGACGCACCTCGACACCTCGATCCCCAAGGGTGATCCGGAACGTTATTCCGGCATCGTGATGGGTCTCAACTACGGTTTCGAGAAAGTGCGTTTCGTCAACCCGGTCAAGGTCGGCAGTCGCGTGCGCGCCCGCAGCGTGCTCGCGAAGATCGAGCTCAAGGAGCCGTGGATCCAGACGACGCGCACGATGACGGTCGAGATCGAGGGTCAGCCCAAACCCGCGCTGGTCGCCGACTGGATCACGCGCCTGATGTACGGGTGAGCACCGCTCGCGCCGTCGAACAACGCTCTCTTCGCGCTCAATCCCACACGCCCGGCGGCGCCGGCAACATCGTGCTGCCTTCGAACGCGAAGCCCGGCTGCCGATCGCGCGCCAGCAGCAGCGGACCGTCGAGGTCGACGAACCGCGCCCACGGCGTGAGCAGGAAGGCCGGCGCCATCGCCAGCGACGTGCCTACCATGCAGCCGACCATCAGTCCGAGACCGTGCTCGCGCGCCGCTTTCCACACCGCGATCGCTTCGGTGAGTCCGCCGGTCTTGTCGAGCTTCAGGTTGACGAAGCGGTAACGCCGCGCCACGTCTTCGAGCCGGTCTCGGCCGCGAAAGCTCTCGTCGGCGCACAGCGGTACCGGGCTATCGATGTCGTCGAGCAGCGCGTCGGCAGCGGCCGGCAGCGGCTGCTCGATCAACGCAACCCCGGCTTTCGCGCAAGCGTCCAGGTTGGCCTCGAAGTCAGCCTCGCTCCACGATTCGTTGGCGTCGATGATCAGTGTTGCCGCCGGAGCGGCGCGGCGCACCGCGCGGATGCGCTCGCCGTCACCGTCGCCGCCGAGTTTGACCTTCAGCAGCGGTCGATGTGCGGCGCGCACGGCCGCCTGCGCCATCGACTCCGGGTCGCCGAGGCTCAGTGTGTATGCAGTGATCACGCGCTGCGGCGGCGGCAGTCCGGCCAGTTGCCACACCGGCCGCCCGGCGGCGCGCGCCTCGATGCTCCACAGCGCGCAGTCGAGCGCATTGCGCGCGGCGCCGGCCGGCATCGCCTCGAGCAACGCGGCGCGGTCCACGCCGTGCGCCAGCGCCTCGCCCATCGCCTCGACCGCCGCCGCGACGCCTTCGACCGACTCGCCGTAGCGTGCGTACGGCACGCACTCGCCGCGACCGGCCACCCCGCCACGAGTGAGCGAGGCGACTACGACTACCGCTTCGGTCTTGGTTCCGCGCGCAATGGTGAAGCCGCCGGCAATCGGCCAGCGCTCCACCGCCACCGCCAGCACGTCACCGCGCGCCATCGCTGCCCGCGCTCGCAGCGGCCGTAGCGGATACACCAGAGGTCGGCGCCGCCGCGCACGCCGGAAACTCCGCCAGCAATCGACTCACGATCGGCTCGACACCGAATCGTATCGGATCGGTGGCCGGCAGAGCGTGGTCGCGTGCCGCCGCTTCGAGCACGGCGCGCGCGTGGTTCTCGTCGAGTGCGTGGGTATCGATCGAGATCCCCACCGCTCGGATCGCCGGATTGGTCAGCCGGCCGCATCGCACGGTGAGGTCGATCACGTCGGCGATCGACGGCAGCGGGTGCTTGACGCCGCGCATCGTCGTGCGTGTGGGTTCGTGACAGACGACGAAGGCGTCGGGCTGCGCGCCGTGCAGCAGCCCGAGCGAGACACCGGCGAACGACGGGTGGAACAACGAGCCCTGGCCCTCGATCAGATCCCAGTGGGTGCCGGCTGCGGCCGGCGCCAGCCACTCGACTGCACCCGAAATGAAATCGGCCACCACCGCGTCGATCGCCACGCCGCCGCCGGAGATCAGCACACCGGTCTGGCCGGTGGCACGAAAGTCGGCGTCGAGCCCGCGCGCGCGCATCGCGCGTTCGAGCGCCAGCGCCGTGTACTTCTTGCCCGCCGAGCAGTCGGTCCCGACGGTCAGCAGTCGCAGCCCGCTGCGGCGCGTGCCCTTGCCGGTCGCGAAGACCTCGTCGGTGTGACGCACGTCGAACAACTGCCGGCCGCCGCGCCGGGCGGCATCGCGAATTTCACCTACGCTGCCCAGTCTCACGTGCAGGCCGCTGGCCACGTCGAGGCCGGCGTCGATCGCCTGAACTATCACTCCGACCCAGTGCGCAGGCAGCACACCGCCGGCGTTTGCGACGCCGATCAGCAGCGTGCGCGCGCCGGCAGCCAGCGCACCCTCGATTGACAGTTCGGGCAGCCCCAGGTCGGCGCGACAGCCGGGCAAGCGCATCTGTCCGGCGCACCACTCGCGCCGCCAGTCGACGACGCCGTGCGCCGTCTTGGCCGCCAATTGGTCGCGGACGTCGCCGAGAAACATCAGGTACGGATGAGGAATCTCCATCGCGCCTCCGAGGCAACCGGTATGCTCGCACATCCATCGACGCGGCGGAACTCGGCGCGCGCCCGTTTCAGTCCCGCTTCAGCCCCACGAAGCGGCCGGCGTTCCACGCTCGCACGGCTCTCACCGGCCGCACCCCCGGCACGAAAACGTCCTGACAAATCCCCGTAGCCGCGATATGCTCGCGGCGCATCGTTGGAGGTGAACTCATGGGCGCAGTCATGATCGTCTTTCCGATCCTCATGTTCGCAGTCTTCCTGCTGCCGTGGGTGGCGCTGCTGGCCGTGCCGCTCGCCGTCTTCCTGGTTTCGGGCGGGATCATCTTCGCCGGTCTGAGCCGCTGGGTTGCAGCGGGACGGATGGTCGAGGCACTCGGAGAGGGACTTCTTGCGCTGGTCGGGCTCGACATGGAGCCGAATCTCGAGAGCCTCGTGCGCGGCGCCATCGGACGCACTCTCGGCCTGGCCCCGGCCGCCAGCCGCGCCGCTGCCTGTGCCTGCGTCAAACCGGCGGCAGGATCGTTCGTCGGCGTGCTGCGCATCTGGAACGCTCGCGGACACTACCTGTTTCGCGCGCCCGGCAGATCGGTCGCGGCAGTCGCGAACGCGATCGTCGAACAACTCGGTGCGGCCGGCGACAGGTTTCCGGCACGCGAAGGGGTGGCGTGGGCCCGCGTCCACGAGTGCGACCCCCGCACTTGCCCACTGCGACAACTTCGGATGATCGCCCGGACTCAGGCCGCGACGGCGTGACGCCGAGCACGCGTTGCGTCGAGGCATCTCGACGAGACCGACCAAAGCCGATAACGAAAGTTCCCGGCGACCCGGAGCCAAGAACCCTGAGTGCCGACCATGAGGCCGGGAAACTTTCTGCTGTTCGCCGTCACGTCGGTGGAACTGGCAATCCTCTTCGTCCTGACACCCACGTTTTTTCTCGTAGACTGGATCTACGTCCTGCAGCACGTCCTGGTTCTCGGCGTCGCCTTCTCGCGCCGCCTGCCTGAGCTGAAGGATCACTCGCTGCCCGCGAGCGCCGCCGTCGTCGTATCGTACTCGTACTCTTACGCGCAGGTGGCGTATCTGCGCTGGGTTCCCGGCGATCCGGCGTGGCCGGATGCGGGACTCGTCATGGTGACGCTTGCGGCCTTCTCGAGCCTTGCCAGCCTCGTTACTTTGAACAGGCGTTTCGGCGTCTGGCCGGCCTTCCGCGGCCTGGCCACGCAGGGTCCGTACCGGATCGTGCGCCATCCGATGTATCTGGCCTACGCGATCGCGGACCTCGGCTACAACTTCGAGGAATGGAATTTCGGCACTGCGTCGATGGTGGCGGCAGGATGGTTGTCGCTGCTCTACCGCATCCACGCGGAGGAGCGGGTGCTCTCCAGGAACGCGGGATGGTCGTCCTACGCAGCGCGCGTGCGCTATCGCCTCATACCAGGCATTTTCTAGCCGAAACCCCTCACTCGGTGCTCATGTGCCGCCCGACTTCCTCAGTGCGCGGGCACCGCGCTCTGCGAAGCCCACTTGACGACCGCCGCCTTGCTCTCGACGCTCAGGGCGCCGCTCGGGTGCATCATCTTGTAGTCCCAAGGCGGCATCTCGCCTGAACTCACGGTCTTGGCGATGGCCGTGAGCTGCGCCGATTTCTTCTGCGAATCGTATTTGTCCCAGTCGGAGAAGTTCAGCGTCTCGCGCGCCGAACCCGCGAACCAGTAAGACGGCGCAAGCTTGGCGTTCCACGGGGCGGTGTGCTGGTTCGAATGGCATTCGTAGCACGAAGTCACCAGCGCCGCCGATACCTGCGCATCCGAGGCGACAGCATCGCTGGCCGGCTCGGACAACGACGCGCTGCGGGTAGCCGAGCAGCCTGCCGCCAACGCCCCTGCGAGAACCAATACGAGCCCACTTCGATGGAAGCGGTCCCACGCAAGCCGCCGGGCGACCTGCCGGTAGGGTGATGATCGCATTGCCGATGGTTCGTTTGTCGTGAGCAATACCTTTCCTCCTCGGGTGGTGTGAACTCGCAGCCGGGCTCGATCGCCGCGCGCCTGCGTGACGGCTACCGCGCAACCTGGTGTATTGCTGGTGCGCCTGCCGCGTACGGAAATCAACCGCTCGCAGACACCGATACAGCGCCTCGATCAGGCGGCGGTCGGTCGGGTTCCGCCGGCGCGGTCCCATTGCGACGAAACACGGTCGGAGTCGATGAATCGGCGCCCGTCGCAGATCACTCCGCGCCGAGCGCTTTCCAAGCGGCTACGCGGCGCTGCTCACGCGCGCGCTCGGCGACCTGCAGCAAGGCTCGAGCTCGATGATGATCGAGTTCGTTCCCCCGCATTCTCGGCGTTGACGATCCTGCTGGCGCGCTGTTAGGCTGCTCGCGCCGCAAACAGATCATCCGGGAGGTCGTCATGAAGACAGCTACAGCTCTCCGGCTTTGTATCGCTCTTTGTGCAGCCGTGCTGCTGCTCGGCGGGCCGCGCGTCGATGCGCGCGCCCAGACCGGCTGCGCGGATCCGATCCCCGGCCTGACCGACTGCATCCGAGACTCGGACTGTATCTACTGGGACACGCGCGACTGCTGCCCCTGCAACGACGGTGGTGCGGAAATAGCCATCAACAAGGCGAAGCTGCGAGACCTCGAGCTAAAGCAGAACCAGTGCTGCGCCGGCACCGCCTGCTTGACCATATTGAATTGCTCCTTCGAGGCGACCGCCCGCTGCGTCGACGGAACCTGCGCACTGGGCCGCTGCGGTGACGCGATCGTGGCGCCGACCGGAGAGCAGTGCGACGCGGGCGGGCAGAGCGCGGGCTGCGACGATGACTGTACGAGCCGCGCTTGCGGCGACTGGACGGTCAATGCGAGCGCAGGCGAGAGCTGCGACGACGGCAATGCCGACGACGGCGACGGGTGCTCGTCGGCCTGCGTTTGCGACGACGCCACCGACCTCGACGCCGACGGCATCGGCGACGCGTGCGATTCGTGTGTCAATACCAGCGGACCCGCCACTGAGAGCCAGATCGGTTTCAAGAAAGTCGGGACCGACTCGGAGAGCGGCAACGACGTTCTCGAGCTCAGGCTGGAGTACACGCTGGGCGACGGCGCCAGCTTCGCAACGCTCGATCCTTCGATCAGCGGCATGAGGCTGCTTGTCACCAACGCCAGCGGCGTACCGGTAGCCGACATCGATCTGCCCGCGGGCGCCTTCGATGGCACCAGGGGATGGCGCAAGAACGGCTCCGGGACTAACTGGCAATACAAGGACAAGACGAGTCCGCCGTTGGTCTCGGGCATCTCGGTGGTTCAGTTGAAGGATCGCTCCGCGAAGGCACCTGCGCTGGTCGCGGTCACCCTGAACGGATCCCACGGCGACTACGCCGTCGGACCCGGCGACGTCCCGCTGCGGGTAGTCGTTTCGGTCGGCGGCGGAGCCGGTCGCTGCGGCGAAGCAGCCTACGCGCGCGCGAGTTGCAGGGTCAGCGCCAAGGGCGACCGGATAGACTGCAAGTAGCCTGCGAGCGTCGCGATCGATGGATCTGTGCCTGGAATCCTCTCCGCGGAAACTGCGCTGCTGACGGGCTCTCGACGGGTGTCAGCGGCGGACCGGCGGCCGACACCGCTGATGCGACCGCCTCGCACCGCGAGAGAACCGTCGCATTCGTAAGGTGAGTTGCCTGCAGGCAGGCGAGCCGCTCGTCCGAAGTGCGGCCGGCCGCGCACCTTTCCGGGTGCGACGATCCAGGCTTCACAGGCACGAATACAGCGCGTCGATCAGGCGGCGATTGGTCGGGTTCTGCCAGCGCGGGCCCATGCGATTCATCACGTAGCCGAAGGCGACGCCGGCCTCCGGGTCGGCGAATCCGAGCGATCCACCGGCGCCGAAATGGCCGAACACGCCCGCGTTCGGGCCGATCGCGCGCTCGGGCCTGGAGAGTTGGAACCCGAGCCCGAAACGGCTCTCGCGCTCGAGCACCGCGTCCATGCCGTTGACGTGCTCGGTCGTCGCTTCGCCGAGCACGTCGCGGCCGACAATCTCGATGCCGCCTAGCGTGCCGCCGGCACAAAGGGCGGTGTACACGCGCGCCACACCTCTGGCGCTGGCGTGGCAGTTGGCGGAGGGAATTTCGGCGCGGCGCCACGCCGAGGTGTTCACCACGTCGTGGCCCGAGAATCCGCGCGGATTGAAGTAGGTGTTGAACGCCATCAATTGCGCATCGGTGAACGGCCCGTCGCCTACCGCAGGAATTGCCAGTTCGGGCAGCCAGACGAATTCGGCCACGCGCTCTTCGTCGCTCGGAGCAACACCGATGTGGACGTCGGCGCCGAGCGGACCGGTGATCTCGTCGCGCAGGAACTTTCCGAGCGTGCGCCGGCCGCGCGCGGTGCCGGCCGACGCGCGCCGTACGATCTCGCCGACCAGAAAGCCGAAGGTGTTGACGTGATATCCGTGCCGGGTTCCGGGCGTCCACCACGGCTGCTGGGCCTCCAGCGCCGCCGTCATCACTTGCCAATCGAACATCGCGTCGTCGGCAAGCGGGCGACGGATCGCGGGAAGTCCGGCCTGGTGGCAAAGAACCTGGCGCACCGTGATGGCTTCCTTGCCGGCCGCTGCGAACTCAGGCCAGTAACTCGCCACCGGCGCATCGAAGTCGAGCAGACCACGGTGTGCGAGCACCAACGCGCACAGCGTGGTGAAAGCCTTGCCTACCGAGAAGACGTCCGCGAGCGTGTCGCAGCGCCACGGCGCGCGCCGCTCGGCGTCGACGTGACCGCCCCACAGATCCACGACCGTGTGCCCGTCGAGGACCACCGTGACCGCGGCACCGTATTCGCCGTGCTCGGCGAAATTGGCGGCAAAGCCGTCGCGGATCGCGGCGAAACGCGCGTCGCACGTTCCTTCGATCGGGGGAATGACGCCCATCGCAGGTCTACTCGCCCGCCTCGCTCACCGCGCGCGGCCACATCGCACTGACGACGAGCAACGCCACTCCGACGCTGATCGCACTGTCGGCGACGTTGAAAGCCGGCCAGTGCCAACCGCGGTAGTAGACGTCGAGGAAGTCGATGACCTCGCCGTAGCGCAGGCGGTCGTACAGGTTACCCGCCGCTCCGCCGATCACCGACGTCAGCGCCACGCGCTGGACGAAATCTTCCACCGGGGCTTTGCGCAGCATCCACACCAGCAACGCAACGGTAGCGAGCGCAAAGACGACGAAGAAGACCTGCCCCCACACGCCCGGCAAATCCGCCAGAAAACCGAAGGCGCCGCCGCGATTGCGCAGGTAGGTGAGCGAGAACAAGCCGGGAATCAGCACTCTCGATTCGCCGACCCCGTCGCCGTCGAACGACTCGAGGATCATTCCTTTGGTCACCTGATCGGCGACGAAGATCAATACGGCAAGCAGAGCTGCGCTACGACCCTTCAACTCGCTCACTCCCGGTTCACCGCTAGCAGACTGTTCGAACAACGTCATGGGCCCGTTCAAAATGGTCTAGCTGCAAGGCACGCGCGAAAATCCTCGAGCGGAGGCGAGCCATTGACCTCGCGCGTCGCCATCTCAGGGCTCGTCGTAGCGAGTGGTTTCGCGCGCACGAGCCCCGAGCTGGCGAGGGGCGAGCTCGAGTAGACAGGCGTGATCCTCGCGCGTCGCCAGCTCCGCACTCGTGGGCCATTTTCAACGGGCTC
>Ga0172374_1000299_pt1 | contig 38577 bp, 40 predicted proteins | sample LakKiv3m_FD_114536 | JGI IMG/M metagenome (GOLD analysis project Ga0172374, IMG submission 114536) | Freshwater microbial communities from Kabuno Bay, South-Kivu, Congo - kab_092012_10.3m | ecosystem: Environmental > Aquatic > Freshwater > Lake | place: Democratic Republic of the Congo... | reverse complement strand
GAGTAATTGGCGGAGAGGCAGAAGGATCAGGCTTTGCGATTGATAAAAATATAATTCTTACAAATTTTCATGTCATTGAATTTGAACCAAGTTCGAAAATTATTTTCCCCGATAATTCTTTTGAAAACGCAGAAATATTAGCGGCAGATAAAGACTCTGACTTAGCGATTTTGCAAGTAAATAAAAATCTTAAAAAAATAAGCTGGGGAAATCCGTCAAAGCTTGAACCTTCAGAAGAATTATTAGCAATCGGATTTCCTTTGGGCGGCGATTTAAAAGGAGAAGCGTCAGTCAATAGAGGATTTCTCGCTGGTAGAAGATACTCAAAGGACGCTGGAATGGAATTTATTCAGATCGACGGTACGTTAAACCCAGGAGTTTCAGGCGGACCGATGATTGATGTTTGCGGGAAGGTAATCGGTATTAATACTCTTGGTATGGCAGGTCTTAGTATGGCAATTTCCTCAGATTCAATACTTAATAAATTAGAAATTATGGAGACTTCTGGAGATCCCTTAAAGGATGTAAAGAAAATAGAAATTAATCCAAACAAAAGTTCTGTTGATGTCGTTAGTGCCTTTTATGCTTACTTAAAAATAAGAAGACTTCCGAAAGCGTTTGATTTATTATCAGATAATTTTAAAAAAGGATATAGTTATGACTATTGGGTTTCAGGTTATAAGGATTTACTTGATACGACTGTCTTAAAAATAGAGCAAGGAGAAACTGATAACATTATAAAAATAAAACTGTCTACTAAAAACTTCACGGACGGAGAAATACTATATAAGTATTTTGAAGGACAATGGGAAGTAAGAAAAATAAAAGACAAATGGCAATTATGGGAAGCAAAGATTAAAGAGGTTAAAGACCCTGATTATCTGTGGTTTTACGAATGAAGAAAAAATCTTTAAGGTCGATTGCAATTGCCTCAGGTAAGAAACTAAATAAAGAAATTTACTTTAGTAAGAAAAAAAGAGCGGAATGGAAAAAGACCTTTTTAAAGTCTCAAAAAGCAATTCTTGAGAATTCAGATCCCTCGATAAAGCCCGTTTTAAAAGAAGAATATAATCAAAGACATCTTGTAACATCGGCGCTTGCTTTTACCGTGACCGGCCTTGAGACAATAGAAAAAGCAGAAGAGTACGATAAAAGGGTCACTTTAGAAAAATGCAAGTTTATTTTTTATAAAAAAGGGGATTCTTTTGTTTTTAAAGCAACTTTCTTAAAACCTCTTTTAGATAGTAAAAAAAGAATAAGTTATTTTTATTTTCCCCAAGGATTTCCAGAAAATAAGAAAAAGAAAGCGTTTATTTATAAAGACGGTAAAGGGTTTTCCCTTAAAGGATATGAGAAGGTGGATTCTGGAACTTTTAAACAGAAGATTTTGGATTATAAAGTTCTCGGCTTGAAATACAAAGGAAAGAAGGCAAATTATAATTTTAAATTAGCCCTTGTTAACGAGGATAGTCAGTCATATTGGGTAGAAAAATTATGAATAACAAACAGAAGAAAGCTGAGGAAGAGGTAGACTTGTCATTAATTTCAAGGGTACTTAAGCTTTATTTATTAGACGCAATTTCTGCAGTTGTTACTTGGATTACAAAATATCCTCCGTTTTCTTCTTACGGTAGACAGTATCTATTTCATTACGATAATCAAAAATATTGGTTATTTTGGGAAAAGATGGTAAAAGATTGGTATCAGATTTACATAAAACATTGGGAACAAGATAACTATTTTGTTTATTTCTATTGCGGTTTAGATTATCCAAAAAGAGAAGGAAGGCTTGAAGAAGTGCAAAAGCATATTGATAAAAGAGTAGGAGAAGGTGTTGTTGCAGTAACTTCTTATGAGAACAAAATTCTTACCTTAAGAGTTAATAAGGGTTATTTTGAATAAAAACCGAGGGCGGGAAAACCCTCGGTAGTTTCTCACAACTTCCTCAAACTTTAAGCCACTCCCAGGTTATTATAAAATAATTAGCGAGACTATAAATATATCAAACTATATCATCAACAATCCCTTTTATGGTGTCTCATTTGTCTCATTTAGCCTGGATAATGAGACAGACTATGACTCCGAATGGTTCGAGACCGTCTCGGGGAGCAAGCTAGTGCATGGTCAACTGACCGAGGTCTCTATTTAGCCTATTAAGGCTTTCCAAACCCCTCATTTTTTCCCAAAACTTTCGGATCGCAGTCCAGCTTGACAAAATAAATATTATTGTATAATATGGTATATACATGAAGATAATAAAAGACGCTTTTGAGTTTGAATGGGACAAGGGCAATATTGAGAAAAATAAAAAACATAAAGTAGAAGATAGAGAGGCAGAAGAAGTTTTTCTAGACGAAGGAAAAGTTATCTTAAAAGATAAACTACATTCTCAAAAAGAAGAAAGATTTATTGTCTTAGGCAAAACAAAAAAGAACAGATTATTATATTTAGTATTCACTAAAAGAAAAAAGAAAATCAGAATAATTTCAGCCAGAAATATTAATAAAAAGGAGGTGTTGTTATATGAAGAAACTACTTAAGATTCCAAAGTTTAAAAACGAAGATGATGAAAGAGATTTTTGGAGCAAACTGGACCTATCAGAATATTTTGATTCTGCTGACTTTGAAAGAGTTAGTTTCCCAAATCTTAAGCCTACTAGTCGAGCGATTTCCATTCGCATACCGGAATATCTCTTAAATAGAGTTAAAGAGAAGGCAAACGAAATTAATATTCCCTATCAGTCTTTGATAAAAGAGTATATTAAAAAGGGAGCATTAACTCCTTAATTTTTTATACTGTCTCATTTAGCCTAGAGAATGAGACAGACTACGATGTCGAATGGTTCTTGACCGACACAGGGAGCATAATAAAATGAAACTTCAACCCCTGAACTGAATAAGTCGTGATACATATTGGAATCTTAAGGATTTAAGATTTCTATGCCAAGTGACTTTAAACGATTAATTTATCACCGGCCAAAACTCTCAAGATTGAGCTATCATATTGAAATGAAAGCTCTTTCTGATTCCTTTGCCATTGAACGATCCGATGTAGCTGCATTTAGGATTCATGTAATTACCCACTACTACAAATATGGCTTAAGACCCACCCTTGATGCTTTTAAGGTCAAGAAAAGCAGGCTTATCAAACAATAAGACAAGCTCTTGATAGTAGTCATCTCTATTGGTTTGAATATCAATTTTTAAATCCTGAAGATAGGCTTTATCGTTTTTCTTAATTTTCATAATTATCCTTTTTATATTTTAGTTGATTTGAGCTTTGATTTCTTTTGTTTTCTTTTTAGATAAACCAATATTCCGGCGATGACAATGAGTATGGGAGCATATGCGAATCCAAAAACAAACAAAACTATTATTGCTCCAACTAAAAATATAGATAGATAAAATCGGAAGAACAGATTAAAAGCCTTGGGAAGTTGTTTTGAATACGATTTCAGTATCTTCTTTGCTTCATAGGGTGGCTTAAATAAATCAACAAATATCCTAACCTGTCTCGGTGAAGGTGGTTTACTACTGTCATACCATCCCATAAATTCTCCTTAGTAAGTATATTCTACTAGAAAACAGCAATTGATGTATAATTGAATGTAATTGAGTAAAATATGGAAAAAGACGATATATCAGAGCTATTAACGTTAGAAGAAGCAGGTAAAATATTAAAAGTGCATCCAGGTACTTTGAGGCGCTGGGACAAAGAAGGACTATTAAAAGCTGTTAGAATCGGCTCAAGGCGTGGAATTGGCGATAGAAGATATCGTAAGGAAGATATTGAGAATTATATTAAACAAAAGAAAAAGAAATAACTTACAAATAAGGAAAATTAAGAAAATTATGACGAAAATTAATGAGGCTACAGATACAGATCTGAAAGTTATTGAGTTATTAAAAAATCTTGGATGGAAGTCTGGAGATACCCTTCTTTACCAACAAGAATATATTCTCACTCCCGAACAACAAAAAACATTTGAAGGAAGAAAAAGCATTAAGCCTGATATAACACTTACTGACCTAAACGGGAACATCCTAGCTGTATTTGAAAATAAATTTGAAGATGAGAAGAAGGCACTAACAAAACTTCGTGCACTTTATGCCACCGTTCTAAAACCTAGGTTCCTATACGCCTGTTCCCCTGAAAGAATTCTTTTTTATGACACTGAATGGAAAGGTCTAGAAGCTGGAGAATTTAAACGGGTTGATTCATTCATGCCTCTTGAGGAAATGCTAGTAAAAAATGAACATGCTAAGAAAATCAACATAGATAGAGAAATATTTATTGATAAAAACATTGCAGGTGGAGTGAACCCAAGCTGTGGGAGAGAAACTTACTATCAAATTGACTGTATTCAGACCCTGATAAAGAGATTTAAAGAGGGAAAGCAAAAAATGCTTGTCCACATGGCTACTGGTTTAGGGAAAACTAGGACAATGGTCGCTTTTACAAAAGCCCTATTGGAACACAATATGGCTAGGAGAGTGCTTTTTGTTGTAGATAGGGTTATGTTGGCTGAACAGGCATTAAATGATGGATTTTCGCTTTTAAGTAAAGAATTTTCTGCTGTGCGCATTACCACATCAAATTTTAAACAATACAAGAATGCACAAGTTCATATTGTAGTGATAGATACTTTGGAAAATATTTACCAAGATATTCCGAACTCCTTTTATGATTTGATTATTGTTGATGAATGTCATCGTTCAATAAACATTAATCGCAAACTTATATTTGACCATTTCTTGTGTCCTAGAATTGGATTGACAGCAACTCCTAAAAAAGCAATTTCTGCAAAAGGTAAAGATGTTTCTGAGGAGGATTTAGCAATTTTAGATACTTATAAAATGTTTGGGTGTGAGACAGGCGAACCCGATTATCAATTTGATCTAGGCAGAGGTATCAGTGAGGGATTTTTAGCCCCTTATACAGTTTTGTCTATCGAAACAGAACTAACAAAGCTTGCTCGAGAGAAAGGTGTGGAGTTTTCCTATGTTTTAGATCCTGATGAAAGGAAGAAAATCGAGCTTGATCAATCAAAGAGGCTCATGTTAGAGCAATTGGAACGAAAATATATATCTGAAGATCGGTGTTTGAGAATTGCAGAAGAGCTTAAAGCCAACACCACATATGGAGAAAAGATTATCTTATTTGGAGCGAGTCAAGCCCACTGTACCTTACTTGCGAGAGCAATAAATAAAGTGTTTGCTACTCCAGGAGATGAAACAAGTCCTCGTTATGCAGAAGCAATTATTTCAGATAACAACGATCTAAACGCCACCTTTAAAAAATGGTTTAAAGATATAAATCATAAACCATTTATTGCTGTATCAGTCGACATTTTAGGCACAGGTGTTGATATTCCTTGTGTTAGATATATTTCTTTTGCAGCCTTAACAAAGTCTGTGGGCAAATATATTCAAATGCTTGGTCGTGGAACTAGACTTGATCCAAAATCAGGGAAATTTAGCTTTAAGGTAATAGATTTTGTCGGATTATGCGCATTAATGGACGATAATGGAAAAGGAACTCCGAAAGAAAATACACATATAGTTAAGGGTAAAGGGGGTGGAGGTATTGGGCCCGGTCCTGGTCCTGGACCTAAAGGAGAATGGTTTATCATTGATAATCCTGATCCAGCACACTTAATTCAAAGAGTTTACCTTCATGGCGACAAAGTTAAAGTCATAGACAATATCCCCATAGAAGAAGCAAGAAAAATGTTCGAGGAAGAATTACAAAAAGCAAATAAACCTGAAATAGTGAGTATAAAAAATAAAGTAGAGAAAGATAAAACTTATCAACCAAGTAAAGCAGAAGTTGAGACGATTAAACAATGGGTAAAGAATCCTGATGTATATCTAGATGAAGGTCAGTTACAAAAGGCGTATGGATTTGAGCAGGGTTCAATTTGGGACTTTTTTTTACACGCATTGAAAATAAAGAAGATTCCTACTCCAAAAGAACGTATCGAAAATGGATTTGAATCATATATTAAAACTTATGATTTTGATGATAAACAAATAAGGATTCTTAGAGACTTGAAGGATATTGTTTCTGAAAACATTGTTGAAAAGAGGAAAATAACGGCTGAAGATATACTTAACAATCCTGTTTATAGCAGAATTATTGGCGCAGATTATCAAGAGGTGAATCAAGTATTTGATAATAAATTACCTCAAGTGTTTGAGGAATTACAAACAAACTTTAGGATTTAAAAAATATGGGAAGATCAACAGTACACTACGCAGATAACGAAACAAATAATATTCTCAAACGACTTCATAATAAACTAAGGCCAGCTGGTACTCCCGTGGAGAGAGTTGAATATATTATCGAATTGTTGCTTCTCAGAATTTTTGAAACAAAGATTAAACAAGACACATCGTTTACGCCACTTCGAAAATTATTTGAGGGAGAAAATTATCGCTTATTATTTTCCCATTTATCTTCACTTACAGGAGAACAAACTCTATCAGAGTTAAATAAGAACATATTTCCTTTCTACTCAACAATACTTACCAAAACAAGAAGTGTTATTACTGGAAATTTACCTACTAAGATGCAAGATCAGTTGGTTCTCATGGAGGAAGTATTCGCTAATTCAAATTTTACAAACAACGTTAAGGGTGGAGTAATCGCAGAGGTTATCGGCTTGATTAATGAAATTGATGAAAAATGGATATTGAAAACGGATCTATTAGGCGATGCTATTGAGTCTGCTCTTTCAGAAACAGGAGGCACAAAGGATTTAGGTTTATATAGAACCCCAAGCCATATAAGACAGATGATGGTTGAATTGGTTGATCCAAGCTTTACTGATTCGATATTTGATCCTGCCTGTGGAACTGCGGGTTTTCTATTTGATGCATACGAATATGTTATTGAAAAAGCAAAAAAATTAAGACAAATTCCATCTGAAAATATTGCTAATCAATTTTATCGCACAGGTATAGGTGGAATTGAGTACCAAGGAAGAATTCGAAAAATGGCTGCGGTGAATATGTATATTCGTGGTTTAAATCCTCACAACATAGAACAAGGTGATTCTTTAAAGCTTTATGACCCAGCTAAAGACCACGAAAGCAAAAGTATTGTTATTGCCAATCCTCCATTTGGGGCTGAACGTGATCAACCCGCTTATCCTAATGTGTGGGAAGATTATTCTAGGGAATCCGAAACTACAATTTTGTTTGTTAAATTGATGTTTGAACTACTGAAACAAAATGGTCGTTGTGCAGTAGTTGTCTCCGAAGGATTTCTTACTTGGGGTCAAAACAGTGCCTGTGCTTTGCGAAAAATCCTTTTAAATGATGCAAATTTGAGAGCGGTAATTAGTCTTCCACAAGGTGTATTTGTAAGCAAAAGTGGACAAGGAGCAAAAACCTCTATCCTTTATTTTGAAAAAGGAACCCCGTCAGAATTTGTATGGTACTACAAAATTGAAAACGATGGATTTTCAATGGGCACTAATCGTAAAGAAATTGACGGTAGTCAAATCCCTGAACTATTAGAAATGTTTAAGGATGCTAAACAAGGTAGAAAACCACAAGACACGAAGCACAGTTTTTGTGTAACTAAGGAGCAAATTGAAACTCTTGATCCAAGAATTATTGAAAGAATTAAAAAGGAAGTCAGTAAATCAATTAAAGATAGAAATACTAAAAAAAGAGAAAAACTTGTTACCGAATTGAACGAGAAGCTCAATAATAAAAAAATTAGTAAGGAAATGTACGATGAAAAACTATGGCAGTTTGATAATGTTACAGAAAGCCAAATAGATAATGAGATTGCTAAAGCAATCGAAAAAGCACATTCCTACCATTTCAATCTTCAAAATTATCGCAGTAATTTATCTGATGAGCAGGTCAAAGACTGGCAAGAAGCTTTCAAGGGAGTAAAGATTAGGAATGACTCAACAGTTGAGAAAAAATACCAGGAATTGCACAAAGCTGAACCACAAGTTGCTTTACAAATACTTGCTTCTTTTGATGCCAACAATGCTTTGCAAATGGATATTGCGAGAGAATATTTAAGCAGATTAGATAAAAAGATATTAAATCAAGATAAAAAGTTGCTAAAACTGGAAGAAATTTTACGAAAAGGATTTCAATATCCATTGGTTCCACTAAAAAATCTGATCGTCATTAATGAAGAAAGAATAAAACCTTTAAATTTTCCTGGAATAGAATTCACTGTTTTAGGTGTGTCGAATCAAACTGGGATATTTATTAATGAGAAATTAAAGGGTGAAAAAATAAAACAAGGTTATTTTAAAGTTAAAAAGAACCAATTTTGTTACAACCCATACAGAATTAATGTTGGCTCGATAGGTTTTTGTGAGTTTGATATTGAGAATCAGATAATTAGTGGTGCTTATAACGTCTTTGGTTGTAATGAGAGCAAAATAAACCCCAAATATCTTGAGACGTTATTCAAGACGAAAAAGTTTTTGTCTTTCGTAAATGAGAAAGCAAATGGTGGAGTACGAATGGACTTTAAAATTGAAAGTATGCAGGAATGGGAAATTCCACTCCCCCCGCTAGATGTTCAAAATGAAATCGTAGAAAAGGTCGAAAAACAAAATCAAATAATTTTCGGAGTAGATAAAATTGAAAAAAACATTAGTTTTAATGTGGGTACTTATGATGAAGTATTAATGTCAAATATTTTTGATTTTGAATACGGAATAACTAAATCCGCCTCTAATGAGGGAAAATATCGATTGATAAGAATTACTGATATAAGTAGCTTCGGACAGTTAAATAGTGAAGAAGTATTTACTGATATAGTTGATTCTGAAAAGCGATACATTCTCAAACAAGGTGACCTTGTAATGGCTAGAACAGGTGCAACTTTTGGAAAAGTTCTTTATTTTGACTCGGAAACACCTTCGGTATTTGCATCTTTTTTAATTCGATTTATTCCAAAAAACAAAGAAGTAGAACAGAAATATGTCTATTATTTTTGTTTATCACAGAGGTATTGGCAACAAGCAAATCAGCTTGTTGATGGAGGAACACAGCCTCAATTTAGTTCAAATAAAATATCACAGATAAAAATTCCTCTGCCGCCTATTAAAACCCAGCGTCAGGTTGTAGAAAAGTTAGATCAACAAATGCAGGCCTTAGAAGGCGTTAGACTACTTAAATCTGAAGCAGAAAAAAGGATTGAAGAAATATTAAATCAAATTTGTGGAAGCTAATATAATATGCAATTACAAAAGATTAAAGTTGACGAGTTAAAGCTATCAGACATCGTAAATGATATTGAACATGGGCATCTTCGAATACCACGTTTTCAAAGAGATTTTGTGTGGGAAAGGTCAAAAGTAATTAAACTTCTCGATTCAATATATAAAGAGTACCCAATTGGTAGCTTTTTCCTTTGGGAAACCACCGGTAAATACAATTTGTTCTATCGCGACCTACCCGAACTGGGGATATTGCCAAAACAACCAAGAGCCGATGAAAAACTTAAATTTATTCTTGATGGCCAACAAAGGATTTGCTCTTTATATGCCGCTTGGTACGGCCTGAAAGTTGAGATTAAAGACAATAGGAAAGTAAAAATAATTGACTGTTCTGATATCTGCCTTGACCTTGATTATTATAAAAAGACACCTGATGACAATGGTAAGCAATCTGTTTTTGAAGTAAAGCGGGAAAACGACAGATACATACCATTACACAAAATACTAAGCGAAGACCATATGTCCATTTTCCTGTTTCGCAATATCAATGATTGCTTTGTAAGCAGGTTCTAATGCTGGAGTTTTGTCAAAAACTTCAATGTATTCGTAAAGAGAAAGCAGAAAGGGTTTAAGATTAGTGCAAGAAATTGCTCTTTTGTAAATAGTCTCTAGATTTAGCAGGATGTTAGTATTTTCGTTCATTCTATTAAGCTATTCCAGCTGTATTGTAGCAAAAAAGATAAGCAATGATAAAATAGCTCTATGGCTAACTCTTTTGACGAGCTTGTAAGCAATGCTATTTATATCTGTATACGGTATGAAGAGGTGAGTCCTGCAATGTTTTAAAGAAGACTAATGATAGATTTTGAGACAGGATTAAAAGTCTTTAAGGAGTTAGTAAAAATAGGCATTATTTCAGACTATCGTAAAGACGAATTTGATGATGAAAACGAAAACTTAATTGGAAGAGTAGATGTATTAAAGCTAAAAGAATTAAGTCTTAATTAAGTAATTAGCTACTTGTTGTAAAAAGGCTTTAAATCTACCTTTGTTTGCATTAAGGGAAATTCCATTATTTTGTATTTTCCTAAATTAAGCCTATCTAAAACTGAATTTACTCCCAGGAAAAAGTAAACAAGAATCATGCCAGCTATTGTTATAAACGTTATGTAAATAACAAATATTAATATTATTCTTCCTAGAGAGTATTTCCAGATCTTTTCAAAAAAGGTTAGAACTTTGCTTAAAAATACAAAAAGTTTATAACGAGTGAGGCGAAGATAATACTTCTCAAACTCATATAGTTTCATAACTTATTATAAACACAAAAACCGAGGGTGGGAAGACCCTCGGTTGACCTTCTACGATTCTCATTCCACAAACTACTTCCCTAACTATTATATTAGATTGAATGTTATAATATTACCATCTCTGAAGAGCAGAAAATCCAACCCCAACTGGCATAAGGGGTCGTAGGAGATTCAACCCTACAATGGCTTCGGATGGAAGGAGTAGTTGGTCTTCCCAGAGACATTATAGACTAAGATTAGAGTTTAATATTTTTAGTAAATTGTAATCAAAATAAATCTTTTTATTTCTGAACTTATCAATCAAGGGGAGCATTATAGGACTCGGATGGACTATACCCTCTTAAATTTTCTTATACTGCTGTTTAAATATTTTTAAAATAGAGCTATAATAACTCCATGATAATTACAAAAACAGAGCCTTTTGCAAAGGATGAGATTGTAAAACTAAGAGAACAATTTGATACATATATAAAAACAGTAATTGACGTTGGAAAGAAAATATGCTCTGCGGGAGCTGATAGACATTTTGACTGCGAAAAAATTCTTCTTGAACAAGGTTTAAGCCAATCCGATCTTTGGGGCGGAGGAATAGATTTAGAGACAAAAATCATAGATTGCAATTCATTTATTAATGTTCGACCAAAAGACAAAAATACAAGCAATGAAATTCAAGACCCAGTATTAAGAGAGAGATTTGAAGATTTAACAAAATATTTTTTTGAAAACATATAATGAAAAATAATCAAATTTTAGGCGCACTTGCGCTTGACCTAAAAAGAGTAGCTATTGGATATTTTAGGGGGTCTAACATAATGGCGGATAGGTTTTATGAAGAGGCATTAAAAAGAAGGGAAGAATTAGATAATAAAAATCTAAAACCATACTTAATTAATATCTTAAATAAGCTAGATAATCTTAGAAAACAGGAGAAAAAAAGAGCAGCTGAAGACGCTCTTTTATATAGCACAATTCTCCAAAATGCTGCTGTTTCCAATTGATAATTTTGCAACATAGATACGACCATGACCCTGAGTGGTTCCTGACCGACATACAGGGTATGTAGGACTTAAGCGGGCTATATAATCTTTTTTAGCTTTTAAAATTGGGCAAACTTACAAACTACTCTGATATAATTTTAGAAATGCAAAAAAAACTTATTATTCTATTTATTTTGGCAGCTATTTTTATAGGATTTTTTTATTTTTTTAAAAAAAATACAGCTTTAATAAATCCTGTTTGGCAAAATAATTCTGCAAAAAATGTGCCATCGGATGAGGTTTTAGATTTTTCAGAAGCAAAACACGTTTTACTGGATGGCCGTGGGTATTCGTATTTATATTTTACCGTAAAAAATCCTAACAAATTAGTTTTAATCCCAAACTTTAGCGAAGAAAAATTTACACAAAAAATAAAAGAAGAAAATTCCTGTATAGCGGGAATAAACGGCGGATTTTATGATGAAGAAAATAAACCATTGGGAAGATTTATTTCAGAGGGAAGAACATATGGAGATTTTATAAACAGCGCTCTTTTTAATGGGTATTTATCTGTTATTAAAAACCAGGTAATGATCACAACAAAGCCTTTGCAGGATGAAAGAATTAGTCTTCAATCAGGCCCGTTATTAATTTTAGATGGAAGCTTAGTAAATCTTTCTATAAAAAACGACAAATATGCCAGAAGAAGTGTTGCATTAATAACTGGAAAAAACGAATTAGTATTCATGACAGTCTTTAATAGCAAAGATCTAACAGCTGGCCCTAATCTTGCAAATTTACCTTTAGTTATTGATTTAATTAATAATCAAGAGAAGTTTTTTATTAAATTTGCAATAAATCTTGACGGAGGAACTGCTTCGGCAATCTATGTTGATAATTTCGTTCTTTCAGAGAATTCCCATATTGGAAGTTTCTTCTGCCTTAAAAAATAGGTTTTGGTATCAACCGAATAAGTTACGAAACATATTCGACATTTAGTAACTATGGATCACTATTCAAAAGATGAGATAGCTCAGGAGAGATTTAAAATTATTGAGTTCTACGAAGAGTATGGAGGGAAAGCAACAGTTAAAGCATTCGGAGTCAAAAGAAAGGAAGAATATATCGTGATCCTTCGTCTAAATGGGCTAAAAACAAGGCTAAAAAGCAAAAAAGGGGAAGAGTATGTGACGCATACAGCTCGATAATTATTGACGAAAATAGTATAATATAAAATATGAAAGGAGGTGTGGAATAGATTTAATTAATAAATCTATAGAAATATTATGAACGGTACAGTTAAAACAAAAACAGACAGAGGATTTGGTTTTATTGCTCGCGAAGGTGAAGCAAAAGATCTTTTCTTTCATTCCAATGATTTAGTCGGTGTTACTTTTGATGAACTTCAAGAAGGAGCAGCCGTCACGTTTGATGTTGTAGAAGGTGAAAAAGGTAAGAGTGCAAAAAATGTAAAACTTGCCTAATGGCATCAATAAATCAATATGAAAAAGCCTTGCTTTATGCAAGGTTTTTTTGTGAAGAGGCTGTTTTCTTTGAGAAAATTATGGCGAGTAGGATATGCTTTCTGTTAATGCTCCATCAAAAAACAGTTTATTTTCTCCGAAAGAAGCTTTTTTGGCATAAAATTCGCCAAAATCAGATGCCAGTTTTTGATTAATAAAATTAATAATCAATTGACGTTTATTTTGTACCTTAGATAACTCTTGAGACATTTCCTGAGGGTTTTGAGCATAAGCAGATTGTGTTAATTTGATTCCGTTTACCGAAAGAAATAAGCCTAAAGGCATGGGTATTCTGCCGATTTCAAAACTTTGAGGTTCAAAAACAGCGACTTTATTATCAGATAAAGAGCCTTTCATTTTGACATAAAAAACAGGGTCGTTTGGCAAGAACTTCATCGCAAAATCAACTGCTTCCTGGGGTGCACCTATTACGGCAGCATATCCGACAAGCCTACTTTTTATTAAAACACCGGAAATTTCTCCTGACCCATCGCCATTAAATTTGACTTGCACGTTTTTGTACGGCCAGTGTTTCCATGGTTGATTATTCATAGTAGCGGTAATTTCAACTGAGGAAAATTCTGCCTTAATATCTCTTTTGCCGGAAAATTGACGGGTTAAAGAGGGCGAGGGGCTATCTGGCAGAGTTTTATATTCGATATGACTTTTTGTTCTAATTGATTTTAAATCTTCTTGAGAATATTTTACTCCTAAGTCACGCGGTTTGTCTGTTCCTAATATTGTAGATAATCCCGGAATAAAGCCTAAAAAACCAAGAAAAAGAATAGGGAGAGATAAAATTACAAGAAAAATAATCAATAAAATTTTCTTCATAATATGATTTGAATTATAATACGTCTTTTTAATAATAAGCAAGCTTTAATGTTTCATTCTCGGAGACGGACAGTCCTTGACAAACTTGCTAAGACAGAGCACGCTTCATTTAGACCCGATGGAAGCTGAAGTTCTTTCCCGTCAAGATAGTTTTTTCATCTCCTAAGCAGATAATAGGTGGGTAAGAAACTCATCATAAGTTAATGTTATAATTGTAACGATCTTTTACCAAGCGGAGTTAAGAGGGTTAACAGTCAGGCCACGGTAAATCTTTTTCCTGTCTACCTCTTGGTTTTCCCAATTTTAAAACTAGGTCGAAAATTAGACGATGAGTGCAAAAGAAAGAAACTTCCTTCTTTTTTGGGTGGGAATTTCGTTATCCATAATAGCCATATTAATCTCATTTTTTGTAACCGCTATTTTAGTGCTTTCTAAATTCAATTAACTTAGTAAATTACTCCATTTACAATATCTTCCGCCTGTAACGTTTTATGTAGCGGTGCAGGGTAGATATATCTCACTTGTTCTGCTTGTCACGAGTCATAAATTTTTCATTCCCCATATTTGAATATTGATTTGAAGTGTAATTACGGTATAATGCTTTTCATTATCTATGTCTAACGAAAGATTTAATCCTTTAAAGATTTCAATAACAGGTATTGATGGAGCAGGTAAAAGCACGGTTACAGGGTTAGCTGCGTCAGAACTAGGATTAGATCAGGCAGTAGCGAGGATATCAAGGCCGGCATATTCAATAGTAGATGGGCATAAAAAAGATCGTTATCAAAGGCTTCTGAGAACAATAGATAGATTACATGGTATTGCCGATAGAACGGAAAACCCGAGGTATGTGCTTTGTGCAAACGCGTTAAACGTTGTCTTACAAGGAAGAGTTGTTGAGCCGGGTTTAATTCGGAAAATCCAACCAGATATAGTAATCGGGTCTCGGGACTATCTAATTGACCCTTCTGTTTACGCGATTTTTTACTCAAAAAGTTTAAGAAGAAAAAATATGGACGAAAGAATATCAATTATGCAACAAGTTAGTGGAATGGATTTCCGAGACATCATTTTTCTCTTAACTGTACCGCCTGATGAGGCAGTAGCAAGGATTGAAAAAAGAATTGAGTTGGAGAAGAAAGACCCCATGAGACCCGAGAGGGAGAAATGGAGACACATGCATGAGCAGCCTGAGTATCTCGAGATGTTGCAATACGAATACAAAGACGCATTAGGGGTTGTCAGAAGACGATCAGATGCTAAGATTTTTGAATTAGATACATCTAGGCTTGGGCAAGAAGAAGTAACAGGCTACATAGTGTCAACGGTCCGGGATTTTCTTGCAAGAAATGGTTCTTAATCCTTCCACAATTTTCTCATCCTGTTAATCGAATCCGAAAGGTCAATGCGGTATTTATTAAATGAGTAATATAAATGAGGAGATAGTTCAAGAGTTATTAGATTGCAATATTTGTATTTTTTCAAAAATCGAAGAAATTTTTCTACATCCAGACATCCTTCTCCCAATGCTAAGTGTTGATTTTTTTTCTTAAAATCACTCAAATGTATGTTTTTTATATATGGAAAAATAATCTTAAAGTCTTTACTTTTATGGATGGATGGATTATTAAAATGGCTAGTATCAAAAGTAATGCCAAAATGATATTTTTTGCTTAATTTATATATATTAACAATATTTGTAGTTGAGACGTCGGCTTTAGAAAAATACTTATAAATTGGCAATGAGCTTCTAGGAGATAAATTTTCAAGTAGCACTTCAACTTCATATTTTTTTTGCAGCTGAGACATCTTTAAAAGATAATTTTTTTGATTTTGGCTGTTAACATTTTGACCTTTCAAAGGGTGGATAATAAGCTTGGCACGGAAAAATTGTGCCATTTGAAAAATTTCCTCTATTGGGTAAATCAACTTTCCAAAAAGAAGGGGACTATGTATGGAAAGAATTGGGGTGTTGTAATGATTGGAAAATTTCGAGAGACGTTTAATTCCCGGGAAAGTTTTATAACCTAATACTATTTCAATGCCATCTACATTGTTTTTTTGAGCAAACTCAAAAAGGTATTCGATATTTATATTTATAGGAAGATCGGCAATCGAAAAACTAATTTTTGGTAAACTCATTCAGTAAGTATATCAAAATATATATCAAATTGATTTGTCACAAGATAGTATTTCTTCAGAAGAATAGATGAGAATCCTAAATTTGCTTTTTCTAAAAAAGCCAGTGATTTTTTAGAGTCCGAAGATTCCGAGGAAACCCTTCCAAAGATTTCCGAAGAAGCCCGGCTGAGGTGTTGGGGTTGGGAAAGCAGGCGGTGTGAATACGGTTGTCGTTGTTGATCCGGGATTACCCAGCTGATCAGGAGATGTTCCTGTTGGAGGTAAGGTTGTCGGAATATTTGGAGGGGTTACAATGGTTGGAGAACCTGTATCTGTAGATGTAAATCCGCCTTCGCCAATTTGGACTGCCAATTCTTTAGACCAAGCTCCGGGCATGCAATCATTTACTCCTCTAACTACGAAGTAGTATTTAGTGCCGGAAACCAAGTTATTTACTGTAAAGTTTGTTGTATTACCAACATCGGGGAGACCGTAACTGTAATTTCCCGCCGCTGTACCAAAGGCGACAGTGTATTTAGTAAAATTATTGGCTGCCAGCCAATTGAGCCTAACTGCATTTGCATCTGTTGCTTTTGGGAGAAGAGCATGATTAGGTTCATACAAAACTACCTGATCCGGTTTTGTTTTATTGCAACTTGGAGAATTAGTTGTGGAGCCTGCAAACGTAGGAGCGTTTCCATAGCCAAAGATCATTTCCGTATTAGAAGGAATAAGAGCTACTGCAGAAAGAGCAGCTACTAGGAGGGAAACTTTAATAAGGGATTTTTTCATATTGTATTTTCAATGGTTGTAACCGGCTTTTTCTTCTCTAATCGTTATTTTATCCCGTTTGATTTGTTCTTAATCTTTTTTGCCGGTTTTGGCATTAATTTTGTTTTAGAAAAATACAAAAGCTATAAAGATGTTTTTTCTTTTTATTTTCTAGTCCTTATTATCTTTATCTTTGCTTTTGTATTAAAAACCGGGCAGCCTTTAATAACAAAAAACGTTTTTAATGAAATTAAAAATTTTAAGGAAACAAAAGGATATGTGTTGTCTACTTCTAAAGAAGATAGCGCATGGCTTTTGGGATATACAAAATTAAAAGTAATTGCCTGGAGCTTTGGAGAAGAGGATAAATATTGGAATAATACACAGTGGCAATTGTTTTACGAAAATTTACCGGTTTCTTCTAAGATTGCTTTATTAAATAAGCTACCTAAGCCGCTATATATTTATATAAACGATAAACAAATAGTTTTTCTTAAAAGCGTAGCAAGTGAGTCTTGTATTAAGCAGTTATCTCCCCATTTCTATCAATATAGTTGCAAAAATAAATAAACCTTACATTTATTTTTCAATTAACGTATTAATGGAGCAAAACATTGTGGATCTTTGCCAACCAATTTGTTATCTTTTATTTCTCCTCCACATCCTAATACGGTGGCTCTACAAGCTCCTCTGCATCGCCTCATATAAAATTCACAATCCGTACAGCCTTCCTTTGTAGCCAATCTATATTTTTCAAAATTAGGATCAAACCAAGCTTCGTAAACAGAAGTATTAATCATGTTTGGACCCATAAATTTCCCAGATGGATCAACGTCTAGAACAAATGGGCAAGAATATGTTCTACCATCAGGAAGTATGCTAATAGCTGTGGTAAGCGCCCCGCATTCAGAATAGTTGAATGGAAACGGTGATTCTGATTTATCCGGATAATCCTCACAAAACAAGTCCTTATATTTTAGAATAATCTGGATACCAGATTCTTTAACTTCGGGGATTTCACGCATTTGTTGAACTTTTTTAGCAAATTGTAGGTATTCTGCCGATGTAAGGCATTGTTGCTCTAAGCTATTATTAGCTCTTCCGCTCAATTTTAATGGCATAAAATTTATATTTGCATTATATTTTGCCGCAAGCCTAACTAAAAATTCAATGTCACTAACATTATCTCGACCTACTGCTACGGCAATTACCGTATTTATTTTGCCCTCAACTCTGTCCTGATTATATTCTCGTATCTGCTCTAAGGCCTTAATTGCTTTTGAAAATGCTCCGGGTTTTCGGCGTCTGTCATTTGTTTCTTGTTTACCTTCAATACTAATTACGATTTCATCTAGATTTGCATCTAAAATTTTCTTAGCAGTATTTTCTGACCACCAACCATTGGTATAAAGTCCGACATTCATTCCAAGTTTTTTTCCAGTTGCAATCATTTCAAACAGACCAGGATCTGTAGTGGGCTCACCACCTGTAATTTTCCATTCCATAGTTCCGACACTAGAAAATTTATGCATAATATCTACTGTTTGCTCAAGCGTACGTTTTTGTTCTTTTGCCTTATTGCCAGCTGAAAAATAGCATTGAGGACACTCAAAATTACAGAATTGCGTAATACTATCAAATACTCTAATTGGAGCAGTAAGCATGCCTTCAGGTAATGGATTTAAAGGAGGAATAACTCTTACACTAGTTAAGGTTAGTAACCCATTATCATGTACTTCTATTAATCCGGTTTTCTTAAAAGCCTTAAATCTTTGGCTTGTCTCCGGATTACCTTGAATTTGTGATTCAAATATTTGTTCTTCAGCTAAGGCAAGTTTAATCAACAAATCGTGTTCCGGTGGCTTTAGAAGATCAACGGTAGCTTTTACAGAATCGTAGACTAAGCCGCCAAAATATTCTTTTCTAACTGTAAATCTGTTTGGATTAGCTTCTGTCATAGGCGTATTAAGACGACTCCTTTTCTAAGAAAATTAAATTGTCGAGTCTTTTGGCTTTAATTACAAAGTTAAAAAGATCAAGAGTCATACTTAGAGAGAAATCTCTTTTTGAGAACTTAGTCATTGGTTTTTTTAAAAAACCGATTCCAGTTGGGTGACTAATTAAATTTTTTTTAATTGTTTCGAAATCTAAGCATTTTCCCTCAAGACAGCTTTTGACATAATTAACAAACATAAAATCCTCATTGTCTTCATATCTATTGTCGGTTACGACAAAAGATACTATTTTAGGAGCTTGTTTTTTTATATATTTTATTACTGCCTGAGCATTAACAAAAGCGCCTGTAATAATAGTATCTGCATTGATTGCCCTAACTATTCCCTGTGTGCCGGCTGAAGTAGTAAGGATTACAATTTTACCTAGCATATTAACATTTTCAATTTCCGCGGGAGAATTTCCATAGTCAAACCCATGAAGCTTTAAACCTTCTCTTTCGCCAATTGTAATAAAGCTGGGATTTTTCATCGCAAGACTGCGGGCAGATTTGATATCTGAAACAGGAATTATCCTTGACGCACCATTTTTAAAAACAAAACACCCGGTAGTAAATGCTCTTAAGACATCTACGACTATTGTTAATCCTTCTGCTTGATCCGCATTTTCAAAAGATTTAATGATTTTTATTTTCATATCTTATTTTTGGTTCTTCTAAAGGGGACATTAATTAAAGGATTTTTTTTATTAAATCTATTTGCAGCTGATTTATAAATTCCATAAATTAATTGCGTAGACCTTTCATGATCTAGTAAATCAGACGTTGGATTTATTTTTTCCCCATTCAAAAATTTAATAAATTCCAGTACTGCTTTTCTTCGGGCATCCTCTTGATGTCCTCTTGATCTATTGTCCATAATGTTTCCGGTTAAATCTTTAATACTAATAAATTCATAAGTCTTCCATTCCTGAAACAAATCAGCATTTCTAAAAACATGAATATCTAGGTGATATTCATCTCCAACATTATAAAGGTTTTTCTTCTCTTTAGGATTTATTTCGTTTGATTGATAAGATATTAGAGAAATTGCCTGGAAAGGACCTTGTTCGATAAAATGACTTTCGTGTCTCAATCTGCCATTGCCTTTGTACAAATCTCTATTTTCTACAGAAAGCCAACTTCTCTTAGAAAACCCATTGTGAATTAAATTTACACTTGCAAGTGTAATTGTTTGGTTACCATGTTTAAATGCAAGGGAAGAAAAGGAATCTAGTTCTCCATATTTTTTGGACATAATGTTTATTTTTTTTTGAGAATATTTATTATATTTTTTGAAATTAGGGAAAATTTTTCCGTAGTCACTTAAATTTATTTGAGAAAGAAAATCATTTGGTCTTAAAGAATTCGTAAAAATGTCTACATTGTCAATGGATTTTTCTCTATTTTCCCCTGCTTCCAATAACCACGTAACAATATCAAGAAAATGATATCCGGAATGAGAAACTTTTCCAAAGCCTTTATTAAATCCGTGATAATCAATGTCTATGATCTCTGAAGGAAAACGAAACTGACCATCTGAATGAAATGTTTGAATCGAGGTAATCGGGCAATTTGTTTTTTCATTAACTTCTTTTATTAGCTCTCTTACCTTTTTAAAGGCTGGATGCCATCGTCTTTGAGACATAAGACTAAAATATAACCGTTTATACTTTCTTTTTGCAGCTATATAAGTTTTTTTTAACATTTGATAATCCTGCAATAATTTTTTTGGTATTTCTGAATCAGTAGATATATTTTCATGAGTTGAAATAGGCTTATCCATAAGTACATTTATTCCTTTTTTTAATGCCCATTTCCCATACATCGTGTGCGCTCGTGGCTCAGTGGATATAATTACACCTGTAATTTTATGTTGATCAACTATTTGATTTAGTTTCTTTTCAACGATAGAAGATAGTTTATTATAAGTTCTGTTTTGAGGTTGTATGAAATAAATTTTTGTATCTTCATCATTTTTTTCCGCTAGAAATTTGGTTATGTCAGTTCGTTTTTCCTCCAAATCAACTGCATATGTCAGTTGAATATTATAAATATCGCTATTTGATTTACAAATAGGATAATAGATTCTTTTCGCATGCGGGCCAAATCCGATTAACAATAAATTAATTTTTTTCATGGCTAATTAGTGCAATAATTGCTGTCCAGTCTAATTCAGCTAGGTTGTATGGCAATATTGCTTCTATTTTTTTTTCAACATCCAAAGTTTGATTTATGTCAAGCCCTGTTGGGTAAGGGATAATACTTTTTAATCGATATAAAGCAGTACCTAAAGCTATTCTCTTAACTAGCAAATCATCAAATTTATTTGTTCCATAGCCTTTAACATATTCAGTAACATTATCTAATTCAATTTCTGACGTTGTTAAAGCATGAATTAAAATATGTCCTAAAAAATATGCATAATCAAAAACAGCATCTCCTTGATGTGCAGTTTCAAGATCAAAAAACATAAAATGTTTACCTAGGTCATTAACGCCAATATTCTTTGGACAAACATCACCAAGTACTAACTGTTTATCTGCTAGGATTGAGAGTGACTCCATCAATTCATTTAACGTAGGATTATTTCTGTATCCAAATCTGTGACCTAAAACTGTTCTATAGTAAGTCTGATCACTATCATCTCTTACAGGCTTATCACAGCAGCTTGCTGCTCTATGAACTTTAGCTAAAGTTTGACCAAAATTAAAAAACATTTTTGAAGTAGTTTTTTGTTTTAAAAATAAATCTTCTAGTTTTTCACCGTTAGGTATGGCATCTTCCAAGACTAAATAATGATTATTCTGATTGTAACTTAAAACTCTCGGAAAATTATCAGGAGCTACCTGATAAAACATTTCTAAAGCTTGATATTCAATATCAATATCATTTGGATTACAAGCAATTTCTGGTATGGCAGCAAAACTCATACCTCTTATTTTTAAGTAATACCTATTTCTCGCAGCGTTAATTTGAAAAACTTGATGTGCAACGCCTCCCGAAACTTTTGAAACGTTGTCTATCTTTGGTAGAGAAGATAAAAAAATATCTGAAACCAAGATTCTTGATACCTCTTGCGAAATAACTTCTCCTTGACTAGAATACTCTTTACTCATTTAAACCTGTCTATGGCAATATTTTGAATCCGTATTATAATACTATTGCTTTAAACAGGCAAATAGATTAAACGCACCATGAATAAAATTATATATAAGCCTTCAGATAGGGCATACAAGGTGCTAGTTCAAGGAAAAATTCTTGCAAAAAAAGAAACGCCTCAACAAATGTTTGAAAGAACTGTTAATACAATCTTTAATGTGGAAAAAAATCTAAAAATACCAATTGCAGAAACTAAATTAGCTAAGGATAAATTCGCTAAATTTATGGCTGAAAAAACTTTTACCCCGGGAACTCCCACTCTCACAAATGCTGGTAGAAAAGGATACGGAAAATCTCCTCTCTGTTCTTGTGCATTAATTCCAGTCGATCTAAAGCAAAAAGAAGCATCAGCTAAGATGATCAAAGCTTATTATAAGCAAAATATGGGATCCGGTTTTGATTTAACTCCATACGCAGATCCCGTAAAATTATTAATTTGGCTAAACAATCTTGCATTGCAAGAAACGATTTCCGGTAAATACGATAGGTATATAGGAAATATGGCCAATCTTCATATTTCCCATCCCAAAATAAAAGATTTCATTAGAACAAAAAACAAAAAAAAGCTAAACTATTTTAATCTTTCAGTTATCATTAATGATGCTTTTATGCAGGCCGCTAGAAAGAGAGGTAGTTTTAAAATGATGGATGGAGCTAGAGTTTCCGCATACGATCTATTAAAATTGATTGCTGAAAGCGCATGGAATTGCGGTGATCCAAGTTTCTTAAATCTAGAACGAATGAATAAAGATAACCCCTTGGGTAATATTGCTCCATATACTTCCGCTCCACCATGCGCAGAGATGGGCTTAACAGAAGGAGAGACATGTCAATTTGCATATATAAATATTTCTAAATTCACTACACCAAAGGGAATCGATTATAAAAAACTGGAAGAAGTTACAAGGGTTGTTACAAGAGCCTTGGATAATGCTGTTGAAATTGGGCTAAACAATTTTCCTCATCCAAAAAGCACGAAGATAGCTAAGCTTAAAAGAAAAATTGGTATAGCAGCTTCTGGACTTGCAGATACGCTCCTATATTACAACTTACCTTATTCATCTACTAAAGCAAGGCAACTTGCTAAAGATGTATTGTCATTTATTAACTTTGTCTCAAAATCAGAGTCAGTTAAGTTAGCTTTCCAGCGAGGATCTTGCGAAGCCATGAAAGATAAAAAAAATAACAAATATTATAAGAATTATCTGGAAAAAAGATATGATTTCGGAACAGGTAAAATCAGTAAGAATCAATGGAAGGAATTAGATATGTACATTAAAAAAACCGGCAAATTAAGAAATATCTGTACAACCGCTTTGCCCCCAGCGGCAAGAGTCTCTATTTTAATGGATGCCAGTACCGGAATTGAGCCCTTTTTTGGCATACCAGCAAAAGTTGAAGAGTTACCATCGTCAATAATTGATTTTGTTAAAAAACATGCGCCTTTAAATGTAAAAGAGATATTGAATAAAGCAGTTACTGAAGGGACATTTAAAAATACAAGTTTACCAATACATGCTAAAAAATGTTTAAAAACTGCTAAGGAAATATCTCCGATAGGTCATTTAAAAATGGCTGCAGCCTTAGTTGGGAATAAAGGAGTAGTAGATGAAACTGCATCTAAAACCGTTAACCTTTCAAGTGACGCTACTCCTAAGGACATTTTAAATATTCTTTTTTGCGCACATGATTTGGGATTAAAAAATATTTCAGTCTATCGAGATAATTCTTACAAAGAACAGCCATTAAAATTATAAAACTTTTCTTTTAAAAAAACAGCGGAATTTGCTATAATTTAACCAGTGAAGAAATATAACTTGGTAATTATTGGTTTTTTCCAGGCAACCGGTCTTGCAGCATATTGCAGTTTAGTATCGGTTTTAATCTGGAACAGCAATCACTTGTTTGGAAAAATCAACGATTTTAGGGGACCGCTTCTTTTTTTAATTCTTTTTGTAACTTCGGCTTTAGTTTCCGGAATCTTAACCCTTGGATACCCGATTATCCTTTTTTGGCAAAAAAAAGAACAAGTTAAAGCAATAAAATCGGTTTCTTATACCGCAGGATTTCTTATTCTTTATACACTCTTAGCACTTCTTTTCCTTTTAAGAAAATAATTTCCCCATTATAAAGTTATTAAGAGGTAGAGTTAAGGATTGCAGGGATTTGTACATGTACCGCCGCTCTCGTAGCAGAAATTATAGTAGCCGGTACCATAATTAAATCCTTCATTGCAATGATTTCCATCAGCACTTGTCGAGTTAAACCCACCTGTTCCGCATGCAGCGCACGAACCCGGAATAGGCGTAGGCATTGGTGTTAACGGAATAGTAGTTGTGGTCGGAGTAGCAGATTCCAAATCTGTAACCCTTTGGTTAAGACTATTAATTTGATTGTGCAAATCCAAAACCTCCGTTTTTACATTAGAAACGTCTCCGGTTAGTGTAACCAGATTAGTTTGGATGTCTGTTACCACAGAGTCTATTTCATTAACTTTATCAAAAACATAACAGCCAAAATCAATCGCGTTTATGCCCGACAGGTTTCTATTCGTGCAAATCTGTCGGTAATATTGAAGAGCTTTTGAATAATAACTGCTGCTTGCTGCATAAGTAGGAGTAACAGAAGAGGAAAATACAAGGACAAAAATTATAATTATTAATAGTTTTTTTAAAACACTCATAATAATTTCTTGCCGACGATATTCGTGTTACAGGTTTTTTTAGACCTGTGTCAAGGATCCAATAATTTAATTCTTACAATCTTTTTACCTAAACTTGGCTTCTTTTTATTTTGGAAAAGTTGTATATTAATATTATGTTTACACTACCGGAGCTTCCGTATGAATATGACGCTCTTGAACCATTTATAGATGAGGAAACAATGAGGGTTCACCATGATGGTCATCACCTAGCTTACGTTAAAAATCTAAATGACGCCTTAGTAGGACATGATGAATTTCTAAACATGGATATAGAAAGCTTACTCAAATTATTAGATAAAGTTCCGGAAGATATCCGTACAAAAGTTAAAAATAACGCAGGTGGTCATTTTCATCATTCATTTTTTTGGACAATATTAAAACAAAATGGCGGGGGAAAACCAAATGGGAAATTACTTGAAGCAATTAATAAAAAATTCGGCGGTTTTGATTTATTTAAAGAAAAATTTACCCAGTCTGCTCTAAGTTTATTTGGAAGCGGTTGGACATGGTTAGTCTTAAATGCTCAGGAATTAGAGATTACTAATATTATAAATCAGGATTCGCCGGTTTCCATTAAGCATACTCCGCTTTTTACAATAGATCTTTGGGAACATGCTTATTATTTAAAATATAAGAATAAAAGGGTAGATTATATTACCGCGTTTTGGAATGTTGTTAATTGGGAAGAAATAGAAAGGCGCTTTGATAATAATAGTTGAAATTCCCAGTTAAAAGAGCATATTATTAATCAAGGTGGCAAAAATAATTTCGGTAGGTTCATCAGCCGATAACTCAAAAAATTCAGAGAGCTCTTCTGTAAAAATCTTTCAAGGAATATGGGAATTCTTTAAATCTCAGGATAAATTTACAAAATTCTTTATTATAACGGCATTGGTTGTAGTAATCCTTGCTCCTATATTTGTTTTGAGATATATTTCAAGAGCAGCTACAGTTGACGCAGTGGATTTAGAGGTAGAGTCGACCGCACTTAAAGGAAATGTTGTTTTAGGTACAGACACTCTTTCTTCCGGAGGTGAATACATCCGTTTTGATGTGTTTACATCAAGTCTTTCCGCAAGTCCTTGTATTAACTCCGTTCCTACAGGTGCAGGAGTAGCCAGGGGAACAATATCTATTCCAAAATCCGGCGTTTATTCTATTTGGGCAAGAATAAGAGGAGAGGGAGATAATTCTAACTCATTTTTCTTACAAATAGATAATGGATGTTTGGTAAACATTGGAGATCAAACAGGAATGCCTTTAAATACTTGGACTTGGGTTAATTATCAAAACGGAAACCCGGCATCCGTACTTTTTAAAAATTTATCTGCAGGAAATCATAATATAAAATTAATTGGTCGGGAGGCAAAAATAAGCGTTGACAGATTAATTTTTACCGCAGATCCGACTTGCAGTCCAACAGATACGGGAACAAATTGTTTATCTCAGGCTCAAGTAGCTACCCCAACCCCAACTCCTGTTTCCGGAAAAACAGCGTCTATTTTAGTTAATCCGTCTACTGGAACTTATTCTCCGGGACAAATATTTAGTGTAGATCTTAAAATTGATGGAGGAGGGACTCCTTTTAATGCAGCAGGGGCAACAGTTGTTGCGTCAAGTAACATCCAGGTACAAAGCTTAACAGTAACCCCTATTGGCTCCGGAGGGTGCGGTTTTACCTGGGTAAATAAAAAAAACATCCCATCTGCTACTAGCCTTTCTTTTTCCGGTGCAATTTTAAAAACATCTTCCTTAAATTGCACTGTTTATACACTAAATCTGGCGGTACTATCGGGAGGAATAGGGACAATTACTATAACAAGCGGTTCTGTTAAGAGCCGTATAACCCACAAGGAAATTTTAGGATTCACAATAAACGGTTCTTACTCGTTTGTAGTGCCTTTAACTCCAACTCCGACACCAACCTTAACGCCAACACCCGTCCCAACATCAACGCCAACGCCAATACCTCCAACCCCAACTCCTGTTCCAACGTCGATACCAACTCCGACACCAACTTTAACGCCAACACCCGTGCCAACATCAACACCAACTCCTCTCCCGCCAACTCCAACCCCGATAGTTATTCAAACGCCGACAATAGATGCCCAGCCTACGGATACATATAGTACAGCAATAGATATTACCGGTACAAAAACACCGGAAGTAACTTCAATTTTTGTAAACGGGCTTTCTAGCGGGATAAGCTATCCAACATCAACCACCTGGATTGTTCCTGTAACACTTGCGATAGGTCCGAATTCATTTATCGTTTACGGAAGAGACGCAAGCGGTCATCAAAGTCAAAATGATAGTGTCACAATAGTAAATCATATTTCCGGAGATATTAACGGAGACGGAATGGTTGATCTTACCGATCTTTCTATGTTTGGGACAGACTATGAAAATACCGATACCTTAAATTATGCACTTTCGGATATGAATGGAGATGGAATTATTGATCTTGAAGATTTTTCAGTAATAGCAGGAGATTATAATGGTCAATAAATTTTTAATCCTATTTATTTTTATTATGCTTGGTTTAAAAAGCGCAGGTTCGGTAAATGCCGCTTCTATTGCTCCATCGCCGGACAAAGGGAATTACAGTGAGGGGCAAACTTTTACAACAAGTATTGTTGTTGATGGAGAAGGGACAGCTTTTAACGCTGCAAAAGTAAGTATTACTCCCTCAAAAAATATTCAAATCCAAGACATTACTCTTGGAGATTGTGATTTTGCTTTTGTGAACACTCCAACATTTAATAACCCATCTTTTACGGGAGTAATATTAGGAGGATCATCTACTAAGTGCACAGTATATACATTAACTCTTAAGGCGCTTAATTCCGGCCAAGAATATTTATCTTTAAGTAACGGTTCTGTTAAGACATATAAAAAATCATCGGAAATTTTATCATCTTTAAAAAACGGCGTATACGCTATTAGCGGATCTTCTAACTCTCAGGTAAACTCAACTTCGGGAATAGAAGAACTGGCAAAACGTTCCGGTAAGACGCAAACAAATGAAGGGAAGGGGAATAATTATAAGGTAATTCTCGGAGTTAAAAATGAGGACGGAAGTCCTTTGTCCGGCACAATGGTAGTACTAGTTTCTCAGGAGTCAAAAGAATACAGAGAATTAAGCGATACACAGGGAATAGTTGAATTTTCCAATATCCCAAAAGGAATCTATAAAGTTAAAACTGTTTTTAAAGATGGAAAAACTTCGGAAAAAATTTTAAATATCGATGGTGTAAATAAAACAATTGCACTCGGAGTTCAGGCAAAAAAGAATGTATTTGATTACAGATGGTTATTGCTATTGTTGATTCCTTTGTTTGGAACAGCAGTATTTATTTATTTAAAAATAAAAAAACAAAGAATCAAGGCTTAAAGCAAGTTGGTACAGTAAAAAATGTGGAAGAGTAAAAAGAGCAATCCGGTGTTATAATTTAAACATGCCGCTTCTCTGGAACGATGATTTTTCTATAGGTGTAAAAATTATCGACAAACAGCATAAACAGTTTCTTTCCGTTTTAAGTAAGCTAATTGATTCGGTAGGAAAACCGGAATCAGACGAAGAAATAGAACAAGAATACAAAGAGGATAAAATTACAAGTTCATTCAATCTGGCTGATTTTTTAGAAGAGTGGTTAGGTATTCATCTTAATGGAATGGATAAAAAATACGTTAAGTGTTTTCACGAGCATGGTCTATTTTAGCTTCTAGAATTTTTAAGCTTCTTTTTCCGCTTCTACCCAGTGCGAATGTGTATCTTCTACAAACTCTCTTTCTTTTTTATTTTTTTCATGAACTTTTAGTAAATCATCGGGGATGCTTCGTTTCTCTTTGATGAGGAAGTTATAAATAGTTTCTTTTAAAGCGTCTACTGCAAGAAGAGAGCAATGAATCTTAATTGGTGGTAATCCTTCCAATGATTTTATGACGTTATCCTTATTTATTTTTAAAGCTTTGTCTATGGATTTTCCTTTAACCAAATCAGTAATAACGCTGCTAGTTGCAATCGCTGCTGCGCATCCGTAAGTTTCAAATTTAATGTCTTTAATAATATCTTTTTGTTTGTCATTTTTTATAACTTTAATGTATAAATACATTACGTCTCCACAGACAATATTTCCTACTTCGCCGGTAGATGTTGGACTTTCCATTTTTCCGTAGTTATGCGGATTTTTAAAATGCTTTAAAACTTTTTGTGAATAAGATTTTACATTGGTCATAATTTTATAAAATTATACAGTATTTTTTCTATTAAAAGGTGATAGTTTTCTTAATCTTTTTACAATTTCCGGTAATACTTTTAAAACATAATCAATATCACTTTCTTTTGTCAGCCTACCAAGGGAAAAGCGAATTGATCCATGTGCGTCTTCCGGATTTTTTCCAAGCGCCATAAGTACATGACTTGGACTTAAATTATTTGATGAGCAGGCAGAACCCGTAGAAACATAAATGCCGAACATATTAAGTTCTAAGAGCAAAGATTCTCCTTCTACAAAGGAAAATGTAATATTAACATTATTTTGTAATCTTTGTTTTAAGTCTCCGTTTAATTTTGTATCGGGAATTTTTTTAATAATCCCCTTAATTAATTTATCTCTTAGTTTAGTTAACTTTTCGGTACCATTTTTATTCTTGGAACAAATTTCTACTGCTTTTTTAAAACCGATAACTGCCGGAAGATTAACAGTAGAGGATCGGAAGTTTTGCTCGTGTCCTCCTCCGTTAAGAAGTGGTGTAATTGGAATTCCGGATCTTTTATATAAAAGGGCTGCTCCTAGCGGTCCGTATATCTTGTGAGAAGATGCTGTGAGTAAATCTATATTATCTTTGATAACGTCAATCGAAATTTTCCCAAAACTTTGTGCGGCATCCGTATGAAAATAAACATTATTTTTCCGACAAATTTTTCCAATTTCTCTAATATTTTGAATAGTACCAATTTCGTTATTTCCGTGAATTATTGAGACAAGAATTGTATCTTTTCGGATGGAATTTTTTAGGTATTTTAATAACACAAATCCTTTTTTATCTACAGGTAGTTTTGTAATTTCAAATCCTTGAGTTTTCAACCACTCGGCTGCATTTAACACGCAATCGTGCTCGATAGAAGAAATAATAATATGTTTTCCCTTGTGAGAATTTGCCCAAGCAATTCCTTTTAAAGCCATATTATTACTTTCTGTTGCAGAAGAAGTAAAAATTATTTCAAAAGACTTTGAATTTATAAACTTAGCAATTAATTTTCTGGCATTTCCTACTGCATCCATTGCATCTGCGCCGCGTTTATGGAAGGAAACACTATTACCAAATTTTTGGGAAAAATAGGGAAGCATTGCTCTTAACACTTTTGGATCGGTAGGAGTAGTAGAAGCATAATCTAAGTAGATTTTTTTAGAAGCCTTAATCATGAGATAATATTTTACCATAAGTAAACAAGAAGATTAATCGAAATTAGGAAAGGAGGAAGCCGCCGTCAACAACTATTTGACTTCCCGTCATGTAAGAAGACATATTTGAAGCTAAAAATAGAACTACTTTTCCAATATCATCTGCTTCTCCCATTCTATGCATAGGAATTCCGGATAAAAATCCTTCAATCATTTTTGCTTGATCAATACCTGCGGGTTGAGGTTGCTGCATCTTAGCAACTCCCGGAGTTGCGATTCCTCCCGGAGCAATGGCGTTAACCCAAATTTTATGCGGGGCAAGTTCTAAGGCAACGTTTTTGGTAAAACCCCAAACCCCGTGTTTTGAAGCGTCATAAGCAGCAAGACCTATCATTGAAGGATGCAAAGCATCAATTGAAGTAATGTTTATAATGCTTCCGCCTTTTCCCTGTTTTATCATTTGCTCGGAAGAATATTTAGTGGTTAGAAAGACACCTTTTAAATTAACCGATAAAATCTTATCAAATTCATCAAGGGACATTTTAGAAACTGGGATTGAGGGATAAATCCCGGCGTTATTTACCAAAATATCAATTGAGCCGAAATCATTTACGGTTTCAATAACCAAGTTTTTTACCGCTTCTTCTTTGGAAACATCGGTACAAATTGCTTTTACTTTAAAGCCTTTTGCAGTTAAGTCTAGAGCAGCTTTTTCGCCTTCTTCCTTGGTTCGGTTAGCTATTACAACATTAGCACCTGCCTCTGCGAGTCTTGCGGTAATTCCAAAGCCAATTCCTAAAGCACCTCCTGTAACAATTGCAGTTTTTCCCGTAAGATCAAGAAATTTACTTACAGGAATTGTAGGATTAGAATTTTCCATAAATTATTCCGGCCAAATTTGTTGACCTGTTTCCGTATCGGTTATTATAATTGCTTTTGTCGGACAAGATTGAGCTGCCATTAAAATATTTTCCGGAGAATCTGTACTTTGCGGCTGGACAACTGCTTTATTTTCACTGTCCAGTTGAAATGTTGGTGCAGAGATTGCAATACAGGTTGCAGCTCCAATACAGAGATGACGAACCACTTGGACTTTATATTTCCCAATTTGCACGATTTTATCTTCTTCAGGTGCAGGTTGAGTTAATATTGGCTGTTGAGCGGGTGAAGTTATAGGTTCGGCAGGATCGGTTGAATTATCTGATGGAATTACTGGTTCAGTTGGCGGAGATGATATTGGCTGATTTGTTTGATCGTCCATATTATAAGAGTATAAAGATCCTAAAAAAGATTGTCAATAATTGCCTAGCTGTATTTTTTAAAGAGATCCAGAATATCTCTTTTTACCGGCGGAGTTTCGATTAACGGTTTTTCTTTAATTTGTATAATTTGGGATTCAAAGGAAGGTTTTTCGACCTGATAGAAAATTCCAAGAGGAATCTGTTTTTCGCCTTGCCCGCCACCACTAAGCTCAGGCGCTGGCAGGCGGACCCATTCTAAAGATTTTTCAAATGCCTTAATTTTATTACCGGGGTTATAATCCTGTGGAAGCTGGTAGGTATTTTCCCGGAAAAAACCATAAGTGTAGTCTTTGTTAAAGGTTGTGCAGGGCTGGAGAATGTCAATTACCGATAGACCTTTATGTTCATTTGCCTTAATAATGAGTTCTGTTAGTTTTATCATATCTCCCGAAAATCCACGAGCAACAAAAGTTGCACCCGAAGCAATTGCCAGGGCAAGCGGAGAGAACGGTTCATCAGGATTTCCCAAAGGAGTAGATTTGGTTTTTGTACCATGTGGTGTTTCCGGAGAGGCTTGACCGGTAGTTAAACTGTAAAGAGCGTTATTATGAAGAAGAATTGTTAAATCATGATTTCTTCTACATGCATGAATAAAATGATTTCCGCCTTCTCCCAGACAATCCCCATCGCCCGTAAAAACAAAAACATTGAGCTTATTATTAGCAATCTTAACGCCTGTTGCAACCGGTATTGGACGTCCATGTAAACCTTCAAACGAAGTAAGTTTTACAAAGTTAATCATGTGTCCATGACAACCAATTCCCGCTACCAAAACAGAATTTAAATTATCCCATCCTTGTTGCATAGCAGCTGCTTTAAACGCTCCCCAAATTCCAAAATTTCCACATCCGGCGCACCAGGTTGGATTACAAGGTGATGCTAAATCTTCCATTTTTGTCATAAATAATTATTCTTTCACTCCTCCTTTCATTAAGCTATTTATTTTTTCAACAATATCTTCCGGATAGATTGGTCTGCCGTTAAAACTTAACAATCTTTCTGTAATTTCTATTCCGGTTTTTTGTCTAATTAAATCCGCTAATTGTCCGGAATAATTGCATTCAATATCAATTATTTTTTTTGCTTTGCCAAGAATTTGTTTAACATTTTCACTAGGAAAGGGGTTGATCCAATTTATGTAAAGAAAATTTACATTTTCAAAATTTTTCATTGCGTGTAAGGTACTGCCTTTGTTACTGCCCCAGGAAACGATTGTAAGATCTGCCTCAACAGGTCCGAATAACTTTGGTTCTTGCATGTCTTCCTTTGCGCAAGTTACTAATTTTTGCATTCTTTTTTGCATTTGCTTTTTACGGTTTCCCGCCTCTTCGTTAGAGTATCCTGTTTCGTTATGTTCATCCGTATTTGCAATTAGATAAGATCCATTTCCGGGAATTGTCCGCATAGAAATTCCATCTTCTTCAATTTTATACCTCAAATAATCTGTTTGAGCAGTTGTCGAAAATTTTCCACGGTTTATTTCGTAATTTGCAAAATCAAAATACGGAAAAGTTTGATCATTTTCGCAAATATCTTTATCTACGATAACAACAACAGGCGTTTGATATTTATCTGCAAGATTAAATGCTTGCATGGTTAATTCAAAAGCCTCTTTAGAATCTCCGGCCGCTAAAACTATTTTTGGGAATTCTCCTTGGTGGGCATGTAAAATAAAATTTAGATCTCCTTGTTCTGTCCAGGTTGGAAGACCTGTCGCAGGTCCGGGGCGCATTCCGTAAATAATTACAAGCGGTGTTTCCGTCATTCCTGCTAAACCGTATCCTTCGGTCATTAAGCAAAATCCTCCTCCGGATGTCGCAGTCATGGACCTTGCTCCTGCAAAAGATGCACCGATAGCCATATTAATTGCCGCAATTTCATCTTCCGGCTGTTTATAAATATATCCGAATTTTTTTTGATTTAAGGCTAAAATATGCAGCAAATTAGTTATTGGAGTCATGGGATAAATTGCAGTAAATTGTAATCCGGCAGCAATTGCTCCCATTGCGATTGAATCATTTCCGTTAACTATTATTTTTGGGTCAACATTATTGGTCTTAACCAAAAAATTTATAATTTTATCCGCAAAATGTTCTTTAACAAAATTATAGCCTGTTTCTGCTGCCAAATAATTTTTACTTACAATTGCTTCCCCTTTGTCTCCGAACTCTTCGTTAATTAATTCTTTAAGAATTGTTAAGTCCGCATTAACAAGAGCTATTAATCCTCCAAGGGCAACAGTGTTTAAGAATAATTCTTTATTTCCCGCCTCTTCCGCAAATTTAGACAACGGAATAGGGAATTTATTTACGCCGTTTTTAAATTCCAAAGCATCAATATTAGTAGTTTCATCAAAAATTACCCCTGCATTTTCTTCTAAACCGTTAAGATATTTTTCAAGAGTTTCCTTGTTTAAAGCTACTAAAAGATCAACATTTTTTATCAGAGTTGCAATTTCTTCTTTAGAAATTACAATTTGCATCATATTATGTCCGCCTCTAATAAGGGAAGGGTATTCGGTATAATCAAAGGTGTTAAAGCCGGAGCGGGAAGCGACCTTGGCAAACATTAAACCTGCAGATTTAATTCCTTGTCCTGCTGCTCCGCCGATTTTTATAGATAAAATTTCTTGATTCATACTAATTAAAATCTTTCAAAATAAATTTTTTCTTTTGCCACACCTTTTAATGCCAAAATATTATTTGCTTCATCAATCATTTCTTTATTGCCGCAAAGATAAGCAGAATAACCGTTCATATTGGAAAAATCAGAGTTAACTAAATCGGTAATATGTCCGGTTGAACCCTGCCAAGACTGATCAGGTCTTGATAAGGTTAATTTAAATTTAAAATTCGGATGGTCTTGGGAAAGTTTTTTAAAATAATCTTGCCAAAAAATATCACCCGGGTTACGTAGTCCGAAATAGAGGGTTATGGGCTTTTGAATATTTTTTTCTTTTAATGCCTCATCTAAAATACATCTTAAAGGACTGCATCCCGACCCTGTTCCTAAAAAAATTAATTCTTTCGCATTGTCATTCTCTTTAAGGGTAAATACTCCAAACGGTCCAAGGTAAGAAATTTTGTCTCCGACTTTTAAAGCTTCAAAGAATTTTGATCCGGGTCCGCCGGGAGAAATATCCACAAGAACCATAAATTTATTTGGACCGTTATTACTAGCAATAGAATAAGAATTAATTCTATCTTCGGAAACTTTTACGCTTATATATTGCCCGGGCTTATAAACCAAAGGAATTTCCGTTTCAAAAATAAAAGAATGGTATGTACCGGCAAGTATTTTATGGCTTAAGGCAGTTGCCGTTTGGAATTTTGGACCGCTTTGCTTATTCATTTTTAATATTCTTCCAAAGTGGAAGTATCTCCAATAGGTAGTCCTAGCTCTTTTGCCTTAAGGATGCGGCGCATAATTTTTCCGGATCGGGTTTTAGGAAGTTTATCTATAAATTCAATTTCCCGAGGGTAAGCATGTCCGGCAAGATTTTTTTTAACATATGCTTTTAATTCTTCAATTAATTTTTCTCCCTCTTTTCCTTTTGCTTTTTCTTGATAGTCTTTTTCTAAGACGACAAAAGCTTTAATAATTTCACCCCGCATTGGATCCGGTTTTCCAATAACTCCTGCTTCTACAACAGCAGGATGCTCAACAAGTGCCGATTCAACTTCAAAAGGGCCAACTCTTTCTCCGGAAGTTTTTATTACATCGTCAGCTCTTCCTACAAACCAAAAATACCCGTCTTTATCCTGTGTGGCACGGTCTCCCGAAAGATACCATTTATGGTTTGTTCCTTTTTCGGTGAAAAAATAAGACTCATATTTTTTTGGACGTCCCCAAATAGCTCTCATCTGAGATGGCCATCCGAACTTAATACATAAATTTCCCTCTTTATTTATAGGAAGTTTATTGCCATCGTCGTCAAAAATTCCGGCAGTAATTCCCGGAACAGGTTTTCCCATTGAACCCGGCTTTATATCCATAGATGGGTAATTAGTAATCATTATCGCGCCTGTTTCTGTTTGCCACCAAGAGTCATGGAAGGGAAGACCAAAAACTTTTAAACCCCATTGGACGCATTCCGGATTTAAAGGCTCTCCGACAGAACATAAATGTCTTAGATTTGATAAATTGAAATTCTTAACAATGCTCGGGTCAGACGCCATAAGCATACGGATAGCCGTCGGAGCAGTGTACCATACGGAAACGGAATACTTTTCTAAAATTTCATACCATATTTTTGGATCAAATCTTCCGGAGAAGAGAACCGAAGTTGCTCCGTTTGCCCAACTGCCTAAAATTTCATAAGCAATTCCCGTAACCCAACCCGGATCCGCCGTGCACCAATAGGTATCTTGGTCGTGTAAATCTAAAACTAATTTTGCAGTTATAGATTGAAATAAAATCGCTCTATGTGCATGAACTACGCCTTTTGGCTTGCCTGTTGTTCCGGATGTATAGAGCATAAAAGCAGGGTCGTCCGGGTCCATCCGTGCAACATGAGTTGTCTCTTCCGCCTTTTCCATCTTGCCCGTAAAATCTTCATCGTCTACAACGACGATGTGTTTTAAATGGGGAAGATTATGTCTTATTTTTTCTATTCTGTCTTTTAATTCTTTAATGGTAACAACAATTTTTGCTTGACTGTCACCAAGTCTGTCTTCCAATGCCTGCGGACCAAAAGCAGAGAATAAAGTTCCGACAATTGCGCCTGCTTTTTGAATTCCAAGAAAACAATAAAACAGTTCCGGAATTCTGGGGAGAAAGAGAAAAGCCCTATCTCCTCTTTCTAAGCCCAACTCTTTGAAAATATTGCTGGCTTTATTTGAAAGCACAAAAAGATCATAAAAAGTGAATTCTTTTTTTTCGCCTGTTTCGGATTCATAAAAAAGAGCAATTTTATTTCTTCTGAATGTGTTTATATGCCGATCGATTGCGTTATAGGCGGCGTTAATTTTGTGATCGTCAAAATAAGTTAATTCGTTTTCGAAATCCGACCAGTGTTTAAAATCTTTAACTGCATCTTCATAATTAGGTAAGTTTGGAGGAATTTTAAATGAATCTTTATCTTTGTAAACTATTGGGTAATTAGTCATGGTGTAATGTCATTCTAGTATAAATATACTTAAAGTTTGTGTCAACAATAAACACTTTTCTTTAATAAAGAAGAATTTCAAATAAAGAAAGTGAAAGAAGATTGTTAATTTATTTAAGAGTTCCGCGTCTTCTGCCCTTTTTTCTTTTAGAAATAGATTTTCCCGGTGTTTTTCTTCTAGATATTGCCATAATGTTTCACCTAGCCTATCTTACCAGAAAATCTTGATTAAGACCATATTCAATTTTATTATCGGTTAGTAGTTCCGAAATTTTTACAAAATGGTATCCTTTCCCTTTTAGATAAGGAATAGTTTTGATTAAGGCGTCATATGTTTTTGGAGCAAAAACCCCTTTATTTAAGTGCAGTACAATAATTGATCCGTTTTGAGTTTTTTGTTTAATATTTTCCGCAATAGAATCGGCATTGTAATTAAAGGCATCCTCTCCCACTACATCCCAATGGATAATTTTTAAGCCCAGTCTTGTAATTGTTTTTACATCAATATTTTCATAGCACCCTCCGGGAAATCTAAATATTTTCGGGATAACTCCTGTTTCTTTTGTAATAATTTTTTGAGCACTTTCCACTTCGTCTTCTGCAAGTTTTCTTTCTACCATAGGCAATCCAAAACAATTTGCAGAAAAAGCAGGATGGGAATAAGAATGATTGCCTATTTCCACCAGAGGGTCTTTTGCAATTTCTCTTGCTTCTTTAGGATAAGTTTTTACCCAAAGACCGGTTAAAAATACCGTAAACTTAATGTGTTCCTTGTCCAAATATTCTTTTACCGGTTTGTTATACCAGGAGTTAACTTTTCCGCTACGCAGCATATCAAGCATTGTGTATGTCATGTCAGCGTCAAAAGTAATGGCAATGTTTTTAGTATTTCTGGATCCATTTTTTATTACGACCGGCTCCGGTAAAGTAGTCGCAAGAATATCCATTTTTTTCTTTACGTATTTTTCGGGAGACGGTTGGTCGGAATGCCGCATGGGAAATTTGGCAATTCTAAGTTCGGGAAAAATAATAATAAAAAAAAGAAAAATAAGAAAAAACAGCAGGATTAACTTATTTTTTAAACTAACTTTTTTATGCAGTTTGGTTTTTCTTTGCTTTCTTCGTTTTGCCATGTAAGGATTTTACCCTAAAAATTGATTTTGGGATAGTATTTTAAATAATGAGAGATTTAATTATAAAATATACGCTGCTACAAATTTACAAGATTTTTGTTATAATACAATGCTAATAAGAAAGTATGAATTTTTACAAAAAAATAATTAGGCCAATTTTTTTCCAGATGAACCCGGATCTCCTGCATGAGGAAATTGTTAGATTTGGCAATCTTTTAGGCAAAACTTCAATAACCAGAAAACCCCTAGAGTTAATTTATAATTATGAAAACCCGGCGCTTGAAACAGAAGTTTTCGGAATAAAATTTAAAAATCCAATTGGGCTTTCCGGAGGTTTTGATAAAAATGCAAATTTAATCCAAACATTACCTGCTCTTGGATTTGGATTTAATGAGGTCGGTTCGGTAACGGCAAGACCATATAAAGGGAATCCAAGACCATGGAATGTAAGACTAAAACAGGAGCAATCTTTGATTGTTAATTACGGGTTAAAAAATCAAGGAGTAGATATAATAAGAAAAAGAATTAGAGCTCAAAAAAGATCTATTCCACTAATTATTAATATTGCAAAAACCAACGATGCGAGAATAAAAGGAGAAGCATCGGTAGAGGATTATAACAAATCCTTTGCAAAACTTCAGTCGCTTGCAGACATTATAAATATTAATATTAGCTGTCCAAACACAGGAGACGGACAGCTCCTTTGCGAAAGTCCGGTTTTACTAAATAAGCTTTTAAAAAGAATATCTCAAAATAAAGTTAAAAAACCGGTTGTTTTAAAGCTTAAACCCGATTTGTCAGAAGAACTCATAAAGGAAATTATCGAGGTTTCAACAAAATACGCAATAGTTAAAGGATTTATTATCTCCAATTTGACTAGAAACAGAAATTTACTCAAAAAAATTAATCCAAAGTCTGTAGCTCAATACAGTGGCGGTGTTTCCGGAAAACCAATGAGGGAGCTCTCAAATAAAATGATCAAAACAATTTATAAGATGACAAAAGGAAAATACCCGATTATCGGAGTAGGAGG
>Ga0172374_1000297_pt1 | contig 38800 bp, 44 predicted proteins | sample LakKiv3m_FD_114536 | JGI IMG/M metagenome (GOLD analysis project Ga0172374, IMG submission 114536) | Freshwater microbial communities from Kabuno Bay, South-Kivu, Congo - kab_092012_10.3m | ecosystem: Environmental > Aquatic > Freshwater > Lake | place: Democratic Republic of the Congo... | reverse complement strand
TTGTGGCCGCTTTCCAGCATAGCCTCAATACGGTCTCTGTCTGACTGATTTAACTTCCTGTGATGCTTCTTCATAGGTCTCCATATTACCTAGAAAAAGTTGCGATTCAAAAAGGAATTTTTCTGGGGGTAAATCTATTTTTACATACCCGAGCTGTGCAATGCCCCCCCGGGAAATTTTAAGAATCCGGGCGGATTACAATCGAATAACGACTTCGGCTTTGAAAGGAGCTTAAAATGCGGATCATGATCTCCTGCGCAATTCTGGCGCTCATCACCCTATCCGGTCTGACCGGCTGCTCCAACGACCCGGCGATCACTCCGGAGCTACATCTGGCGCCGATCCTCGCCGACGGCACCGCCCCCTATCACCTGGGCGTAACCGACGAAGGCGTCCAGCAATACGCGGTCGCAATCGGTGACAACGTCACCGTCAACCTGGTCTGGGCTCCGCAAGCTCCAGCCGGTCAGATCGATTACGAGGTCACACACGTAATCGGGCTGGCGTCCGCTACCGCTGAAACCCGCGGGGGACCGTCGGTCATCGACGGATCCATCAGCGTTTCGCTGGAAGCTTCAGGTCGCCATACCATCACCGTGAAGGCGATGGTTGGCGACCGCCAGGTCGGCGCTGCCCAGGTCATCCTGGAAGCCGACTAAACGGCAGCAGTTGCCGTGTTCAAAAAGCTGCAGAGCACAGCGCTCGCCCTATCTGGGGCGGGCGCTGTTCGTTTAATAATAACGAGATAGTTTTTGAGGCAAAACAACAACTTAACACTAACCAAAGAAAAGATAACACCTCCTGGTTGCCCAGCAAGCAAAAATATGGTATAAATAGAACAATTTTTGGCTCAATCATGAAGCCAGAAATCGCATTCGGCCTATCTGGGCCAAACAACTTGGAGGTTTTGTAATGCTCAAACTTCTCTTGGCGGCAGCAATCCTGACTGTCCTCCTTTCCTGCGCCGGTTGCGATAAAACGCAATCCGGCAAAGACGGCAACATCTCTTATCCGACTTTTGAGATCGTCTTGACTGACGATAAGGGTATTGGAGAAATCCATGCCACCGACATTATGGAAGGACACCCTCTTTATGAGACACGTTCAATTCCTGTCTGTATCAAACTGGCTGACAATTACCGCATCCCCGCCGGCACTGCGCATGTAAAATGCTATGTCGGGGACGCCGAGATCGACGCCACAGCAATACTGATCGGTGAGCCGATTCGTCTTCCGATTACAATGTCGGGGGATTATCAGGTTCGCATGGAAGGAACTTCAGCCTTGGGCACCATTGCCCAAATCTGCACCATCCGCTTGAAGTAAGGAGTCAAAGCCAATGATGAAACAATACATTATTCCGGGGATTGTTTACATCTTCGGAACATTCTTGCTGATTGTGGGAATAAATCTCGTTTTTCCCGACGCCTTTGATTGGAGCTGGGTTGCCAATTCACCCAACCCCAAGAAGATCCAGACGACTATCGAGCCCACGGATAAGTGGCAGATCTGCGTGCTCAATTTCACTACGCAGAAGACAGTAGAGCCCGCCGAGGGTATCTACTACTGCACAAGCAACGATCAGATCGTAGTGTTTATCGCCGGAAAAGGCAAAGAGAAATGTACAATCAAAACCAAAACTCCAGGACTTCCGCCCGTGACAGTAGAAAAAACTTCAGTGGATAAAGTGGTAATCGATCCAATCCAAATTGGAATTACGAAGGTCGAGATCAACTCAAATGAAAAAGGTTTCTATCAAAAAGTGATTCTCAAAGTCCGCCCCCACTCGACCGACTCCCTGTCCTCCGGGGAATCGGCACAACCTGAGCACGAGGCTCGCCCACCCGGGCGAGCCTCGCTTCGTTTTAAGATCAAAAAGGACTTTTATTTTTATTCTTATTAGCTTAAACACTTAATTCTGATTTAGCACTTCCCTATATACTGCCAGCGTTTCTTTTGCGGTTTTTGACCAATCGTATTTTTGGACTTGTAAAAGTCCTTTTTTAATTAAATTCTCCCTCAAACTGCGATCGGAAATAACACGATCAATTGCTTTTGTTAGATCATCAGCATTCTTCGGATTAAAATAATAAGCCCCTTCGCCTAAGATTTCCGGCATGGAGGAAATATCTGAAGAAATTACGGGGGTACCGCTAGCCATAGCTTCCAAAGGCGGCCAGCCAAAACCCTCGGCAAATGACGGAATGATATAAGCCAGCGCGCCGGCGTAGATTACTGGCAATTCCTCGCTTCTCACATCGATCGGACCGGCCAATATGATCGGAGTTGGAAGTTTGGAGTCAGGGGCAAATGTCTTATTAATCCGTCCTATTTGATCAAGAACCTCTTTTTCTTTTTCATCGATTTTGCCGACAAGAACTAGATGGACAAATTTTTTATCCTCTTTCAAATACTTTTCATAAGCCAATAGCAGTGTTGATAAATTTTTATGTTTTTTCCATGCCCCGACATAAAGCAGATAATCGTTTTCGATCTTATTTTTTTGGCGAAATTTATTTAATATCTCAGTTTCGCCTTTGGCCCGAATATTAAATCTCTCGGTATCCACTCCATGATAGATCGTTCTAATTTTATTTTTTGGAATTCTTAAAGTATATATAATGTCATTTTCAGTAGCCTTGGAGATGGAAATGACTTTCTGAGAATTTTTTGCCGCTGATCTCATTACCTTAAGAAATGCCAGCCTTTTTATCGGATTTGAGCCGGAATGATTAATCAAGGTTAAGTCGTGGATTGTGACAATAAATTTTCCCCGATAACGAACCGGATGATTAAATTGAATGAAATGCACCAGATCAAATTTTTCGCGGTTTAAGTATTTTAAAAGTTGCGTTTGTTCACCAAATGAATAATGTTTTATATCTTTAATCTCGATTTTTAAATTCGGCGCCTTTTCGATTTCGGGATACCATTTTAATTCTTTCTTTCCAATCGGACGGATTAACAATGTATAATCATTTTTATCATCTAATTTCAAAATTCCCGATAAGGCTTCCAGACAATAACGAGTCATCGATTCGCCGATTCCAACGAAGCGGCCGTCAATAAGAATGCGGCTCATTTGACCTCCTTTAGTTTTAATTCGGCAAAATTAACTCCGATTAAGAGAAAAAGCGTAATAGTTAGCGCCGGATTATCGGCAAACGTGTGAAGAAATAAGGCCGTAATTGAGACGGCAAATAACGACAGAAACAAGACGAAGGAACTGTCTTTGAGTTTGATTAAAATAACGAGAGCAAAACCAAGCCAGAATAAAATTCCCAGAAAACCAAGCTCCAATACGATCTGCAAATACCAGGATTCGGAAACAATTCCGCCATATTTTAGCGCTAAGGGGCCGGCAGTTGAAAGACCTGATCCCAAAAGCAAATCAGAGACATTATCAAATCGATAGCTGATCTCTTTAACCGAATTGATTATCGCATTGTTGTGGCCCATTTGAGAAGAATCGTGGGTTAAAACCGTGGCCGTGGAATTGCCGCCGACAAACAATATAGAGAGAGGGATCGCCATCAAGACTCCGGTCGTTAAAAGCATTTTTAAGGCAGGCTGCCATTTTTTTACTCTATAAATGATAAAAACAAGCAAGCCCGCCAGTAAACCGAGAAAAGCAGCCCGCGAATAGGAAAAACCGATCGCCATGACAATCAAGGCATAGAAGAAAAATTGTCGGTCAAAGAAAAAGTTTTTAATTTTTGCCCAATCGGATGATTTGTAAAGAAAAAGAAACGCCGCCGGCAAAAGATAGCTGCCGAGCTGATTGGGACCGCCCAAAATCGAACTTGATCGCTCAGTCGTTCCAACCAAAAAATTACCCCACCCAAAATCAGCTGTGGCTTGAAAGAGGCTATGCCAATAATTTAACGGCAAAAATCGCTCGATAATTCCAAAAACGGCAATGAGAACCGCCATTAAACCGTAAAAATTAAGAATTTTATCAAACGACTTTTCATAAGAAGGAACTTGAAAGATAGCGAGCAGAAAAAATAACGATATTCTAAAACCTTGTAGCCCTTGAGAAACGGAAGGAGAAAAGAAAAAAACCGAAATAATTCCAAGCGTCAAAAGCGAAAGGATCAATCTGAGCCATAATTTATCGATGTTTTTTTGACGCAAAATAACAATCAAATTTATCAAGGAAAATATGGCAAGCAACGGCTCGTACCAGTGGGCCGTCCAAAAGGAAATGCCAGTACCAAGGCTCAAACCGTTTTTCAAGTAAAAAAGCAAAAGAGACTGAAAAGGGAGATAGCCGATCAGCGCAAATATAAAAGCATAATTAATTTTCTGATAAAGATTTTTCATTTTGTAAAACGGATAATGCGATAATCAGCCAAAAAAGAGCCGCCAGATCATTTTTGAAATAAGTTGTGTCAAAAAGCCCTTGCGCCAATATGGCCAGCATAGAGGAAAAAAGGATTACGCTAATAACCGTCCCTTCTTTTTTAAGCCTCAAAAAGAGATTGATGATGATAATTAAAAATAGTACCAAACCGGCCAAACCGACATTAAGCCATAGGGCCAAAAATAAATTATGAGGATGAAGCGCAAAAGGCAAAGTTTGAGTTTGAAAAGCCGAGTCAGAGAGAGAAATATCTTTAATCTTTGTCTGAAAGTCGCCAAGGCCTATCCCTAAAAATGGATTTTTATAAATAAGCTCCAAAGAATAATTATATATGCTCATTCTCGAGCTGTCACTGCCGGAACGGCCGCCAAAAGTCTGCCCGCCCAAAACAAAGCCAACCAATAAGATGAAAACAATGGCTAAAGATAGCGTTATTTTTTTGGCCTGTCCTTTTAAATGTTTAAATTTAGCGACAAGAAGCGCCAAAAAAGCCAAGGAAAATGCAAGAATCCCTCCCCGTGATCCGGTCATACAGAGGTCAAAAACGGCTAAGCCGAAAGGTATTAAACCAAGATAATAAAACGGTTTTTTGCCTGATTTCAAATAAGTTAACATTGGCAAAGCTAAAAACAAGGCCGGCACCAGAAACATTGCCAAGTAATTTGGGGATTCAAAGGGACCCAGCAGCCGAAAATTTTCTTTGGAGAGATAGCCCAAAAGCGAAGGATCGTTTTTTTGATAAAACAAAAGTCCGAAGATACCAAGGCTTTGCAAATAACTCCAAACGGAAATTACCGCCAGCGAAAGATAAACGGGCACCGATAATTTGGATACTTCTTCGCGATTAAATAGATTTATTATCAGAAAATAAAAAATTACCGGAACCAAAAACCAACCCTTAAAAATACCAAAAGCGTTGACTTTGTCGATCGAGAAAAGGGCAGATATAAAAACAACAAATAGAAATAAATACGGCCAAACGGATCCAAACTTTATCTTTGAATGTTCTAAAAAGGAAAAACAGCAAAAGAATACGAGCGAAAATAAAACGGCAATCTCATATACATTGGTCGGGATATTCAAAAGTGAAAAACGGAAAAAATAAAAAGGGATTAAAAAAATAGATGTGAATAAAAACGCCTTAGAGAGACTCCGTAAAAAATTCTTCTTCATTTGACTTTATTCTAACAGTTAAACCTTCTCTTTTCTAGCTAGTGTTTTCTATTTTACATATCAATGATAAAATATTTGTAGATAAAGAGGCAAAGGATCGTTACAAGAGATGAATAAATACTTAAGAAAAATATTTATTGTTTTTGACATCTTTGTTTTGTGCTGGACTAGTTTTGGCTTTCCTTTTTCCGCACTCGCCGTCACCTCTACCACTTTTGTTAATAACAAATTGTATAATAAATTGATCAGCAACACCGATTTTTTGGATATCGATTCTATGACCGCAACCGATATCCAAAATTTCTTAAATGAGCATAACTCATATTTAAAGAGCTACTCGCAGGGAGGCAGAAGCGCTGCCAAGATTATTTACGACGCCTCTCAGGGTAAATACGAAGCCGGAGGAACGCTAAACGGTATTGAAATTGATGAGACAACCGGAACTGTCAGCCCGAAGGTGCTTTTGGTAATGCTGGAAAAAGAGCAATCGCTTGTTAGTCGAACCAGCTATAATTCTTGGGCGATGACGGCAACGCTTGGATATTATTGTTATCCTGGTGTCACAGGCGATTATAATGATAACGGTTGCAAGGATACATACGAAGGATTTACCAAACAGATCGAAAATGGCGCTTGGCAGCTTCGCTACAACTATGAGAGGGCGCAAGGCAAAGGCCTTGATTATCAGGTAGGTGAAACAATAAAAACGAGCGACGGTTACAATGCGACGTTAACTAACGCCTCGACATCTTCTCTTTACCGCTATACGCCATATGTTTTTTACGGCAATTTTAATTTTTACAATTTTTTTATTAATTGGTTTACTGTCCACTCGGATATCGAAAAAAATGATACGACCAAATTTACTTTGAAAACTTACCTCACAACACAAAGTATTAGCGGCCAAAAAGGATCAAAAGCCATAGCTTATCTCGATGGAAAGCAAATTGCCGGTCTTGGCACTAAGACTTGGTCCATCTCATTAACAAAGCTAGCCGTCGGCACCAACAAGCACACTATTACCTACAAAGATGAAAGCGGAGCAACACTTGGAAGCAAACAAATTATTATCGTCATACAAAAAGCCGGAGATATTAACGGCGATAGCGACGTAAATATTCAAGACTTGTCGATCTTCGCTAACTACTGGAACCAAACCAATCCGGAGGAGCCGCTCTCCGATCTAAACGGCGACCACAAGGTTAATATTCAGGACCTATCGATTCTAGCTGGTCATTGGAAGAAATAAAGCCAACTTTTCAATTTAGTTTTTAGAAAAATAATAAAAATAAAAATAATCTCGGGGAGTCTGATGAAAAAATTATTAACGACATTTGGTTTGTTGGCATTTGGATTAATTCTCTTTTTACTGCCAAGATCTGCGTTTGCCGCTGGTATCTCCGTTTCAGGCGGCTATCTTGAATATCCGGGCGATACAAGCAGCGTTGCCATCATAGCAAGCGGCGCAACTTTTAACGGCTTTCAGGGCACAATATCGACTTCCGGATCAATTTCAATAACAAGTTGTTATGCCGGAGACGCTCTCTGGGTTTCCAAACCCACAGGCACGGGTTCTTTTGCCGGCGCTTTGACTGGCCAGGTTTCTTCTTTCCGGATTGCTACTTGCTATATTAGCGCCAATTATGTCGGATATGGTTCGGTATCAGTTTCCGGAGTCCAATTGACTAATTCAAGCGGAGCTTATGTCGGAACAAGCGGCGGATCTAAAGGTTTTACAATATCTCGCCGGCCAGTACCCCCCGGAACAGTGACAGTTGAGTCGAGCACTCATCCCAATCCCAAAAAAGCTTATGAGGAGACCACAATAAAACTCAACTGGAATAAGCCAGACCGTGTGACGGGATTTTCTTATCTTTTAGACAAAAAGGCATCAACTACTCCCCCAAGCAAAGTCCTCTCTGACGAGACCGCTATCACATATAAAGATCAAAAAATTGGCACTTACTATTTTCATATCAAAGCGTTAAACGGCGATGGTTGGGGGCCTATCACACATTTCAAAATCAAAATTAAAGAGCCCGATCCAAAGGTTCTAAACGGTTTGGTCGGACCCCACGACATTACAATCGTTAAATCTTCCGAGTTTTCAAATGATATCGAAAACGGAAAAGTTTCGGGAATTATCATCAGCGGAATAACCGATCCTAACTATTTCGCTAATATCGCGCTTTCGCCGCTACCCGATTTGCCCGAGGGAAAGCTTTGGACAACGCAAGCAGACGAGACTGGTAAATTTGAATATTTGGTTGATTTTCCAATCCCTGCCGGGCTCTACACATTGACAGTTCAGGGCCAAGACAATAAGATATTAACTCCGCTAAGCGAAAAGATAAAATTCGAAATATCGCAAGCCAAAGGCGGGTCGCTAAACATTTTGACTGAAAGCGACATTTTACCGCCAGTAGTACCCGATCCGAAATGGTATGAAAAAGTCCAACAAAAAGTAAGTCCGGAAGTTAGTATCGGCATTTACGGATTTACGGCCCTATTATTAATTTCAGCTCTGACAGGTTCGATTGCCTTTACAATCAGGCACAGATCACTAAAGAAATTTATTAGCTCAATGCAAAGATAAATAAGCTTGTTGGCGAGTGGGCCAACAAGAGTAAACTAAAAAATATGTTTGATAAAAAAGCAGTTTTCTGGAATACCGCTTCGCAAGTGACAGTCAGATTTATCGCTCTGGCTCTAACTTTAGTTTCCGTAAAACTTTTAACCAACTACTTGGGAACGGTCGGAGTCGGTGAATATAATACCATTACCACTTATATCAATTTCTTTATCGTTCTCGCTGATTTGGGATTGTTTTCCGTCACGGTTAGAGAAATAGCAAAAAACCCCGACAGCGAAAAGAAAATAATTTCCAATGTTTTTACCATTAGGTTAATTTCCGCCTTGGCCGCCTCCATCATTGCCGTCGCCATTGCCTTTTTAACCAATTACAATGCAGATCTAAAAATCGGCATTTTAATTGCCAGCGGTTTTTTGTTTTTCAACCTTCTGGCCAGCGTTTACGATATGGTTTTGCAATACCGGCTCAAAATGCAATATTCAGCATTAGCCGAGCTTTTTAGCAAATTGGGCGCGATTATTGCCCTTTATGTTATCATTCTCCATCACGGTAATTTTCTTTGGATTGTCGGCACGGTTGCACTTTCCGGTATCCTTATTTTCTTATTAAAATGGTTATTTGGCAGCCGTTATGTTCCCTTTTCGCCAAAATATGAAAAGGAACTTTCCGGCTGGATATTTAACATTGCCTGGCCGCTCGGTCTTGTTTTTATTATTAGCAATATCTTTTTTAAATTGGACACCTTAATGCTTTTTGTTATCAAAGGCGCGGCAACCGTCGGTATTTATTCGGTTGCTTACAAAATCCTTGAAGTGACTGCTTTTATCGGCTCGTACTTTGCCAACGCCTTGAAACCGGCTTTTTCTGAAAAAATGAACACTGATAAGAAATTTGTATCCAATCTGATTAAAAAAGCTTTCGGCGTGATGTTGTTCGTTTCTCTGCCGATTACCGTTATCTGCATTGCCTTTTCTCGAGAGATTATTCTCTTCTTAAGTTCCCCCGATTTTATTTCCGGCGCCAAAGCTTTGGTTTTTCTTTCGTTAACTCTTCCCCTGCTTTACGCCGATGTTTTGCTTTCGGAGATACTTATCGCCAATGACGAAAGAAAATTGCTTATCAGAATCGCCATATCTATTTTAATCTTCAATTTTACCGCCAATCTGATTTTTATTCCTCTGTTTTCATTTATGGGCGCAGCTTATACAACATTTTTATCAGAAGTGGTTTTATTTATTGTTAATTATCATTACTCCAGAAAAATCATAGATTTTAAGATAAACTGGAGCAATACTTTCAAATTGGTATTTATCGCCGCCCTTTCAACAGCTTTTGCCTTTTCCCTGAAAGAACTGGTTTCTGTTAACTTTTTGGTTGAAATAGCCATAACCGCTTGCTTTTACCTGCTTTTGGCGATGGCGTTTCAGGTTTTAAAAATTGAGAATATAAAAGCGGTTTTCCAAAAGACAACGGAGATCGAAGCAAATTAACGATCTATGTGCTAAAGCTCAGAATTATCAGGCATTTTTGGCGTTGAAAAATAATTAATTTTGGAAGATAAGAAAACCGGGATGGCGATAACAAAAAAGGCGTAAATCGCGTCCACTGAAATTGCTATTCCCATCGGTAATTCTTTAGCCAACCACAGATACGGCGTCGGAATGATTTTGAAGAATAGTCCGGCGGCAAAAGCTAATCCGATAACGGATAAAATGGCGTACCGAAAATTTAGTTCATACATTACAGTGCCGGACAGAACGGCTGACATCGTCAAAAAATAACGAAGCCGCAAAAGATCCGGCCTAAAATAACCCAAAACTATATAAAGAAAAATAATTATAAATATGATTTTTGTTATTCTTTTCATTTGACCTTATAAATTTTAACTCCGTTTTGGTTATAAACCAAAGGATAGTTTTTAGATATTTGGTTTGGTATCCGATAAATTTCAGGATAATAAATGTAGCTGTAGTCAAATCCCGGTTTTGCCGGAAGCTTGCCGTCAAAAAGACGATGATCGTAAACGGCTTTTGTTGAAGTTAGAGCTCGAATCCAAATTACTCTTTTGTAAGGGGCATTTATTCTGGTTTGGGGGTCCAAAATATCTCCCAACCATTTAATTGCCTCTCGATCGCCCATAGTCATACTATCATCCGCCTTCTTATTGTCGACTTGGTATGAAGTAATAACATTATTGCCTTTAAAGTGAGGATATAAAATTATAATCCCAAGTAAGATTGCTAACGATACAGAGTAAAACTTTTTTAGTTTAAGGATTGAAATTGTCCAGTACAGCCCGATTGCCATAAAGATTAACACGGCCATTTCCAAATATGGATAAAAACGAAAAACCAAGAATCGGATGCCAAATATCTGATTCATCGCCATAAAAAGGCCGACAAAGAGAAGCAAAAAGGAAACCTTGATGGCGGGTTTTTTCCATTCTTGGATGGCATAGATCAAACCGGCAACGCTAAAAAGCAATCCCACCGCCCTTAAAGAATCATCGCTAATCAAAACTTCCCAGAGTTTTCTTTCCCCCCAGCCGACACTTATCAGTTGGTTAAAATCAAAAAACTTGGTGATAAGCGCCGGATATATTAAATAGGAAATTATAAAAGCAAAAAGATAGATCCCGCCGAGCCATAAAACATTTTTCCTTTCTCTATGAGAAAATACCGCGATAAAGAAATACATGATAAAAATCAGGGCGTAAACTAAGAAAGAGAAAGGATGAGAAAAAATCAAAAGCAGCGTAGAAATCAAAGTCGCCGCCAATAATCCTTCGGAAAGAAAGAGCAAAGTCAATAAGAGCATTCCCCAGCCAAACGCCTCCGCCAATAGCCCCATTCTCAGGCCGTCAACCATCCATAAGCCCAAGGCAAATCCGGCGGCGCCAATGAAGGAAATTATGTTCGAAGCGGTAATTTTTCGAAGAAAAAAGAAAAATACTACCGCCGAAAAGAAAAGATAAAGAGAAATAGTAAAAACAAAGGAAATGGGATAAGACAAACCGGTCAAAGCCGTAAGCAGTTTAAAAATAATTATCGGCAAGGGATAATTTGTTCTAAAAAGCTCCAAATAGGAATAATGGCGGATGTTATAAATATGGATGGCCGGATCGTCACCGGTTGGGAATCCTTTGGTGATTAAAGCGTATTGAAACGCCAAATAGCCCAATAGCAATATTGCTATCAGGCAAGTAAAAATTTTTACAACCCGAGAATCAAAAAACCTTTTTAGGTTAGGAAACATAACTTAATTTTATCAAAACCAAAGAACTATAGAAAGAGAGACTTTAGATTTTTCTAACTTTTTCCCATGGCAGATCAAGCTCCGGTCTGCCGAAATGGCCGTAAGCGGCAACGGCACGGTAAATCGGACGGCGCAAATCAAGCTCTTCGATAATTGCCCCGGGTCGGAGATCAAAGTTTTTCTTAATCAATTTTACTATTTCGCAATCGGAAACTTTTCCAGTGCCAAAGGTATTTATATATAACGAAAGCGGTTCGGGGCGGCCAATAGCGTAGGACAATTGAAATTCACATTTTTCCGCCAAGCCGGAGGCAACAACGCTTTTTGCTACCCAGCGAGCGGCATATGAACCTGAACGATCGACCTTCGAGGGATCTTTGCCTGAAAATGCGCCGCCGCCATGCCTGGCGTAGCCTCCATAGGTATCGACAATTATTTTCCTGCCGGTTAATCCGGTATCTCCCTCCGGACCGCCAATGACAAATTTTCCGGTTGTATTAACAAATATGAGGGTATTTTTATCGATTGGGATATTATATTGCGCCGTGATTGGTTTTATGACGCTATGAATGATTTCATCCTTAAGATCCTTCTGATTCTTGCCTTCATAATGCTGGGCGGCAATTAAAACGGTGTGAATTCTTTTGGGCCTGTTATTTTCGTATTCAACCGTCACCTGGGATTTGCCGTCGGGATAAAGACCGCTGATTATGCCTTTTTTGCGTACCTCCGCCAGACGTTCGCAGATACGGTTTGCCAAGACAATCGGCAAAGGCATTAGCTCCGGCGTTTCCTTACAAGCATAGCCGAACATTAAACCTTGGTCGCCTGCGCCAATGTTTTTTAAATTTTCCTTAATAATTTTACCGCTTTTAGCTTTAACAAAACTGTCGACACCCTTTGCAATATCTGAAGATTGTTCCTTTATTGCCGTCAGTACACCGCTGGTTTGATGGTGAAAACCGCAACCGTCATAACCGATTTCTTTGATAACGCCACGGGCAATTTTTGTCATATCGGAATAAGCTTCGGTTGTTACCTCGCCGGCAATTATGCAAACGCCGTTTGTCAGTAAAGTTTCTACTGCTACCCGAGATTTTTCATCTTTAGATAAAAGATCGTCTAAAATTGCGTCCGATATTTGATCGGCCATTTTGTCCGGATGCCCTTCCGTCACGGATTCGGAAGTAAAAAGAGTAATGTCTGTCATTTTTCTCCTACAAAAAAACACGCTCTAGGCGTGAAATTAATAATCATTATCGTTGCCTTCGACTCCGCCGAAACGGACCCTGAGCTTGGATTTGGCACCCTTCGACTCACCTTGTTTGCTTGAAAAAAATTTTCTCAAAAAGTGACTGGGTTGCCGAGCGGTTATCGGGCCAATTCCCTACCGCTACTCTTGATAATAAATACAAAATACCACTTTTGTAGATTTCTGTAAATGGCAATCTAATAAAATAGCTTGATCAATCTTAAAAGTCCCTGACTCCAAGGCACTCTGTGCGATATTCCAGATTTGCCCTCGAAAGAATCAAGATTTTTGAGATACCATTTATAGTTTCGAATTAGCGCATTTTTGTTGGAATATTTTGGTTTGAAGCCTAATATCTTTTCCGCTTTCTCAATTGAAACAAACGAATCTTTGGCGGCGGTGCCGTAAACCCATTTATAAACAGGAGATAATTTAAGCGCATTTAAAATCGCCAGACCGAAGTTTGCCAGCCAAGCGGGAAACGGTTTAATCTTTTTGCCAAAGCCGGCATAATCCAAAACAGCCTGATAATCTTCCTTCATTGTGGTAAACTTTTTGGCCCCAACATTAAACACATCGTTAACTTTTCTTCTGTCCTTCGTAATTGTTAACCAGATAGCTTTGCAAACATCATCTACATCCAAAAGCTGATATCGGTTGGTGCCGTTTCCGATCATAGGAAAGCCTCTGCCGTCCTTAGCCCAATCATAAAAAAGGGCAAAAACTCCCAGCCGTTCCGGCCCGATGAAAGATTTGGGCCGAATAATGGGGATACAGAGACCCTTTTTTCTGATTTTCTCACACTCTTTTTCGGCTAAGATCTTTGCTTCGCCATAAGGGCCGACGCCGATTAATTTATCGGTTCAAAAAGAGGATGATGGTCGGGAACGCCATAGACGGCAGTGGAAGAGATATAGACAGATCTTTTCACACCAAGATCTAAGGCTATGCTCATCACATTTCTCGTTCCATCAACATCGGTGGTATAAATATCCTTTTTACTGTAAAGAGGAAGTGCGGCAGCGCAATGGATCACATAATCAGCCCCCTTCATCGCTTTCTTTAAGGTTCTCTTATTTCGTACGTCCCCTATTATGCTTTCGATTTTAGAGAATTCGGGATAATCAAACGGAGCAATATCATAATTAATTACCTTGTGACCCTGTTTTAAAAGAAATCGAATCAGATTTATTCCCAGAAAACCGGAACCTCCGGTGACAAAAAATGTCGATTGCTTTTTCATTGCTAACTCCATAATTTCTAATCTCTTTTTGCAAGATACACCAAGTTTTCGCCGAGGGCAAATTTAGTTTTACTTTTATTAAAAACAATCGTATTGTCTAATTGCGGCTTTTTATGTACACTAACGATATAAACAACAAGGTTTAATAATTTTTTTATATGAAGCTAGCAATTGTAATTCCTGCCTACAACGAAGCGGAAACTATCGGCAATGTCCTGAAAAACCTCCCCAAAAAATTAAACGGGGTGGATCAAATTGTTCCGATTGTCGTTGACGACGGGTCCATGGATAAAACCTATGATCTTGCCAAAAAAAATACCAGATATGTTATCAGGCATGTGGTAAATTTGGGTGTGGGCGCCGCAACAACGACCGGTTTTGAAGCGGCAAAAAGATTAAACAGCGACATAGTCGTGACGATGGATGCAGACGGTCAGCACAACCCAAATGACATTAAAAAAATAATTAAACCTATCTTGGACCGCAAAGCAGATATCGTTATCGGGACCAGAATGCTAACAATCGCCGGAATGCCCATTATTAAGATTATCGGCAACTGGTTTATGAATTTTATTACTTTCCTTGTTTTCCGCAAATGGACTACCGACTCTCAATCCGGGATGAAAGCTTTAAATAAAAAGGCTTGCACTTTGATGACTTTTCATTCACTCGGCTATGAGATATGTTCAGAAATTATCGGCGAAGTAAAAAGAAATAATTTGGCGATGAAAGAGATTCCGATAGAAACAATCTACACCGATTATTCGAAAATAAAGGGGCAAAATTGGTTAAACGGAGCTAATGTTTTAATAAAAATGATAACAATAAGACTATTGGGGAAGAAAAGATGATTATTAATATTTTAGTCAAAGTATTTTCTATTATTCTTGGTTTGACCGTTTTAATAAAAACATATCATGACTTTAAAAAGCATCGTGAAAATTTGGTGATGTTTCTTTTTTGGATGGTGGCATGGTCGCTGATCATCGTCGCTACTCTTTTTCCCTCCACCGTGACGCTTTTAATTGAGAGGATTAGCGGCAAAGGCGTCGGCATCGGCACATTTATCGGTGTCGCTTTTATCTTTGTATTTTTTGTGACTTATAGAATTTACATAAAAGCCAACCGATTGGAACAAAAAATTAAGGATATAGTCGTAAAGATCGGCCTCAAAGATCTAGATAACATCTAACTTAAAACTTAATGAAAATATTAGAAGTATCTCATGTTTTTTTACCTCACATCGGCGGAATAGAATCCTATGTTTACCGGACAGCGCGCGATATTCTAGCCAAAGGCGATGAATGCCAAGTTTTGACTTCTTCAAACGGTAAAAAAACAGGCAAAAGTAAGGTTTACGGCATTTTTGTTAATTATTTAAAATCCTTCAATTTACTGCCGAGAAATCCTTGGACATTCGGAGTTAATAAAGCAATTTCAGAATACAAACCGGACATTGTTCATATTCATTCAATTTGGTTCTTGCTCTCGTGGCAAGTTGCGAGACTTAAAAAAAGCTACGGATTTAAAGTTATAAATACCGTTCATGGCGTAGCCCCCGACGAAGCGAGTTTTGCCGTTAAGGCCTTTTTGCAGCTGTTTAAACCGCTGGCTCAAAGAATTGTAAATCAATCCGATCAGATTATCGTCTTATCTCAGGTTGAGAAAGAAAAACTCCAGAAATTATTTTCGGTCGATCAGGATAAAATTAAAATAATTAACAACGGCGTTGACGAATTTAGTGTTTCAAAAGAAATAAAAGATATTGATAAGTTGGGTGATTTTTTACTGTTTACCGGCCGGATCATTGCCGATAAAAATCCCGATCTTTTTTTGAAAGCCTTCCTCAAGGTTTTAAAAGTCAATAAGAATTTGAAGGCAGTTTTTGTCGGGCCCGTATCGAAAGAATATAAAAATTATCTTTTGGACATCTGCAAAGAAAAAAGCGACAAAGTATTGTTTGAGGGGCCCCTTGATCCGATTAAAGACGCGGAGAGGATGGCATATTTTTACAAAAAGGCGCTGATCAGCGTTTCAATCGGTTCGTGGGAAGGTTTGCCAACGCGGGCTATGGAATCGATGGCTCAAAAAACCCCCGTCATCGCCTACACCTCCGGCGGGATTAAAAATCTAATTACCGATAATTTGAACGGTTATCTGATTGATTCGCTTAATAGCGATAAGCTATCCCAAAAAATTACCCAATTTCTTGATTTAAGCGAGACGGAAAAACAAAAAATTAAAGATCAATCATACAAGGCTATAAAAAATTATTTATGGCCTCAAAAATTTAAAGAAATTTATCAACTTTATCGAGAGACAATATGAGTAAATTTTTAAAAATAAATCTTTCGGCTTTGGCCTTATTCGGAATTTCCTACCTTCTAACTTTGGCCGGTTTTCCTTATTTGCAAGCAGTATTTGGATGGTTGCTATTATTCTTACCCGGAATAAACATCGCTTGGCTCTTGGAGGCGTTGACCGGACAAAAATACGGCAAAACAAAATTATTGATTTGGGTCTTAGCTCTCTCGCCGATTACTTTTTCGGCCGTAGTTTATTTTTCTATTGCGCTCTCGGGTTGGAAGATAAATCCAAATCTAATAACATTAGCAACAATATGTTCAGTGATTGCTACTTTCTTGGGGGCCTGGATTTTAATAAAACTGAAAAAAGCCGCGATTACCGACATTGCTCCAAAATCGGCCGATAAAGCCATCTATTGGACTATTGGAATTGCCGTTATCTTCCTATCAATCCATTTTCTTTTGTATCGATTCATTCCCGAATTTGACAGCTATCTTTATTTGACAAAGATTCAGAATGTTTTAAATGATAACGGTTCGCTTGCAAATGCGAGCCGACCTTTATTTTATACTTTCAGCTTGGGTCTCTATTATATTACAAAAATACCCCTCTACTGGCTCTTTAAGATTGCCTTGCCTCTTTTGACTGCCTTGATGATCGTTCCTTTTTATCAAAAGGCCAAAGAATTAAAATCCGGTTTTATGATGCGGATTTTAATTTCGCTATTTCCCTTAGCTATTCCCGTTGTCGCGCTGGAAATTTTATATCCGCGCCCTCAATCGATATTTATTTTATTGTTCGTGACTGTCTTATATCTCTTAGTCGATATATTCAGACGGCCTTCTAAGCTCAAATACCTGTTTGAGATTGCAGCTCTTTTCGTTATGGCTCTTTTGGGGCTAAAGATTCATGATTTCTTTATATTTTTAGCCTTCTTCGTTCTTGTAAGTATTTTTGTTTTCTTGTGGCCATATTTTAAAAAGCAAAAATTGTTGTCGACCCTTGGAATCGCCTATGTTGTTTTTGGCGCCTGGCCGTGGCTTCAATCGTCTGGTTTCTTAATCCAAATTCAAAGTTTCTTAGCACCTTTTATTAAGGCCGTTTTGCATCCATCTTTCAATTGGTGGTTTATAAGCAGCTATATAAACACTGACGGCAATCAAATGGGCTGGCCCGGCTGGTCTTCAATTTTTTACTATGCTTACAACATCGGAATTTTAACACCGCTTGCGATAGTCTGGTGGTTTTGGAAAGGTAAAAAAAATAGCAATAAGATTGACAACAAAGGTTATTTTCCTTTCTGGCTTGCATTGATTAGCTTTTTTGCCATAAGCGAGATTTTCCCAAGAATAGGAGTCGCCTACCTACCGGACAGGGCTTGGTTGTTTATGACGCTGGCGCTGGCTATGTTGGCGGTGGGATTGCTAAAAAATCTTGATGTTTCCAAAAAATGGTTTGCATTCGGTGTTATCGCCCTATATCTAGCGTCTTTTTGTATCACATGGTATTTAACTTATTCAAAGCAAGGCTGGATAACACCAAACGAATACGCCGCGGCTGTTTATTTGAAGAATAACACAGAGAAAAATGCCTTGATTATTTCTCAACATAGTAATTCGCCAATGGTTAACTTTTTTGGCGAACGATTATTTACCCAGCCCGATACTTCTTTCTTTATGGAGAATAATAAACAAAAAGATTTAGCCTTTATTAAGGATTTGCCGGAGATAATTAGCGATAAAGGGAAATATGCTCGCTGGTCAAATGATTTAAAAAATAAAATAAACAAAGATTTGGCTTCGTATTTTAAGAGCGAAGACAGAAGATCAAGACAAATAATTATGGATGATTTCTTGACTAAAAAGGACCAATACGAAAAATTTGCCGATATTCTCTCGGAAATAAAAACTGATAATTTGGATCAAATAAGACCGGTTTACATCGTTTACTCAACTCAAAAATTTAAAGGTCTTTATGGCATCCGCAAGTGGTGGCGCGATTCCAACGCCTATGGCGCCGATCTCTCTAAGTTTGACGACAAGAGTCTTTACCAAAAAATCTACGACAAAAAAGGCGTCGTAATCTGGAAGTTTATCGGCAATTAAATGGTTGAACTTAAATGAGCCGTTTTTTTCGTTTACGAATCATACGCTTTGGCATAATAGGCGGATTAAGCACGGCCATTGATTTTGCAATTTTGAATGTCTTGGTAATATTTTTCTCTTTTAATGTGTATTTTGCCGCCACAATTTCTTTTATTCTGGCCGTATCCAACAGTTTTTACTGGAATAAAAAATGGACATTCAACGGTTTTCTAAAAAACAAGAGTACATCCAATTTGTACCTCGGTTATTTTTTAGTAAATTTAGTGGGACTTGGTCTTAATACTCTTATATTATTTACTCTTATTCAGGGTTTTTCTCTTTGGTATAATTTTGCGAAAATTTTCGCCGCTATAATTGTATTTTTTTGGAACTATTTTGCCAGCAAAAGATGGGTATTTAATCCATCTTCTTCTGGCGAGGCATTGACAGATTTTTAGCAATTACGGTAATTTGAACTGGATAGTCAATTAGCGCAAACAAAATGACGCTGTTTCTTTTTTTACTCTTCAACTTATTTGCGATCATAACCTGGTTTATATTTTTTAATCAGCGGAAATGGTTTAGGCAAACAGCCGATAAATTTATCGCGTCTTTTTATTTGGTTTTTTTACAGATTATTTTTTCAGAGTTGTCGCTCGGCTTCGGCTTTAAGTTTTTATATCCAATTCCCCTCATTTTGATCAATACCGTCATATTGATTGTAGTGTGGCTTTTTATATTAAAGCGTAAAAAGTTCTCAATAAAACCTGTTAATTGGATTGCCCCACTTTGGCAAGAGATTAAACACAGCGTACTTGCCAAAATTTTGTTGGTTTTGTTCATATTAGAAGCGGTATGGACAGTCTATTCTGGATGGCTATTGCCGGTGTCTGAAATTGATTCCATCTTTTACCATATGCCGGCAATAGCCTATTATTTTCAGGAACATAAGATTTACGAAATAGCCGCAAATATTCATGCCGGCCAATGGATGAACGGCTATCCAAAATACATCGAGCTTTTGGGATTATGGCAGCTTTTATGGTTAAAGAGCGACATTTATGTCGATCTTATCCAATTTATATTTGCGCTTATCGGAATCTTAACCGTCTATTCTATCGGCTGCAAACTGGGTTTAAAAAAGGTCTATGCCCTGATCGCTGGGCTAATCTTCTTCTTTACACCCGTCGTTTTGGCGCAGACAAGGTCTTGCTATATCGACTTGAGCGTAGCTGTGCTTGCACTTGGCATCGCCAACTTTTTGCTTGTGCCGCTAAAAGATAAAACGATCTTAGGCCTGATTTTTGGAGGTATAACCGCCGGATTGCTGTTGGGATCAAAAAGTAACGGTATGTTTTATGTTTTGCTTCTCGCAACCATTATTTTACTGCTCTTCATATTAAATAATAAAAATCTTGGGTGGCCAAAAATTATCAAAAAATTGCTTCTTCATGGTCTTCTTTATCTGGCAATTGCTTTTTTGGTCGGCGGTTTTTGGTATGTAAAAAATTATGCCGTTTACAGAAATCCTATCTGGCCGATAAGGGTTAACATTTTGAATCACCAGATTTTTCCCGGGCTCGTGACATTCAACGAAAGCATCGTTTATACTACGCCAAAAGAATATAAGAACAAACCGCTTTATTATACTTTGTTCGCCGTCTGGCATGAAAAAACAGATGGTTATGGTTATGATTCACGCCAGGGAGGACTCGGTGCAATCTGGTTTGTTTTGGCCATTCCCTCCTTGATCGCTTTGCTCCTTTATTCACTAAAAGAAAAGAATCGGGTATTTCTTTGGCTTCTTGCCATTGTTGTTATTTTCCTCCTATTTCAGCCCATGTCGTGGTGGCCAAGATACAGCCTCTTTGTTGCCGGTATCGGGGCAATTGCCACAAGTATTTTGTATTCCAGACAAAAACGCTGTCTCTTTAATCTGTTTTCTTTTTTGATTGTCACAGGCGTAATCTACAATATGCTTGCAACGATCAATTTCCGCTATATGACGCCGGATGCGATTCATTATAATTTAAAACTAAAAAAACGATGCTCGATCGCTCGCGCAGATCTACCGCAATCATTATCTTGGCGCCCCTTTTAAATTGGTTGATAAATCAACCTTAAAGGAAGGCGCGAATATCGCCTATGGCGAATATGTATCGAGGATTTATCCCCTTTGGGGCACAAATTTAAGGAATAAACTCTTTTATTTTGAACCGGAGAATAAACAATCTTGGCTTAAACAGATCAAAGAAAACAAGATCAAATATATTTTCGTTACAAAGAACGGTCCGGAAGAAAGCTTTTTAAACGGAAACAACCATTTTATTAAAACCGCCGAGGATGATACTTATGAAGTTTTTGAAATCAGATAAAGCAATCCATCTCTTTTTTTGGCTTCTGGTTATTTTGGGAATAGCCATCTATCTCTTTACTGCCCGGCCCAAAGTTTATAAAAACATTAATGTTTTTTACAATCTCTGGCGAATCAGTTTTAATAAGCATTTTTAGATCTATGCAATCTTTTCAAAATCGCCGTTTGAAGGTGAACCAAAATTCCAGATGCTTTTGTTTCAAAGACGGCCTTTTTCATATTCTTAAGAAAAGTATCGGCAGAATCAAAGGCTTCGATCAGATTAATTGACCGGCCAATCTCAGACGGCAGATGGGCATCCGAGCCTACAATCGGCAATATTTTATGTTTCTTACCCAAGGCGAAGGCTTTTTTATTAAATCTGTTAAACAAACAGCGTGAATTGAAAACTTCAATAAAATCCGCCCTGTCTGCCGCTTTGACAATCTGTTCTCTCCTTATTGTTTCATGGCGCAAACTATCGTACGGATGAGGAATCAAAACGAGGCCTCCTTGCGCTCGAATCTCTTTGATAGTATCCAAAATATCCTGACCCGGCTCAATTTTTTTACTTAAAAAAAGGCCAGTAATTTCACCTTGGGCCGTTCTAATCTCTTCACCCACTATTACAAAAAGCGATTTCGGAGCTTTGGCTTTTAATAAAATGGCACCCTCTATCGTATTATGATCGGTAATCGCAATCACCTTAATGCCTTTTTCCTTACATTTGGAAATTACATCCGTAAGCTCAATTGAAGAATGACCGGAATAAATTGTATGACAGTGCATTTCGCATTTTATTTTCATCTGTTCCTCTTTGTCCGATTATAGCAAAAGAGTTGCAAAAAGTAAGCGCTTATGTTTATCTCTAAATAAGAATTAATTTTGGGGAATCGGTATGAGATTCAAAAAAAGGGACTTTATCTTCCTTGCTTTGATTTTGGCATTTGGAATCTTGTACGCCCTTAAGTTTTATAAGTTTTCAAACCCATATGCTGAAGATGCCCTGATGTTGATGAGATACGCTCGTAATTTTGCGGAAGGACACGGCTTTGTTTGGAATATCGGCGGAAAGCCGGTAGACGGCGGAACTGATTTTCTCTCGATGATTACACTTGGTTTTGTTGCCAAATTTGGCTTTTCGATGGAAAAAATAGTTTTCTTTCTTGGCATAGTCAGCCATTTTATAACCGTTCTCCTCGTTTATTTTGGCACAAAAAGATTAGTTAAAAGAGACGATTTCTTGGGTAAAGGTTGGCCCGTCTTTGCCAGTCTCTTGGTTATGACCGGACCGGCATTTGCATATATTGCTTCCGGTTTTATGACGCCGTTTTTTGCTCTTTTCGGCGCGGCAACTTTTTATATGGCAACGAAATTAATTGACAGCGAGTTAAAAGAACCAAACATATTTTTGTTTAGTTTATTAGCCTTGCTTATGGCTCTTACACGCCCGGAAGGGGCTATTTTAGCTGTTTTAATGGCTCTGGCGATCGTTTATATTAACGGATTTACAAACAGCCTCGTGTTTATTAAGAAGTTTCTTATATTCTTCGGGAGCCTCGGTCTTATCTATTTTGTTTGGCGCTGGGCTTATTTTGGATACCCCCTTCCCAATCCGTTTTATAAAAAAGGCGAGGGTATATATTTTAATACTTTATATGTTTCGATCAAGAATACTATCGAGCTTAGTTGGTGGTTTGGCGTTTTACTGCTGATAGGGCTTTTTCAAAAAGAATCTCGGAAAATTACGGCGGCGCTTTTCATCATCTTCGGATTTACCGCCGTTTGGATTTTACTTTCAAACGAAATGAACTACCTAATGCGCTTCCAATACATTTTACTACCGATAGGAGCAATTACCTCGGGATGGGTAATTAAAGATATTAAAATAAAGGCAAATCCTGTCTGGCTTATTCAGGGATTGTCTTTGGCTATTCTTATCGGCGGAGTGATTTATCAGAATAATATGTATACCCCTAAATCGTATGCCGACGGTCGCTACCATGTGGCAGAAATGTTGAATCAATATAAAGGGAAAGGCTATACGATGGCCGTGACGGAAGCGGGACAACTGCCATACTACTCCGAGTGGAAAAGTATAGATGTTTGGGGATTGAACGACCAATGGATAGCCCATAATGGCATTATTACCAAAGAATATCTTGACCGAGATAAACCAGAAATTATAATGTTTCACGCCAGATTTTCACCCTTAACAGATGTTTTGCCGCCAAAAGGTGATTGGAATAAAATGGTGACGGTGCTTAAAGAATACGCCGAAGAAAATGGATATGTTTTAGCAGCCGACTTTGGCGATTCGCCCTACGATACTCATTATTATTATGTTAAGAAAGACTTCCCGGACTCGAAGAAGATCATCGGGGAAATCCGAGAGATTGATTATACTTGGTATTTAACGGACAAAAAATGCATAAACTTTGCCGTCGCCAAGTAAAAGTTTTATTTCTTTAAAAGTAAGATCAAAATAATTGTAAGGGCCCAAGCGGCAATTCCCAAAACCATCTGGTAATCCTCTAACAAATCCTTGGTTGGATCGCCACCGGATTTTTTCTTGTAGATTAGATATTGATAACGATAAATGGAAAATAGCACAAAGGGCGAAGAGTAAATAAGATTATCCGTTTTAAACCGCTCAACCGTTTCGGGAGAGATTGTATAGAGAATATATGAAATAATGGCGCCGGCGGAAGCGATCGCAATCATCTGATCAAGGAATTTTTCACCGTAGTCGTCCAAGACTTTACGGTGGCTTTTCGAATCGGCAAGAATGTTTAATTCGGCCTTCTTTTCCCAAAGGCCAGAAATATTGCCAAAAGGAATGTGCAGATGATAATCCAATGAGAAAGATCAACATTGATAGCAATGGCGCCGATAACGATTCTTAAAACAAAACCGATCGCAATCGTGAAAACATCAACGATAACAACATGTTTGAGTTTAAAAGAGTAGGCAATGTTCAAAAGGTAATAAACCCCGAACGGCCACAACAAAACCGGATTGACTAAAAGAATAACGGCAGAGGCAGCTAGCATTAGCAGAAAAGAGATCAAAGCGGCCGAATGGACGGAAACCTGTCCGCTCGCGATCGGTCTTTTTTTCTTGATAGGGTGCTTTATATCGCTTTTATAGTCAACCAGATCGTTGATAATGTAGATAGAGCTTGCAAGCAAACAAAAGCTCAGATAGGCAACGAGTACGGCAATAATATCGTTTTTATTGGTATATGATTTAGAAAAAACTAGCGCAGCAAAAATCAGAAGGTTCTTAGTCCAGTGATTGACCCTCAGCAGTTTAAAGATAATGGCCATTATTAAGTTCTTGAGTGTTCTAGATTTCTATATGTATTTCTAATATTAAAAATAACACCGCCAAAAGCGATAAGTATGTAGCCGTAGAAAAATAGTTTCAGAATAATATCGGCATCGGTCGAGAAAAATAGTAAAAGGGCGATGGAACCGATTATTCCTATCTCGATATGTCCGATAATTTCCCGAAGAATCGCAACCAAAAAATTTACTTTGTAGGCGCCTTTGTTATAAACAACATTTTTCGTCAAAGAATAGTATTCCCCAGAATGTTGGATTGCGCCGTTGATGGATATGAGAAGCGCGCCGGCAACGGATAAGTAAAGATAATAGGTATTTCCGGATTCGGCTAAAATTTTAATTCCAAGCGCCAAAAAAGACATCGGATGGACAAATAGGTGAGCAACGCTATCCAAATAGGCGCCGGCATTGCTAAACTGTTCTTTATATCTTGCCAGCTCCCCGTCTGAGCAATCAAGCACACCCCAAAGCTGCAAAGCCAGAAAATAAACCAAGATGCCCCAGTATCCCGGTACCAGGATAAAAAGAGGTAAAAAGAAACCGATAAATATCATTGCCGTTGTTATGGAATTGGGGCTGACCTTTTTGAAGTGAGCCAAAGCCCAAGTCAACCGTATTGAAATTTTACGGGCATAGAGTTTTCCCCACCATTTTTCCTGTCCAACTCGGTTCAATACTTCCTGTGGAATCGCTTTCTTTTCAAATTGCTTTAGGGGCAAAACTTTTTCGGCCATTTCTTCCTTTGGAATTATTTTTTAAGATGCTCGCGCACCTCTGCTAAATCTTCAGGGAAATCAATTTCTTTGCAATAGGCGTTTCCCAAATCTATCGGCAATAATTTTAGCTTGCCAGCTAGCGTTAAATTCTCCAAGGCTTTTTCAAAGTAATCCTTGTCGAGAACCTCCTCTAGAGCTTCCTTAAAATTAGCAACATCTTCCTTTTTGATCAAGTTTATGCCAACCGCCTCGCCGAGAGCATTTTTCACCGTCTTTGAAAGTTCCTTGATATTTCCATCTTCATCTACCGTGTATTTTATTTCTTCCTCTGCGCACTTGCTCTTGTTTACCAAACAAGCGGAATTTTTTTGAGAAATCAGAAGCTTTAATACTTCCTCGTCAAAATAAACATCGCCATTTAACCAAACCACATCATCGTCGAGCTTTCTAACGGCTGTAAGAAGGCTCTTAGCCGTATTTGTTTGTGTAAAAGCGCTATTGTAGGCATATAAAAGATTTGGATATTTTTCCATGATGATTTCTTTTTTGTAGCCGACAACAATAACGATATTGTCTTCGCCAATTATTTTAGAAATTTTTTCGACCTGAAAATCAAAGATCGACTTTCCGTTTGATATTTCCGTTAATGGCTTTGGCAAAACAGAGCCCAATCTTGTACCCATGCCGGCGGCAAGTATAATTGCTTTCATTTTTCTCCTAATTTAATACCGTTCAAAATAAATAATATCCTTTAAATCATCAAGTGTCGAATCACCGGTAATAACAAAATCGTAAATAAATTTCAGCAAAGGATATTTTATTAAATCATGAAGTTTGTCTAAAACTTTAATCGTATTTACTCCCTCGACTGTTTTTCTCTGCTCCGCCATAATCTTAAGCGCCTCCGCAACCGTCTTTCCCTGTCCCAACAGAACGCCAAATTCCCGATTTCGAGTTTTACCGGTACAACTCATCCAAAGGTCATTGCCCCAGCACTGGCTTTTCATACTAAAAGTAGCCGGATCGGCCTTAAATTTTTGAACGATCAAACGCTCAATCTCCTCCGCGGCACGAGAAATAACATGAGTTTCCGAGCCGTAGGAAAATCCCATGCCATTTATCATACCGGCAAGGATCGAGATAACATTTTTAAGCGCACCGGCATATTCCAAACCAATTAAGTCTTTGGTTGGGTAGACAGTAAGGCTTCGAGCCGAAAAAACAGTTATCAATACTTTCAACGCCTCTTCGTCTTCGCAAGCAATGTCAGCGCCCAACGGATTTTCTTTTAGTAAATCGGCGGCAATTGTTCCTCCGGCCAAGGCAGCGTAAACAAAATCCTTGCCTTTTAGCTCTTCCGCCACTACCTCCGACAACCTTTTGCCGGTATCAAAATCCAGCGCTTTTGCCGTATCGAGAATAATCAAAGGTTTGGTAATTTTATTTTTTAGTAAAGATACAACTTCATGAACGGCCGATGATATAACAGCCAAAACGAGAATGTCGCAATCTACTATTAGCTCATCGATTGTTCCATCAATCACGATTTTATCGTTAATTCTTACCTGCCCATGAAAATATGGGTGGCATCTTTTATCCTTTAAACTTTTAGTCACTTCCCTATCCCGATCGTACGCATGCAGTTCAAAATCACCGTTCTTATTTCGAGATAAATGATTTAAAAGAGCGAAACCAAAATTGCCAATGCCATAGATCGATATTTTCTTCATCACTAGCTCCCGGCTTTGTTTAAAGCCCTGCTATGGCGGTTAACCGATAAATAAAAGGCAGCAAGGTTCAGAACAATATACGCCCAGAAAAATACATACGGAACCGACGGCCAAGTATAATAACTAAACAGCAAAAGTCCAACTGTAGCCAACATACTTATTTCAATCTGGCCCATCAATTCGACGGCAATTTTGACTAAAAAATTCTCCTTTGCCACGCCGCCAAACGATGTTTTTATTATTTTGGAATGATAATTAAATGTCATATAAACTGCTCTGTTTAGTAAAATCAAAACCGAGGCAACGCTACCTAATATTATATAAGAAAGATTAGGCTCAATTTCATAAAATTTAAAACCGATTGCCAGAAAAAGAAAAGTTATTCCGACAGCGTGGGCTATACCATCAAGATACACTCCCGAATTGCTAAACTGTTTTTTGTATCGGGCCAACTCCCCATCTATACTATCAAGCAAAGTCCAGATCTGCTGCCACAAAAAAAAGGCGATGATTCCCCAAATTCCGGGAATAAAGATTATTAAGGAAGCAGGTATCCCCCAGACAAGCATAAAAACAGTAACATCGTTCGGCGAGATCTTTGAAAAATGAGCCAAAATCCATGATACCCTAATGGAAATTCGGCGAATCCAAAGACCATACCATTTTTCATGTCCCACTCTTAAAAAAATCTCCGGCGGCTGTGCCATTTTGCGATATTTTTTAAAATCTATCTTAGTCATAAGTTATAAAGATTTAATTATTAAATTTAGTCGCTAAAAGCAGGTATGCCTGAATGAGAAGTTATCTGATATTTTTTGGCAATAAACTCAAGTATTGGCAAATCGCTTGGATAAACTAGTTTGTATAAATTCTCGCCACCCTCTATTAATTTTGGATCGAGTTTAAAAGCTTTCTGTATCATTTGCAAATTATCCCGAGGATCTTCTATACAATTTTTTTCGTACGCTTCCAGGGCAAGTTTACGATCGCATGCCTGAGGCGATACCAATCTCTTTATTTCTTTGTGATCAAGATATTCATTTTTATAAATAACTGCTTCAACCGAGGGCAAATAAAAGCTTATGCTTTTTTCTCCGGCGAGCAAAAGTTTTTTAATAGCGTTAATTTGTTCTGGCAATATTAACGGTCTGGCGGCATCATGAATGATTACACAATCTCCGTGGCATTTTTTCAATCCCAAATACACGGAGTCGAGACGGCTCTCGCCTCCCGGGAAATCGATACCGACAACAACAATTTCGTCAACTAACGGCTTAATCGTATTAAAGGACCATTTCCAAACCTCTAACCCAAAAAGTTTTTCAAATTGCTTTTTTTTGCCATAGCGGGTGCCGCTACCAGCGGCAAGAATTATCGCTGAAAATGTTTTTTTAGCCATAAATAAATAAGTTAGTGATTATATAAACACAGATTAACACAACTTATTATTAAAGCCAATCAATCTGCTGGGGGATCAAAAATCCTGACTTTATAGCTAGCTTACTAATTTTTTGATTCGTATTCGTTGAACAAGAGCAAGTAAAATATTTGTAGCAATCATACTCACTATGACGCCGGTTATTCCAAATATCTTTACCGAGAGAATGCTAAGCAAGATAAAAATTAAAGCTCCTGCCAACATTAAAACGGCAGAGTTTTTAATTCCTTTATGGCCGAAAGCATTCAAGAGCCACATATCAATCTGCTGTATTGAGGAAATAAAAGAGTTGGCGCTAAAAAGAATAATCAAACCAAAGCTAAATGGATATCCATGCCCATAAAAAGCAAAAATGCCCAAAGTGGTTAAAATATTGAACACAAAAAATGGAATGCCAAATTTTTTATATGCCAAGTTCATTTTGGTGTAAAGAGCTTTTTTGTCTTCCGCTCGGCTAGATGCGGGAAAGAAAATTATTAGAAAAGATTTTAGCAATTGAAAAGTAATTGCTTGTGAAGCGATGACATAGGCATAATAAAGCCCTGCGGAGTATGCCCCAAGATAATAGTTGACAACCAAACGATCAGCACTGGTTAAGATCAATGTACCGATACCGCCGAAAAAGGCTAAGGCACCATAAACATAAAGTTCCTTTAAATCGCTTATCTTAAACCGAACAAATTTATCCTTAATCAAATAAAGCACTAACAAAGAGAAACCGCCGAAAGCTAAGAATTTTGTATTTGCTATCAAATTAAAATTGTGGCCGGTATAACGAATTAGGAAATAGAATCCCGCCAATGCAATTAGCGTTGAAATACTATCATAGACCGCAAATTGTTTCATATAGTTAAATCCCCGCATAAGCGACCGGGCCATTTGTTGAAGGGAAAAGAAAATCATATATAAGAGGCTAAAGATCGCAACAGGATGGCCAACCTTGAAGAAATCTGCCCAAAGAGGCAATGTCAACCAAGCTAAAAGGAAAACAACAAGCAGATTGAAAAAGAAACCGGCGGCACTAGCTGAAAGAATTTTCTTTTTATCATCATCCTTGGCCAAAAAATGGACGGAAGAAGTGTGGAAACCAAAGGAACCAACTAGAACCAAAATCGAACCGATGCTTTCCACCAATGCGTATTTGCCGTATTCATCCGGCCCCATAATTCGTCCGGCAACAATTTGCACAATCATCATTGCCGCCGCAACCCAAAAAGTGCTAACTGTCACATAGCTTAAATTGCGAACAAATGATTTCATCTCCTCCGACATTGGATGTCGAAAAATACGAAAATGAATTCGGTCGATAGAGATGATTAAAGTTTTTTTAAGGCTCGTAAACATTTCAATTTAAAACTCAAAATACTTTTCGTATTCTAGATTAAAAATCAAACAGTTTCAAATTTCTCTTTTTAAAAAAGAAAAGAGAAATTATTTTTTGTATGTCCAAAATTTGTTGGCAAAGAAATTCCAGACAATAGCCGAAGCGGAGGCAACCACTAACGGTAATAAATCCTTGTCAACGATTACAAAATGAAGGTTGTTGCTGCTCCAATTGAAAGCTAGGACATTTACTCCCCAACCAAACAAACTTACAGCGATGAATTTTACAAAAATCGCTGATTTTTCCGATCCGCCGACCGCCGCTTTTTTATATTCCTTGCTGAAAGTCCAGATCGTGTTCCAAAGATATGAATTAAGCATTGCTACGGTAAAAGAGATAGCCTTGGCCCAAGAATGATTGATGTCTGTCAAAACATTTACAAGAAGATAAAACACAATCCAATCAACCGCCGTATTTGCAACACCCACAATGCCAAATTTGATGAATTGAACGATCGAATCCATTTTATCATTTTGCAATTTTTCAATTTTTACATTCATTTATTGCCTTGTTTATTTTGTTTTTTATTTAAGGTAAAAGTTATTTTTTGAAATATTAAACACAATTCTTTGGATTCTTGCAACAAACTATCGATTTCACTCTCAGAGAACAAGGTCTGTCTTATAATTTCAAGCCAGTATTTGGTTTCTTCGGCTTCTTTCTTGCAAATATAAATCTTTGACCGGAATTCTTTTTCTGAAATTGAATTAATAGCTTCAGTATAATTAGCACCTATACTTGTGGCTGATCTGACCATCTGATTTACTATTGATAAGAATTCCCTTGAATGTTTTATTTTCCTGCAAAAAATTATAACACTGATAGAAAAATTTTTTAATCTTTTTAAAAAGAGCTCCTCCCTTTTCATTACCTAATTATATATCAAGCAAGGGTTTAAAAAAAATATTTTTTGTTTATAATTAAAAAGAAATAGGAAAATTTAAAAAATAAACAAATTGGGAAATTGAATAGGAGGAATATGCTTGATGTTAACATTGAAAAAATCTTACCCGTAACGGGGGTCAGAGATTCTCTAAACAAAATAATCGACGAAGTCGAATCAACCGATGAACTTTATGTAGTGACAAAGAATGGCAAACCGGCCGCTATTATCGTCGGCGTCCATCATTTAGAAAAATTAACGGGTATCAGTCATAAAGATTTAATACCCGATGAAGATTCTGAGGCTCAAAATACTGCCGAAACAGGCGTCGGCGGAAACGGCAGCGCAACTAGCCAAAGCGACATATCTGATACCAGTGCCAATGACGATACAAATAATACAACGGCAGCAACTCCTCCAAGCGATACTATAGCGACCGAAAACACACCAGCCGCCGAGACTCCGGTAGCAAACACTGAGCCCGATGCAACGGTTGATACTTTTAAAACTCCAAACCTAAACGAACCGGCTCCGACAGCAACGCCACCGGCGGCGACAACAGCCGTTGACAATGCCGTACCTGCAACAAATCAGCAGACAAATATCCCCGATACAAATCTTAACAGTGCGGACGATATCTTTGGGCCGATTGACGAACCGGATTTAAACACCCAAGAAACAGCGACGACAACGCCACCGGCAACATCGGCGGCAGAAACCGCTCAAACCCCAGAGGCGCAAGCGCAACCACCAGTTGGCGACAATGCAATGAATACCTCTGCGACGGTACAGCCAACAGATACGACAAATATACCCGTTGAAACTCCCGATATAGCCACTTCAAATCCCCCCCAAAATTAATTTTCAAGCGGAATTCTATATAAAAACAAAAAAGGGCTTACTCCCTTTTTTGTTTTTATGATTTAATAAAACGAGAAAACAAAGTAAATACCAAAATAAGATAAATTGTTCAAATTAACTTTTTAAAATGACAGTTTCCAAACCTGATTATTCAATCGTCATTCCAGCCTACAACGAATCGAAGGTTTTAGGATTGTTGGTGGTGGAACTTGAAAAATACATTCCCAAGAATACGGAGATAATTTTTGTTGACGATTGTTCTACTGACAAAACTTTGTCCGTCTTGAAACAGATCAGAAGAAAAAATGAGAGCGTCAAAATCATTTCTTTGGCAAAAAACTCCGGTCAAGAAAACGCTATTCTTGTCGGGTTAAAACATAGCCTTGGAGGCGCTGTTATCGTGATGGACTCCGATCTTCAGGATCCTCCGGCAATCATACCCAAAATGATCGAAGGCTGGAAGAAAGGTTCGAAGATAATCTTGCCAGTTAGAAAAAGCCGACAAGATTCCCGGCTTAAGATTTTCTCAGGGAAGGTTTTTTATTTCTTTTTAAACCTTTTGTCAAAAAATTATTCCGACCCCCGAATCGGCTCATTCTTCCTAATTGATAAAAAAATAGCCCGGCAAATTGTTGAAAAAAGCGGGCAAATTCGCTTTATCAGATCATATTTGCAACAAGTCAAAATTCCCAAAACTTATATTGAGTTTAAAAGAGACGCCAGAAAAGCCGGCAAGACGGGCTACACTTTCGGCAAAATGACCAATTTGGCTTTGGTCGCGATCGGAGCGACTAAAATAAAAAGAAACAATGAAATCAAGGAAATAGTCGGCATTTGAAGTTAATAGAACTAAAATCTAGCGCTTTTTCGAAAGATGGATATGGCGGAAAATATACAAGCCGACCAACAGGATAACAACGATTAGCATTGCCATATCAAAATTGTGCAGTTTCTCTCGGATCAATTCCCAATTTGAACCCATTTTTACGCCAAACCAAGCAAAGAGCGCCGTCCATGGCAAGGCGCCTAAAAATGTAAAAATGGTAAATCTTTTGAAATTCATTTCAGCAATTCCGGCAGGAAAGGAAATGTAGGTTCTAACAACCGGCAATAAACGTCCAAAAAAGACGGCCCAATCGCCGTATTTATTAAACCAGCGATCAGCCAAATCAAGATCATGCTTTGAAATCAAGATGTATTTGCCATATTTTTCTATTAGAGGTCGGCCGCCTTTAATGCCAATCCAGTAGGCTAGCCAAGAACCGACTAGATTGCCCAGCGTTCCGGCTAAAACAATCAGCCAAAAGAGCATTTTTCCATCAGCCGCCAGAAAACCGGAAAAAGGCATAATGACTTCGGAAGGCATCGGAATACCGCAACTTTCAAGCATCATCAAGCCGAAGATGCCTCCGTAGCCTAGATAATCAATCGTTTTCGTCACGCACTCTGCCAAAATATCAATTAAGGTGGTTATCATACGATGTTAAAGTTAAAAATTTTAGCCTATCGCCTATTATTACTCAAAAATTATCTCATATTACCGTTAATTAGCCAACAAGTTTAAGGTTGGAATTAACTTTTATCTCGTTAAAACGGCAGATACTTGTGTTCCGTTTGATATGATAAAATGCGGCAAGGCCGATCATCGCCGCATTGTCGCCGGATAATCCTTCGGCGGGTGTTAGCAAAGAAAGTTTGTCATCTGTTTTCTTGATTTCCAATTCTATTTTATCTCTCAAATACCCATTTGCCGAAACACCGCCGACAAAGGAAACGGCTTTAGGTAAAAATTTAGCAACGGCGGCGGCTGTTTTTTTAGATAAAATCTCCGCGACGGACTCCTCAAAGGCAAAAGCGATTTCTTCCCTGTCTCCGAGCGTTAATTCTGCGTTTTTTTCTCTTTCTATTACTTCTCTTAACACCGCTGTTTTTAAACCGGAAAGTGAAAAATTGAAGGTTCCGTCATTAAGTATTGGACGAGGGAAAACTACCCCGACATCAGAGCGTCGAGCGTCGAGCGTCGAGCGCAGATCGCTTTTCGCTGGTCGCTTTTCGCTTAACCTTTCCCGAAATTGTGCGGCTAATTTTGCGATTATCGGTCCTCCTGGATAACCAAGTCCAAGCAATTTGGCCACTTTGTCATAGGCTTCGCCAACCGCATCGTCGATCGTTTCCCCAAGAATTTGGTATTGATTATGATCTTTCATTAAAATCAGAGAAGTGTGTCCTCCGGAAACGGTTAGGACCAAAATGGGAAATTTAAAATTGTTTTCAGGATTGGTTGCCTTGGTGAAAGCCGAGTAAATATGTCCTTCAATGTGATTTATGGGAACTATCGGCAAATTTAAGGCGTAGGATAAGGTCTTGGCCGCGTTAAAACCAACCAACAGCGATCCGATCAGTCCCGGCCCGGTTGTCACAGCGATATAGTCAATTTCTTTTTGCAAGAAAGAAATTGCATTGTTATATTGCTTTATTGTTGTATTGATATTTTCTTGGTTATTGTTTCTTGGTGTTTGGTTATTTATAGCCGATATTATTGCTTCTATCACAACGGGAACTATTGCTTCCATATGCGCCCGGGAGGCAACCTCCGGCACTACTCCGCCGGTTTTTTTGTGGAGATCTATTTGAGAACTGATTACATTTGAAACAATTTGAGGGTTTCCGTTCACCTCGGTTATTACCGCCGCTGCCGTTTCATCGCAACTTGTTTCGATCGCTAAAATTTTAATCAACTTTTCCATTGCCTTTTTTTACCACTTTTAACCGTTTTTTTCAATTTAAAACTCGAAAAAATACCGCTCTGATGATATATTAAAGATAATGGAAAATATCTTTCAATCAAAAGAGTGGGAAGAATTTAAGCTTTCTACTGGCTACCAAAAAAGCTATCGGATCGGAGATATTTTGGTCTTGCAGAAAAATCTGCCGCTGGGATATACGATGTTATACAGCCCCATGGTGAATCAAGAATCAAAAATCAAAAATCAGGAATTTTTTGAGAAGATTAGGGAGATCGGTATACAAAATCGCTCGATTTTCTATCGATTAGAGTTGGATGTCCCCGTCCATGATTCCCAATTCATAATTCATAATTCTGGCCTCAGAAAGGCCTTTGAAGAAATGCAACCCGAACACACCTTAGTCTTAAACCTTTCTGAAAGCGAAGATAAAATATTGTCGCAAATGAAGCCAAAAGGCAGGTATAATATTAGAGTAGCGGAAAGACAAAATGTTTTAGTCGAAAAGGATGATTCCGTTGATTTTTTTTACGATATGTATTCAAAAACAGGCAGGAGACACAAAATTACTTACAGGGCCAAATCTTATTTTCAAAAATTACTTGAAATACTTGTCAAAAGTAGCTATGCTTCCGTATACAATGCCTATGTCAAAAAAGGAAGCCAAAAGACTCCCCTTGCCTCGGCCATCATAGTATATTCCGGCAAAAAGGCTATTTATATGTTTGGCTCCTCTAGCGACGAGCATAAAAACCTTATGGCTCCCTACAAATTGCACTGGCAAATAATTAAGGATGCCAAAAAGGCCGGCTTTGAAACCTATGACTTCTTCGGCGTCGCCCCAGATAATAATCCGTCTCATCCTTGGGCGGGCGTAACGAGATTTAAAAAGCAATTTGGCGGTAGACAGATAGCTACTTTTGGAAGCTACGACCTAATTTTTAAGCCTTTGGCTTATCTTTCGTTTAAAATTGCAGAAAAAATAAGACGCAAATGAAAAAGTTTCTTTCAAAATTAGTTAGCCAACCGACAAAAAATAAATTCCATAAAATTGAAGCGAAATGGGCAAATTTTAAGAACGGCCATCCGGCCAGAAACATTAAAGTGATTGGTATTACCGGCACAAAGGGCAAAACCACCGTATCAAATATGATTGCTTCAATCTTGGACGCCGCCGGCAAGAAAAATGCGATGGAAACGACCATCAACACTAAAATCGGCGAAAAAATCACCAAGCACACTACCAAGGTCCGTTGGGTGACAACGCCGCCGGCCGATGTCATTCAAGGCTTCCTCAAAAAAGCTGTAAAAGCAGGTTGCGAGTACGCCATTATGGAAGTTACTTCACAAGCCATCGATCAAAATCGCATTTACGGCATAAAATTTGATACCGTCGTTTATACCAATCTTTCGCATGATCATCTTGATTATCACAAAACAAAGGAAAATTATCTTGCTGCTAAACTTAAACTTTTTAAAGATAATCCAGGCGCAAAATTTGTTGTAAATATGGACGATCCAAGCTGGAATAAATTTTATTCTCAGCCCGGAAATGAAAAATTTCTCTACTCCGTCAAAAAACCGATTGATCATGGCGTGGTAGCGCGCAAAATTTTAACCTCCCCGAACGGAACGACATTTACTGCCGCTTTTGATAACGGTCAGGTGATTATCAATCTAAATCTTCCGGGGATCTTTAACGTGCAAAATGCTTTAGCGGCTTTTTGCGTCAGCCTGGCTCTCGACATAGAACCCGAGAAAATAAAGAAGGGGCTTGAAAATATTAAGCTTGTACCGGGGCGAATGGAGTCAATTCATGTTTCCAACAAGCAAGACTTCACCGTCATTGTCGATTATGCCCACAATCCCGACTCGTTAAAAAATGTTTATGAAACCGTCAAAGACGGAATGAAAAATAAGGGCGGGCGGCTAATTTCCGTTTTGGGCGCCACGGGTCGGCGAGACAAAACAAAAAGACCGATTATGGGTGCGCTGGCGGGACACTATTCAGACTTGGTCATTTTTACCAATGAAGATCCATATGATGAGGATCCAACTACTATTATGGAAGAGGTTGCGGAAGGAATTCATAAAGGAGGGACTCAAAAACACCAATGGCACTTAAACCGCAATTATTGGAAGGTACTCGACCGGACTCAAGCCATACATAAGGCAATAAAAGAAGCCAAGAAAAACGACGTTGTTTTGATTACCGGCAAAGGCGCAGAAGAAGTAATGGCTGTCGGCTTAAACGAATTTATTCCTTTTTCCGATAGAATAGTTGCAGAAAACGAACTTCGAATGAAAATCGGACCCGAAAGGTAAACAAATCATTAAACACTTGATCTATTTTTTAGCGTAATTACCATTTCCGTTTACTAAAAAAGCGTAGTAAAATAGGGTTATGCAAGCTTTTGTTGAAAAACTGCGTTTTTATGATTACCATGGCTATCTTTTCTTTCACGGTGCGATTCATGGTCGTGATTGGCTAAACGGCAGCTATCTTTTCTTTGCCAAATATGGCATCGCCATTGTCATTTTGTCATTTATTTATCTAATATTGCGCCGGAAAATTCATGCTTTCATTTGCTCTTTTTTTTCCGCCGGCATCGCTATAATAGCCGATTTTATGATCATGCTTTTCTGGAAACGGCCACGGCCGTTTGTTTCTCATAGCGAAATACTAACGCCGATTGTACAGGGACTTAGAGTCGATCGCATTTCTTTTCCCTCTGCCCATACCTATATTGCTTTTGCTATCGCTACAAGCGTTTATCTTTATGGCCACAAGAAATTAGGCGCATTTTTGTATCTTATGGCTTTTTTGATAGGAATTGGCAGGATCGGCGCCGGACTACACTACCCATCTGATATAATTGCCGGCGCGCTCTTAGGTATCGCCTCCGGCATCGCCGGTTATTTAATAATCCAAGCAAGGCAAAAGAATTGGGAATAGCGACGAAGTCGCTAAGAGTTTAGCGTATAGCGCTTAGCGGAATTCACGGAGATTAATGAATAAATACAGAAATCTACAAGCATGGCAACTATCCAAAGATCTGTGTTTGGCGGTTTATAAGATCACCGATAATTATCCAAGTCTGGAAAAATATGCGCTAACAACACAGACTACTCGCGCAGCGGTTTCCGTTGTTGCCAACATTGCAGAAGGAACTTCTAGGAGTTCTTGCAAAGATTTTTCTCATTTCTTAGATATATCAATTGGGTCGTTGTTTGAGCTTGAAACTCTTCTTATATTAGCTATTGAAAGTAAAAGTAATTTACGGACTTAAAAGGAGCTTGAAATGAAATCCGATGCTCGATGCTCGACGCTCGACGCCTTGCCAAGTGATCTTTTTGATTTAAAGCGTCAGTTCCTCGAGCATTGTGAACTCGAAAAAGGCCATTCTCTTTTAACAATCAATTCGTACAGCCGTCATCTCGACCGGTTTCTTGAGTTTTTGTCAAACCAAAAAGGGAAGGAAAAAGAGACTCCTGACGCCAAACTCCTGACACCCGACCTTATTACTCAGGAATTAGTTAGAGAATACCGTCTTTTTGTTAACAGATTAAGAGACAGACAGGGAAAAGAATTGAAAAAATCAACCCAAAACTACCACCTTTTGGCTTTGCGGGCATTTTTGAGATACCTCGCTTGGAGGGGTATTGCTTCTCTGGCGCCCGAGAAGATTCCAGTAGCAAAGACCGGCGACAGAGAAATACATTTCTTGGAGGTCAACGAAGTCAAAAACATTATCGAGATTCCGCCTGGCGAAGGGCTTGGGATCCGTGATAAGGCCATAATTTCGATCTTGTTTTCAACCGGAATGAGAGTATCCGAACTGGTGGCGCTAAATCTTTCAGATATTGGCTTTGATCGAGGAGAGATTGCCGTTTTGGGCAAAGGCAAGAAACTGAGAGTTGTTTTTTTATCAAAAGAAGCTTTAACGGATTTAACTAATTATTTGGCAGAAAGAGGCACAGATCAGGCATCCGCTCACAATGCCAAAGACATTCCTCTTTTTCTTTCAAAAAAAGGAGGGCGTCTAACGGTACGATCGATCGAACGCCTTGTCAAAAAATACGCTACTCGTGCTGGCATAGCAAAAAAAGTTTCTCCTCATACACTAAGACATTCTTTTGCTACCGACCTTTTGATTGCCGGCGCCGACATCAGAAGCGTTCAATCAATGCTCGGCCACTCGTCTATAACGACTACTCAGCAATATACTCATGTAACGGACCAACATCTTAAAGAAATTCACGCCAAATTCCATGGCAAATCAAACGAAGATAAAGTTTAAAAAAACATAGAATTAATTTTCCCTGCAAAGCGAGGATTTACGAGCTGGCGGAAACAAAGTAATCTAAAAAATGTTATGTTCAGATTATACTAATTCTCCTGTTATGCCCTGGTATTACCAACAATCAAATTTTGATAGAAAAAAACAAATCCCCGTTATAGGGATTTGTTAGTTTTATAGATTGTTTATAGATTGCCGCACTCATTTTATTCGTTCGCAATGACCGTAGAGATCAAACTCAACCTTAATCTCGGAAACCAGTTTAGGAGAACTCTGTTTATGACTAAATTTAGATTTTGAACAATCATTTTCCCTCCGATTATTTTTTATTTTTCAAACATTTCTAAAACTTCTGCTTTTGATTCCTCTTCAAGGGGTTCCTGAAGTTCCCTCTTTATTTCTTCTATCCTATGCTCGGGAGAATTGATTTCAACATCCGTGTCAACATCGGCAATCGGTTTGATTTTGATTTTTGTTTCCATAACCTTTCACTTTTTATTTTTTAAATTATAATATTGTATCAAAAATGTCATAACTTGTCAAGGATTGACCGCTAGAAAATGTGTTTTTATATGAGCTGGTTTAGGCGCCATTTTTTTGTTATTATGATAATATGGATTTTTTACAAGGCATCTTTATCGGCGCCGTTCAAGGCATAACAGAGTTTTTGCCAATTTCGTCAACGGCTCATCTGATTTTAGTACCAAAATTTTTTGGCTGGCCGGATTTGGGCTTGAAATGGGATACGGCTTTGCATTTTGGCACCGCTC